>Ga0066671_10000703_pt1 | contig 10600 bp, 8 predicted proteins | sample GraSoiAngelo_120_FD_62294 | JGI IMG/M metagenome (GOLD analysis project Ga0066671, IMG submission 62294) | Grasslands soil microbial communities from the Angelo Coastal Reserve, California, USA - 14_0919_09_20cm | ecosystem: Environmental > Terrestrial > Soil > Grasslands | place: USA...
GCGCTCGAAGGCCAAGATGATCAACTTCGGGATCGTCTACGGGTTGTCGGCGTACGGCCTCTCGGACCGTCTCAACATCCCGCAGGAGGAGGCGGCCGAGTTCATCGAGCGCTACCTCAACCGCTTCCCCAAGGTGCAGGAGTTCATCACCCGCACGATCACGAGCGCGACCGACGAGGGCTACGTCACCACGCTGTTCGGCCGCATGCGCCGGATCCCCGAGCTACGCGCCCGCCAGCGCCAGACGCGCCTGCTCGGCGAGCGCCTGGCGGTGAGCACGGTGATCCAGGGCACGGCGGCGGACATCATCAAGGTGGCCATGGTCCGCTGCTGGAAGGCGCTGCGCGAGGCGGGCCTGTCCACGCGGCTCGTGCTTCAGATCCACGACGAGCTGCTCTTCGAGGCGCCCGAGTCGGAGCTCGAGCAAGCCTCGAAGATCGTCCACGACGAGATGGTGCGCGCGTTCGAGCTCGATCCGCCGCTTGGCGTCGACGTCGGCGTGGGCGGCAACTGGCTCGAGGCCAAATAGGCCGCGCACCGCGGCTCTCAGTACTCGCCGCGGATCAGCTCGGCGCGACGCGGACGCTGGCGCGACGGCCGTGTGAACACGCGCTCACGTATCGTCGCCACGAGCGGCAGCGCTCGCGCGGCCAGCAGGATCCCGGCCGTCTCGAAGACGAGCGACGCGATTCCCGACGGCTCGGCCCATGCGCCGATGTCGTCCGCCCCGCCGGGCAGTCCCGCGCTCCGGCTGATCACATACGCGATCAGCGGCAGCGCCGACAGGGCGAGAACCCCGGTCCACCAGGGGCGCGCCGGCGCACGGGTGGCGATGGCGGCCATCAGCACGCAGCCCACGATCAGGGCGATGAAGAGGATGCCCTGGTAGCGGACTCCGCTCTCCTTGAGCTTGTCCGGCAGCTCGAAGACGTGCGTCACGGCGATGCCCAACAGAGCGACTATCGCTGCTGTACGCAGCCTTTCCAGTGTCGAAAGCATGCGGTTCGGGACCTCCATGTATTCCGGGTGAAGGGCAGTGATTCCCGGCGGCACCGATGCGACGCTGATACGTGGATGAGAGTGCTCTTATGGCTGGAGCAGCACTTTCACAGCGCCGTCCTGCTTCTTCTGGAACATCTCGTAGGCGGCGGGCGCCTGGTCGAGCGGCACGCGGTGCGTGGCGAAGTCCTCGGTGCCGAGCGGGTCCCCATCCATCAGCAGGGGCATGATGTCGTCCACCCAGTGCTTCACGTTCGCCTGGCCCATCCGTAGCTGAATCTGCTTGTCGAAGAGCGTCAGCATCGGGAGCGGGTCGGCCATTCCGCCGTAGACGCCGATCAGCGAGATCGTGCCGCCGCGGCGGACGATGTCGATCGCGAGGTAGAAGGCGTGCAGGCGATCGATCCCGGCCTTCTGCATCAGCTGCTGCGCCACGGCGTCCGGCAGGAAGCCGGTCACCTGCTGGGCCACCTTGGCGCCCGGCGAGCCGTGCGCCTCCATCCCCACCGCCTCGATCACCGAGTCCGGCCCGCGGCCGTCGGTCATCCCGCGGATCACCTCGGCCAGGTCCTTGTCGTGCTCGCGCAGGTCCAGCACCTCCACGCCTCGCTGGCGGGCGCGCCCGAGGCGCTCGGGCACCAGGTCCACGCCGATCACGCGGTAGCCGCGATGCTGCGCGATGCGCGCGGACATGTCGCCGATGGGACCCAGCCCGAGGACGACGACGGTGCCGCCATCCGGGATGTTCGCGTATTCCACGGCCTGCCAGGACGTGGGCAGCACGTCGGAGAGATAGACGAAGCGGTCGTCGGGCGGCCCGTCGGGAACCTTGATCGGCAGCGTGTTGCCGAACGGCACGCGTAGGAACTCCGCCTGGCCGCCCGGCACCTCGCCGTAGAGCTTCGTGTAGCCGAACAGCGCAGCGCCCATGCCCTGCTCGTGCACCTGCGTGGTCTCGCATTGGGAGTGCAGACCCTGGGAGCACATGAAGCATGTGCCGCAGGAGATGTTGAAGGGGATCACCACGCGGTCGCCGGCGGAGAGCTCGGTCACCTCGCCGCCCACCTCCTCCACGACTCCCATCGGCTCGTGGCCGAGGATGTCGCCCTCGCCGAGGAAGGGACCGAGCACCTCGTATAGATGGAGATCCGAGCCACAGATCCCGGACGAGGTAATGCGCACGATCACGTCGGTCGGCTCCTTGATCCCCGGGTCCGGCACCGTGTCGACCCTCACGTCTCGCTTTCCATGCCAGGTCACCGCCTTCATCTCAGCCTCCGCCGCTCGGGGTTGGTTGAAGGCGGGATGCCCGAATCGGGCCCGACGAACCCGAACGATCCCAGTTAGCTGTTGCTCAGCAACACCCAGATGGGATCGTTACCTCACAGCAGCCCTTTATCGCGCAGTTCGTCGAGGGCAGCCGGCCGCTTTTCGAGGCCGGCCAGCTCCATTCCGGAGAGCACCGAAGGCACCTTCGTGAACTGGATGTCCCGGTAATCCACGACCTGGATGTAGTTGCCCCACGGGTCGTGGAAGTTGAGCCGAGGCGGCCCTGAGGCCTCGACCCCGGCCGCCGCCAGCACCTGCCTCACCGCTTCTTTGTCGTCAACGACGAGCCCAAAGTGCCGCGACGCATCCGGCGGGGCAGAGCGTCCCTCGGAGAGCGCGATGAACTGGTCGCCCATGTCGATGAAGGCCATCCCGGGCTCCCTGTCCACGCGCGTGATCTCGAACAGTCCGCCGTAGAACTCGAGCGCCTCCTCCAGGTCGCCCACCTCGAGCGCGACGTGGTTGATCCCGACGAGGCGCGGCATCGAACTAGGCCGCCGCGGCCACCGCCGGGGCGGGAGCCGGCGCCGACACCGACGCGAACGACGGCGGCGCGATGTTCAGGTAGTGCGAGAACGACCAGTCCACGAAGCGGGGCGAGGACATCGCCACGATCGCGGGTCCGAGCACCCGCGGCGGCACCCGCGGGATCAGCCGTTGAACCCGCAGCATCGCCTCGAACTTCCAGCGGTGCGAGGCGCTGAAAGACGCGTAGCGACGCAAGGCGTCCGAACGCGACGAGCGCGCCTCCACGACAGCCCGCAGCTCCCGCCCGCACGCGATTCCGAAGTAGAAGGCGGTGCGAATCCCCTCCGCGGTGAGCGGCAGGCAGTGCCCGGCGGAGTCGCCCACGAAGAAGATGTCGCCCTCCACGGCCGGCCGCAGCTTGTGGGGGATCCAGTTGCCCTGGTAGCGCACCGCGTCGTGCTCGAGATCCGAGGCCAAGAGCACGGTCGTGTCCTTCACGTGGAAGCGAGGATCGAACGAGCCCACGCCCACGCGCACCTCCTCGCGCGCGGGGAAGCTCCAGCCGTAGCCGGCAGGCACGTAGCGGCGGTCGATCCAGATCTCGAGATCGGCGGAGCGCCCGTGCGGATGCACCTCGAGCCCCCGCGACAGCGGCGCGTCGGGGGGCTGGTAGCCCGGGGCCGCGAGCATCCGCCGCCAGCCGAGCGCATCCACGATCAGTGGCGCAGACAGGTCGCCCCGGTCGGTGTGCACGGTAGAGCCGGTGCGCCCATCCACCTTGGCCGTCTCGAACAGCGCGTCGTTCTGGTCGTCGAGCAGGACGCACAACTCGCGGTAGTCGAAGGTCGAGAACGTCCACGGCAGCCGGTAGCGGCGAGTGGCATGCGGGGTGTGGATGACGAGGTCGGGGAACGTCTGCCGGATCGACTCCTCGAGTCCGAGCGCAAGAAGCCAATCGGTCGGCGCGGCGCACGCAGACGTCTGCCGCTCGCCCACCTCGTAGCGGTCGATCATGAGCACGCGCGCGCCCGAGCCGGTCAGCTCGCGCGCGACGGCCAGACCTGCAAAGCTTGCTCCGCAGATCAAGACGTCGAAATCGCCGGACAACGGTGTGCGGTCCGCGCCCCTCTTGGTGCGTCGCTTCGGCATTGGGGCTGAGAGTACAAGCCGCATGCGCCCTCCGCTGCGCGAGCGTGCCCGCTAACCTTCGCGCAAGTGACAGACACCGAAGCAGTAACTCAAGCCAAGCCAGTCGAGGGGTCAAACGGGCTGCTCCTCGAAATTGACGGTCAGATAGTTCCCAACTACGACGCAACCCTCGTCCCCTTCGAGGAGGGCGATGTGGTCACCGGAAAGGTGGTTCGCATCGATAAGGACGAGGTGCTCGTCGACATCGGGTACAAGTCCGAGGGCGTCATCCCGTCCCACGAGCTGTCGATCCGCAAGTCGGTCGACGCCTCGGAGGAGGTCGAGCTCGGCGAGGAGGTCGACGCCCTCGTCCTCACCAAGGAGGACCAGGACGGCCGCCTGATCCTGTCGAAGAAGCGCGCCCGCTTCGAAAAGGCGTGGCGCCGCATCGAGGGCGCCGCCGAGTCCGGCGAGCCGGTGGAGGGCACCGTCATCGAGGTCGTCAAGGGCGGCCTCATCATCGATCTTGGAGTGCGCGGCTTCCTGCCCGCGTCGCTCGTGGACATCCGCCGGGTCCAGAACCTCGACGACTTCCTCGGTCAGAAGATCGAGTGCAAGGTCATCGAGCTCAACCGCTCGCGTAACAACGTGGTGCTGAGTCGCCGCGCGGTGCTCGAGGAGGAGCGCAAGGAAGTGCGCCAGCAGATTCTCGACCGCCTCCAGCCCGGCCAGGTGGTGGAGGGCGCGATCTCCAACATCGTCGACTTCGGCGCGTTCGTGGACCTCGACGGCATCGACGGCCTGATCCACATCTCCGAGCTCTCCTGGAGCCACGTCAACCACCCGTCCGAGATCCTCAACATCGGCGACGTCGTGCCGGTGAAGGTGCTCGACATCGACCGCGAGCGCCAGCGCATCTCCCTCGGTCTCAAGCAGACCCAGGAGGACCCGTGGCAGCGCGTGATGGACACCTACAACGTGGGCGACGAGCTCGAGGGCCAGGTCACGAAGGTCGTGAGCTTCGGAGCCTTCGTCGAGATCCTCGACGGGGTGGAGGGGCTCGTGCACATTTCCGAGCTCGCCCAGCACCACGTGGAGAATCCGCGCGAGGTCGTGAACCAGGGCGACACCGTGAAGGTGAAGATCCTCGAGATCGACTCGGAGCGTCGCCGCCTGTCCCTCAGCGTCAAGCGTGTGGAGGACCAGATCCTGCCCACCCGCTCGGCCGGCGACGGGTCGCCGGGCGCGGAGATCGGCGGGGCCGACCTCTCCAACGTGCCCGAGCTGGGCCTGTCAGAGGACGTGTTCTCGGGCGCCGAGGAGCCGGCGGAGCCCGCCGCGCCGGAGGTTGAGCCAGAGGCCACGCTCGAGGATGCCGCCGCCGTCGAGGAGCCGGAGGCGGCTGTGGAGGACGCCGCCGCCCCCGCCGACGAGCTCGAGGCCGTCGCTGAGGAGGCCGCCGAGCCGGCTGAGGAGCCCGAGGCCGCGGTCGAGGATGCAGCGCCTGAGGGCGAAGAGCCCGCGCCGGACGGCGAAGAGACCTCCCCACCCGCAGAGTAGGCAGTGGCCGGAGGGCCGCCGCCCTTCATCGGCCTCACCGGGGGAATGGGGGCCGGCAAGTCCGAGGCGCTCGCCGCGCTCGAGCGCCTGGGCGCGGCCACGCTCTCGACCGACGCCGTTGTGCGCGAGCTGCTCGAGGGCGACGCAGTGCGCGACGAGCTGGTGGCGCGCTTCGGCGACCAGGTGGCGCCGGATGGGCGCATTGACCGAACCGCCGTGGCCACGCTCGTGTTCGAGCAGCCGGATGAGCTCAAATGGCTCGAGGGCGTGCTCTGGCCGCACGTGGGCGAGCGCGTGAACAGCTGGCGTGAGGAGATGAGCGCGCTCGAACCGGCCCCGAGGGCGCTGGTGGTGGAGGTGCCGCTGCTGTTCGAGGCGGGAATGGACGGCGTTTTCGACCACACGATCGCCGTGGTGGCAGACGAGCAGGTGCGCTCCGCCCGCGCCGCCGAGCGCGGCCACGCGGGCGTGGAATCGCGCGACACGCGTCAGCTTTCGCAGCAGGAAAAGGCGGAGCGAGCGGAATACGTTGTGCAGAACGACGGCGATCTGAAGGAGCTCGAAGACACATTGTCGGAACTCCTTGACAACATAGGTCTCTGAGTTTGGGTACGGCATCCGCACGAACCGGGGCCCGCCGCGCGGCCACGCGGCGTCGTAGCTCTGCCCGCGTGGTGATGCGCCGGCGGCGCTTCGCGGTGGGCGCGGTGATCGCGATCGCCGTTGGCGCCCTCGTGATCATGGCCATTCGCGTGGGCCCGCACGCCGTGCAGGAGCTCACGCTCCCGCTCAGGCACGAGGACATCATCCGCCAGCAGGCCGCGGAGAAGAACCTCGACCCCGCGCTCATCGCCGCCGTGATCTACCAGGAGTCGAAGTTCCGCGACCGCACCTCGAGCGCCGGGGCGAAGGGCCTGATGCAGATCCTGCCCGGCACGGCCGAGTTCATCGCTCGCAAATCAGGCGGCACGCGCTTCGAGCTGCAGGACCTCGGCACGCCCCAGATCAACATCGCCTACGGCTCCTGGTACCTGCGCTATCTGATCGGCCGCTACAACGGCGACCAGGTGCTGGCCATCGCGGCGTACAACGCGGGCGAGGACAACGTCGACAGGTGGGTGAGCGCGGCGGGCGGCCCGGGCAGCTTCGACGCCACGAGCGACATCCCGTTCCCAGAGACGCGCGCGTACGTGCAGGGCGTGCTGAGCAAGCGCGGCGCCTACAAAAGGCATTACGCAAAAGAGCTCGGCCTCAAGTAGGCGCATCGCTACCCCGAACACTCGTCGAGCTCCCTAAAAAGGGGTACAGCCCGGCCGAGTAACCGTGGAGAAATAGACCCTGACGTCAAGGAGGACTGTCAGTGAAAGGTCGAACATGCCGCGCGCCTGGGGGAACCCCATGAGCGTGGCCTATGGAATCCGCTGGGACGACGGCAAGCGGATCCGCCTGGTGACGACGCTCCTGGCAGCGCTCGTCGCACTTGCCGCGTTTGTCGGCATGAAGGCGGGAGCCGAACGCTCGATGACCGCTGTTGTGGTCAGCGCGCGCGCCGGCTCAGCGAACACCGCCGCGCACTCCGTCGAGGCGCTGGGCGGCAAGGTAGGGGCTCGCATCTCCCTGATCCACGGCTTCATCGCCAAGGTCCCATCGGACCGGATCAGTGCGCTGCGATCCGCAGGCGGCGTGTTGTCGGCGATCGTCGACCGCACGGTGCACCTCTCCTCGAGCGATGACTCCGCCGCCGCAAAGGCGGCGAGCGCCTCGCTCGGGCAGGTGAAGCAGGAGATCGGCGCCGACAAGCTGGCCGCGCAGGGCGTGACCGGCAAGGGCGTCGACATAGCGCTGGTCGACTCGGGCGTTGTCCCGGTGCCCGGTCTCGACGCGGCCTCCAAGGTCTACGTCGGTCCGGACTTCACACCGGAGACGGACGATCCGTCGACCAAGGGCCTGGACACCTACGGCCATGGCACGCACCTCGCCGGCATCATGGTGGGGAACAACCCCGCCGCCGGTTTCAGCGGTGTGGCGCCGGACGCCCGTCTCGTGTCCGTGAAGGCCGCCACGAACGATGGCTCCACCAACCTCGGCGAGCTTCTGCTCTCCATGAGCTGGGTGGTCATGCATCGTCACAGCGACGGCCTCAACATCCGCGTGCTCAACCTCTCGTTCGGCTCCGAGCTGGACGTGAGCTACGTCGCCGATCCGCTCGCTTACGCGGCGGAGCAGGCGTGGAAGTCGGGCATCGTGGTTGTGGCCGCGGCAGGTAACGGCAACGACATCCTCGGTCTGGACACGCCGGCCGCCGACCCGTACGTGGTCTCGGTGGGCGCATCCGACATGGGTGGCAAGGCCGTCCTGAGCGACGACAAGGTTCCGGACTGGTCCCGTGTCGGCAACTCGACACGGGCACCCGATGTGGTCGCTCCGGGCACCTCGCTCGTGAGCCTCCGCGATCCGGGCTCGTTCGTCGACCAGAATCACCCGGAGGGCAAGGTCGGCAACGGCTACTTCAAGGGCAGCGGCACTTCCCAGGCCGCCGCCGTTGTGTCCGGAGCCGCGGCTCTCCTCATCCAGAAGGACCCGAGCCTGACGCCAGATCAGGTCAAGGGGCTGCTGGTGGGGAGCGCTGACCGGCTGCCCAAGGCCACCCCGCTCACAGAGGGGGCCGGCCAGATCGACCTAGCGCGGGCCGCGACTCTGCCGGTCCCGACCGCCGTCCAGAACTGGCCGGTGGCGAGCCTCTACGCGATTCTCAGCGCGAATCGCTCGGAGGACGTGACGGTCGACCCGGGTGGAACCGGCAAGAACCTGGACGCCAACCGCTGGTCCGCGAACCGTTGGTCCGCGAACCGCTGGTCGGCCAACAGGTGGTCGGCCAACCGCTGGTCTGACAGCTCGTGGGGAGATAGCACGGGCTAGTTCCACGGAGGTGGAGGACGGGCGCCCCGCCGCTATCAAGCGGGGCGCCCGGACTCCGATCACCGGGGAGAGGAAAGGTCTGGGTGGCGAGAGACGACAAACAGCAGGCGGAGCGCGGGAGGGGTCGCCGGTTCGGCGGCATCCTTGCCGTCTGGGTGCTGAACGCCGCGATCGTCGGCGCTGCCCTTGGCCTCTACTTCCTGGTCCTCGGCGGACAGGCGCCGCTGGCGGTGCGCCACACGGTTCCGTGGTGGGCGCTCGCACCCGCCTTTGCCGCCACCGAGGTGTTCGTCGTTCACGTGCACTTCCGCCGCAGCGCGCACTCGATGTCGCTTGGCGAGCTCCCGCTCGTGATCGGGCTGCTCCTGGCGAGCCCGCCGCAGCTGGTGATCGCGCAGGTCGTCGGCTCCGGGCTCGTGCTGGCCCTCAGCCCGGGCCGCTCGCTGATCCGGCTCGTGTTCAACGTCGGGCAGTACGCCCTCGCGGCGTGCATCGCCGCCTCGGCGTTCCATCTGCTCGTACCCGCGCACGCGGGGCTCGGACCGGCGGCCTGGAGCGCGGCCTTCGCCGGCACCCTCCTCAGCAGCTCGATAGGCGTTCTGCTCATCGGCGCGGCAATCACCCTTTCGGAGGCGCCGGTGGGCACCCGCCGCCTGTTGCAGATGCTCGGCGTCGCGCTCGTGGTGACGGTCACGAACACGAGCCTCGGCCTCGCAGGCGCGACAGTGATCGCCGGCGATCCACGCGCGGCCTGGCTGCTCGCCATTCCGGCCGTCACGCTCTTCGCCTCCTATCGCGCCTATATGGCCGAGCGCCAGAAGCATGAGAGCCTCGAGTTCCTGTACGGCGCCACCCGCTCGCTCTCGCGCAGTCAGCACGTGGGCGACTCGCTGCGCGACCTGCTCGAGCTCTCCCTGCAGGCCTTCCGCGGCGAGCTGGCCGAGGTCGTCCTCTTCCCGGGCGAAGACGGCCGGCCCCCGCTGCGAACGTCCGCCGGCAAGGGCGATACCGACCTGATGCGCCCCGTCCCTAATGAGGTTGCGGACGGGCTGCGGGCGCTGGTCGGCGACGCTCACTCCGCGATCGCTCTGGAGCGGCCCTTCCCGCCGGAGCTCGAGGCGTACCTCGAGGAGCGTGGCGCGCGCGATGCGATGGTGTCGCCGCTGCGCGGCGAGACGCGAGTGGTAGGGGCCATGATCGTCGCGAACCGGCTCGGGGTGGCGCGCGGCTTCGGCAGCGACGACCTGAAGCTGTTCGAGGCACTCGCCAACCAGGCCGGGGCGTCGCTCGAGCACGACCGCCTCGAGCAGGCCGTGTGGCAGCTGCGGGAGCTCCAGGAGCAGCTCGAGCACCAGGCGTTCCACGACCCGCTCACCGGCTTCGCCAACCGCGTGCTGTTCGTAGACCGGCTTGGGCACGCCCTCGCGCGCCGCGGCAGCCAGGTGGCGGTGCTGTTCCTCGACCTGGACGACTTCAAGGTCGTCAACGACCGTTACGGGCACGCGCACGGCGACGAGCTGCTCCGCCAGGTGGCGGCCCGCGTGCGGGGTTGCCTGCGGCCGGCGGACACGCCGGCGCGCATGGGCGGCGACGAGTTCGCGATCCTGATTGAGGACGCCGACGGGTCGACGCTCATGGACGTGTCCGAGCGGATCGTCGCCGCCTTCCGCGAGCCGTTCACGCTGTCGGGCACCGAGGTGCGGGTGAAGGGGAGCCTTGGCGTGGCCACGAACTCGGCGGGCGACGAGAGCTCGGAGGACCTTCTACGCAACGCCGACGTGGCCATGTACACCGCCAAGAGCGGCGGCAAGGACCGCTTCGCGAGCTTCGAGCCGACGATGCACGTCGAGATGGTCCAGCGCCACTCGCTCAAGGAGGAGCTCGAGGCGGCAGTGGAGCGCGACGAGTTCGTGGTCGAGTACCAGCCGATCACGCGGCTGGCCACGGGTGAGACGGTCGCGCTCGAGGCGCTCGTTCGCTGGCAGCACCCGGAGCGCGGCCGGATCACGCCCGCCGAGTTCATCCCGCTTGCCGAGGAGACCGGCCTGATCGTGCCGATCGGCCGGATCGTGCTCGCGAAGGCGTGCGGGCTGGCGCGCGACTGGTCGGATGCGCACCCCGACCGTGCACCGATCAACATGCACGTGAACGCCTCCGCGGCGGAGCTCCAGGAGGCGGACCTGCTCGAGCACGTCGC
>Ga0066671_10000708_pt1 | contig 10577 bp, 13 predicted proteins | sample GraSoiAngelo_120_FD_62294 | JGI IMG/M metagenome (GOLD analysis project Ga0066671, IMG submission 62294) | Grasslands soil microbial communities from the Angelo Coastal Reserve, California, USA - 14_0919_09_20cm | ecosystem: Environmental > Terrestrial > Soil > Grasslands | place: USA...
GAGGGTATCGCGAGCGGCCACCGCGTTGAGCGGCTGGTGCTTACTCCCGAAGATTTGGCGCGCGGTTAAGCGATTTGTTCATCCCGAGCGACGTCTACGGTGCGCTTCGCTCGCGCAAGACTGACTAGATCTTTTTTTCGAGGAACGCTTTCAATAAATGCCGATGGCAATGCCGCTCGTCTTCCGGGCAATGGCAAAGCAAGGTCACGGTTTGCGTCTTCGCCAGGTGCTGGAGCAATCTCAGGGTAAACTTCTGGCCGTGATTCTTGATCCGTTCGTTGCGCGCATCGGCGCCGCCTGGTTCCAGCAGCTCTTTCCGATAGCGCCGGCTGTATTCTCCCCAGGATAGCTTGCCGGACAAAATTGCATCCCGCAGCTCTTCGCTCGGCCCCAGGTTCGCCATCCAGACATCGAACCGGTCCGCCGGCAGACCCCGTCCGCGGCCCCGCGCTGCCAGAATGCGCAGGCCGTCGCCCGGTTCGATCGGACTGTGAACCGACTTGGTTTTAATCATTCCCGCTCCTCTTCATGATCCTGCGCCCGACCCCTCGGGAACGCGAATAACAAGACCAGGATCATGATCATGAGCAAGAACAGGAATTCGCGGTCGCCCAACCGGTTTTTGGGACGGGGGTGACCTCTTTGGCCGATCGTTTGCGGAACCTAAATAATTGCTTGCAGTCCCACGGGCGACCGCACATTCTCGCCCCGTTAACGCTAAACCTATGAAAAGATCACTTCTCTATTCCATCACCGTCTTACTGGCTGCCGGGCTCATGAGCTCGTGCACCACTAAGTCTGAATCCGCTACAACGACGACCGCGCCCTCAAAGGCTCCCGCGAAAAAAGAGTCGATGACCAAGAAGTCCTCGACCCAGAAGAAGGATGCGGCGACTACGACCAAGAAGTCGTCGACCGATTCCTCCATGAAAAAGGAGAGCAAGAAGAAGAGCGACGCGTCTGCGTCTCCCTCGCCGTCAGCGACTCCGTAGTTTGAGATTCGCGCCCGCATTGTCGGGCGTAGTTACTTCAGCAAGGTTAGTCAGCCGCCGAGCGCGGCTGACTAACTGATGCTGCCTTGTGCGGCCCGACTCGCCATTGTAATCGAGCCGGATCGCGCCGGCACTCGTTATCCGAATGGATGGCTGGAATGAGCCATCCGGCCGGATAGATTCCATTTCATGCAGATGTCCCCGGCCGATTCGCGGAGCAAGCCCGAGAGTGAGGAGCGCTTCACTCATCGCCTGGAAGCGTTCAGCGACCTGGTTTTCGGTTTCAGCCTTTCCCTGCTTGCGACCCGGCTCGATATCCCGGAAACCCAGGCGGAAGTCTTTGCCCCGACTCGCTGGGCGACCTTCATTATCACTTTCGGAATGATCTGCGCGATCTGGCTGGCGCATTACCGCATCTTCCGTCACCGCTTCGTCGCACGCCCGGCGGATGTGATCGTGAACTTCGTTTTCCTTTTGGGAATCGCCGTCCTGCCTTATGCGGTCCAGACATTCCTCCGTTTTAGTGACGGCCTTAATGCCATCATTCTGTATCTGGGCGATTTCGCGCTGATCCTGGGCGCCCTGGCGACCTTGCGCTGGAGCGCTTTGCGGCAGCGTCGTAATGACGATGACGTTGAGGCGCGGGTGCGCGAATGGCGGGGTATCGTGCGCCAATCGATTCTCGTGGCAGTCATTGTTGCTTTTCTTCTCGCGGCGAAGGCGCGCCTCATCCCCACGGCAAAATTTTTCTCCCTTCTTCCGGCAGCGATTGTTGTGATCACCCTCGTAGTCCGCTCGACGGTCCGACGCCTGCCTCGCTTCCTCGAATCCGAACGCGCCTAAAGTTCTTCCGCCTTTTGTTCCTGCCGCTCGATTCGGTAGAGTGATGGCCATGAAGATTCCTTTTACGCTGGGAGTAGTCGGTCATTTTGGACTGGCGGTGCGCGACCCGAAAAAAAGCGCGAAATGGTTCGCGCGGTCGCTCGGTTTGAAGAAGCAATTCGGCTTCGAAGATGGCGTCGCCATCGGCAACGACAATGTCACCATCGCCTTGTTCAAAGGCAGGCCGTGGCCTCGAACGATTGGTCACATGTCGTTTCATCTCCCGAACCTGACGAGGTTACGAAAGGCGCTCGCCCATTTGAAGAAGCACAAGGTCGACCTGGAAGATCCGGGCGACGAAATCGGCCCCGAAGCCCCCGGCTCGCCGCATATGGGTCTTTGGTTTCACGATCCCGACGGTTACCGCTGGGAACTCAGCGTTCAGGGCAAGAGCTAGCGGATCGCCTACTCAATAAAACTGCGCGGCGGGAGCGAAGGAAGCTGTTCCAATTCCACCGACCCGTTTTCGTAAGCCAGCCGGAAACACATTTCTGCATCCGGGGCCTTGGCCCAGAGGTATTCCGGGTTGTGGAAGAGGACGAATTCATACCGCGGATGATTCTGGGGGAACCCGCAATCCTGTCGTCCGTGAGGGCCGCGCCTCGCACAAGCGCGCAAATCCACGACCAATTTTTCCAGTTCAACCGACACCCGTCGCACCTCGACCCAGACCAGGATTTTTCCGCCCGGCGACTTTACCAGGAGATCGAGCCCGAAAGCGGCGGCGCGATGTTCGTCGCTCCCGTAGTCCAGCGCGACATGCGTTTTCAGCCATCCTCGCTTCAGGATGAGCAACGACGCCGTCGCCAGCTGACAGACGACTTCACGGACGAGCCGCGGCGGCAAACAATCGCGGCGGAAAATCCGAGCCATTTTCTGTTTCGCCTCTCCTTCGGCCGCCGGAGGAAACAGCTCGCTTTGGATGGCGCCCTCGGCGTCCAAAAAGAAGAGTCCTTCCTCCAGTCCCAGCAGGAAATACTTTGCCTCCTCGCCACTCAGGGGTGGATTGATGCGAAGACCGGAAAGGGGTGCGCGTTGTTCCAGCGCCTCGCACAATTCAGCGAATTTCTGGTCGAGCCATCGCTCCAATTCGCCGGTCCAATCCCTTTCCGTTACGGAGTTCAAGTTCCCAATATCTCGCGACCCGAAAAACTGCCAAGGAGTTTGATGATTTCGGGCGATTCTCCTTGCGGGATGATCGGGGTCGGGGCTATTGCTCTGAACAAAACCGAACTCAACTATGAAACTACTCTTTACCACCCTCGCTATCGCGACTCTCGCCGCCATCTCCGCTCACGGCAAAACTTTCAAGCTTCCTAACGAAGACTTTGCCATCGCTTCAATCGACATGCCCGAATCCTGGAAGCCGCAGGAAGCCGATACCGGTGTCTTCGGGCAGAGCGCTGATGATGCCGTTTACCTTTCCGTCGTGGCGGTGGGGAGCGAAAAGGGAATGAGCGCGGAAATCGACGACACTTTTGACATGCTCAAGAAGCACAATGTCACGCTCGACGACTCGACCAAGAAGGAAAACAAATTCAAGATCGGCGCGCTGGATGCCACCGAATTGCTCTTCCAGGGCAAGGATGAAGATGGTGCGGCCGCGGTCAGCATCGTCTTCGTTCCAATCAAGGACAAACTCATTATCATGACCTACTGGGTCACGACCGCGAAGGAAAAGGAACACCTGAAGGAAGTCGGCACGATCGTTAACAGTCTCAAGCCTGTTTCCTGATCCCGCGGGCAAACCGCAACTTTTCGCACCTTCGAAAGCGCCAACCGGGAGTTTTCCGGTTGGTGCTTTGTGCGTGGTCTCCGAGGCCGCCGCCAGGGGTTGACATTCGAATGCGGGGAGTGCCATGATCCGCCAATCACGATGCCGGAATCCCAATCTCAAAATGTCTTTGCCCCGGAAGGCGCGATCGATCTCCATGTTTCACCCGAGATGCGCGCTTCGCTGCGGACCATTATCGACGAGAAGCCAACGCGTCTGGTGGTCGATCTTTCGCGTGTCCCCTACGTTGATAGTTCCGGAATTGCGGTTCTGATCGGGGCGATGCAAAGCCTGGAACTGGAGGGCGGCGTCTTCATGCTCGCCGGCGCCCAGGAAGCGGTCCAGACGATCCTGGAAAGTGCCCGGCTCGATCAGTATTTTCGCTTGTTCCCGAGTGTGGATGCCGCTCTGGCCGCGCCCTAGCGATCGTCTTTCTAATCGGCGGCAAACAAGGCCAGGATTTGTTCGGCCAGCTCGCTCGTGTCCAGATTCCCGTCGTTGCTGAGAACTGCCACGGTGAATCCCTTCTCGAGGTCGAGAAGAAGGTACGTCGCGGTCCCGGCCCAGCTCCCACTGTGGGAAACAAGCTGCCCTTTTTTCTCCACGACCCACCCGAAACCGTAGCCATCGCCATCCTCGGTTTTGATTTGCTTTCCGTTGTCGTAGCGGCCGTTTCTCCAGGCGAGTTCCTGGGATCGGCGGGTAATGATCGTTTGATTGCGCAAAGCTTTGTCCCACAAGCTCAGTTCGCGAATCGACGTATAGACACTGCCGTCTCCGGTGATGACCGTCGGCGACGATGACCGTTTCACTTTCCCGTTCTCGTTGGTCTCGTAGCCTTTCACGGTCGTGCCGGGCAACTTTGTCATGCCGTCCAAAACGACCGTCTGCTCCATGCCGGCAGGCCGAAACAGGTGTTCGCGGACATATTCCGCAAAGGTTTGTCCGCTGATCCGCTCCACGATCAAGGCGAGCAGGGCGTATTCCGAGTTGTTGTATTCGTACTTAACCCCGGGGGGGCGGCGCGGTTTGGTCCGGTTCAACCATTTGAGATGCGCTTCGTTCGTTAGAGAGGCGAACTCTTCATCGCTTCCTTCCCAATCGTCGCTCGTGTAATCCGCTAAGCCGGAAATATGGTGGAGCAGATCGGCAACCGTGATGGCGCGTCCTTTTATCGGCACCCGGAAGTCCTTTACGTATTCCGCGACCGGCTGTTCAAGCTCGAGCTTCTGCTTTTCCATTAAGGTAAGAATCGCGACGCCAGTCATGTGTTTCGACACCGATGCCAGGTCAAAGAGCGAGTCGGCGGTGATCGGAAGGCGGGCCTTTACGTCGGCCATGCCATAGCCGGCCATATGGAAAGGAATTCCGTTGCGCGAGACAAGAATCGCCGCGCCGGGTCCGTCGGAATCGATCTTGTCCTCGACCAGGACGCGGATTGCGTTTTGCGATTGGTTAGGTTCCATCCCGGCTACAATGGCCGGCGCGGCCAGCGCGATAGTCAGGGTTAGGAAGAGGCGCCCGCTCTTACTAAGAGTTCGGAAAAGGTGTTCGGGAGAGTAGAAAAGAGTTCTTGTAACTTTCATTTGCGCTGGTCAATCTGGCTTCAAGCCGAAGAAGCAACCCCTCTTCAACCCCAAAGAAAAGACCCCTATGAAACTAACGAAAACAATCGCTAGCCTTTTGTCGAGTGCAGCGTTGGCGCTGGTGGTCAGTGGCGCCACTCCCAAGCCTTCAGCAGCACCTAAGGACAGTCCCGCAGCCAAAGCCAGTGACTCGGACGAAAGCAGTGCCGCTAAAACTTCTCCTGCTGCATCCAAGTCGAGCGACAGCGACCTGGCCGTTTCGAGCGAGTCGCCGGTGCCTCGCGTTGCCGGCACGCCCGCTAACAACGGCCCGATTCCCAAGCCTGTCCTCTACATGACCCAGCAGGAACATTACACGGCGAACGGCAAGAATTGGGTCCGCTATCGCTACGATGTCCTCAATAAGGCCAGCTATCCCGCGGAGATGTTCGCGGCCGCACCCAACCTGCCGGCGTGCGGAAGCAACACCAATTCCTCACGGACCTGGGTGGACTTCTTCGATTCAACCGGGCACCGGATATACGGTTTTTGCGCCCTCAGCAAACCGGACGATCTGGGCAAGATTTGGTTCGCCATGGAGGAAGGCGTCATTCCGCCGAGCTACGTTTACATCGAGCTCAACGATCGCCAGACCAACACCAAGTATAAATCGAACCTGGCGGACACGACGATCTAGGTCGTTCCCACCTTCTCCAGAGCCAGGAGCGACCTGGCGGCCTCCTCCCCTAGCGCGAAAAGGCGGGGGAGGGCATTGACGTCCATTCCATCAATGCCTTCTCGACCTCCGCGCCGTTGTCGGTTAGCCATGCGCTCATTGGATCTCCGGCTTTCTTCCCATAAATGCGATGGGAATAGACGAAGGAGTATCCTTTCCCATCCACCATCTTGAAGCGCGCGAAGGCAACTTCGTGAAACTCCGGACGGGCGAATACCGCGGCGATGAAATGTTCCGCCTCGTGCTCGCGTGTTCTCGGAACGGAGTCTGTCTTGAGAATTTTGGCCTCGGCATTTTTGTAATTCTCCAACACCCCGTTGGCCGCTTCGGCCAGGCCGTCCCCATCTTTGACGTTCGGATATCCATTCACGGTTATCATATCCTCAAACTTGTCGAGGTCGTCCTGCTCGTCGGGAGTAAACTCATGAGTGTTGGCCTTCGACCAGCGATGAACGTAGGCGATATCTTGGAAGGTAAAACCCTTTGGCTCGCCTGCCCGGCAGATGAGCGCGGCGCTTCCCATGATCAGGACCAAGGCGAAAAGTCGTTTCATAGTGATAGGTCTTTGGGTCGTTGGTTCAGCCTAACGACGCGATTTCAACAGCCGGCCGCCGCCCCGATCGCGGTTCGCATCGAGATCGGGCCGCCGATCAAGCTTTGGCAGCGTTAATGCAGTCGCAACCCTTCGAGAATCGCCCTGTCAACATTGCCGGTCACCGCCAGGTGATGGTCGCGCTGGTAATTGCGCAACGCTGCGCGCGTGTTGGCGTTGAGCCGCCCATCAATCGCGCCACTGTAATACCCTTCCCGGGAGAGCGCGGATTGGACCTGGCTCACTCTGGAAGAATCGTAAACCGTCTCGGTCGGATGTTGCTCCTGTGAGTATTGATCGGACGGATAGCTTTCATCGTAATAAGATCCGTCATCATAATAGGAGTAGGAGGGATAGTACGGGTAGTAACCATATCCCCACCAGTACGGCCATGGGTCGTAAATAACCCACGCGTTGTTGTGCCAGTGGCACCGGTGCCCGTTCCAGTTATGGTCGTGATTCCTATCCCAGTTCCGATGCCAATTCCCTCCCTGGCGCCCGACGATACGGCCCGGCGTGAAACTTTGGGTCCGACCGCGGCCCGTCCGGCTGGACGAGAGATTGGCGCCGGACAAGTTCCTGTTTCGGTAGGCAGCGGTTCGGCCGGCGTTTGATCGCGGGCCCGAGACGGAATAATACCCGGCATTGTAAGTTGTCGGGCGGTTCCCGGAGCGCTGATAGGATCTGGCATAACCCCGGCTGCGATAGGTCGCGCCGGACGAATAATATCGAGCGCTGGGGGCGTAATAGCCCGCCCGGCCGCCTCCGTACCCCCTGGAATATCCGCCCGAATAGCCTCTGGAATAACCGCCCGAAGAATGGGGCGCTGAGAAATGACCGCCGCCAAAGGATGCGTGGCCGCCGCCCCGTCCATGGGCCGGTTGCAGAAAAACAAAAGTGGCGATGACGCCGAGACCGAATGTGCCGATGATTTTCATATGTGAAATCCTCCTCACGGAAGATCGTGAAGAAAAATTCGCGACCAGGCGAGCATATTTTTAGAAAAACGGAAAATACCCCCGCCACAGCGTCGAGCGCGCTCGCATACCAAATGCTCTACCGGTGGTGAAGTCCCCCCTCAATATGGTCGACCAAAAAGAATTCGAATATCTATTGTCCCTCGCCTCCGAGTGGGCGGAAACCCAGGAAGCATACGTCCTGAAGCACGGCCTTCCGCTGACCGCGCGCCAGATGGCTGACGCCAGGCAAGCCGGCGTCCGGGATTTTTCCAGGGTGCGAGTCCTGGTGGTCGATCGGATTCCTTTGCCGGACGACGAAAAACTGGCCGAGGCCGCGCGCCGGGCGCAAATTATTACCGACGCATCCCGTGGGGTGGCGATCGGGCGCGGAATTATCATCCGGGCCGATAGCTGGCAAAACCGCGAACTCCTTCTCCATCAACTGGTGCACGTGGCCCAGTGCGAACGCAGTGGCGGGCTCAAGCCTTTCGTCGAGGAATATCTCTCCGACCGCCGTACTTGCCGCGACTTCAGTGTCGGATCTCTCGAAGACGAGGCCCGTGGTTTGGCCAAAGAGATTTCCGCCGCCGATAAACTGGCGAAGCAGACTGCGTAACCAACAACGGCTTGAGCGCCGGGTTTAATTCGTAGCCAACCGGGAAAGCTGAGGATTGCTCAACACCTGTTGGGCAAGGGCGCGATCGAGATGCGCGTTAGAAACCGCGATCTTTGTGCCCACATTGACCGCGCTAAAAAGCTGGGCGACGTCGCGCGATCGCATGCGAATGCAGCCGTAGCTCGCCGGGCGTCCAATGAGTTTTTCCACCGGCGTGCCGTGAATGTAGATAGCGCGAGAATAGGCGCGAGCATTGCCCTTCTCCAAACCGCGAAGCCAAAGAATCCGGGTTACAATCGGATCGCGACCCCGCGCGTTCGGCGGCAGGATTTCGCCGGTTGGGCGCCGGGACTTGAAGACGGTGCCGAGAGGCGCGTTCGCGCCGATCTTGGACGCAATTTCCAGCGAACCGAGCGGAGTCGCATAGCTACCCGAGTGGTCTCCCACTCCGAATTTCGACGTGGAAACGGGGAAGCGCGCGATGATCGCGGCATGGTCGATCAGGACAAGCGTCTGATCCGGGACGCTGACCACGATCGAGGGCGCGGCTGTTGCGCGGGTGGAACTGAGCCCGGCGGCAGTAAACAAGAGAATAGCAGTGCAGAGATGGAGAAGCCTCATGCTGCGCCTGAATTAGCAGCGCGCGTGCCTCGATTCATCCCGGAAGAATACCGGGATGGGGCGAACGAAATCGTGAACTTCCAGGTCCTCTTTGGTTGATCTCGTTCTGACGGGCAAATTGTCGCATCAGGCGGCGATATTTTGGGAGCGAAACGCTGCCGCAAATCGCGGAAAATCTCCGCCGCGAAAAGAATGATTCCTGCTCACTAAATAAGTGTTCCGGGCACACGAGCGACTTGTGAGGGAACCGCCCTACAAATGAGAAAACACCCAATAAATGGCGAACGGACCACCCACGAACTTGAAGATCTCCGCCAGATGGCGGACGGCCTGCCCCAGATCGTGGGTAGCGCGGCCGGACGGCTCCTACGAGCATTACAATAAACCGTGGCACGATTACACCGGGCTTTCCGTCGAGGAATCTAACGGTGATGCGTGGCGCGAGCTGATTCATCCGGACGATCGCGCGCAGGCGGAAGCCTCCTGGGCCGGAGCCCTCCGTGGGGGCACGCCTCACGAGGTCGAGCTTCGACTGAAGCGCGCGTCGGACGGCGAGTATCGCTGGTTTCTTCGGCGCGCTCTGCCTCATCCCGATGCCGAGGGGAATATTGTGAAATGGTTTGGTGCCTGCACCGATATCCACGAACAAAAGCTCGCCCAGGAATCGTTGCGCGCCGCCCGCGACGCGATGAGCCGCGAGAACATCCAGAAAGATGAATTTCTCGGTCTGGTCTCGCACGAGTTGCGGACGCCGTTGAACGCCGTCTTCGGTTGGACCCGGCTCATGCAGGAACATGTGCTGGGCGAACAGGAACGAGCGCAGGCGGTCGACGCGATCGTCCGCAATGCCGAATCCCAGGCGCGGTTGATCGAGGATGTGCTCGATATCACCCGGATCGTAAATCAGAAGCTCTCTCTGGATCGCGAGATCGTGCAGGTCTGGCGCGTCGTCACGGAAGCCATCGACGACGTATTGCCTTCCGCCGATGCGAAAGGGGTTGCGCTCATCAGCGAAGTCGAGTCGCACGATCTTCTCGTGCACGCGGACCGCATGCGACTGGAGCAGGTGGTGCTGAACCTTCTCGCGAACGCCGTCAAGTTCACACCGCGTGGCGGCGAGGTCCGCGTCGGGGTTCACCAGGAAGGCGAGTTCGCCATCGTTGTTGTTTCCGATACGGGCCAGGGAATTAGCCCTGAATTATTGCCGCACATTTTCGAGCGTTTTCGCCAGGGCGACCACAGCTCCACCCGGCGTCAAAGCGGCCTCGGCCTGGGCCTCGCCATCGCGCATCAGCTCGTCCGGCTTCACGGCGGAGAGATTGAAGTCGAAAGTGCCGGACCGAATCAGGGGAGCCGTTTCATCGTGCGTCTTCCAATCCTCGCGGTCGGTAACCTTCCTTCCGCCAAGGGAGATTCAGCTCACTTCTGGAGTGAAGACGCCTTTCCGGCGGAACATCTCCGCGGGCTGAGCGTTATGGTGGTCGATGACGAACCGAGCGTGCGAGAGCTGCTCGGGCTGACGCTCGCCAAGTGCGGCGCTTCGGTCACGCTGGCGGCGTCCGTGGAGGATGCGCTCGCGGTTTTGCCGAATCTGCGTCCCGACGTCGTGGTCAGCGACATCGCGATGCCCGGCATGGACGGATACGAGTTTCTTCAAAAACTGCGCGAGCTTCTGCCCGCGCCCGGCGGCCGGGAAGTGCCGGTCATCGCGCTCACTGCCTGCGCGAGCGGTCAGGATCGCGATCTTGCGTTGCAGGCTGGGTTCGATCGCCATCTCACCAAGCCGGTGGATCCGGCGGAGCTTGTCCGCGTGATTGCGGCGAGCCATTCCGCCCGCCGC
>Ga0066671_10000709_pt1 | contig 10567 bp, 8 predicted proteins | sample GraSoiAngelo_120_FD_62294 | JGI IMG/M metagenome (GOLD analysis project Ga0066671, IMG submission 62294) | Grasslands soil microbial communities from the Angelo Coastal Reserve, California, USA - 14_0919_09_20cm | ecosystem: Environmental > Terrestrial > Soil > Grasslands | place: USA...
GGGTCCTTCCAGGGATCGAAGCGCGAGACCTGCGTCAGCAGCGGCCGCTCGACGTCGATTCCGAACTGGTCGACGATGTACGCCGCGTCCTCCGCCGAAAGGGCCATGTTCTTCGGCGTCAGTGGATCGATCGCGGGCGGCCAGATGTACGAGGGCGGCAGGCCGGCCGCCGCCGGGACGTACTCGTTCATGTGGAAGATGGCAGCGTCGTAGCGCCCAAGAGCCGGCAGGAGGAAATCGAGCACACTCTGATTCGGCGTCGAGAGGTCGATGTGGCAGCGCCAGATCCAGCGCGCCGGCGACGAGGGGAAGCGCTCGATCGTGAACGCGGGCTGTGGGTCGTGGACGATGACGAAGTCATAGTCGTCCTCGAGGTCCTGCGCGTTCTCCTCGTTGAAGCGGCGGTAGACCTGCTCTTGATCGGGCGTCAGTCCCTGCGGTGATCCCTGCAGCGCGTTGTGGATCGTCTTCGTCGCTGCGAAGAACTCGTCGGCGCCGCGGATGATCCGCCACTCGGCGTCGAGTCCGGCATCGCGCATCAGGGGCACGAGCGCATACAGGATCTCTGCGACTCCGCCTCCGAACGCAGTCGCGGAGAGGTGCAGCACGCGCTTGCCCTCCAACTGCGCCGCGAGCCTGCGAATCTCCTCCATCAGACCCCGCGACGCGATCGTGCCGTAGTCGAGCAGCGACTTGTTTCCGACGTTGATGAGCTGGAGCATGTGAGGGGGAGTTCCTTCGGGTGGAGAAAGCGCGGAGAATAGAGGCTATTCGGCGAGGAACTTCACGAAACGAAGCCGTGATCCTCCCGACTCGCGCTCGTCGATCTCGACTTCGTCGGCGACCGCACGGATGATCGCGATGCCTAGGCCCCCCTCGCTGAGGTCGCCATTGCCGCCGCCGGCGAAGTCGGCGGGCTGGAATCCCTGCCCGTCGTCGGCGACCTCGACGACCAGCCGGTCGGGCTCGATCTGGTAGACGATCTCGACCGTGCCCGCCCGCCCTTCCCGATAGGCATGCCGGACCGAGTTCGTGCAGGCCTCGGTCAGGGCGAGCTTCAGGTCGCTGAGCGTTTCCTGGGAGAGCGGGCGAACCCGCGCTATCGCCGTCAGGGCGAGGCGGCCGAGCGTGATGTACTCGGCCTTTGCCGGGATCGTCAGCCGGACCATTCGCTCGTGGGGGTCCATCGAGGCCCTCTTCCCTTTGGGCAAGCGGCCCTAACCTTCCGAATCTGTTTCAACAAGCGTCACGGGATCGACTTTGTCATTCCCGATCAGCCGGGGTTCGCCGGCCGCTCCGCCAGCTTGACGGTCACCTGATGCCGCTTGCCTGCCCGAAAGAGGGTGATCGGGACCGACTGCCCCGGGGAAAGTTCCTCCGTGACCACGCGGACGACATCTTCCGCACTCCCGACCGGATGCCCGTCAATCGCCACGATCACGTCTCCGCCCTCGACGAACGGGGAGCCGAGGAGCCGTTGCCGGTCGGTACCGGCCTGTAAGCCTGCTTCGGCTCCTGGCGTGCCCGGATTCACCTTCGTGACGACGGCGCCGTGCGAGACCGGGTAGTGCAGCCGCTTCGCGATCGTAGGGATCAGGTCCTCAGTCTCGATCCCCACGTAGGCATAGGAAACCCGGCCGGCGGCGATCAACTGGGTCATCGACCGCCGCGCGGAGTCGATCGGCACCGCGAAGCCGACACCCTCGGCGTTCCCCGAGTCGCTGCGAATCTGGGCATTGATTCCGATCACCCGCCCGCGTGCGTCGAAGAGCGGTCCGCCCGAGTTGCCGTGGTTGATCGCGGCGTCGGTCTGGATGGCGTCAACGAGGCTGTACTGCGAGGTCAGCGAGTCGATCGAGCGCTCCGTTGCCGAGACCACGCCGACGCTGAGCGAGTTGACGTTCCCAAACGGGCTTCCGATCGCCGCGACCGGCTGGCCGACCTTCACCTGCGCGGAATCACCGAGCGGCACGGGATCGAGCTGATGGTCGGCGGGATTCACCTTGATCAGGCCGACGTCGTCGTAGATGTCCCAGCCGACGACCTTGGCAGCAACGCGATCCCGGTCCTGAAACTCGACGAAAAGCTTGTCGGCGGCCGAGACCTTGCCGTTGCCCTCTCCCGCGTTCGTGATCACGTGGGAGTTGGTGAGAATGTAGCCCTTCGGCGAGACGACGAACCCCGAGCCCTGAGCCTCCTGGGCGGAGAGGCTGTCGCCGCCGTAGATCGCGTAGATCGTGACGACTCCCGGCGATCGGGTGCTGTAGATCCTGCTCGGATTGAAGCCGTTGCCCGCGAGCGGCTTCGCACTCGGCGAAACCGCGGCTCGAGGGGTGGCGACGGCCTGGGCGACCGCCGGGGTCTGCACGACGATCGTCTTCTTCGTTCCGCTCGAGAGCCAACCGGCCGCTTTCCCAACCACGAGGACAGAAATGCCGCCGATAACGGCGGCAACGATCGCGACAATCGCAATTGGAGCAGGGCGCTCGCGCACTGATCGCACTGTAGCTGCGTGCGTTCTAGGCGTCTGCGGCGAAGATCCGCTCAAGCTCACGACGGCAGCCGTGCGCCGGGTCGCAAGAGCTTCCCCAACGGTCCGGGCTCTTCGCGCTCTCCGCAGACGCGGGCTTTTGGGCCGATTTCACGGGAAAAGGCCGGCGGCGCACAGGCCGGCGGCGAGCGCTTCAAACCGCCACGGGCTCCGGTTCCAGCCTCGGTGTGAGTTCTTCGGCCGGCAGCACCAGCGAAAAAACGGTGCGGCCGGGCTTCGACTCGAGTTCGATCCTGCCGCTCATCAGCTCGGCCAGCTCTCTCGCGATCGCCAGGCCGAGCCCGCTGCCTGACGCTTTCGTGCTCTCACCGCGATAGAAGCGCTCGAATAGTTCGGCTCGATCGTCGTCGCTGATGCCGGGCCCCTCATCCGTGACAGAAATCTCGGCCCGCCCGTCGGCACTGCGGACGGCCACCTCGACCGGGGTGCCCGAAGGCGTATGCACGAGCGCGTTCTCGAGCAAGATCCGCACGATCTGGAGAACTCGCTGCGGATCGCCGCGACCTGCAGCCGCGCCGTTGCGCGCATATTCGAGCGGATGCTCCAACGCCAGGGCGACACCCGCAAACTCCTCGACCGCGGCCCTGGCAAGGCTCCCGAGATCGACAGGCTGCGTCTCTACGTGCAACCGGCCGGCGTCGAGCTTGGACAGGTCGAGGAGGTCGTCGGCGAGCTTCGTCAGCCGCCGTACCTGGCCGGCCATCGTGTCGAGGAACTCACGCCGCGTGGGCTCGTCGAGCTCTTCATCCTCGAGCAGCTCGAGGAAGCCACCGAGCGAGAAGAGCGGCGTCCGGAGCTCGTGCGAGGCGTTGGCGACGAATTCCCGCCGCGCGTGATCCAGACCCGCGAGTCGTATGCGCATCCGGTCGAAGGCCCGCGCCAGCTCGCCGAGCTCGTCGGCGCTGCGATCCGCGACCTGCTCGTCGAAGCGACCACCGGCAATCCGGTCGGCGGCCCGCTCGAGCCGCCGAATGCGGCGCGCGAACAGGCGCGCGGCGCCGTAGCCAACCAACAGCGCGACGAGCAGCGCCAGCCCACCGGCCAGGAGCAGCCGCCCCTGAACTGCATTGACATCGGACAGGGCGTCGTGCAGCGGGGCAGCGAGCAGCAGCACCTCCCCGCGTTTCGGAATCGGGATCGCGACCTCGGCGAACTCGCCGTCGCGCTGCGAGACGGTGCCGCGCTCGAGGTGAGACGTCCTGGCGGAGCGGATCGCGATCGGATCGTCGGTGAACGCCTTCGGACTCCGGCCGGGCAGCGACCACTGAGTCGGCGTCACCAGCGTCGGCGACTGCGAGACGACGGAAAGCAAGACAACGCGAGCGTTCGTGCTCGCCGCGGCGTTCGAGAAGAAGTCCGGGTCGTTCGGCTGTTGCTCGTATTCGGCGACCAGCGCCGACCTCGCGTGCGCTAGATCGTTCAGCCGTGCGTCGACGAGCCGGCTCTTGAGTGAAGGTACGACGATCAGATAGACGAGCCCGAGCACGAGAGCGACAACGCCGAGCAGAGCAAGGCTCAGGCGGGCTCCGACGGTGCGTAACGGATTCATCAGTCGCGGAACCGGTACCCGACGCCCCTGACCGTGAAGATGTACTCGGGCTCACGCGGGTCGCGCTCGAGCTTCTCGCGCAGATGCCGGATGTGAACGTCGATCGTCCGTGGCTCGCGGTAGGCCGAGTCGCCCCAGAGCGCGCGGAGCAGCATTTCGCGTGTGAAGACCCGCGCCGGCTCGCCCGCCAGGGTCGTCAGGAGCTCGAATTCCACGTAGGTGAGCTGCACGGGCTCTCCGGCGAGCTCCACGGTCCGCCGAGCGGGATCGATCCTTAGGTCACCGGCTTCGAGCGTATCGGCCTCCCGCGGTCGCTCCCGCGGGAGGCCGGCCCGGCGCAGAAGCGCTCGCACGCGGCTGCGGAACTCGCGAATCGAGAACGGCTTCGTGATGTAGTCGTCCGCGCCCAGCTCGAGACCCAGCACCTTGTCGAGCTCCTCCCCGCGAGCCGTCAACATGATGATCGGGACGTTGCTGTCGGCACGAAGGCGCTTGCAGACCTCGAGACCGTCGACCTTCGGCAGCATCAGATCGAGTACGACGAGATCGATTCGCTCGTCGCCAAACAGCCTGAGCGCCTGCTCCCCGTCTCTTGCCTGCACCACGCGGAAACCGTCGCGTTCGAGCGGGTACGTGAGGAGCTTCTGGACGGAATCCTCGTCGTCGACGAGCAGGATGGTCGAGGAATCGGGCATGGCCTAGCAGTCTGCCTGCCCGCGTCGGGTTCTCGCCTCCTTACTATAGCCCGGGCATGGCGGCGAACCCGCCTCCCGCGCGTACGCGCGCACGCCCGGGCTCGCTCGAGCGACCGATCAACAGCCGCCTCTATCGCGGAACGTGGCTGCTCGTCGGGATTCCGCTGCTTATCGCGGCTTTCAGCGTCGCGAAGCCGCCGGCGTTGAGGGCCGCCGTGCCCACCCTGCCGCCCGCCTTCGACAAGCTCCGCGCCGTCGCGCTGGCCCGTGACCTGGCGCAGACGTTTCCCGACCGCTCGCCGGGATCACCCGGCGCCGAGAGCGCGCGACAGTGGTTCGCCGAGCAGGTCGCCAACCTGGGGCTCAAGGTCCGCCGCGAGCCGTTTTCGGCCACGATCCCGGGGCGCGGCCGTATACGACTCGAGAATCTGATCGTGACGATTCCGGGCCGCTCGCCGCAGGCGCTCGCCGTCCTTGCACATCTCGACAACGCCGGCACCGGGCCGGGCGCCAACGACAACGCCTCCGGGATCGCCGCGCTGATCGAGCTCGCCCGCTCGTACGCGACCTCGGTTTCGGGGAATGTGCCCTCCGGAGCGAGCATCGTCAGTCCCGCGCACACGCTCTTCTTCGTCGCCACCGACGGGGGCGAGTTCGGCGGCCTCGGGGCAAACCGGTTCGCGGCCGACTTCCGCGATCGAATCGTGACCGCGATCGTGCTCGACTCGATCGCCGGGCAGGCGACATCCCGCCTCGTGATCGCAGGAAATGCGGCCCGGGACGCATCGGCCGGCCTCGTCGAGACAGCGGCCGCTCGGATCCAGGAGCAAGCCGGCGCCCCGCCGCGGCGCCCGAGCGGCTTCGCGCAGCTGCTGGATCTCGCGTTTCCGTTCACGCTTTACGAGCAAGGGCCGCTCCTGACCCAGGGGGTCGGCGCGCTAACCGTCACCACGGCGAGCGATCGCCGACCGGCGACGTTCTCGGACTCGCCCGGGCGCCTGAACGGCGGTCGCCTCGCGCAGATCGGCCGCAGTACCCAGGAGCTTCTACGGGCCCTCGATCAGGGCGCGGAACTCGTCCAGGGAACCTCGAGCTATGTGTACCTCGGCGCGCGGGTGATCCGAGGCTGGGCGATCGAGCTCGTCCTGATCGCGGCCTTGCTCCCATTCGTGATTGCGACGATCGACCTCTTCGCACGCTGTCGCAGGCGCCATTTGCCGATTGCGCCCGCGCTACGCAGCTATCGCAGCAGGCTCGCGTTCTGGCTCTGGGTCGGGGCTGTGTTCGAGCTCTTCGCGCTGGTCGGTGTGTGGCCCGGTGGAGCGGCGCTGCCGCTCGCCCCGCACAGCATCGCCGCGCAGCACTGGCCGCTGTTCGGGCTGCTGGGACTCGCCGCGTTGGCTGCGGCCGGCTGGGCGGTCGCGCGTACTCGTCTTGTCCCCCGCCGGCCCGTCGGGATCGACGACGAGCTTGCGGGACACACGGCCGCGCTGCTGGCACTCGGTGTCGTCGGGCTGATGGTCGTCGCCACCAACCCGTATGCGCTGATCCTCGTTCTGCCCTCGTTGCACGCGTGGCTGTGGCTGCCTCAGGTGCAGTCCCGTCCGGCCTGGCTGCGGGCATCGGTGCTCGCCCTAGGGTTCCTGGGACCGATCGTGTTGCTGATCTCGTTCGCGAGTCGCTACGGGCTCGGGCTCGACGCCCCCTGGTACCTCGCCGAGCTCGTCGCAGTCCGTTACGTCCCGATCCCGACCTTCGCGATCGCGCTGGCCTGGCTCGCGGTGGCGGCACAGCTTGCCGCGCTCGCAGCCCGGCGCTACGCGCCGTACCCGAGCTCGGCAGAGCGCGGCCTCGGTCCGATTCGAGCGGGGCTGCGCCGTGCGCTCCTCGCTCATCGCGCTCGGCAGAGAGCCTCCGAGCAACGGGAACGAGCGACCGGGGCCTGATCAGTCCAGACGGAGGTAGTCGACGAGCGCGCCGTCGTCGAGCGCGCCCTCCCCCCGCGGGACGAACACGAGTGCATCCGCCGCAGCGGAGCGGGCGATCATGTGCGATTCCTGGCCACTCAGAGGCTCGAGAACCGCCCCGTCCGCAGACCGGCGCAGGCGCGAACGCAGGAGCTCGTCGCGCTCGCGGTTGCGGCGGCGGCGTCCGGCAAGCCGCCCACGGTCGAACCGCGGCAGAGGTTCGGGCACGCCCTGAAGAGCCCGGATCGCGGGCTCCACGAACAGCACGAAGCCCACAAGCGCCGAGACCGGGTTCCCGGGCAGGCCGAAGACCAGCGTCCTCTCGCGGACGCCGAACGCGATCGGCTTGCCCGGTTTGACGGACACACGCCAGAACATCTCCTCGACTCCGAGCTCGGCCTCGACCCGGCGGACGAGATCGTGCGGCCCGACTGAGACGCCGCCGGAGGTGACGACGACGTCCGCGCCAAGCGCTCGCTCGAGTGCATCTCGGTGCTTGGCCTCGTCGTCGCCGACCGCCGGCATCAGCTCGACAATCGCGCCGGCAGCGTCGAGCTGGGCCGACAGGATCAGCCCGTTCGCCTCGTAGATCTCGCCCGCGGCGAGCACCTCGCCCGGCCGGCGGAGCTCGGTTCCCGTTGGCAGGACAGCGGCGCGGGGCCTGCGCGCGCACCGCACCTGCGCAATCCCGGCGGCCGCCAGAGCGCCGAGCCGCGCCGGTGTGAGCACAGAGCCGGCCTCGGCGACGGTCTCGCCCGCCTGGATGTCTCCGCCGCGCGGCCGGACGTTGTCTCCCCTCTCCACGCCGCTGTCGATTTCAACCTCGTTGTCATGCTCGACAACAGACTCGATCGGCACGACGGCATCGGCGCCTTCGGGGACGACCCCGCCGGTGGCGATGCCCATCGCCTGGCCGGACTCGAGTGTCGCCGCTGCAGGCCTTCCGGCCGCGATCCGCGCCTCGATCCGAAGCCGTCCCGGCGTGTCTGCGGCCCGGACGGCGTAGCCGTCCATCGCGGAGCTCGGGAACGGCGGCAGATCGATCTCCGCCCGCGCAGGCTCGGCGAGGACGCGCCGGGCTGCGTCTTCGAGCGTCACGCTCTCGGCCGGAAGCGGCCCGGCGTGCTCGAGGATGAGGCGCTGAGCTTCGGCGATGGTGAGCAGATCGGCCATGCGAGCCGCATAAGCTAGCCCCGTGGCCGACGAACTGGTGGGGGGTCGCTACAGGCTCGTCGTCCGCCTCGGGGCCGGCGGGATGTCCGAGGTCTGGGCTGCCGACGACGTCGAGCTCGGCCGGCGCGTGGCGCTGAAGCTGCTCGCCCGCGACGCGGATCCGGCCCGCTTCGAACGGGAGGCACACGCGGTGGCCGCGCTCGCTCACCCGAACATCTGCCGGCTCTACGACTACGGGGAGGCCGACGGCCGGCCGTTCATGGTGCTCGAGTATCTCGGCGGGGGGACGCTCGAGGACCGGCTCGTCCCAGGCGAGCCGTATCCCCGTGAAGAGACGGAGCGGATCGCGCGGGAGCTCGCTGCCGGGCTCGCACACGCGCATGAGCGCGGGCTGATTCACAGGGACCTGAAGCCCGCCAACGTCCTGTTCGACGATGAAGGAGTGGCCAAGATCGCGGATTTCGGCATCGCCCGGCTCGTCGGCTCGGGAACGCTGACCGAGACGGGAACGCTGCTCGGAACAGCGACGTACATCTCGCCGGAGCAGGCCCAGGGGCAACCTGCCACGGCCGCGAGCGACGTCTACTCGTTCGGCGTCATCTTGTATCGCCTGCTCGCCGGCCGGCTTCCGTTCGAGTCCGATAGCCCGATCGAGCTCGCTCGCATGCACATCCAGGAGCGGCCTTTTCCGCTTGCCGACGCTCGGCCCGCTGCGCCGCCCGTCCTCGTGGCCCTCGCGGAGGCGTCGCTCGCGAAGGATCCGGACACGCGACCGCCGGACGGTGAAGCACTGGCGCGGGCACTTTCGGAGGGTGAGCAGGCGCCGGCGCTCAGCGAGGCGCCAACGATCGTCGGCGGCTCGGAGCCGACACGCGTCATCCCGCGACCGGGCCTGACCGGTCGAGACCGCTGGCCGGTGCCGCTTCCATTCGTGGTCGCCGCACTGCTGCTCCTCGTCGCCGCAGCGGCCGGCGTTGCCATTGCAGTCCTGGTGGGCCGCTCGAACGGTTCGACACCGCCGCCCTCCTCTGCAGCGCGGAGGACCCGGATCTCAGGCACGAGAACCACTGCGCCGAGCACGACTGCGCCGACAGCGCGGACGAGCACGGCGGCCTCCACGAAAAGGACGACCACAGCCCCCAAGACGGTGGTGCCGCCGCCGACTCCGCCACCAACGCCGCCGCCGCCGCCTCCGACTCCTCCGCCTCCGCCCACGACCCTGCCGACAACCGTCACCATTCCGCTAACGACGACACCACCTCCGCCTCCGCCTCCACCGTGATTTCAATCGTCATACCGCTCCACGACGAGGAGCGCTCGATCGCCCTCCTCTACGAGGAGCTCCAAGCCGCGCTCGAGCCGCTCGGCCAGAGGTGGGAGGCCGTCTTTGTCGACGACGGCTCCGTGGACGGGTCCTTCGCAGCGCTGACCCGCCTGCACGGCACCAACGAGAACGTCCGGGTCGTGCGCTTGCGCCGAAACTTCGGCAAGGCGGCCGCACTCGCAGCCGGGTTCGGCCAGGCCCGCGGTGAGATCGTCGTCACGATTGACGCCGACCTCCAGGACGATCCGGCGGAGATTCCGCGCTTGCTCGTGAAGCTCGATGAGGGCTTCGACCTGGTGTCCGGCTGGAAGACCCGCCGCCGCGACTCGCTTCGCCGGCGACTCCTGTCCCGAATCTTCAACTGGGTGACGGGGCGGGTCTCCGGACTGCGGCTGCATGACATGAACTGCGGGCTGAAGGCTTACCGGTCCGAGGTCGTTCGCGGCATGCCCCTCTACGGCGAGCTCCACCGGTTCATCCCGGTGCTGGCGCAGTTCCGCGGCTTTCGGGTCGCCGAGCTGCCGGTCAACCATCGCCCGCGCGAGCATGGACGTTCGCGCTACGGGGTCGAGCGCTACGTGCGCGGGTTCTTGGATCTCCTGACGGTCTCGTTCATCGGGCGCTACCGGCACCGGCCGTTGCACCTGTTCGGCGGACTCGGACTCGTCCTCGGCCTGATCGGCTTCGCCATCCTCATTTACCTGACGGTGGTCAAGGCACTGGGCCATTCGATCGGCGAGCGGCCGCTCCTCACCCTCGGGGTGCTGCTCGTCGTGGTCGGCCTCCAGTTCTTCTCGCTCGGCCTGATCAGCGAGATGCTCACCAGCCAGCACGAGGAGACGGCAGTCGGTCGCGAACAGGCCGAGTTCCACGTCGACGAGATCCTGTCCTGAGACCGCACCGGAACACGCCGGTCGAGCGTGCGCCCGGCCGCGCGAGTTTTAAGCCGCGCGCGAACACATTGAGAGGCGAGCGTGGAGAAGACGCCCCCGCGAGCAACGTGCGCCTCCTCTACTTCGGCACGTACGAGCGCGACTACCCGCGAAATGCGCAGGTGATCGCGGCTCTTCGAGGCGCCGGCGTCGAGGTGAACGAGCGCCACGTCTCCGTCTGGGAGGGGAGCACGCACAAATGGCGGGCCGGCGCAGGCGCGGCGGCGCGTTTGGTGCTGGCCGAGGCAAGGCTCTTACGGCGTCCTCGAGACGAGTTCGACGCCGTGATCGTCGGTTATCCCGGACACCTCGACCTCCCCGCGGCTCGGCGAATTGCCGGCGGCCGGCCGGTCGTCTTCAACCCGCTCGTCTCGCT
>Ga0066671_10000711_pt1 | contig 10534 bp, 11 predicted proteins | sample GraSoiAngelo_120_FD_62294 | JGI IMG/M metagenome (GOLD analysis project Ga0066671, IMG submission 62294) | Grasslands soil microbial communities from the Angelo Coastal Reserve, California, USA - 14_0919_09_20cm | ecosystem: Environmental > Terrestrial > Soil > Grasslands | place: USA...
CCAGTCTAGGACAATGCGATAGAAAATGCCAACAAAATCTAAAGCCTTGCTAAGTCTTTTGAATTCAAGGAATTGCTAGAGTTCCAGCGGGTTCAGCGGAACGTGCTGCGAGGCCACCAGAAGCCGGCCGGTAAAGGCGCTTTCCGCCGGGCGGCGGTTCAACGCCTCTTGCGCGCAAATCTCCGCAGTAAACGGATTGTTGTTCTCTTCGGAAAGATGTGCCAGCACAAGGTAACGTGCTGCGGCATCGAAGCCGTCTGGATCAGAGAGGTATTCGCTCACGGCGTGATTTGAAAGATGTCCCGTACGGCTCAGAATCCGCTGCTTCACCACCCACGGATAAGGCCCAACTTTCAGCATTTCCAGATCGTGATTCGATTCCAGGATCAGGCAGTCTGCTCCGCGGAGGTGTACTTTCACCAGCTCCGGCATGTAGCCGAGATCGGTCACCAGCGCCACTTTTGTGCCGTTCGTTCGAAACGTGAAGCCGATCGGGTCAGCCGCGTCATGGGGGATGGCGAACGCATGAAGCTCAATATCCCCAACCGCAAAGTGCTGGCCCGCATGAATCGCTTCCACGCCACGTAGCCGTTTTCCGAAGGTCTCGGGCAGGATGCGCTGCATGGCGTCCATAGTCGGCTCGGTAACGTACAGCGGCGCCTTCCACAAACCCAGCATTTGCGGCAATCCGTTGCAATGGTCGGTATGTTCGTGAGTGATTAGAATGCCATCGATGTGTTTGACGTCGCTTTCGATGGCCGCGAGCCGCGCCAGCGTCTCGCGTTTGCCTAGCCCGGCGTCCACCAGGAGGCGGGTGCGCTCCGTCTCGAGCAACGTGATGTTGCCCGAGCTGCCGGACGCCAGAATGGAGACGCGCAAGCCGATCGTGTGGCTCCTGACTATAGCTCAGACCTTTAGGCCTGAGGACTCTCCTTCGCCATAGCCCGAAACAAATTTTCAAAATCATGGCAGAGCGCTCGGGTCTCGTCAACAGCTGTTCGCCCCTGTTCGCCTTGGTACCAGGAGCTGACCGGAAGCCGTGCTATTCTCGCTGTAACGAAAGGTTGGGTTGGAGCACCGACGTTCCTATGGACCGAACGACGGATTTGGAAACGGCTCTGAGCTTCGTAGTTCGTCGCATTGAAGAACAGGCAAAAACATCTGGCCAACCGCTTAACGAGGAGGAGCATTCGCTTCTCAAGAATTTGCCGTCCTCAAATACTAGTTATCCGATGGGGGCTACAGAGTTCGGCCCCGCGGAACTCGTTCCGCGAAACATCAATCTTGAGCGGCTTTGTGCGCTAGCAAAGGCCACGTACCTAAATGACCGCAAGATAAATCCGGAGTCACTCGACTGGGAGTTTGCGCTCGCTGTTTTCGCGCTCAACCTTCATCCGCTGTGGGATGTCCTGCACTCGGCAGGCGTGAAGATGTATCGGAGACCGTTGTTGGACCAACTTCTTGTGATTATCGCTGGGCTGTCCCCTGTGATAGCCGTGATACTGTTCGCGCGGAAAGGAACCGAGACCCCATTCCGGTGGGTAGGAGTTCTGTCCTTAATTTACTTGGCTTCGCGGCAGATTGAGCACCGACAGTTGGAAAAATGGCTGAGCGGTCATCAAGCCCCGATTGGTTCTAACCGGAGAAGTTGCTCATAGTAGGCATGGATTGCCAATGGACTAAGGACGCTTTTCGCCCCCCCCCCGGAACCAGTTACTCTTCTTCTACTATTACATGCACTTCCTTCATTTCCGTGATTTCCGTGATGACGATCGCGTGCGTCCCGTTGCGCTCAAACACGATTCCGTTCACTCGCACATATTTGCCTACGAAGGGCATCAGCTTTTTCCTCTGACCGTAATCCGGCATTTTGTCAGAGATAGGCAGATACAGGTCGCCATCCTTGGTCAGAATAGCGATCGGCGAACCGGCCCTCACGCATGCCATCGCGCACTTCATGCTCAAGTGAGTTGCGTTTCCATCAAGGTTCTGAATGGGGCATGCAACATCTCGAACCAAGCCCTCAATCGTGGCTTTTGACCTATTGGCGCGGGCACCTTCCATCGACGTTTTCTGTGGAGGCTGAGGAGCTGCCGCTATCGAAGCAACAAGACAGCCAGCCGATAAGCAGAAACGCGAAATTTGCTTCATCCGTCCTCCTTTTCATCAGCGGGCCATCGGGATCAGCGGAATGATAGTGAGTACTCTCGTCCGCTTGTGGTAGAAGCATACAGCGACTCGCGTTGACGCGTCGTTCAAATTTCAGATAACTCCTGGTCTTCTTACCGGTAAAGTTCCTGCTAGTGCTTGAGCTGTCTGGTTTGCCCCAAATGTTGTCGTCACCTGTTACAAGTACGGAGGGTTAGGAGACTAATTTCGGTGGATCTGTGGCAGCCAGGGAACGAGCCGCCAGGCGACTATATGATGCTTAGCCTGTATTTCACGCTAGGGATTTTCTTGCTTTTGGCGGTGCGTAACCCGTCGGCGCATCGGAGCCTAATTCCCCATGCAGGACGGGCGAATATTGCTCGCGCCGCGGTGATGGTGCTTATGGCAATTCACCCTGCGAGCGACCGCAAAGGTCTGCTGATCGGCGTGGCATTAGCAGGTCCCATCGGAATAGCCCTGATCGCACTGGCTCCTGCGAAGCAGTCAGCTGCGGAGGGGCGAGGTGAGCGTTATCCCAAGGTACTGCTAAAGCTGGGCCATTGGCACGTCCGTCGCGGCAGCGGGCCAAGCCATTTGCAAACACTCGGGAACTTTGTGACGGAGTTCGCCACTGCGAACGGGACTCAAGCACTCACCGTGGGCGTGTATCTTCGCGGTCCGTGGAGAGACGTGGCAACACAGGACGGCCTGAAGCCCATCGCGCTGGCAAGCGACACTGCCTCGTGGTCGGTTATTGACTTCCGTCCTGTGCGGGCAGTTGTAGCGGGAGGCCACCTTGGGACAATCCAACCGAATCTTCTGTCTCACCTCTATGGCTTCGACGCCGGACTCGTGATCGGAGGGGCATCACCGGCGACGTACACCGTCCTGGAGCAGGGTGCGCGGAAGCAATAGCAAGCTAAAGGCCACGCCACTTGTGCACGATACCGACCTCGATATCCTCATCCTATCAAACTAGCCAGTTTTAAGGTTCAGACCGGAAGGCCCCGTCAAAGTCTGGTTATCAAACCGGACAAGTTCCTCCCAGGACCCACCGTTATAAAAGGCGCCCCTTTGGCGGAGGTTTTATCAGTGTTTATGCGGGGCTTCGCCTTCGAGTTTTGAAAATTTCAGAAAATCGGTGAAGAAAATACGTAAGATAAAATTTTCAACAACTACTTCTCCGAGTTAAACGGTCTCCAGTCCGGCCTCACCTTCACCGACCCACCTTACGCGGCACTGGACTGTCAAGAGGTCATCGTCAAACGATATCTCAACCCCTTGTCCTCGCTTCAAGCGGAAACTCCCGCGCAACCTCAAACCACCCTCGGACCTATTAACAACGATGCAAGGAAACCGTTCCACACGCCCCTTTAGATTGACGAGCACACTGGCCCGTATTTTCGTGACGACTCTTTTTGATCGCCGCTGCTCGGAAGCGGGAAAACTACGCACTGACAACCGACCTGGTTAAGTGCCTCCGAGTATGTCATACGGGATGTAAGGAAATTATGAATTTATAAAGAAAAGAAAGGAAGAAGGACCACCACCACCGCAGCCTCACCAAAACAATTTGTCAGTTCTGCCTACGAGTTTCGCCTAACCGCCTTGACCCCTCCTGGGCACGCTCATTCCTTTCCCGGTCTGGCACACGTGGATACGACTTCCCCCGATGCGTTTAAACGCGCGCCAGTGCCCAAAGGATGAAAAAGGATGAAGAAAGCAAGAGTGGATTCTAACTTCTAACCTCCAACTTCTGCCGTTTGGTATACTCGCGCGGCAAAATCAAGATATGGACAAGTACGATCTCATCGTCGTGGGTTCCGGGCCCGCAGGGCAGCGTGCCGCCATTCAAGCTGCCAAATTCGGCAAGCGCGCTGCACTCATTGAAAAACTCGAAGTCGTCGGCGGCACGGCCATCAACACTGGCACAATTCCCAGCAAAACCATCCGCGAAGCCGTCCTGCACCTCTCCGGCTATCAATACCAGAGCATCTACGGCGTGAACTACCGCGTGAAGGAACCCATCACCATGTCCGATCTCTCCTTCCGCGCGCTCAACGTCATCAAAACCGAAATCGACGTCATTCGCGCCCAGCTTTCGCGCAATGGCATCGACGTCGTCACCGGCACAGCGAGCTTTCTTGATCCTCACCGCATTCAGGTAACCAGCACACGCGGCCAGCAGGATCTCCAGGCGCAACACATCATCCTTGCCGTCGGCACCAAGCCTGCCGTTTCTCCGCTGGTGCCCTTCAACAACAAAACCATCATCAACAGCGACCAAATCCTCAGCATGCCCGAAATTCCCAAGGCCATGAGCGTGGTCGGCGGCGGCGTAATTGGCGTTGAGTACACCTGCATGTTCGCGGTTCTGGGCGTGCGCGTCACGCTTGTCGAAAAGCGCCCTCGGCTGCTCGAATTTGCCGATCAGGAAATGGTCGAAGCGCTCTGCTACCACCTCCGCGACCGCCGCGTCACGTTGCGTCTCAACGAAGAAGTGGAAAGCGTGGAGGAAACCCCCGACCACACCATCGTCGCGAACCTGAAGAGCAAGAAAAAAATCTCCGGCGAAGCTCTCCTGTACGCCGTCGGCCGCCAGGGCAACATTGATGAGCTAAATCTCAACGCCGCCGGCCTTGAAGCCGACGCGCGCGGCCGCATTCCCGTCGACGAGCAGTACCGCACCAAGCAGCCACACATTTTCGCCGTTGGCGATGTCATCGGCTTTCCCAGTCTCGGTTCCGTCTCCATGGAGCAAGGCCGCATCGCCGCCGCGAATGCTTTCGGCATGCCCGTGCATTCCAACCGCGCGAATTATCCCTACGGGATCTACACCATTCCCGAGATCTCTTTCATCGGCAAAACCGAAGAGCAGCTCACCGACGAAGGCATTCCCTACGAAGTCGGCATGGCTTACTTCCGCGAAATTGCCCGCGGCCAGATTCGCGGCGACACCACCGGTCGGTTGAAATTGCTCTTCGATCCTGCTTCCAAAGAATTGCTCGGCGTGCACATCATTGGCGAAGGCGCTTCCGAGTTGCTGCACATCGGCCAGGCCGTTTTCGCGCTGAAAGGCACGGTGGAATATTTCGTGGACACGGTTTTCAATTATCCGACGCTCGCGGAGTGCTACAAAGCCGCGGCGTTCAACGGACTCAACAAATTGTCCAAAGGCTGATTCTTGATTGCGGCGTGGATGCAAATCGTTCCTCATGGCGTGAACGAAGGGTTTGTAGGGACACAATATATCCTGCCCTTTCCGTGGGTCGGTTCGATGTTTTCGTGAATGGGTGCAAGGTTCGTAGGGGCGCGGCATGCCGTGCCCTTGCTTTGGGTTGGCAAACAAACGCAACCCTGTCATTCCGAGGAGCGAAGCCGACCGCAGGCAGGCGGAGGCGACGAGGAATCTCCCTTCTCCGCTTTGTAGGAAGAAGGACTTTCGCTACGCGCGAAACCAGGATCACAGCACTCTTGGATTGCACGAGACGGGCGGTAACACTATGAGCAGGACAGTCGGCGTTTTAGTGATGGAACATATCGCAGCGGGCTTGGTCGAAGGCCACAAAGTCATCGGCCCGCTGAAACTTTTTCCGGAGTCCCCCCAATCACTCGATCCCTTGCAGTCCATGCACTCGGAGGAGCTTGTGGGAGCCACCCGCGAGCTTATCGAAAAAGTAGCTGGCGGAGAAAGACTTGAAGCCATCGGTGTCGGCTTCCCCGGAATCATTCGCAGCGGTGTCGTCGAAGAATCTCCCAACTTGCAGCAAGTGAAGGGCTTCGCGCTGCAAGCCGCGCTTTCCGCTTCGCTCAAGGGTAAAGCCAAGGGCGTTCCTGTGCGCGTGTTCAATGACGCCGACGCTATGGCCGCGGGCATCGCCGCAACTCATGGAAAATTGCATGAGCTTACGCGGGTCTGGACCCTCGGCAACGGCATCGGATTTGGCCGGTATCCCGCAAGCGAAGGCGTCTGGGAAGGCGGCCACACGGTGGTTACGCTGGATCCGAAGGAAGGTTTCTGCGGCTGCGGCGGAAAAGGCCACCTCGAAGGCATTCTCGGCCGCCGCTCGATGCGCATGCGCTTCCTCGATCTCGAGCCCGAAGAAGTGTTTGAAAACGCGCGCGCCGGGGATGCCCGCTGCGCGGAATTTGTGCAGTTGTGCCATCGCGCCCTGGCCGCCGCCACCGCCGACAGCATCCACATGGAAGGCCCCGGAACGTTCTTCATCACCGGCCTGGACACCAAATTCATCGACACCGGGTTGCTCGACCGGCTGGTGCACGAAATGGTGAAAATGAGCCCGCTCCAGGGCAGCCGCTTTGAAATCCTCGCCGCCTCCGATGAACTGGGCATCCTCGGCGCCGCCGTCAACGCCTCCCACGCCGTGAAGTAGACTTTGGGTGTTAAAGGTGTAGTGGCGGGTCTTCCGACACGCTCTTTTCTTAATTTCGTATTCGCACAATCGATGCAGTGCTCCAGGCGCCATGCGGGCTTAAAGGTAGCGCCGCGCTTCAGCGCGGCATCTTCATGCCTGAAACGCTCGCTCCTCCATCTGACAACAGTCGGCTTCACCAAGCTCGGCGATGTAACGCGGCGTTCGGCAAAGAGCTTAATAGGCATGCTGGGGCCAAAGGGCAATCCCCAAGCTCGCAACCTATTTGAGATTGTCGCCTGCCTGCAGCGCGCCGAAGGCGTCCGCTTCGAGGTCCGCGCCGCGCGCGCCGCCTCTTCATCGAGAAACCGAGCATCCTCGCATACGCGCTAAGATAACGTAAGACGGTTAAGTTAATGCGACCTGTTCGACCAGGGACAGCCTGTAAGGGTCTCAAAACACAAGCCTCGCAAATCCCGAAACGCTGTGGGACAAGTTGGGTAGCCCTGGGGATCATTTTCCCCAGCGATTCTTGCGATCGTTCCTGCCGTTCCCGCACGCCCGTGTATGCGCGGCGGAACGCGAACTTGCCGGGCGAGCAGGGCGGTTTGCGTCTCCTTGGCCCGTGTAGCAGCCGCCCGGACGGACGGATCTGCGTGCATGGCCGATGACTTACCCGCACCACTCCCTGCATCCGGGCGGGGAAGAAAACGCGGCGGGGCTCGGGGCAGAGCCCCGCGTGAGAGCACTCTAATCACCCCCCGGTTTTCGCTTGATCGGGGCGAGGGATGCCGTATATAATGGTTATACACATGGAGCCCTGGCTGGAATGCACCGGGTTCGAATGGGATGACGGCAACAGCGGTAAGAACTGGGAAAAACATGGAGTTGCTGATTTTGAAGCTGAAGAGATTTTCTTCAATCGGCCATTCATCGTGCGGCACGATGCCGCCCATTCGTCGGACGAGGAAAACCGCTCGGGTGCTTTCGGCCGGACCGACAAGGGCAGGTACTTGTTCGTTGCGTTCACCGTGCGACGCACGCTCATCCGAGTGATCTCAGCCCGCGTGATGACACACCGAGAGCGGAGGTTTTATGCGACATACGAAAAGAGCAAAGAAGCTTAAACCGCTTCCGGCTTTCAAGTCGGAGGAAGAAGAAAGAGAGTTTTGGGCTACCCATGATTCCATGGATTATGTTGATTGGTCGAAGGCCGAGCGTGTCGTATTTCCTAACTTAAAGCCCACCGCTAGAACGATTTCGTTGCGTCTGCCGGAGACCATGATTGGAAATCTGAAACTGCTCGCCAACAAGCGCGATATTCCGTACCAGTCGCTTCTCAAGACATTTCTCGCTGACCGGCTAAAACAAGAAATGCGTTGACGTAGTTCTCGACGACCTGCTATGGCGCGAACCACCGTTCGTCAGTGAGATGGTCGCGGAATGTCAGACGTAGAGGACTCATGTAAGTCTAGTCTTCCGAAGATGCTTTGTGCCTGGCTTTCTCCGATGGCTTCCGACAATCCGCCCGCATGTTTGGGATACCGCTGCTTTTGATGTTCTTTTTGAGTAGGAAGCGAATTTTCGAACGGCCCGCTGTTGCGGCCCCAAGAAGGAAACCCCGCTCGTTATGCCTCATCTTGGGAGATTGACCAGTGCTTCGACATAGGGCCTTCCAGTGGTGTTGCCGAACCTTCCATTAAACATATTTCCCGGAGGATCATCGTTCGCTTGGTGTTTTCGATGTAGCGGATTATGGTCTGCTCCTGGGGCACTCCTTGACTGTTTTAGGTTGGAACAACGGCTTCGGACTTCTCTTCCGCTGACTCTTGCAGACATCCTGGAGCGGATGAACTCGACAACCGTCCCGAAGGCGAAATCCTGCGTTATGACGCGAACGGCATCCCGTCGGGAGGGCCTGCTAGCAGGCGAGGCGCGAGCGGTCGAGCGTGAAACCGTTCAGCGGGCCGAGGACGGTGACGGCAATCTGATCGCTCCGGATGTAGCGCTGCGCGAGGGAGCGAAGATCCTCGGCGGTGACCGCTTCGATGGCTTCGAGGATTTCGTCGAGTGAGAAGAATCGCCCAAAGTACAGCTCCTGCCGCGCAAGGTTGGACATGCGCGAGCTGGTGGACTCGAGCGAGAGCATCAGCGAGCCCTTTAGATGGTTCTTCGAGCGGCGCAGCTCTTCTTCGCTGACCAGGGTTTCCTTCAGCGAACGAAATTCCTGGATGGTCAGGTCGATGACCTGCCCGATCGCCTCCGTGGCGGTGCCCGCGTAAACGGTCATCATGCCGGCATCGGAGTACGGCGTAAGCTCGCTGAAGACGGCGTAAGCGAGCCCGCGCTTCTCGCGAATGTTCTGGAACAGGCGCGAGGACATGCCGCCGCCCAGCAGATTATTGAGGACCGCAAACCCGAAGCGGTCCTGATGCACCAGCGGAACCGACGGAACACCGATGCAAAGGTGCACCTGTTCGAGGTCGCGCTTTTTTTCGAGAAGGATGGGCGCTTGCGTGTTAGGCGCGCCGTCGTCGTTAGCTGGCCCGGCGGGCTCGAGCGCACCAAATTCGCGCTGCACCAATTCCATCACCCGGTCGTGCGTGATATTGCCTGCGGCCGTAACGACCAAGTGGTCCGGCGCAAACCAATTTTGGAAACGCGCGCAAAGCGCATCGCGATTGAATTTTTTCACCGTCTCCGGCGTGCCGAGAATCGGCCGGCCCAGCGGATGTCCCGGCCAGAAGCCGCGCGTAAAAATCTCGTGCAGCAGGTATTCGGGATTGTCCAGGTCCATCTTGATTTCTTCGAGGACGACTTTGCGCTCTTTCTTCAGGTCCTCGGAATCGAATTTCGGGCGCAGGACGAGGTCGGCGATTACATCGAAGGCGATGGGAAGATGCTCGTCAAGCACTTTGGCGTTGAAGCAGATTTGCTCTTTGGAGGTGAAAGCGTCGAGCATGCCGCCGACGGAATCCATTTCTCGGGCAATCGCTTCGGCGGAGCGGCGCTCGGTGCCTTTGAAAACCATGTGCTCGATGAAGTGGGCGAGGCCGTTTTCTTCCGGGATCTCACGGCGGGAACCATTGCGCACCCAGACGCCCACGGAAACCGAACGGACGTGCGACATGGTCTCGCTAATGGCTACCAGCCCATTGGGCAGGGCCTGCTTCTGGATGTTGCGAATTTCGCTCGCCATTCACGAATTGTGACACAAGTAGTGCAGAAAGGAAAAAGGGAATGGCAACTTCTGCTGAGCCGAATAGCCCCTTTCTTTAAGCTCCGTTTTATCAATGACTTACAGAATGAGGTAATATACCGAAACGGCGCGCCGCAGGGGACTTCCGACTACAGAATCTTTTCTGAAGGATTCAGCTTGCCGTATTCGCTGGTGAAGAACAGAGGCACGTCTGCGTAAGAGCCGTCATCGCGGTAGTACACTTCACAACTGTCAAAGGGCTTTGAATAGATGTGGATGCTCAAGGCGCGCTGGTTGAATTCGGCGAGATTCATGACTTCGTGGACCGGCTCCATGGGGTTGACGTAGGTGGGATGCGCGGCGTCGAGATCATAAACTTCTGTGGGCACAATGCGACAAGTGCCCTTCGAGGAGTCGCGGTTGTCCACGCGATAATTCTGGATGCGTAGCCGGCCGATGGGCGCGGACATCCAGCAGTTCTGGCCGCGATGATTGTGGATGCGGCTATGCTGACCGATGTCCCAGCAAAGCGTCATGCATTCAAACAGCGCGTTGCGGAAAACGAGATTGCGCGTGTAATTTCCCTTGGAGAAGAAGCAATATTTTTCGAGGCTTTCAGGACGCACGGCGTGGCGGATGACGTAATCCTGAACATTCTGCAGCGTGAATTCGGACTCGGGGATGGCCGCGAGGCCCTTGACCCAATCCTCGATACTGAGTTTTTTCGTTGCCACGTATTGCGCCATAGGATGCCTCCCAACCCTGGTTTGGGATTCGCGGGGATTGCCAGGAGAATTATAGCGCAATGCGAAAC
>Ga0066671_10000717_pt1 | contig 10490 bp, 6 predicted proteins | sample GraSoiAngelo_120_FD_62294 | JGI IMG/M metagenome (GOLD analysis project Ga0066671, IMG submission 62294) | Grasslands soil microbial communities from the Angelo Coastal Reserve, California, USA - 14_0919_09_20cm | ecosystem: Environmental > Terrestrial > Soil > Grasslands | place: USA...
CAAGTTCTCGCTGACCTGTGTTCATGGATCCCGGGTCGAGCCCGGGATGACGGCTGAGCAGCGAAGCCGCCCTACCCTTCTTCCTAATCCGACGCCCTGATCCGCTGCCTGAGCGGGTTCGCCTCCGCTTCGAGCTGCTCCATCGTACGATTGTAGAGCGGGCGCAACGCGGCGACCTGGGGAATCAGCTCGTCGGGGAACATGCGCATCTCGATCGCTCGGCGGGCGCCGATCTCGATCTCCTCGGCGAGCGCGCCCAGGGGCTCGGCGCCGAACTGCCGCGCCTCGGATTTCAGCGTATGCGCGGGCAGCACCAGGCCGCCCGCCTCCTTCCGGTGCATCGCGTCCTCGATCTTGCCGATCGCCTTGTCGCCATCCTCCCTCAGATAAGAGAGGATTCGCGCGAATCCGGCGCCAAGCTCGGCGCGCGCTAGGCAGTAGACCGTCCAGTCGACGATCTCTTCCTGGTCTTCCGGGTCGTTGTCCACCCGCTCACCCTAGGCGCGGGCGGTAAACAGGGGGTTGATGAAGGCCGGGCCTTCAGTCCTGTTTGTACGGATTCTTGCCGGCCCGAAGCGCCAGCCGGATCGGCACCGCGCCGAAGCCGAGCTCCTTGCGGATGCCGTTGATCAGGTAGCGCTCATAGCTCCCAGGGACCGCCTCCAGCCGATTGCCGAAGACGACGAAGCTCGGCGGCCGCGTATTCACCTGGGTGATGTAGCGAAGCTTGATCCTCTTGCCCCCGGGCGCGGGCGGCGGGTTCTTCTCGATCGCGTCCTCGAACCAGCGGTTGAGCTGGCCGGTGGAGACGCGCTTCGACCAGATTTCGCGAATCTCGAAGGCCGCGGCGAGGAGCTGATCGATCCCCTTCCCGGTCTTACCGGACACGGCGAGCAAGGGCAGCCCCCGCGCCTGCGACAGCCCCTCGTCGAGCGCGCCTCTGATCCCCTGGAACAGCGAGCTGGCATTCTCCGCCACGTCCCATTTGTTGATCGCGATGATCAGCGCCCGGCCTTCCTGCAGGACGTTGTCTGCGATCCTGAGGTCCTGCGCCTCGAGGCCGAGGGTCGCATCGAGGAGGAGCACCACCACTTCGGCGAAATCGACCGCCCGCCGCGCGTCGGCGACGGAGAGCTTCTCGAGCTTGTCCTGCACCCGCGCCTTCTTGCGCATCCCAGCGGTGTCGATCAGCCGCACCGGCCGGACCTCGCCGTCGGGCCCGCGCCATTCCCAGTCGATCGCGATCGAATCGCGGGTGATCCCGGCTTCCGGCCCGGTGATCAGCCGCTCCTGCTCCAGGATCCGGTTGATGAGGGTAGATTTGCCCGCGTTCGGCCGGCCGACGATGGCGAGCTTGAGCGGTCCCGCCTCGCGCTCCTCATCCTCCGCGTCCGGATCCTCCTCGCGGTCTATGAAGGGCTGCAGATGCTCGAACAGGTCGACCACGCCTTCGCCATGTTCGGCGCTGAGCGGGATCGGTTCGCCGAATCCCAGCGAATAGGCTTCGAGGACGCCGCTTTCGCCGGCGCGGCCTTCCGCCTTGTTGGCGGCGACGATGACGGGCGTGGTCTCGCTCCGGAGCCAGCGGGCGATCTCCTCGTCGAGCGGGGTCACGCCCGCGCGGGCGTCGATCAGGAACAGGGCCGCGTCCGCCTCCTGCACGGCGGCGACCGTCTGGGCGCGCATCCGGCCGGGGAGGCTGGCGGGATCGTCCTCCTCGAAGCCGGCGGTGTCGATGACGCGGAAGTCCGAGCCGAGCAGGGTCGCCTCGCCCTCGCGCCGGTCGCGGGTCACGCCCGGGCGGTCGTCGACAAGCGCCAGCTTCTTGCCGACGAGACGGTTGAACAGGGTCGACTTGCCGACGTTCGGCCGCCCGACGATAGCGATGGTGGGCAATTTGGCCATGGCCCGCCCCTGCCGGGTTAGCGGCGACGGGTCAATGCGGCCGAACGCCCGGCGCTTACCTTAACGCCAGGCGGTGAGCGTTCCGTCGTCGTGGAGGATGTAGAGCGTGCCCCCTGCAACCGCGGGCGCAAGGCTGATCGGCATCTTGGTGTCGACCGTGGTCTGGATCGCGCCGTCGGCGGCCGCGACGTTGGTGATCTGGCCGAGCGAGTTGGCGACGATCAGCCGGTCTCCGGCGATCACGGGACCGACCCAGCGGATCGCGCCCTTCTTCTTCTCCTCATTCTGCCAGCGCGGAAGCTGGGTCATCCATTTGATGTGGCCGGTGGCGCGGGCGATGGCGAGCAATTGCGCATCGTCGGTGACCACGAACAGCCAGTCGCCGCCGATCGCCGGGGTCGAGATTCCGGCGACGTTGATCTCCCAGATGCGCTGGCCGGTAACCAGCTCGAGCGCGACCATGCGGCCGCCCTGGCCGACCGCATAGACCCGGCCCTGCTCGATCACCGGCGAAGCGTCGATGTCGGAGAGGGTGGTGACGGCGGTGGAGATGCTGGTCCGAGCGAGCGCGTCCTGCCAGACGCCGCGGCCGTTCTCATAGCGATAGGCGTTGAGCTCGCCCGAGGAGAAGCCGGCAACGACCGTGCCCTGCGAGGCGGCCGGAGCGCCGGCGCCGAACACGCCGGCGATTTCGAGCGATCCGCCGCCCTGCCAGCGCTGGGCGCCGTCGGCGGGATTGAGCGCGAAGAGCTGGTTGTCCTGGGTCACGACATAGACATTGTCGTTGGCCACGGTCGGCGCGCCGCGCAGCGGGCCGCCCGGGCGGACGGTCCAGAGAACCGAGCCGTTGGAGGCGTCGAGCGCGGCGGCGTAACCGAGGCCGTTGGTCGCATAGACCCGGCCGTTGTCGAAGCTGACGCCGCCGCCGAACAGGGCCGCGGCATTCTTCCCGGCCGTGCCGAAGCTCGCCTGCCACTGCACCGCGCCGGTCTGGGCGTTCAAGGCGCGGACCACGCCGCGCGTGTCCATCGTATAGACCCTGCCGCCGCCGACTACGGGGCCGGAGGCGAGACGCGCCTTGTTGCTGCTGCCTTCGCCGACCTTGACCGAGAAGGCACGGCCGAGGGCGGAGGGAAGCGCGACATTGCCGATCGACTTCGACGCATTGCCGCCCGGCTGCGGCCAGTCGGCATTGGCTTCGGCGCCGGGGAGGACGATCGACACGCCGGCAAGCGCCGGATCGACCTGGAGCGACTGCTCGGTCGACAGCACCGCGATCCGCTCGCCGATGGTCGGCGTCGTCTTCTTCTTCCCGCCCTTGAAGACTCCGCAGCCCGTGAGCAGGCTGGCCATGCACAGGGCGATCAACACTCGCTTCATATGGGTCATTCCTTGGTTGCGCCGGCCGTGTCGGGGACCGCGTCGAGGCCCAGCGAGCTGGCCATCTGCCGGCTCCGGGTTGCGATCGATTCCGGGACTCCGGGATCCTTGGCGATTGCGGCGAAGAGTGGGCCCGCCTGCTGCGGCTTGTTCAGTTTCAGATAGGAGATCGCGACCATCTCTCCGGCGCTTCCGAACCAGGGATTGCCCGGCTTGGCGAGCGGCTGGAGGCGCTGGATCACGGCCTCGGGCTTCAGCGTGTCGAACTCGACATGGGTCATCCGGATGAGGGCGTGGTCGCGGAAGGGCTGGGCGGCCGCCTTGTCGTCGGCGACCGTTCGGAGCGCCGTCAGCGCTTCGGCATTCTTGCCGGCGTCGAGCAGGATGTCGGCCTTGGTGAGCAGTGCGATCGCCCGGTAGCCGGGGCTGCCGTCCCTGGTCAGCTCGTCGAGCTTCCTGGTCGCCTCGGCGGTCTTGGTCGCCTGCACGTCCTCGAAGGCGGAGGCGAGCAACGCGCCCTGGCGGCCACGCTCCATCTCCTGGCGGTGCTGCCAGTAGAGATAGGCGCCGAAAGCGAGGATCAGCAGGATCGCCGCGGCGACGAGCCACCGCCCGTAGCGCTTCCAATAGCCGGTCAGCTGCTCGCGGCGGAGCTCCTCGTCGACCTCGCGGTAAAAAGTCTCATTGTCGGTCGGCTTGATCGCCAAGGCCGTCTCTCCATTCATGCGAGATGCCGCCGCGCCCCTCCCGCAGCTCCCCCGCCGGCACTAAGACGAGCGAAGATGAACGGGAGATTGGCGCGGAGCAGGCCCGCCCCTTGAGCCTCCCCTCTACCGGGCCGCGCGCCCGAACGGAAGGGGCTTCACTTGGCGTGGTAGACCTGCTCCTCGCCGGGGAAGGCGCGGCTCCTCACCTCGCTTGCATAGCGCTCGACCGCCTCGCTTATGCGGGCGGCGAGGTCGTCATAGCGCTTTACGAAGCGGGGGGTGCGCTCGAACAGGCCGAGCATATCGTCGGTTACCAGCACCTGGCCGTCACAATCGGGCGAGGCGCCGATCCCGATCGTCGGGCAGGCGACGGCCTTTGTGATCTCGGCGGCAAGCTCTTCCATCACCCCTTCGAGCACGATCAGAAAGGCGCCCGCCTCGGCGACCGCCTTTGCGTCGGCCATGATCTTGGCCGATTCGGCATCGTCCCGGCCGCGGGCGCGGTAGCCGCCGAGCACGTTCACCGCCTGGGGGGTGAGGCCGACATGGCCGATCACCGGAATACCGCGCTGGACGAGGAAGCGCACCGTCTCTGCCATCGCCTCGCCGCCTTCGAGCTTCACTGCGGCAGCGCCCGTTTCTTTGAGAATCCGCGACGCGCTCGTGAACGCCTGCTCCGGGCTCGCCTCGTAGGAGCCGAACGGCATGTCGATGGCGACGACCGAGTGCCAGGAGCCCCGGACCACCGCCGCGCCGTGGGCGCACATCATCTCGAGGCTGACCGGGATCGTCGTGGGGAGGCCGTAAATGACCTGCCCGAGGCTGTCCCCGACCAGCAGCAGGTCGCAATGCGGATCGAGGAGCTGGGCCATCCTCGTCGTGTAGGCGGTGAGCATCACGATCGGCTCGCCGCCCTTCATCGACTGGAGCTTGGGGACCGTCAGCCGCTTCATCGGCGACGGCGTCGGGTTCGCCCGGCTGGTGCCGGTGTCGAGCGTGTAGGTGGACATGGACGCCGTTCTAGCCGCCCGGCGGCGCTTTGGCCAACCGGGCTCCTCCCGAAACGAAACCGACCGGCGGCTTGGGAGCCGCCGGCCGGTCGTGGCCGTCGAAAGTGGCTTCAGCCCCTTAGAGGATGAAGTCCGCCGCGACGAGCGGGTGGTTGTTGACCTGAACTCCGATGACGAGGTCGGCAACGCCGTCGCCATTGGTGTCCGCCTCCACCGTCCATTCCGAACCCGACGCCTGATAGGCGCGGACCTGGCCGGCGGTGTTGGTGAACGCGCCCGCGCCGATGAAGCTGAACGTGTCGTTCGTCGGCGTGCCGGCGATGGCGTCGATCAGCTTCAGGTCGATCTTGTCCCCGGCGCCGAAGCCGAGGATGTGATCGGTCGACGTCGCGGTCGAGTCGGCGGTCTTGGTGTAGATGTAGGTGTCGTTGCCGAGCTGGCCGTTCAGCGTATCGGCCCCGAGCGCGCCGGATATCTTGTTGTCGGCGTTGTTGCCCAGGATCGTATTGTCGAGATCGTTGCCGTAGCCGTTGCTCGCGGCGCTGCCGGACAGGGTCAGCTTCTCGATATTCCCGCCGAGCGTGAAGGAGACCGACGAGACGACCGTGTCGGTGCCGCCATCGGTATATTGCTCGGTGGCTCGGTCGCCCGCGTCGTCGACGACATAGGTGTCGTCGCCGCGCCCGCCGAACATCTTGTCGGCGCCGGCGAGGCCGTTCAGCACATTGTTGCCGGCATTGCCGTTCAGGATGTTGTCGAGCGCATTGCCGGTCCCGCTGGCATTGCCGGCCCCGATGAGCGTCAGAATCTCGAAATTGCTTCCGAGCGTGTAGCTGCTCGCGCTCTGGACGGTGTCCATGCCGCCGCCGGCCAGCTCGACCAGCGTGTCGGCGCCGTCGATCGTGTAGACGTCGTCGCCGGCGCCGCCGATCAGCGTGTCCGCACCGACCCCGCCGTCCAATTTGTCGTTGCCGAGGCCGCCGTCGAGCGTGTTGGCGGCGCCGTTGCCGATCAGCGAGTTGCCCAGATCGTTGCCGGTGCCGTTGACCGCGGCGGTGCCGGTGAGGATCAGATTCTCGAGATTGGCGCCGAGCGTGTAGGCGATCGAGGAGCGGACGAGGTCGGTGCCCTCGCCGGCATTTTCGGTGACCGTGTCGCCGGCGTTGTCGACCCAATATTCGTCATTGCCGAGGCCGCCGGCCATGGTGTCGGCACCGCCGGCGCCGTTGAGAACATTGTTGCCGCTATTGCCGGTGAGGACGTTCGCCGCCTCGTTGCCGGCGCCGACGAGGTTGCCGGTCCCGGTCAGGGTCAGGTTCTCGATATAGGCGCCGATCGTGATCGACACCGAGCTCTGGACGGTGTCGGTGCCGCCCGTGGCCGTCTCGATGGCGCGGTCGCCCGTGCTGTCGAAGACGTAGGTGTCGTTGCCGTTGCCGCCGACCAGCCGGTCCGCGCCGCCCTGGCCGTCGAGCGTGTCGTTGCCGTCGCCGGACGTCAGGATGTTGGCGACATTGTTGCCGATCAACGTGTCGTTGCCCGAGCCCGAGGTGGCGTTCTCGATCGTCACGCCGTTGGCGATCGTATAGCCGCCGAAGATGCCGTAGGCGAAGGAGACCCGGCCGCCGCCGCCTTCCTCATATTGAAGGGTGGCCGGACGAAGGTCGATGGTGGCGTCGCGGGCGCCGTTATAGACCATCTGGTCGGTCCCTCCGGCGTCCCAGATCGCGCTGTAATAGGTGCCGGCGGCGTTGACGTCCTTCAGCGTGTAGGTGTCGTTGCCGGTCGCATAGTCCTCGTTGACGCCGTACTTGTCCTGGATGGCGGCGATGTCGAAGGCCATCAGGCTGCCGAGATAGCCGTAGCCGACATTGGTCGGCGCGTTGCCGTAGGGCGAGCTCTGCCAGCCGTCCTCGTAGGACATCATCGTGAAGACGCCCTGGTTCAGCGCATAGTCGCCGGTCGTATAATCGGCGACGCCGGCGCCCTCCGGCTCGACTCCGTGCATGATGCCCGAATGGCCGCCATTGTCGTGCGGGTGGGCGAGGCCGTGGCCATGGCCGAATTCATGGATCAGGGTGACGTAGGAGAAGCCGCCCTGCTGGAGGTCGGTCGCGTTCCAGCGATAGTCGCCCGAGTTGAACTGGGCGAGGCCCTCGTCGCTCTCGTCCGGCGGGCTCATCGATCCGAGCAGCGAGATGCCCGGTCCCGGAGTGCCCTGATAGCTGGTGTAGATGAAGTCCGCTTCGCTGCGATCGTTCACCTCCAGATAGACGATGTCGGCCACCTTGGAGAATTCGCCGAGGGCGGTGATGACGGCGGTGTGCTCGAAATCCTGGACTCCGGTGGCGGTGATGGTCGCCGGCGGAAGGCCCGGGTTGGTCGGGTCGTTCGAGACGAACACGTCGCCGGCCCTGGCGAAGTAGATGGTGATGACGTTCTTGCCGGCGATGTTGACGTGCTGGGCCGCCGCAAGCGACGCGATGCCGTCGTCGTCGGCGAAGTCAGGAGTGCCCTGGGCGTTGCCGGTCGGGCGCGGTCCTTCATTGCCGTCGGGGTTGGCGGCCGACTGGTTGACCTTGTTCACCCGCGTGCCCCAGTCGATCGCATAGAGCGGGCTGTCGGGGTCGTAATAGGGGTGGTAGACGCTCGGGTCGTTCGGATCGGTGGTGTTGACGAACAGCTCATAGTCGCCGACGCCTTCGCCGGTCGAGCCGTCCACCGGATTGTTGTCGAACGCCCGAGCGTTGATGTAATAGGTCCCGGTCGCGGTCGCCTCGAACGTCATCAGCACGTCGAAGCCTGAATTGACTTCGTTCGCCGGCGTCGTCGCCCCGCCGTCGCCGCTGGTGATGAGGTTGCCGGCGGAATCGTAGATCTCGACGAAGGAGTCCGCGTTCGGAACCAGGTTCGGCCCGGCGGCATAGCCGTACATGCCGATCTCGTAGGTCTGGCCGGCGGTCAGGGTGACCTGATAGAAATCCTGGTCGCCATTGACGTTCAACGTGCCGATCCGGTGGGTGGCAGCGTCGACGGTAAGGATGGGGTTGCCGGGCGCGAGGCCGATGCCGTCGCCGGCTTCGTCGGTGGTGATGGTGGGGAGCGCGGTGGGGGTCACCGGCGGACGAAGGTCGCCCACGCCGTCGACCGGCAAAGCGGTGGCGAGGTCGAGCCGCGCCGTCGTTGCCTTGAAGGCGGAAATGGTGGTGGAACCGAGCCAGCTCGCCTGGGTCTCGGCGATCGTGTTCAGCTCGCGGCCGAAGGTCTTGCGCATCAAATGCTCTCCTGTTGCGAAGGGATAAGCAGCGGTTGGGACTGCATCAGAAGGCGATGCTCCGCCGCGCGGCCGGGCGGCCGCCGAGCCGCTGGAAACGGCGATGAGGACTGGGGTTACAGACGGGCAGGACGAAGGGTTTCGAGGCAGAGCGAAGCAGGTCGGTCACCGTGGTGACTGCTGCGGCTGGCGCCAAATACCGTTCCCTTCTCAGCTATTTAGAAGAAGAAGCACCCGTTAAGACTGCTCAAAACCCCTAAGGGTAAAGCCCGGTTCCGAAATTTACGCATGCGAAACGAAAACGGGTGCTCCGAAGCCCGCCCTGCCCGCTTGTCGATTTGCCCCCGGTCAGAAGACGCAGTCTGCCGCCGCCAGCGCGTGTTCGAACGTGACATGCCCCTTCGACGACGAAGCTGAAGTCCTCCCCATCGAAGATGGGGAGGGGGACCGGACGAAGTCCGGTGGAGGGGTAAAAGGCTGGGGCTTAGGCGGTTCTCGCGGGAGCCTCCTGAATCCGGCGCCTTTTACCCCTCCACCACACTTCGTGTGGTCCCCCTCCCCCCGCTTCGCGCGGGGAGGAATTTAGAAGACGAAGTCGCCAGCCGCCAGCGCGTGATCCGAGGCGACCGAGATGATGAGGTTCGCCACGCCGTCGCCGTCGGTGTCCGCCTCGACGAACCATTCAGACCCGGACTGGTAGGCGCGGAGCTCGCCCGCCGTGTTCGAGAAGGCCGCCGAGCCGATGAACGCGAAGGCGTTGTTGCCCGCCGCGCCGGTGCTCGCGTCGATCGCGGAGAGGTCGATCTTCTCCCCGGCGGTGAAGCCGAGGATGTGGTCCATCGCCGCCAGGGTCGAATCGGCGGTGCTGGTATAGAGGAAGCTGTCCGTGCCGCCTTTTCCGTCCAGCGTGTCGGCGCCAGCGCCCCCGGCGAGGCTGTTATTGGCCGAGTTGCCGGCGATGACGTTGGCGAGGGTGTTGCCGAAGCCGTTGACGGCGGCGGAGCCGGTCAGGGTCAAATTCTCGACATTGCCGCCGAGGACGAAGCTGACCGAGCTCCTGACTTCGTCGACGCCGCCGCCGGCGCTGGTCTCGGTCGCCCTGTCGCCGCTATTGTCGACCATGTAGGTGTCGTTGCCGAGCCCGCCGAACATCAGATCGACGCCCGCGCCCCCGTCGAGGAGGTTGTTGCCGTTATTGCCGTTGAGGCTGTTGTCCGCGCTATTGCCGGTCCCGTTGATGTCGGCGGTGCCGGTGAGCGTCAGCACCTCGAAATTGGCGAGCAGGGTGTAGTTGAAGGCGGCCTGCACAGTGTCGATGCCTTCGCCCGCGGCTTCGGTGAGCGTGTCGCCGCCGTCGATTCGATAAATATCGTTGCCGACGCCGCCGATCAGCACATCGTTGCCCACCCCGCCGATCAGCGTGTCGTTGCCGATCCCGCCGCTGAGCGTGTTCACGCCGCTATTGCCGGTGAGGACATTGTTCAGATCGTTGCCGGTGCCGTTCAGCGCCGCGGAGCCGGTGAGGGTGAGGTTCTCGATCTCCGCGCCCAGCGTGTAGCTCAATGTGGTGACGATCGTGTCGGTCCCCTCGCCCGCCAGCTCCGTCACCACGTCGCCGGGCTGTTCGACATAATAAGTGTCGTTGCCGAGGCCGCCGGTCATCATGTCGTCGCCGAGGCCGCCGTAGAAGCTGTTATTGCCCGAATTGCCGATCATCACATTGGCAAGCTCGTTGCCGACCGCAGTGATCGCGCCGGTGCCGGTCAGCACGATCTTCTCGACGTTCGAGGTCATGGCGAAGGACACGGCCGCCATCACGACATCGTAGCCGCCGGCGGCGCTGATCTCGGTCGCGCGGTCGCCGATGTCGGAGACGATGTAGGTGTCGTCGCCCGCTCCGCCGAACATGAGATCCACCCCGGCGCCGCCGTCGAGGACGTTGGCGCCGGAATTGCCGTTGAGGCTGTTGGCGAGCGCGTTGCCGGTGCCGTCGATGTTCGCACCGCCGGTGAGGGTCAGGACCTCGAGGTTCGCGCCCAGAGTGTAGCCGACCGCCGACTGGACGGTGTCCACGCCTTCACCCGAGGCTTCGGTGACCACATCCCCCGCATCGTCGACCACATAGGTGTCGTTGCCGGCGCCGCCCGACATCGAGTCCGCGCCGCCGAGGCCGTTCAGGACATTGTTGCCGCCATTGCCGACGATGATGTTGGC
>Ga0066671_10000719_pt1 | contig 10470 bp, 7 predicted proteins | sample GraSoiAngelo_120_FD_62294 | JGI IMG/M metagenome (GOLD analysis project Ga0066671, IMG submission 62294) | Grasslands soil microbial communities from the Angelo Coastal Reserve, California, USA - 14_0919_09_20cm | ecosystem: Environmental > Terrestrial > Soil > Grasslands | place: USA...
GCGGATGAGTTCGCGGGCAGCGTCGTCATCACCCTGGCGCGCGCGATCGACCAACGTGCGAACGTCCTCATCGTCGTCCATGCGTAGAGAAGGGTATCCACACCAGAGGAAAAGACCGGATGCAAGTCCTTCCAGTTACAATTTTTTCTTCGGGATCACGAATTTTTTGTAACCGAAGCGGGAATATAGCGGTCATCGATTAGCAAAGGCGCAATTACACGCCGCAAATACAAAAACATGAAACAGACACTGACAATAATTGCAGCAATCGCGCTGGGTGCATTTAGCGTCCTGCAGGCGCAGCCTCCGGCCGGCCCACACGGCGGTTGGCATATAAACCCTCTGGAGGAAATGACCTCGACGCTCAACCTGACAGACGCGCAAAAGGCGAAAGTACAGCCAATCTTGGATCAGGCGAAACCACAGCTTAAGGCGATCCATGAAGAGGCAATGACTAAGGCCAAGGCGGTAATAGACGGTTCGTTGACGCAAATCCGGCCACTGCTGACGCAGGAACAGCAGACCAAATTGGATGCCGTCCTGAAGGCTCATGAAGACATGCACAATGCGATGAAAGAATTGCACGACGCTAAAGCCAAGTAACGGCCTTCGTCGCAGCGGGGAGAAGGGCGGCGTTCGGAGAGGGGCGCCGTCCTTTTTTTTTATGGCCGCTGTCCCAGCGACAGATCTTTCGCATTTGGCGGCGAAGACAACGGCCGCTACCGGAAGACACAATCACTCGAAACGCAAGGCCTTCACCGGGTCCAAACGCGCGGCGAAATAGGCCGGGATGAGAGCGGCGATGGAACAGATCAAAAATGCGCTCACACAAATGAGTGTAACGTCACGCGGGATTACTTCCGCCGGAATTGACGAGAATTGGTAGACTTCGCGCGGGAAGATTTCGATGTGCAAGGTGTTGGCGAGCCATTGACTAAACTCGTTGCGATAACGAATCAGTGTCATTCCGAGTCCAAGTCCCGTTAAAGTTCCAAAAAATCCAACCACCATTCCCTGTCCCAAGAAAACCCAGACAATTTGTCCGATATTTGCACCGAGAGCTTTCATGATCCCGATTTCGCGACGTTTCTGCACGGTGACAGTGATGAGAGTGCTCATGATTCCGAAGGCGGCGACGACAACGATGAAGAAGAGCAGAAAGAACATTACGTTTCGCTCCAGGCGGATTGCCTCGAAGATCTGACGATTCATATCGATCCAGGTCCGCGCGACTTGCGACACATCGAGGAATTTTTCAATTTCCGCTTTGACCTGGTCGACATCGTACGGATCCTGCGTTTTCACCGTGATCCCGTGAAGCGCATCGCCCAATCCGTAAAGCTCCTGCCCGATGAAAAGGGGAACTAAAAGGTACTGGGAGTCGTGTACGTAATGTCCAGTCTCGAAAATTCCGGTTACTGTCAGATCTTTGGGTAAAACGACTTCACGCAATTCTGCGATCGCCTTCTTTTCTTCCTCGGCCGTTGCGTGCTCGAGTTTTTTGATCCGATCAAGAACGATTGAGAGATTGCCCGGCGAGTAGACGGTTACCGTGTCTCCAACATTCACGTTCAACTGCCGCGCCAATTCGATCCCGAGCACGGTGGTATCGCCGCTGAGATCGAGTTTTCCCGCTTTCACAAATTTTTGCAGCGTGACGACCTTCTCTTCCTGTTCTGGATCAATGCCGCGAATAAGCGGGGCCAGGCGTTGCTCGTTGTGCTCGACAATGACCGGCCCCTGGACGTAAGGCGCGGTTGCGACAACGTGAGGCGTCGCGCGGAGTTTTTCTGTCAAATCACGCCAATTCGTCAGTACCTCTTCGCCCGTAACCAAAATGTGAGCGTCAAAATCGATCACCTTTTGTCGCAATTCGCGGTCGAATCCCGTCATTACCGAAATCACGAGAATCAGGACAGTGACACCGAGCATGACGCCCAGCACGGAAATCAGGGTGATAATGGAAAGAAACGTGCGCTTCGGCTTCAGGTAACGAAGCGCGAGAAAAAGGCTGAACGGTAGTTTCAAATCGCGCTAACGGTGGCGATGAACGGGATTATTTCAATGCGTGTGCCTGCAATTCTTCCAGGGTAACGAATTCGATGGCGGAGCTGTGGGTTGCCTCGAGATCAACGGGCGCGGCACGTGCGTGGTCGAGCGCGGCTTTCCAGCGCGTGACGCACACGCACCACTTGTCACCCGGTTTCAAACCGGGAAATCCCCATTCCGGGCGTGGCGTGACCAAGTCATTTCCATCCAGGATAGAGAAGTCGAGAAATTCCTCCGTCACCTGCACGCAGACGGTGTGTTGCCCAACGTCCTCCGGGCCGGTACGACAATAGCCGTCGCGATAAAACCCGGTCACCGGGTTGCGACAACAACATTGCAGTTCTGTGCCGAGGACGTTTGTGGGCATGGCGAAAGAAAATAATAGAACGATGATGATTTGTCATTTCGATCGAAATCGAGGAATTTCTAGTTATTCCGACGATCAGAATTGCGTCGACTTTCGCGCGACATGACGACAAAGCCCCAGGCGATTGCTTATTGGTTGCTGCCGGAAACGGCTGCGCGCGAAGTGTTCGCGGAAAAAATCAGTGAGCTGGCCAGGCGGTTCGAGACGCCGGTGTTTGCACCGCACGTCAGCGTTTTTATCGCGCCGGCAAATTCGCGCCCTCCAGCCGAAATTTTGCGTGAGCTTGGGGCGGTCACGATCGAGCTAACGATTCATAGTATTCGATTCAGCGCACAATTTACGAAAACGCTATTTGTGCAATTTGAACGAAGCGTTTCGCTACAGGAGTTGGGAGACAGAATTTGGAAAGCAAGCCTGGCGCCGGAACGAGATGTCATCGATCCGCATATGAGTTTGCTCTATGCCAGCCTGGCTGCGGAGAAGAAGAAAGCCTTAGTCGATCAAATAACATTTCCATTTCGGGAAGTTAGTTTTAGCTCAATTTGTGCGATGCGCTGCGCGGGGCCGACGGCGACCATAGCTGAAGTCGAGCAATGGCGATTACTTGCACCATAGGCGACAGCCCCTGGCTCAGGCATCGGGCGCGGCGAAGATAGATCGCACTCAGGATTCTGTCGCGTCCTTCAAGCTATCGTAACGGGACCGGTACTTTCGGCCCGGACGACGCGCTTCTTACGCGCGCGGATGTACTTCTGCAGAAAAGCTAAGACAGCAACGGCCTGGACAGCGACGCGTTGGGTGACGGCTGCGGCGTCGTAGAAGGCGAGGGAACCGGCGGATGTTTCTGTACCGCTTCTTCCAAAAGTTTTTTCTCTTCCGGGAAGACAAAACCGGAGTTCGCCTCATCAATGAATTCCCGAGCTGCCTCGGGTTTTCCATCGTTGAGAAGAAGCACGGAGAGATAAAGCGCGACGCGAGGATCGTGCAATTTTTCGGGTGGGAGTTTTTGCAGAATGGCTATTCCTTCGGCGGCCCGGCCTTCTAAATTTAGGAACAGTGCCTGAGCGACGGCGCAAGGCGGTTCGGTTGGCGCTTGATCAAAAGCTTCTTTTGCGACGCGACGGCCCTCATCCCGGTTTCGATCCAGCAAAAGGGAAAGCCGCGCGTATTCCGCGGCGATCAATGGTTCATCGGGCGACGTCTCATGCAGACGCATGGCCGTGAGATAGAGATTGGGGAGATCGTTGTTAGCGCGATAAATCGCAAACAAGCTATCCAGCGCCTCGCGGCGGCTGAGCGGATCATGTGCGACTCGCAACCAAAGCTGTTCAGCTTGAGCTGGCAGTTTCCATTTCGAGGCGAGACGTGCCAAGCGGATCTCGCGCTCCGAATTCTCCTCGCAGGCGCGCTCGGCATCGTGCCAGAGAGATTCAGCCTCAGTCCACTCCTGTCGAGATTGTTGTCTGGCATAAGCCTGGTAGGCGAGGCGTAAATATTCAGACTCGCCCCAATCGCCGCCTTTTGTCCAGCGGCGCAGGCGCGCCCAATTTTTTTGCGCACTGAAAGCATCTGCCACTTCAATCGCCGCTGGAGGACTAGAGGTTTTTTCCGGCGGCAATTTCTCCATCCACCGCAATACGTCGGCGCTCATTCCATTGGCATTCATCCATCCCATAAGAGCAGCAAGATCATCGGGTTCGCGTGCCGCCAGCGGCTTCACTTTTTCGAGTAAGGTCGCCAGCTTTTTTTGATCGAGTTTTTTGTAGAAATCCAAACAAAGCAGGTCGTCGGAAAACGTGACCTGCGGGCTCAGTTGCAATTCTTGGGCAAAACGATCAGCGGCCTCGAGGTTGCTCCGCTGGATCGCATCATTCAAAAGCGCGCGAAGGGAACCCGCGCGGAAGGGTGCGCTTTTGGCGAGACGTTCGAGGGTTGACCGAGCCTGGGCTTGCTTTTGAGGATCAGGCAATTTGATCCGAACGGCGGCAAGGTTGTACTGACAGGTTTCGTTGTTCGGTTCCTTTTCCAGGGCAGCGGCGAAATGGCGTTCCTGGCTGGCTTCATCGCCCTGCGCCCGGGCCAACCATCCCGCAACTACATGATAGGAAGCGCCTTCGCGATTTTCCTTTGGCACGCTCTCGAGCGCTTTGCGAGCAGCGTCGAGCTGACCAAAACGCAGCGCAGCCGAGGCGAGATTCAGCTGGCTCGCGGTATCGCGGGGACGCAAGCGCGCAATCTGCGCGCGCCAGACTACGGTTTCGGCGCGGTTTTGCTTTTCGGTAGCTTCCGCCAGAATTTCGCAGGCGGATAAAGAATCATGATTAATCTGGAGGGCCTGTTTTGCAGCGTCGTCTGCGGCATTAAAATTGCCCTGCTTCAGGGCCGTCTCGGCCTGCCTCAGCCAGCGTGACTCCTTCCATTTGCTAACGAGTTTTGGACCAATGGTCAGGACGAGCAACCCGAGAGCGAATCCTGCGATCACCGCCAAAAGAATCAGGCTGAGCCGAAAAGAGGGAGATCGGGTGTGACCGCCCCAAGCGACCCTGTTTTGCTGTCGTCGGCGGGGCTGATGTGTTACTGGATACGTCATCGCGCTTTATCGATGGGCACGCCACCCACGTAAGCGAAAAGAGCAGAATCAGGCGCTAACGCCTTCAGCCTCGGCCTCTTCCACGACCGGAACCTCCTCGATTGCCTCTTTCGTTTCTTTGCGCAGACGCTCGCCCCAAACATACCTTGCCAATAACACTTTGATCGTGGCTGTCAGTGGCACTGCTAAAATGGGACCGAGCAACCCACCGATGAGTAGCCCCCAGACAAAAATCGAAACAATCACCGTCATCGGATGTAGTCCTACCGAATTACCGACGATACGCGGCGCGTAAAACAAGCCTTCGAGATTTTGGATAATGATGAAAATAAGTGTCACAAGAAGTGGGTGCGTCCAGTCACCCCATTGGAACGCCGCGATCAGCACGGCCGGAATCCAGCAGATGATGATTCCGATGTAAGGGATCATCGTCAGCACTACAACCATGCAACCGATAAGCGCGGCGAAATTTAGCCCGATCAGCGTGAGAGCGGTCCCGATCAGAATGCCATCGACGAGGCAGACGAGTAGTTGTCCGCGAAAATATGCGATGATGTAGCTGTTAATTTGCAGAAGAACCTCGGCTACTTCGTCTTTGAGGCGCGATTGACGTAGCGGCAAGTAATCCTTCCAACGACGCTGAATGGCCGGTCGCTGTTTGAGAAGAAAGAACAAATAGATCGGGACCATGATCAAACTCAGTAGAAAACCGGTGACGCCAAGAAATCCGCCGATGCTCTTCTTAGTGATGCCCCACACTTTTTCGGTGAGGTTGGGTAGCTGTCGCTCGAGGTTGGGCAATTGTTTTTCCACCACATCCTGAAGCCGATAACGCTCAGGTTCGCCTAATTTGGAAGGAGCAGGTGCAATTTCTTCCAAAGGCGGCGTGGCAGATGGGGAAGGAACGGGAGCGCCTCCTCCCGGTGCCGTGGTCTGTTTCGGGCTAGATTTTGGTGTCGGCGCGGGGGACGACCCGAGCAACCAATTGACGATTCCGCTGGTGGCCTTCGCCCGCTCCTTACTGCTGGTGCCGAAAGTTTGTTCGTAACGATACATCCACTCGACAATCTGGTCGCGCGCTTTGACGGTGTATTGCGGCAACTCTTTAACGAGACTATTGCTCTGCATCCCAATCGCCGGCACCAGCCAGGTGCCGATGGCCGCCAGTGCCAGCCCGGCAATGGCAAAAAGCAGAATGATGGATTTGGTGCGACCGAGACCACCGGCAGCCATTCGGGTGACGACGGGGTCGAGCAGGTAGGCGAGGATGGCCGCGATCGCAACCGGGATCAGGATTGGTTGCAGAAAACTGATGACATTCGCCATGATCCAAACGACGGCGATGAACACGAAAATAAGGAAGCTGACGGCCAGCGCGCTAATCGCGGCCCAGATCGCTTTCTGCTGCCATTCTGCCGGATAACGCGTGCCACCCGACTCACTCATGGTTTTGGCGTGTTGGTTTTGCTGATACGCGTTTTCTGAGCGTCGATTTTGGCAGCCAAATCCTTGTTTGAAGGATCAAGCGTTTTCGCCTTCTGCCAGGCTTCGAGTGCCTGCGGCAGGCGGTTCAATTTCAAGTACACGTCGCCGAGGTGCTCGAAAAGGACAGGATCTTCACGCGGTAAATTCTCAAGTGCGCGCTTTAAATGTCCCAGCGCCTGATCGTATTTTCCCTGACGATACTCAACCCAGGCCATGCTATCGAGATAGGCACCGTTATCGGGGTCGAGCTGAAGCGCCCGTTTGACTGCGTCCTCCGCTTCGTCCAGGTGAATATTTTGTTCGGCCCACATGTAGCCGAGATAGTTGTAGGGCTCGGCGGCGTTGGCCGGGTCCATCGCAATGGCCTTGCGAAAAAGATCGGCAGCTTTGTCATATAGACCTGCTTCCTGGGCCGCTGCGCCGTATTCCAGATAAAAACGAGCCTTCAAGAATTCAGCCTGCGCGTTCTGCGCTTCGTTGAGTGCCTCCTCGAACATCACCACCGCGTCCTTCGCCTGCTTCGATTCCCGCAATGCGATCGCGAGATAGTAAGCAAATTCCGGAGCATCCGGGTAGCGCCGGCGTGCTTCCGTCAAAACGGATACGGCGCGCTCGCCTTCTTTCAGCGGGACAAGCAGCAACTCCGCCAAGCGCAGATAGGTCGTGGCATGATTCGGATTAATTAGAAGGCTTTGTTCGTAGTTTTGCGCTGCCCTCTTGAATTCAGCAGTTGCTTGCTCAGTCTGATTAGCGCGAACGAGGTCCCGCGCCTCGTCATCGTGCAATTGGCCTAACAATTCGTAGGGTTGGTATTTTTCGGGATGCTCTTTGATAATTTCCTTAAGCGTTTCCATCGCACGCGCCCGTTGATTGGTTAATACAAATCCGGTGGCTAACTTTTCGCGGATATTGGCGTCGTCCGGCTGCAGCTCGAGGACCCGCAGATAAAACGGAAGCGCCTCCTTAATTTGTTGAGTGGAAGCAAAGTAATCTCCCACTTCCTTCAAAACAGCTGCGTTATTTGGACCATTTGCTGCTGCCTTCTGAAATACATCGTTCAGTCGGGCAGTTTCCTCGGGAGTTGGTTTGGCATCCGGTTTCAAAATGAGCGAGCCGTAAAGCCGCCCGAGTCTTGCCCAATACAGAGGATCGTCGCTGCGGACTTTGGCCGCGCGCTCGAGCGTTTCTATTGCCTTCTTTTCGTCACCAGCGTTCAAAAAGATCTCAAATAATCGTTGGTACCCATCAATCCCTTGCGGATCCAGAGCGATGGCCTTGTTGGCGAACTCGATCGCCTGATCAAGCTTCTCAAGATACTTGGCATAGATGAATGCAAGTTCCAGGTAAGGCTCCGGCGCCTTGGGATGGACCTTGACCGCATCTTTCAAGACATCGATTGCACCCGGATAATCATCATCGCGGGTCAGCAATGCCGCGACGCGAACGGCCAATTCAATTTGACCAGGATCGACATTCAAAACCTGACGGTAAGCTTCGAGGGCTTTTTCCATTTCGCCGTTTTCCTCCAAATCAATTCCCTCGGCGAAACGGGCAAGAGCTTCGGCCTTGTGCGCGCCTTCCAGGGTCAGATTCAAATCGCGCGCGGGCGGTAACGCTAACGAGTCATCGATTGCGTTGCGCTTCGGCGCCGAATGCGCGGCGGTTCCTTTCTGCGGTCGACTAGCGGACGCCGGCGCAGCCCGGGCATAGTTGAAAAGACAAATAAGCAGAAAGAGCGCAAGGTAAGCTGTCGGCTTGCGCGCGATCGTCATGCTTCTGAAATGTATCGTGCGAGCGATTCCAGGCAACCCGCCCGACGGTGCCGCCCTACGACTTGTAACGTAAACGTTTCTTGTGACGGTTCTCTTTCATTCGCTTGCGGCGTTTGTGTTTGGAGATTTTCGCTTTGCGTCTTTTTTTTAGAGAACCCATATCGGGGAAAATTATCTTGCCGTAGGAGTGAGCCGGAACGCAAGCATTGCTTCAGTAGAATGGCAAATGGTTTCGCTTTGGAAGCGCGCCATGTTTCTCAAGAATGTGCATCGCGATTCTGCAGGCCGGGATATGACCGTGAAACCAATAGACGCGTTGTGTAAAAGCCGGTGCCGTTCATGCCCTGACCTATGACATGTAATCGGGCTGGTGGGATTTGAACCCACGGCCTCCTCGTCCCGAACGAGGCGCTCTACCAAGCTGAGCCACAGCCCGCCTTGGCCGCAAAAGAGCGGCATGCCGGACTACTTCGCTTATTAACTTGGCAATAGCAAGAACATCGATTTTCATTTCACGCGTCCAGATTAGGGGTATCGATTGTGTAATCGGGTTTCGAGATAAGCCTTTCGCCTGCGCGAAGAGTTGGCCTTTGTCGACGGTCGAAACACGCCCGTCCAACGGCAGTGACGGACGCTGTGCGGGTAAAGGTTTGAAAGTGCGACTAACGGGTATCTTCTACGTAACTGGCAATGCGAAAATCAAGGAGCTCTCCCTCGGAATTGAGTGCTCTATCATAATGCCAGCTAATGTTTCCGTTCGCGTAGAAAGTCTTGCAGACCACTGTCCCGATGAAGTCAGGATTTCCATTCTCGTTGACGTCGGCGCTGGGCGCGTAAAACGTGGCTGCAAGAGTCCCGGGATTACCCGAGTTCAGATTGATTGTTTGCGTTCTGACAGGATTTCCATTTGCATCGCGCGGGGGACTAACCCCGTAGAACTGCAAATTGCTAGCAAACGGGTTCGTCGAGGTCGGGTTGTTATTCGCGAGGTCGCTATTTTTCGTGTTAATATTGTAATCAAAATAGATTCTAAGATGTACCCCCGGATTGACCGTGATTCCCCCCGTAATACCGTTACCGTTGGCGTCGCTACCGTTGACGCGAATAGCAACATACGTGTCCTCACCGGCCACCTGGTTCACTGTTAACTTACCGCTGAGTGTCGAAATAACATAGTAATTAGGAGAACTGGAGGTTCCGGCTGCCGGGGGCGTGAGAGTTTGACTGTTACTGGTGACAGAACTCGGAAGCTTGCCGGCGCCCGTACCCGGAGCTTGATACGACCATCCTGATGTATCCGGCATGTGATAGTCCTCCAGGGTAAACGGGACATTGTTATCCACGGTCCCCGTAACATACTGTGAATTAATGACGGTTCCTCCATTGGTCGCCACATCTCCATAAATCGTTCCCTTGATTGTTGCCGTCCCACTGTTAATCTCGACGGAGCCGTGGCGGGAATCCTTGTAATAGGGACTTGAGGGGTTGTCCTTCACCGTTGAATTATAAGGGCCGTTGCGCGAATCGTAGCTATCGATATAAGCGGCGGAGCCAAGGCCGTAGAAGATGCCATTGGCTTTAATCGCTGCGTCGAAAAATGGGGTGACTGGGGTGACAACCTGCTCGATCCGCCGCGAAAGCGAGGGTGCAGCAAGGGGAGCAACAAGCGCTTTGTTAAGGCCGTCACCATTCGGCCCGTAGGTTGAGACGAAGTGATCGTATTTAAAATCGATTTTGCGCAAGAGACTGTCGCCTTTGCCACGGGCGATGATGTCCTTCATTTGAGTAGAACCGAACGCGGCGAAATGTTTTTGTCCGTCTTCCATTAACGCGTCGTCCATTCCCGTTCGTTTAAGGTTTGGCAGTGGCGCCGTCCCTTTGCTCCTTAGCCGGTACCAGTTGTTTTGGTTTGGATCTGGACTTGCTCCTGAGTGGAAAACTCCGGCTGCGTCGAAATAGAATGCCTCCACCGTGGTTTGTGTGATCAGATTACTAGCGCCGAAGGTGGCTTGGGGGCTAGTGTGCGTGGTTCCGGAAGTGGTCCACCCCGACCATTGACTCGCGCGAACTGCTGCATCCGTGGATATCTGCTTCCTTAACTCGGCAAATGCCGTTTCACCACCCGCTTCCGCGGCTTCCAGCGCTTCTCTCCACGCCCGGACCTGATTAGACGACACGTTCAAGCGCGTCGTAGAGTTACTTAAGAC
>Ga0066671_10000720_pt1 | contig 10469 bp, 9 predicted proteins | sample GraSoiAngelo_120_FD_62294 | JGI IMG/M metagenome (GOLD analysis project Ga0066671, IMG submission 62294) | Grasslands soil microbial communities from the Angelo Coastal Reserve, California, USA - 14_0919_09_20cm | ecosystem: Environmental > Terrestrial > Soil > Grasslands | place: USA...
AGTCCACCTCTCACTGAGGGGCCGCGACCAGAGACCGGAGATCAGAGGACAAACCGGCAAAGTAAACCGCACTCCAAAAGACGCCCGGCCTGTCCGCGCGTACAGGGAAAAACTTTTTGGGCCAGCTGTACCAATTCGGGACTATTTGGGCAGGCGCAAACGGTCGTTCGTGCAGTATCTTGGCGCAGAAACAGAAAGTTGGTTCCAGGGGAGCAGCAAGAAGCTGCTAGGGAACCTAAAACCCAACAATCGAACAAGGGTTCTTCCTTCGCAGGCGCGGATGGAGGTTGCTTGGCGACGCCGCGGTTCAGGCCGTTCGTTGCACCGTGCGAATCCGGATTTGGGGAGGGGGACATGAGGCAAACATGGTTTGAGCAGTATCAGGAACGGCAAGCAGCAACACGAAGCAAACAGCGAGACAGTTTGACCGCAGAGCAGAGTGCACGCTACGCACAAGAAGCGCGCGGCGAGATGCGCGACTTGATCCAAGTACGAAGAAGAGAGCGGCAAAGGGAAGCAGAAAACAGCGGTTTTCTTGAAGTGCTGGAAAACGAAGCGATGGCGGACCAAGACATTAAATGGCCCCCGGGCTCGGACAGACACCCCTTTCAGCGAGTTGCGGACTTGTCGTTGAAGGTAGCGGGGCGAAACAAGATTCTTAGAGATCGGCTGTTTAAGTTTCTCGCGGAAGAGGCTGCAAAAGGAACTTGTGCAGCCGCTATTTACGAGGCCGTTTGGGAAACAGTCAACAACCTTGCGGATGACGTCCTGGATGAGGCGATTGGCATTGTTTATGACGAAACCCAAGCCAACGCTGCGACGGCTGCTTGATGCGTTGAGAAAATCCTGGTTCGCCACAGCGAGCCAAAGGGCCTGAACGATTCTCTGGACAGGGAATCAGCCCTGTGATTGAACCTGGGGTTGTAACTTGGAGTTGCTATGTTCTCTCCGTTCCACATATTAAAGGTGCAAAACGACGGTAGCCTTCGCTGGACCGAAGGGGCGCTAAACGTGGAACGTGCCAAAGCTCGTGTGAAAGTGCTCTCAGCATTCTCACCGGGGGAATATGTCATCACCAATTTGACGGGCAAAAAGATTTCGATCAAATCGCAGCCCAAGCGGATCTTGTTTCAGATCGGCTATGACCAAAGGGAGTTGAATTTGAGGGCCCAGCTGTTTCGCCGCTGCGGGCACGAGGTGCTTTCTGCCGCTGACAACGAAGCTGCAAAGCGTGCTCTGACCTCGATTGACAAGGTCGATGTGTTCGTCGTCGGCCACACGGCACCCGAACCAACGAGAAAAGAAATGGTCGACTGGCTGAAAGCGAATTTCCCTAACGTCAAAATCGTTGCCCTGACTCCGTCTGCTGGTCGCCAGTTGCCGCGCGCCGATTGCAATGTCGCATCGTATGACGGTGAAGAGTTGTTGTCCATCCTCGCAATTGCCACCAGCTGAGTCCTGGTTGGATATCCATTAGCCCAAGCCGGCGGATGGTGGAAGTACCTCGCTCCCGGGGCCAATCGATTTGATTGCTGCAGGTTGAATCGGCCATCACCCGGGAAGGGCTCAGGTTAAGCGGAATCGCTCGGGAGGCAAGCCTCTGACGCCAACCATCACCTCGAACACGCCGCCGGCGTAGCGTTCGTCTCCTTTGGCGAAGAGCGAGGCAGTGGTAACGAAGAGTCGGTCTAATCGAGGGCCACCAAACACACAGTTGGTAATATTGGATACGGGCATTTCAACGACCTTGTCTAGCCTGCCTGCGGGAGAAAATCGCAGTATGCATGAGCCGTGGAAGCGACAGTTCCAGAGAAAGCCCTGGTCGTCCATCGCCGAGCCGTCCGGAAGGCCCGGGGTAACGTCCGCAACGAAAGGGCGACGGTTGCCGATGGAGCTGTCCGACCAATCGTAGTCGTACGCATAGATGATGTTCCTGACAGAGCATCCGCAGTAGAAGGTCTTGCGGTCTGGGCTCCAGGCAAGCGTATTGGTTATCCCAAACCCGCTATCCCAAATAGATACTTGCCCATCAGGAGCAACGCGATAGAGGGAGCCCGAATTGCCCGACATTTCCAGAACGCCACCATCGGGAGCGACGTTATTACCCATGCTGCCGACCCAGAAGACCCCGTTAGGATCGGTAGCTCCGTCATTCAACCGATTGCGGGGCCAGTTGGGCTCTGGACACGCGAAAACGGTGCGTTCATCAGCGGAAGGGCGCCACAGAATCACTTTAGAACCCAACGCTACCAGCAAGCACTTCGGATCGGTCGTCAGTGACATTGCGCAGACAGGCTCGCCGAAAAACCAACTGGCCTTTTCTCCGGATGCCAGGATGTGACGTTGAATGCGAAAGCCGTTGATGTCGGTCCAGTACACGCTGCCTTCTTCCGGGTGCCACAGCGGGCTTTCTCCCACGATGTTGTGGGAGTCTTCGAGAAGGCGTACGACCGTCATGGGCTTCTCCGTGGGCCTCAAGGCTGGCGCTCCGGCTCGTTGAGGCCGACGGCTCCCTCTGGCAGATGCGTTTCACCTTTAAGAGTGACTGCCCGATAGCCGCCGTGCGTCTTGAAATAGGCGCCCATCGCTAAGAAAATGCACACGAGTACGACCGGAGCCACGGTGAGGAAACGAAACGCCTGGGCTGCTCCAAATTGATCGTAGATCCTGCCCATGAGCGGTAAAGCGCGGTACACGGCGATATTTCCAATCGCGCCCACGAGACTCAACAATAGGGCTCCGCCTTTGGGGAATTGTTCGCTCGTGATCGCCAGCATCGTGGGCCAGAAGTAGCAAACACCAATACCAAAGATTGTGGCTGCGCTAAACGCGGTGGCCGCGTTATAGGCGTAGCTGAGTGCGAACAAACCTACGCTCGCGAGAGCCGAGCAGGCGAGGATCAAGCCCACGGGAGAGATTCTTCGCACCAGCAGGCCGGCAAAGAAACGCATGACGAACATGAGCCCGCTGATGTACACCAAAACGAGAATGCCTGGAGTGTGCGCCGTTTTTCGCAGCACGGATTCCATCCACTGGTTCGGTCCGAGCTCGGTCGTCGCGGTCAGTACCATGCAAAATGCCAGAAGGAGGAACATCGGCCGCACCGTTTCGCGGAACATCGCCGCCGCCGAAATTCCGGAAGCAACCCTCTCCGTTGCAGGAAACTTTTGAGCGGCGGCCATCAATCCGTAAACGGTTGCAGGAATCAAGATAATTGCCATCTTGATCTTCCATCCCACACCAAGTTCCGCGAGCGCATAGGCCAACAAGCCGCCGACGATCAGCCCACCCGGCCACCAGGCGTGAAGCATATTGAGACGGTGTGTTTTCTTCTCGGGGTAAAGGGTCGCGATCAGCGGGTTGATCACCCCTTCGACTAGGCCATTGCCAAGTCCGATGATGAAGGTGGCCGCTTTTAGGATTTCATAACTGGGAGCGGCTATGGTCAGCAGAACCCCAGCGACTTGAAGCAGCGAAGCAAGGCTCAAGAGCGCTCGCATCCCGAGCGCGTCGCACAAAGGTCCACCTACGAGGATGGCAGCTGCAAAGCCTAGAAACGCCTCCCCGGCGAAAATGCCGACCAATTCTTTATCCACATGGAAAGAAGCACCGAGATCATCCATGATGGCGGCTCGAATTGAAAAGACCAGAGCCGTCGCGGCCAGAGCGAGGCAACTGGCGATGAATAGCCATCTGCGCTGGCCGGCTGACAAAGCGCCGCTTTTTGGCGTGACCATTTGCGTACTCACCCGATGCTTTCTCCTGCTTAAGCCCACCTACCAGTTTGGAGGGGCGCCGATCGGGTACTGCTCCAAGTCCAACACCGCGCCGGTGACACACTCGCTTTGGTCACTCGCAAAGTAGAGGGCGGCGAGGGCAATGTCACGGGGAAGCAGCAAGCGCCCAAAGGGACGGGTGCGAAGAGCTTCTTCTATCCAGCTCTTTCCCTTGCCTTCCTCGGCCTTCACGCGCCGCTCACCGGGAGTCAAGGTCCAGCCGGGATTAATCTGGTTCACGCGGATACGATACTGGTTTAGATAGCTCGCGGCATTTTTTGTAAGCGTCATCAGCGCTCCCTTGGATACGGAATATGCCATGAGCTTTGGTTCTCCGATATAGGCGTTGACCGAGCCGATGTTGATGATCGACCCTCTGTGCTGTTCCTTCATGTAGGCGACCGCTTCGCGCATGCATAAAAACGCGCCGCGTACGTTTGTCGCAAAAATGTCATCCCATAGTTCGGTGGACGTATTTTCAATGTTCCCGCGCGTGTTGTTTGCCGCGCAGTTCACCAAAACATCGATTCGGCCAAACGCTGCTACGGCCCGCACCATGAGGGTGCGGCAATCCGCCTCGCGGCGGACGTCGGCACGCTGAAAAATGGCCGAGGCTCCTTCACGGCCGAGGCTCTCGGCCGCCGCCATTCCGGCCGGCTCATCCTTGTCCGAGACCACGACGGAAGCGCCCTCGCTAGCAAACAGCCGCGCAATGCCTTCGCCCATTCCCACCGCAGAGCCGGTAACGACGGCAACGCGATTTTCTAATCGCCCTTTGTTCACAACTCTCTCAAAAGCACTCCGCGATCTTCCTTCGCAGGAAGCTTACCGATTCTCGAAGTTCTTCCAGGCCATTGAGACCATCTTCAATGGAGATCCATCCGTCGAATCCTACCGCTTTTAGCTCCGAGAAGATCTTACTGTAATCATTCAAACCCCTCCCGATCACGCCGTGCTTCAGGCCTTTTGCATATCCCGTGGTTCCGTCTTGGCGTTTCAAATCTTCCAGTGTGCCCCTCTCAAGATATCGATCGGAGGCGTGCATGGAGACGACGCGAAGCTTTACAGCGGCCAGCACCTCCAGTGGGTCCTCCCCCGCAATAATCGCGTTCGATGGATCGTAATTCACTCCGAACCACGGCGAGTCGATCTGATTGACGATTTCGAGGAAAGTGTCCAGGTCCTGAGCAAACTCGGGGTAGCGCCAGAAGCCGTCCTTGTAATGATTCTCCATGTTCAGGATGACTCCGCTGGATGCGGCGTGATCGAGCAAGGTGTTGATAGCGTCTACCGTCCAGCGAACTCCATCGTTGCGCGAGAGGCCTTCGCGTCTTTGTCCCGAGAGGACGCGGCAGAACCGGCCGCCGAGTTGAGCGGTAATGTCAATCATCTGTTTCTGACGCTCAATTTCTGTCCGTCGCGCGACGCTATCGGGCGTTGTGAAGTCAGGTGAAGCGCACATCATCGGCGCTTCCAAACGGCACCTGGTTAAATGCTTTCTGACGCGTTCTAAATATTCCGGCTCGAAGCTCTCGAAGAAGCGCGGATACATTTCAACGCCATCCACGTCGAGTGTGCCCGCCAGCTCGATCCAGTCAAAAAGACTCATGGTCCTGTTGACGCACAACTCATCCATGTAGCATTTGGGAAAGACGCTCAATTTCGGCATACTTCTCGGCTCACAAACCGCAAAAAGGCGCGTTCAAGCCTTTGCCGGATCAGCTCGGCTGCAAAACCGCTTTCACGTATCTGCCGCTGTGCATTCCATCAAAGCATTCTCTCCACTGGTCGAGTGTGGCCACCTGGCTAAGGATGGGGCTAACGCGGATCTGTTCGGCGCTCAGCATGGCCACCACCTTTTCCCAATTCTTGAAGGTGTGGCTGAAGCTGCCCTGTAATCGCACGGCCTTTTGCACTAGCGGGTCGAGGGAACAGTCGAGTGGTTCCCGTCCCCATCCCACCTTGGTGATTTGCCCACCGGGTCGCACCATTTCGAGCGCCATCTTGAGTGCCGCCGATACTCCCGTGGCGTCGATTACCAAGTCGGCCCCCAGGCCGTCTCGCATTCCTCGCAGGTACTCCACGGGGTCGGCTTGCTCGACGTTCAGGGTGTCGCTGGCGCCCAGAGCTCGCGCCACATCGAGCCGAGAGGCATCACGCCCGGTCCCCGCGACGATCAATCTTCCTGCTCCCGCAATGCGAGCCATTTCGGCGCCGAACAGCCCGATGGGGCCGGGGCCGAGCACAACGACGACATCCCCGGGCTGAATTTGACTTTTTACCGCGACGGCGTTGTAGGCGACACAACAAGGCTCGGTGAGGGCGGCGCGCTCGAAGGGAAGCGAGTCGGGAATGTGATGCAGGCAGCGCGCCGGTACGCGTACGTAGTTGGCCATGGCTCCGTGCGCCCCGGAGCCAAAGCCGGAACGCTTCGGACACAAATTGTATTCGCCGCTGAGGCAGTAGAGGCATTCGCCGCAGATCGAAGCGGCCGTCTCCGAAACGACGCGATCGCCCTCCCGAAATCCGCGGACGCGGCTTCCGACGCGCGCGATTGTGCCGCAAAACTCGTGCCCCAAGACGACGGGAACCCGTACGGGCCAACTCTGCGAATTATGATATTGATGCACGTCGCTCCCACACACGCCGACTGCGCCAACGCGTAAGAGCACTTCCTCTTCGCCAATCGCGGAGACCGGTATTTCCCGCAGTTCCACGGCAAGAGGCTCAAGAGCATAGTGCACGACGGCACTCATCATTTCTGTCATTCTCGAATCCTCCGCGTAATTTCGCTCAATACCGCCTTGAGGTCGCCGGCGCTGGTCTTGAAAGCATGTGCGTCGATTGCTAGTGGAGCGCCGACCACCACCAACGGTGCGCCAAGTTTGGGCATCCCTATGGCTTCTTCCAGGGTCAGTCCGCCAACGGCTTGCACAGGAATCCTGACGGCGTTCACCACGGCCTGCAAATCGTCGAGCGGGCTGACGCGGCCGCGGCCCGCTCTCGCCATGCCGTTACGCTCGTCGTAGCCCGTGTGATGGACGATGTAGTCGACCCCCAGGTCTTCCATCATGCGGCAGGCCGCAACTTTGTCTTCGCAAGCCAAATCATCTCCCATAGTTTTAATCCCGTAATCTCGCCCGGCTCTTACGACGGCTTTGATCGTTTCGATGTGGGAGCGGGCCATGACAACCACGTGGGTGGCCCCGGCTTTGGCCATCATTTCCGCCTCCAAGTAACCGCCATCCATAGTTTTGAGATCAGCTACGATGGGGTGCTTCGGGAACGCCCGCCGCAAGGCGCGCAAGCCGTGCAGGCCCTCAGCCAAAATAAGCGGAGTACCTGCTTCGAGCCAGTCGACTCCCGCTTCCACGGCGATCCTTGCGGTTTTCAGCGCCTCCGCGATGCCTGTCAGGTCGAGCGAAACCTGGACGATTGGTGGATGCGAACTCGTCATGGGAACAATTTTCATCCAGCATTGGAGACACTGATCATAACTCCGAGCGGCAGGGACGTCACGGACTGGGGCTAGCCGGAAAATCGCGAGATTCTGCAGACAGCCGCAAATGTTGGGCTGAGTCAAGATCAGTGGGAGCTGGACGCTGCACATGGCCAGCATCATCATCTCCGGCAGCCTCGGGAATCGGACTAAAAGAGTGGAAGGGCGCTCGAACGCGGGCCGGTTGGTTGCTCAGCCTCGCGCTTCTTTTGCTCGCGGGTTCCACGGTCATTGTTGGTTGCGGGAACTACAAGGCCTTGGCGGAGCATGGCCGTAGATTACGCAGCGCCACGCGCGGCGGAGTTGACGTCGCGGCCGGGAACGACATCGATCTGCAGCATGGGATCGGCCGCCGCAATGTAGGTGGTCTTGAGGCCCAGTTCCCGCCGCACAATGTTGCAGCCTTGGGCGATGGCGCTTGCTTTATAGAACGCGATCTCGCGGTTACAGCCTTGGCGGCCGAAGCCGCAGTCGCTCGAGACGATCAGGCGTTCAGCCGCGATGAACTTTAGCGCTTTGCGAATTTCACCGGCCACATCCTCCGGCCGGTCGGCTTGCAGCGAGCGGTGGCTCACGGCGCCGATGGCGATCTTCTTCTTAAGGTCGTTCCTAAAGGGCGCGAACAGTTCGAGATCTTTCTGGTTGCGGTCTTTCATCTCCAGCGTCCACACGTCGCCGCGGCAACGCTCCAAATAGATCTCGATGGAGTTGGCGTAACTGGTGTCCTCCATGACCCGTTGCATGTTGGGATTGCCCCAGCAGGTGTGAATCCAGAGCTCAACATCGTCAAGTCCCTGAACTTCGCGGTTGAACGCGTCGATCATGAATTTCACTTCCGGGTGCTCTTTACCGTAGGTGTTGGCCATGAAATGAAAGGTCGGCTCTTCGACCTGAATGCAGCGGCAACCGGCATCGCGCAGTGCCAGCAACTCCTTATTCATGGCTTCTGCCAGGTCCCAGATGACTTCGCGCTTGTCCTTGTATTTGGGCGTATGGATGTCCAAAAAGAGCGCCATCACCTGCGAGCAGCACGTGCCGAACTTCACCGGCTTGTGCGTTTTGCCCTGCGAGATGCGCCAAACCTTGGGATAATCGAGCGAGCGGTGTTCGATTTTGTCGACCACATGCGGCCAGCGCCAGCCGGTGTAAATCTCGTTCAGCAGTGTGCCCGGTGGATAGTGCAGCCAGGGCGCGGTCGTCTGTTCGGGCTGGAGGTAGTCGCCTTCAAAACCGGCCCAGCGTTGTAGCGGGTAGTGATGCCAGGCGCGTCCGGCCAGGTCCTCATCCACGTGCAGGTCGCCGTGCGTCAGAATGTCTAGTCCGGCGCGCTCCTGATCGCTGATCAGAACCGCCATCGCGTCCTGAAACTTCTCGCGAAAGCGGACATCGAGCATGCAGGTGTCCAGCGGACGGCCCCACATACTCACGTCAAACCAGCGTGGCCGCGGAAAAGACCCGGTAGTCGTACTGGGGAGAATTAGATTTGCGGTAGCAGTGAACATGGTTTCCTCCAACGGTCCCGATTGTACTCCCGCACGAATACTTCGGCGCTGGCTTGGAGTGAGCAAGGAACGCCCTGATGCAAGAAAGGCGTAACTTCCGAAACGATGGAACTACGGCTTCAACTCCAGAAAAGTCACGCCGTACCCGCCCAGGGTCACCGATATTTTCTCGGCTGGAGTGATGTTTACTGCGGCCGGCCCGTTCATCGCGTTCGTATGCGCGTCAATGGTTACCGTGGTCGCGCTAGAGAATGTTCCCAAGGCTGAAACGTCCACAATCACTGTTCGCGGATCTCCTGGTCCGTTATTGTCGGTGGGAGCACGCAACGCGTGATCCACGATCATGAGCGCCACGGAGCCGTCACTATTCCTTGTCGCAAGAACCTCCACGTTCGACGTCTCGGTCGCAGATAATTGCAAGATGTCAGGACCCGGTGACGTCGGCGTCGAAGGGAACATCTGCGCCAACCAGTAATCCACCCAGTAGCTCAGATACGTGCTGTCGGTGTTGAAGTCGACTTCGCCGGACTGCGTATCCGCTGCGTAAACCCAGTGATACAGCGCTTGGTTGGCCGCTTTGCCAAATTGCGAAAATACGTACGGCCGAAATGCCGCAAAAAACGCGCTGGTCCCTCGTGGATCGGAAACGAATTTCACCGTTGGATTGCAGTTGCTCGTTCCGTCGGGGTTGGCATAGTCCGAGTTCACGTTGTTTTCCGTCACCCAGAGCGGCACATTTGCGAGGTCGGCTCGCGTGGTGAGTTCCTGATAGACGTAATTGATGTATTGGATCATCAACAGCACACGATCGAACAACGTGGCGTCCACCTCTTGCTGGTTGCAGGTGGGATAGAAATGCGTGGAGACAACATTCACCTGCGCATTCACTCCTCCGTTCGCCGGCGGCGCTACGAACGGCGGCAGGTCGGTTGTTGGGTTTGTCACCGCAAGCTCCAATGCGGAAAATTTGATCGTGCTGTCTACGGCGAGCATCGCGGGAACCACCGCATTGTAAAGCTGTAGGTACTGGCTCGCGGTTAGGCCGTTGATGTTGTATTCATTGAAAATGCCCCACCAAGTGATCGGGAGTTGCGGATAGCTTGGCGCAACGAAAGTAGTTCCGCCCCAGCTAAACCCGCCCTTGTTGTAATACTTCACTAGGTTCGCGCTGTAGGCGGCGAAAGCCTGCACGTTGGTCGAATTAAAAATGAAATTCCCCGTCGTTGGATCATTCAGAAACGCCGGCGCCACGGCGACCTGAAACTCCGGACTGTTGTCCCCCACGCCGAGCACCGGCTGCACATAGGAGTCCAAGCTCGAAAAATCCCAGTCCGTCGCGGACCCGGTGTTCGCTTTCCAGGGCACCGATCCGGCAATGACTTGCACGCGAATATGTTGCGGGCCAAGTTTGTTCAGCTGAGCCGGTTCGGTCGCCGTGTGATTCTGGAAGAAGGGGTAGTTCCCTCCGCCCGCCTGGAACGACGTGGACATGAATTCTTCCAGTTTGCCGCCAACTCCCAGGGTCGTATCGACCCTGTTCGCGACGGAGGCCGCAACCGCAATCACCAGCACAAATGGCTGGCTCGCCGTCCGGGTCCCGTCTGTCACCAGCACCTTTGCAGAGTACGTCCCTGACGGAGTTGCGCTTGTGGCGATCAAGGAAAGAGTCCCGCTCAATCCGACCGCCGCGGG
>Ga0066671_10000721_pt1 | contig 10467 bp, 16 predicted proteins | sample GraSoiAngelo_120_FD_62294 | JGI IMG/M metagenome (GOLD analysis project Ga0066671, IMG submission 62294) | Grasslands soil microbial communities from the Angelo Coastal Reserve, California, USA - 14_0919_09_20cm | ecosystem: Environmental > Terrestrial > Soil > Grasslands | place: USA...
ATTGCCGTCGGCGTCGTGGTCGAACGCAGCAAGGCAGACTCGCCCTGGATCGATTTCGTCTGGCGCGGTATCGGCGTTCTGCCCGACGAGCCGGAGATGAAACCGTGGACGGTTCTGCGCGAGCAGGAGGAGGCGACCCTTTATTATGCGGGCAGTGCCGCGGTTGATCTCTATCGCTCCGAGACCGCGCGTTACCGTGAGAATCTCACGACTGGCGCGCCGAGCATCTGGGTCGTGCTGAGCCCTTCGGAAGGTGCTTGGCCCTACGCGCTCGCGGCCGTCACCGCCGATCCCGCGGAGGGGGAAGCTTTTACGGAAGCCGGCGCCAATCTCGTCGAAGCGGTGCCGATGCCCGAAATGCTTCGCGAGGCAATTGAAAAATTCGTTGCCGAGCACCACGTCGAAAGGCAGTTCGTCAAGCGCGAGCGGCGCCGCGCCGATCCGGAGGCGCTCGCGCGGCGTCATCATGATGAAGGCGGCCACGAATGAGCGACGAGGAATTCCTTGCCCGTTGGTCTCGCCGCAAGCACGAGGCGAGGGCGGTCGTTGACGCGCCGCCGCCGGAGCCTGCGCCGCCGCCGGAGCAGGCCGAGGCGCCGAATTCGCCGCCAACTGCCGCGGCTGCACATCCAAAGGACGTCGAGGTTGACCTGGCGAGCTTGCCCTCGATCGAATCAATCACGGGAACAACAGACATCACGGCGTTCCTGCGCCGCGGCATCCCGCCGGAGCTGAGCCGTGCGGCGCTTCGTCGCGCCTGGGCCGCCGATCCGGCCATCCGCGACTTCGTGGGCCTCGCGGAGAACGCGTGGGACTTCAACGACCCAAACGCGATGCCGGGCTTCGGGCCGCTCGATTGTTCAAAAGAACAGCTTGCCACCCTGGTTGACGGGATTGTTGGGCGTGCGCGCAGCGTCGTGGACAGTCTTACGACCGCACTCGCAGAGCAGAAGGATGTCAGCCAATCAGTTGATTCAAACCAAGAACCGTCGTCGGAATTACGTATCTCGGAAGCGGTCGCCGATGTAAGCGCTGCCAAAGAGATTTCGCCGGACTCGCCCCCAACTCCTATTGCAGTGCAACTGGAAGCGCCGCGGAGCGTTGAGAGCGATCAAATTTCAACTCGGCGTCGCACGCACGGGGCCGCGCTGCCCCGCTAAACTTTCGACCAAAGATTATAGCCTCGGGCTATGTCGATCAATTGACCGGTTCCCGACCGAAGCCTAGTCTTCTACGGCGAAAAATAATCAAGCGCTTTGGACACCTTTGGGTGGATGAGAGGTCCACGTGCGCGATGCGGGCCTTGATCGTGCCATCGATGCGGCGGGCGGCGTAGCCGAGCTTGCCCGGAAGATCGGCATTGCCCAACCCTCGGTTTCGAACTGGAGGAGGGTGCCCGCCCAGCGCGTGATTGCCGTCGAGGCCGCGACCGGAGTGTCGCGAAAACAACTGCGCCCCGATCTCTACAACGAGCCAGCCGTGCAAGATGATGCCATCGATCCCCTCGATGCCGCCCGCGCTCGGGAATACGCATTGCTTGCCGCATTGCTTTCTTGCGCGCCATCGACGGCATTGCTTGGCCAGATCGCAAATCTGGAAGGCGACGCCACGCCACTCGGTCGCGCCCATGGCGCGCTGGCGGAAGCCGCATCGAACGCGATCGCCGCTGATCTCGAGCGGGAATATTTCGATCTGTTCGTCGGTCTCGGGCGCGGCGAGTTGCTGCCTTACGCGTCCTATTATCTGACCGGCTTTCTCCACGAGCGTCCGCTGTCGCGCCTGCGCGGGGATCTCGCGTCGCTCGGCATCGAGCGGGCCTGGACCAACCTTGAACCGGAGGATCATGCGGCCACGCTGTGCGAGATCATGGCGGGCCTTGCCACCGGCTGTTTCCCGGCCCCGCCGGAAGTACAGCGCGCGTTTTTTGAAAAGCATGTAGCGCCGTGGATGGGCCGCTTGTTCGCCGACATGGAGAGCGCGGCGAACGCCAAGTTCTACCGGTCGGTGGGATCGCTCGGCCGGCTGTTTCTGGAAATCGAAGCTGAGGCATTTAGGTTTGCGAACTGACCAATGACCATTGGTCTGGGAGAGAAACGATGAAAAATGACACGAAAGCAACCGCCGGCCGACGTGATTTCCTTCGCAAGGTTGGGGTCGGCGCGGTTGGCGCCGGCGCGACACTGGCGACACCGTTGATTGCACCCGCGCAGGCTGACAGCGAGAACAGTGATGAGAAACGCAAGGCACGCTACAAGGAAACTGATCACGTGAAAGCGTTTTACCGCGTCAATCGTTATCCTGCTTGAGGGAGGCGGCCGTGCTGATCAAGAGAACACAACGCGAGCGTTCAGAGGTTGCATCCCGCGGATCAGTCGCATCCGCTTTGGCCGGACAAGCCGGCGGCCTTGACCGCCGCACATTCCTGCGTCGGTCCGGCCTTGCCGGTGGTGGCTTGGCCGCGCTGAGCGCACTGCCGATCGGGAGCGTCCACAAGGCGGAGGCCGCAGCCGCGGGGCCGCTCGCTTCCGGCGCGGCCATCCGCAAGAGCGTCTGCACGCATTGCGCCGTCGGATGCACGGTGACCGCCGAAGTGCTTAATGGGGTCTGGATCGGGCAGGAGCCGAGTTGGGATTCGCCGATCAACCGCGGCTCGCATTGTGCCAAGGGCGCTTCGGTGCGCGAGTTGGTCCATAGTGAGCGTCGGCTTCGCTATCCGATGAAGCTCGTCAACCGGCAGTGGACGCGCGTCTCCTGGGATACGGCGGTGAACGAGATCGGCGACAAGCTGCTCCAGGTTCGCGAGAAGTCGGGCGGCGATTCCGTCTATTGGCTCGGTTCGGCCAAGATGACCAACGAAGCCTCTTATCTGTTCCGCAAGTTCGGCGCATTTTGGGGCACCAACAACACCGACCATCAGGCGCGTATCTGCCATTCGACGACCGTCACCGGCGTGGCCAACACCTGGGGCTACGGCGCGATGACCAACAGCTTCAATGATATCAGGAATTCGAAGACCCTCGTGATCATGGGCGGCAATCCGGCGGAGGCTCATCCGGTATCGCTGCAGCATTTGCTCGAGGGCAAGGAGCTGAACAGGGCCAATTTCATCGTCATCGATCCGCGCCTGACCCGCACCGCCGCGCATGCGACCGACTATGTACGCCTTCGTCCCGGCACCGATATTCCCGTGCTTTACGGCATGATGTGGCACATCCTCAAGAATGGCTGGGAGGACAAGGAGTTCATCCGGCAACGCGTCTATGGCTTTGACGACGTTCGCAAGGAGATCGAGAAGTGGACGCCGGACGAGGTCGAACGCGTCAGCGGTGTGCCCGGCGCGCAGCTTGAGCGCGTTGCCCAGATGTTCGCCACGCAAAAGCCCGCGACGCTGATCTGGTGCATGGGCCAGACCCAGCACACGGTCGGCACCGCCAACGTGCGGGCGAGCTGCATTGCCCTCCTGCTCACCGGAAACGTCGGCAAGCCCGGAACCGGCGCAAATATTTTCCGTGGTCACGACAACGTCCAGGGCGCTACCGATGTCGGCCTCGATATCGTGACGCTGCCCTTCTACTACGGACTTGCCGAAGGCGCCTGGAAGCACTGGTCGCGAGTCTGGGAAGTCGATTACGATTATCTGGTTTCGCGCTTCGACGACAAGAAACTGATGGAAACACCCGGCATCCCGCTGACCCGATGGTTCGATGCGGCGATCCTGCCGAAGGCCGACGTCGCGCAAAAGGACAATATCAAGGCGGTGTTCGTTCAGGGACACGCCAGCAACAGCATCACGCGCATCCCGGAATCGCTCAAAGGATTGCAGGCGCTAGAACTGCTCGTCATCGCCGACCCGCATCCGACCACCTGGGCGTCGCTCGCCGTCGAGGCCGGCCGGACGGACGGCGTTTACATTCTCCCCGTCGCCACGCAGTTCGAGTGCAAGGGCTCGCGCGTCGCCTCGAACCGTTCGCTCCAATGGGGCGAGCAGATCGTCAAGCCGGTGTTCGAATGCAAGGATGACCTCGAAGTCATCTATCTGATGGCAAAGAAGTACGGCTTCGCCGACAAGATGTTCAAGAACATCAAGGTCGAGAACAATCTGCCGGAAGCGGAAGATGTGCTTCGAGAGATGAACCGCGGCAGCTGGTCGACCGGCTATTGCGGGCAGTCGCCGGAGCGCCTCAAGGCGCATATGAAGAACCAGAGCAAGTTCGATCTGGTGACCATGCGGGCGCCGAAGGACGATCCGGAAGTCGGCGGCGACTATTATGGCCTGCCGTGGCCTTGCTGGGGATCACCCGAAGTGCGCCATCCCGGCACGCCGCTGCTCTACAACAATAATCTTGCCGTGATGGATGGCGGGGGGACGTTCCGGCCTCGTTTCGGTATCGAACGCGAAGAGAAGCTTCCCGACGGCACGACGCGCAAGGTCAGTCTGCTTGCCGACGGATCCTATTCCAAGGATTCGGAGCTCAAGGACGGCTATCCGGAATTCACGCTTGCCGTGCTCAAGAAGCTCGGCTGGGACAAGGATCTGACCGAAGCGGAAATGGCCACCATCACAAAGGTCAATTCCGCCAATCCCGATGCGGTGTCGTGGTCGCTCGACCTGTCGGGCGGCATCCAGCGCGTGGCGCTGATGCACGGCTGCGTGCCCTATGGCAACGGCAAGGCGCGGATGAACGCGTTTGGACTGCCGGATCCGATACCCGTTCATCGCGAGCCGATCTACACGCCGCGCGTCGAGCTGGTCTCGAAATATCCGACGCTGCCCGATGCCAAGCAGTTCCGAATGCCCAACATCGGCTTCTCCGTCCAGAAGGCGGCGGTGGAGAGAGGGATTGCGAAGCAATTCCCGCTGATCCTTTCCTCCGGTCGTCTCGTTGAATATGAGGGCGGCGGCGAGGAGACGCGAACCAACCCGTGGCTCGCCGAACTGCAGCAGGACATGTTCATCGAAATCAGTACCGCCGATGCCGCCGATCGCGGCATCAAGGACGGCGGCTGGGTCTGGGTGAGCGGCGCCGAAAACGGCTCGCGCGCCAGGATGAAGGCGCTGGTCACCGAACGCGTCGGCAAGGGCGTCGCCTGGATGCCGTTCCACTTCGGCGGCTGGCTTGGCGGTGTCGATCTCCGCAAGAACTACCCGGCGGGCACCGACCCCATCGTGCTCGGCGAGAGCGCCAACACCATCACCAGCTACGGCTATGATCCCGCGACGGGCATGCAGGAGCCAAAAGTCACCCTCTGTCAGATCGTCGCGGCATAACGGGAGCAACGCACATGGCTCGGATGAAATTTCTCTGCGACGCCGACCGTTGCATCGAGTGCAATGCCTGCGTCACCGCCTGCAAGAACGAGCACGAGGTGCCCTGGGGCATCAATCGGCGTCGTGTCGTCACTATCAACGACGGCAAGCCTGGCGAGCGCTCGATTTCCATGGCCTGCATGCACTGCACCGACGCACCCTGCGCGGCGGTATGCCCGGTGAATTGCTTCTATACGACGGCCGACGGCGTCGTGCTTCATTCCAAGGACCTGTGCATCGGCTGCGGCTATTGTTTCTACGCCTGTCCATTCGGTGCCCCGCAATATCCCAAGGTCGGGAATTTCGGCTCGCGCGGCAAGATGGATAAATGCACCTACTGCGCCGGCGGCCCCGAGGCCGACGGCAGCAAGGAAGAGTACGAGAAGTATGGCGCGAACCGCCTCGCCGAGGGCAAGCTGCCGCTCTGCGCCGAAATGTGCTCGACCAAGTCGCTGCTTGCCGGCGATGGCGAGATCATCGCCCAGATCTACAAGGAGCGGGTGACCAAGCGCGGCTACGGCTCGGGCGCCTGGGGCTGGAAGACAGCCTACCGCGAGACAATCGAATCCTAGAGGCGAGACGTCGGCGAGCGGACGAAATATCGGGAGGAAGCAGATGGCGTTTTTCGGAAAATATCTCCGCCTGGTTCTCGGCGCTTGCGCGTTCTTGCTGGTCATCGCGATGTCGACGCCCTCCGGTGCCCAGCAGGTTAATCCGACTGCAAGCTCCGTGAAGGAGCAGCAGCTTCTGCAGGAACTCAACCGGGTCCAGGGGCGCGTCAGCATTCCCGACCAGCGCTCGGGCGTCCTCGAACAGCCGGCCGGGCGTGATTGGCGGGAATTCCGCAACGTCACGCTGCGATGGATCGGCGGCATCGCCATCCTCGGCACGCTGGCGGTGCTCGTGATCTTCTATCTCAGCCGCGGCATGGTTCGGCTTGAGAGCGGCCGCTCGGGGCGTAGCATCGTACGCTTCACCGCGTTCGAGCGTTTCGTGCACTGGATGACGGCGACATGTTTCATCATTCTTGCGATCTCGGGGCTGAACATCACCTTCGGCCGTCCGCTGCTGCTGCCGCTGATCGGCTTCGAAGCGTTCTCCGAATGGTCGCAATGGGCGAAATACGCCCACAACTATCTGAGCTTTCCTTTTACCATCGGCGTTGTGCTGATCTTCCTGATGTGGATCGCAGGCAACATCCCGAACAAGGTCGATGTCGATTGGCTCAAGCGGGGCGGCGGACTGGTCGGTCACGATCATCCGCCGGCCTACCGTTTCAATGCCGGCCAGAAGGCGATCTACTGGATCGTCGTGATCGGCGGTGGCGCGGTGGCCGCCACCGGTTACGAGCTGATGTTCCCGTTCTACCTGTCCGGCATCGAAGGGATGCAGCTTGCCGAGATTGTGCATTCGGTCGTCGCAGTACTTTTTGTCGCAGCGATGCTGGGTCACATCTACATCGGCACCATCGGCATGGAGGGGGCCTTCGAGGCGATGGGCAGCGGAACCGTCGATATTAACTGGGCGAAGGAACACCACAGGCTTTGGCTCGAGGAGGAAAATGCCCGAACCGGCGCCAACGACGCGCGCCCGCAGCCGGCGGCGACTGCAGCAGAATAGGGATCACGAAGCGCGCATTCTCCGCAGCGTGTCTACTTGCGGGCGGGGTTGTGCATGCCCGGCCGCGGACTTTTGCAAAATCGCCCATTTCAATTCGTTGAGGTGAACTGTCATGAAAGCCTTTCTGCTGGCCTGCATCGCGGCGGGGATTGTCGCCATCCTGGCCGTCGGCATCCTCGATCGGGTTCAACAACCCGTCGAGCAGGCCTTTGCGACCTCCGCCGTGCGGCTTTAACGGGCGGCGCGCGGGCGCGAGAGAATTTTTCCAACGAGTGATCATTCGGGGCGGCAAGGTCTGCATTGCGCAGAGGTAGCTCTTGAGAAGCGGCCACCAGGTGCGGTGGAACCCGCTGCTGCCCATTCTCGAGAGCTGACCATAAGAAGCCAAAAAGAAAGACGTGTGAAGCAGCTCACAGCCGTGCGGCGCAGCTCGATCTAATTCAACAGGGTGCAAACTTTTCCACGGTTTCAAACCGAACGGAGAGTTCCCCATGAGGCTTCTGACGATATCTGTATTTGCTGCCATTTCTCTGCTCGCTGCCGCGACCACCATGCTGCGATCGCACTCGCGTTCGACCGATCATCTTGTCGGCATGCCGTCGCTGCAGGAACTCCAGAGCACCACCGGTGCAAGCAAACTCCCGGTTGAGGAATTTGAAGATCAGTCATTGGTCTATTCGAACGAGACAAAACATTAGGACAAGACGAGCACTTGACTTCGCGGGGCGCTGAACCGCGCTGGCACGGCTGTGTTTGCGAGGGATCGCTCAAATCACGATCGCGGCGGTGCCGTGACGGGCCGACGATGTTTGTCCGCCTGGGCATGATGCGATCGCTTCAACGAGGTCACTGGAAGCGGTGCCGAAGTCCCGCCGGAACCGCCAAACCATATCGTTGGATGGATCGAGCGGTAGTGCAGCCAATACGCTCCCGCGTGATCGCAAGGACTGCTATGATTGAGCCCGGCGATTAAGTCAGCACTTCTGACAGGAGCAGAAAATGGCTCTCCTAAGGCGCGAATTGTATCGTCAGGTGAAAGGCCCTGAGATCACCCACGCGGATTGTTGCACGCTCGTTTTCGATACCGACGCGAAAAATTTATACGTCGAGCGCGAAGTGGCCCATTTAGACGCGAACGTTGATGGGACGATCGAGATCCAAACAGCGACAATGGATATTGCCGACTACCTCAAGCAAGGCGGCCAAACTGCCGGGCACCGCGAGCTATGGCGGTTGCTGCGAACGATCTTCAAGGAGGACGGCAGTTCAGAAGAAATGATGGTGTAAGCCTTACGCTCTGATCGATCGGCGCTGAAGAGAGGCGGACGTTGGAACGAACATCCGCCGTGCCGCATAGAGTCCAGGCTTCCGGTCAAAGGCCCCCCGATGCCGGCGAATCCGGAAGAAAACCTCCCAAGGTTGGCGGCCCTGGCATACAGAGCACCGGGGCCGCTTCCGCGTTGGACGCGCCTTCTGACTCCTTGCGCTCTCACGCGGGCCACGCGCGGCGCATCGGCAGCGGTAACTTGCACGTCGCGATAGCGGCACAATAGCCATGCACCGACGTGCATGTCGCGTGCATCAGCTCTTGCTCGGAAGTTGTGAAAACGAATGCAGCCGTGGATCTTGCTCAACCTGTTGGCGTTGGCGCTGTCGTTCTTCAAACAGCCGGATGATCTCACGAGACCGGTCCGATAATATGACGACGGTTTTGCGCTGACCTTCGGTTGCTTCCTCGGCTTTTCTGTCCATGTATTTGGCCCTTTGCGAAGGGTTGCTTTGAAGCTGGAACGCCAGTGTGTTCACGAAGTTCCCTTGCCAGAACCCTCAGCTTGCGGCGGCACCAGTCTTATCTTTTTGAGCGCCAGCGCCCGGTCAATGGCGCGTTCGGCTTCCGACACTGCCTCAGCTTTCGTCATAGCTTGGCCTGTCGCCGAAGGGCTGCCATCCAGCACGACCGACCATTTCCAGATGTGCCGACCGATGCCTTGAACGAGTGTGTATTCGATGTCGCGGTGTTTCATTTGCTTAGAAGAGCGGAACGGTAGCTTTGTTCCGCAGATCTCACGCAGTGCACATTGGTTAGTCCTGTGACACTTTCGATTTTCCTGGCATCGACGCGCAGGGCTCCGGGCGGCACGAGAATGGCCTTCAAGTGGGCCGCCCTGATTCCGGCGGGCGGATTGGAACCAGCGCCAAAGCGCGGCGATTGAATCGCGCGGCAGGGATCGATGGAGCTTCCCATGCCGCGCACAAAGGAAACCACGTCACTGGACGAACGCGTCATGGAGCAGCTCCGTCAGGTCAGGCAAAGACTCAAGAACATGCCGCCTGGCCCTGAGCGAACCGAAGCCCTCAAGAAGGAGGAAAGGCTCCGTCATGCCGCAGACTCATATCATTATCTCTTTTCCAGCGAACTCAAGCCGCCCGAATAGCGCGGGCTGGAACGAATCCCCGAGTTATGCATTTTTTTGCAGTCAGACAACCGGAGAAGACATGGTCGGCAGGAGCTATCTTGTGCGGCAGGCGGCCACACTTCTTGGCGTCGCAAGGAAAACGGCGGATCCTAACCTTGCAGCTGCGCTAGTCGGGAAAGCGGCTGATTATCTATCCCAGATTGACGAGGCTGTACCTCCGCTCGACCGCAGTCCGCAGCCTCCCGATGTCGAGCCCTCTCGCGGTTGAACTTCCGCGCGACCGAGCAGATGCTAGATGAAGCGAGCGCCGCGATCAGCGGCGTGCCCATGATGCGGCGGACGGCGCGGTTCACTCGCCATCGTGCATTCTTTGTTGTTCGCGTTCGTGAAGGCGCTCCACAACCGCCGCCCGCCTTGGTATGAGCACGGCCTCGTCCGCAAGCCGCTGCGCAAGATCGGAGTGATACTGTTGGACGATATCGAGTAACGCTTGCTTGGCGAGCCTGCGATGGTACTCGGCAAGTAACCTGTGCATGGCTGCAAGCTGTTCATCGGTCATGGTGCAAAACCTGAATGCCTAAACGGGTGGTCATTTTCCTGTCGAACCATTTGCCAATTCTACCAATCAATTCGCGCGGCGCGTTCGACCTTAAAAGGGTGAATTTTCTGAGTGGCTGCGGCCTTGTGCCGGACGGCAGGGTCGGTTGCGATGATGATACCCGATGCAATAAGGCAGCCCGCTATCGTGAGGACGGTGATCAAGACGACGACATTGCGCCAGGTGAGGTTCTCAAACATCGGTCGGCCAAGCCAAAGCCGGTCCGACAACCGGAACCGATCGCCATAGTTCCAATTCGCTGTAAATCCCCACAACGAAATCAAGATATTGAATCCCGAGATTTGAAAGAGCCGCCCCACCAACGCCGGTCCGGTGTCCCCGTTGAGCGCATCGACCGGCGCAGAAGCGGTGCACAGGTTGGGGACAAGTCCGTAGCGGATGTGAGCTAACTATTTGATTTCATGGTGCCGGTTGAGAGGATTGAACTCCCGACCTTCGGTTTACAAAACCGCTGCTCTACCGCTGAGCTAAACCGGCGCACTGAAAGCGCGATCGGACTGCCG
>Ga0066671_10000722_pt1 | contig 10467 bp, 10 predicted proteins | sample GraSoiAngelo_120_FD_62294 | JGI IMG/M metagenome (GOLD analysis project Ga0066671, IMG submission 62294) | Grasslands soil microbial communities from the Angelo Coastal Reserve, California, USA - 14_0919_09_20cm | ecosystem: Environmental > Terrestrial > Soil > Grasslands | place: USA...
GCCCGAGCGCGACCAATTGGTTCGGGACGACCGGTAACGGCCAGGACGTCTTTTCGCAAATGATCTACGGCGCGCGGATCTCGCTCCTTGTCGGGATCATTGCCGGGGCGGTGGCAACGCTCGTTGCGGTCACGATCGGTTTGATCGCCGGCTATCGTCCGGGAATCATCGACGAGGTGCTCAGCTTCATCACCAACCTTGCGCTGGTGATCCCCGGCCTGCCGCTGATGTTCATCCTTGCCGCCTATCTAAAGAGCCGCTCGGTCTGGACGATCGTCCTCGTGGTCGCCTTCACGAGCTGGGCGACCGGCGCACGCGTCATCCGCAGCCAGGCGACGACGCTACGAGCGCGCGAGTTCGTCACCTCCGCGCAGTTCTCCGGGGAGCGGCTGTTCCGGGTCGTCTTCCGCGAGATCCTCCCCAACATGACCTCACTGGTCGCGGGCAGCTTCTTTGCGGCCGCAACCGCGGCCGTCATGGCGGAGGCCAGCCTGGAATTCCTCGGCCTGGGCGACCCGAACACCGTCAGCTGGGGAACCATCCTCTATTACGCGCAGCAGCAGAACGCGCTCCTGACCAATCAGTGGCTGATGGTCTTCGCCCCCGGCCTGGCGATCGCCTTGCTGGCGCTGTCGTTCACGCTCGTCAACTTCGGCGTCGACGCGCTGTCGAATCCGAGGCTTCGAGAGAAGGCATGACGCTACTCGCAGCCGAGAAGGTGAACGTCGTCTACGAGCCGGCTCGCGGCACGCGGATCTGGTCGGTGCGGGATGTGGATCTCGACCTGAAACAGGGCGAGTTCGTGGGGCTGGTGGGCGAGTCGGGCTGCGGCAAGTCGACGCTCGGCTTCGCGCTGACCCGGATGTTGCGGGCGCCGGCGCGGCTGGAGAACGGAGTCATAAGCTTCGGCGGCGTCGATGTCGCCAGCCTGACAGGCGAGGCGTTGCGCCGGCAACGACGCAAGGGGTTCGCCATCGTGCTGCAGAGCGGCATGAACGCACTCAACCCGGTCCGCAACGTCGAGCTTCACTTCAGCGACATCCTCAGGGCGCACGCTGGGCCGGGCGAGCACTACTCGGACGCAGCGGTCAGGCGCCGGGGTGCCGAGTTACTCGGCAAGGTTAGCCTGGAGGCCTCGGTCCTTAAGAAATTCCCACATGAGCTCTCAGGTGGCATGCGCCAGCGTGTGTCGATCGCGCTCGTGCTCTCACTCGAACCAAAAATGATCGTGTTCGACGAGCCGACCACAGCCCTGGACGTCATCGTGCAAAAGGCCGTGATGCAGACCATCCAGGAGCTACAGCGCGACCAGGGGTTCACGGCGATCTTGATCAGCCACGACCTCGGCGTGGTCCTCGAATCGACCAACCGCGTCATGGTCATGTACGCGGGCCGCATCGTCGAGGATCAACCATCGAAAGAGCTGGTCCGCGGGCTGCACCATCCGTACACCGAGGCGCTGCTCGGTTGCTACGCCGACCCGCGCGCTGAAGAGATCCATCTCGAGGGCATTCCCGGGACCCCTCCTGACTTATCGAAACCCCTACCTGGGTGCGCCTATGCGCCGCGCTGCCCGCTGGCACAGGAGATCTGCTGGAAAGTGGTCCCGCCGCTCGCCCCGCTGGGAAGCGGCACGGCCGCCTGTCACGTCCGGGCCCCGTCGGCAAAAGTTCCAGGCGCCCAGGCTGCCGCCGCCAAGGCCGGGGCGGGGAGGGTTGCCACGAAGTGAGACAGCCCAACGGCCAATCGGCTCCGGGTAAGGCCGCATCGGTGCCGCCCCTGGTCGTCACCGACGTTTCAAAGATCTACACGGTGCGCGGGCGCGGCCGTGGCAAGTTCATTGCTGCCGACCACGTGTCCTTCACGATTCCTCCAGCCTCCGCCATCGGGCTGGTCGGGGCGAGTGGAAGCGGCAAGAGCACGCTCGCCAAGATGATCACCGGCTCGGAGCGCCCGACTTCGGGATCGATCAAGTTTGGCGATGTCGCCGTCGAGCGCCTGAGCGCCGGCGGACTGCGCAGGTACCACAGTCGCGTCCAGATGGTGTTCCAGGATCCGTACGCCGCCCTCAATCCGCTGCACACGGTCGCGTATCACATCACACGTCCTCTTCAGAATTTCCTGGGAATGTCAGCCAGTCGGGCGAGCGAGCGGGTCCATGAGCTGCTGGAGACCGTCGGGCTGACGCCGGCCGCCCAGTACGCCGGCAAGTTGCCGCACCAACTCTCTGGTGGCCAGCGGCAGCGCGTCGTTATTGCTCGCGCGCTGGCCTGCGATCCGGAGCTGATGGTCGCCGACGAGCCCGTGTCGATGCTCGACGTATCGCTGCGGGCCGGCGTACTCCGGCTGCTTGCCGACTTACGCGCGAAACGTGGGCTGAGCCTGCTCTACATCACACACGATCTCCTCGGCGCGCGAGTGATCACCGACGAGATCCTGGTCCTGCACAAAGGAAGGGTGGTCGAAAAAGGCCCGACCAAGCACGTCCTGCAACATCCAAAACACGAGTACACGACCCAACTGCTCGATGCGATCGCCACTCCGTTTGCGACGGACGGCGCAGCAACGACCCACTGAGTTCCTGGAGGAGGAGCGACAGATGAAGACAAAAGGATTCCTTCGCGCGCGACTCTTTGGCATGCTTGTGATCGCCGCGCTTGCGGGCGCAGGCCTCTCCTCGCCGGCTTTTGCAGAAGGACCGAACAGCGGCGGTCAGGACGGCTGTAAGGGCGATCGACCCGATGGGCGGGACTGTGGCGGGTTGACCGGTCAGCAACGGCAAACGTTGATGTCGATCGCTCGCGACACCTGGAAGTTTTACGCGGAAGACGTCGACCCCAGCACCCACCTGCCGATGGACAACGTCACGCATGCAGGTGGGTCGCCGACACCGACCGGGTATGGCAAGTACACCTCCGCCGCCAACATCGGGGTGTACCTGTGGGCCGTCGTAGCCGCCAATGACCTGGGACTGATTAGTAAGCGGGAGGCAACAGTTGAACTCTCTGCGACACTCACCGAGGTCGCACGCCTGAAGAGGGACCATGGGTTCCTCTACCAGTGGTACGACACTACGACCGGAGCGGTAATTTCCCTAATGCCGGGTCATGACTGCTCGACCGAGACCTCGCCGGTCCAGGACAATTGCTACTTCATCTCACAGGTCGATAACGGTTGGTACGCGTCCGGCTTGATTGTGGTACGCAGCGCCCTGCCAAACCTGCGCCGTCAGGTCGACGCGTTGATGGCGCCGATGGACTTCGGTCTCTTCTACGACAATGGTCCGCAGACACACTGTAACGTCAACGACGCTGGCCAACCTACTGGCCAGATGTACGGTGGCTACTACGTTGCCCAGGGTAAGGCCGGTTATCACAACGGCGCGTTATACAGCGATCCGCGTATCTCCGCCTACATCGGCATGGGCTTGCACCAGATGCCGGGCGATGTCTGGTGGCGGACCTGGCGCACGCTTCCGCCGAAGGCTCCATATACCGATTGCCAGGCAACCGATCCGGACTTCTCGTGGCAGGGACAGTGGCCTGTGCCAGGCTACTGGACGATCTATAACGACCCGCAATCGGGCAAGCCATTCACGGTCTGGGAAGGCCATTATGCGTACGACGGCGGCGATCCGACCTTCATTCCCACGTGGGCCGGTGGCATGTTTGAGGGGCTGATGGCCAACGAGGTCGTACCTGAGACAACCTGGGGACCACGGACGTTTGGCCTGGCTGACGTCCGGACGGCTCAGGTTCAGATCAAGTACGCCACCGAGAAACTGAATTATCCGGTTTGGGGCATGTCGCCCTCCAGCACCGCCGATGACAGTGGCGGCTACAACACCTATGGCGCCGAGGGCCTGACCTTCCCGTACTTCGGATCCGGCGCGACGGCGGCCAACCCGAGTAAGGGATTGTCGCAATGTCATGGCTGCGCGACCGAGGACGTGGTTACTCCGCACGCGTCGTTCCTCGCGCTAGATGTCGCGCCGCAGCAGGCGTACGCAAACATCCAGAAGCTTCGTGCGCTCTACCTGGACATTTACGGGGTCGGAGGCTTCTTCGACGCGGTCAACCCGACGACCGGGTCAGTCGGGCACCGCTACCTGGTCCTGGATCAATCGATGATCATGGCGGCGCTCGACAATGCACTGCGCAACCGCGAAATGCAGCAGCACTTCGCGCGCGACCCGGCTTCCTGGGCGGCGAGGCTATACCTGTCCTACGAAACGATGTCGCTTCGCTAGGACCTGAGTGCAGAAGGGCCGTGGCCGCCCAGAGGGCGGCCCGGCCTGCGCGCTAAGCCGTCGTAGCCCCAAAAGAGTCAACGCACCTTAGAGATCCGTGATTGACACCTCCAAATAATTGGATGTAAGCTTCCTCCAATTAATTATGTCCCCTCGGATCTACCGTATGACGCGCCGAGCTGCTGCAAATGCGGAGACCCGCCGTCGCATTGTTGACGCGGCGATCGCGCTCCACGCTGAAAAAGGCGTACTCGGCACGAGCTGGCCGGATATCGCGAAACGAGCCGACGTTGCGCTGGGGACGGTTTACCGCCACTTTCCGAGCCTCGAACAGCTGGTTCCCGCGTGCACCTCCGAGAACGCCATCCGCATCAAACCGCCCAACTCGAGCCTTCTTGACGGCCTGACTCACCCGGACGAGCGGATGGATCGGTTCGTGCAGGACCTCTTCGCTTTCTATTCGCGGTCGGCGCCCTGGACGCCGCGCGCCAGCGTCGACCGCCAGCATCTTCCCGTGCTCGACGGCATCCTGAGCCGTCGCGAGGCCGGACTCAAGGCGCTGGTGGATGAAACCCTCGGGCCGCTTCGGCGCCGGCGCCACGCGCTGGAGGCGGCGCTGGCCCTGACCGACTTCGGGGTCTGGTGGTCGCTGACCCGATCGGGGCTCTCGACCGAGGCCGCTGGGCGACTCATCACCAAGATCCTTATGGCGTGGTTAAAGCCGCGATCGAAAACTCGTTAGGAGTAGGAGGGTAGAGCAATGGCTGACGTGCACGAAATCGCTGACGGCGTTTTCCGGATCGCAACTTACATTCCAGAGGCCAACGTCACTTTTAACCAGTTCCTGATCGCCGATGACAAGCCACTCCTGTTTCACACCGGCCAGCGGATGCTCTTTCCCCTGACCCTCGAAGCGGTGAGGCAGGTGATCGATCCGGCGAAGCTGCGCTACATTTCCTGGTCACACTTGGAGGCGGACGAGTCCGGGGCCCTCAATGAATTCCTCCAGGTCGCGCCGCAAGCCGAACCGGTCCACAGCGAGCTCGGCGTGACCGTCAATGTCAACGATTACGCGATTCGGCCAGCCAAGATCATGGGCGATGGGGAGGTGCTCGACCTGGGGCGGCACAAATTGCGGTTCCTGATCACCCCGCAAGTGCCCCATTGTTGGGACGCGATCCTGGCATTCGAGGAGACCACGGGCACGCTTATGGCGAGCGACCTGTTCACCCAGCTCGGCGAAAAGACTCCCATGACGAGCGGCGACATGGTGGAGCGCACGATGGCATCGCACAGCCAGCTGCCAACTTATATTCCGGTCAGCCAGCACACGGCGCGGGTGTTTGATCGATTGGAAGCCTTGCGCCCTGGCGTGCTGGCCTGTATGCACGGGCCGGCCTTCAGCGGGGATGCGGTCAAGGCGCTTCGAGACCTGCGTACGGCGTTGTTCTCTCAGCCCGAAGAGGACATCACGAGGATCGGTGGAGGTCGACAGCCAGCCGCGCGATCATGACCTGGACGGCGCCATTCATGGTCAGCAATGAGAGCGGCACGGTGAACACCGTCGTGTATGCAACGCTCGTTGCGCCGGCTGGAAGCCCGTTCCGCATCGAAACCGCGCCACCATCGTCTGCCCAGCCAAATGGAGGCGCCGGTCAGCCATAGTCAGCGTTCGCTGGGCCGGGTTTTCCGGCCCAGCCGCTGGCGGCGTACGTTGCCTAGTCGGCTGCCGGCTATCTGACGGTAGGGCTGGTGAGCGTCACCTTATGCCCCCCGCACGACGGACACCCGTGAACAGTGACGACGGTGGCGGCGACGAGGCTCACCGCATGATCGGTTACGGGCCGGACCATTTCCTGACACTGCTCGCAGCGAACCATCTCGGGGTCGCCCTTTTTCTCAGTCACGGAATTCCCTCGGAGAGAGGCTAGTTCAATTCGGGAAACGCGTCAAGGCCAGGACTGGGCTTAGCCGGTGACGGCCGGGTTGAGGGACGTCCAGGTTCGTCCGCCGTCGCTCGTTGTCAGGAGCGCCGGTTGTAGGTTAGCGAGCGAGCCGAGTGCCCAGCCGAGACTGGAACTAATGAACTGCATCGGTCCGCCGCTAAAGCCGCTGCCGGTTCCGGTCGCGTTCCAGCTCGATCCACCGTCATGAGTCACATAGAGCTTGTCGAACGTGGTCTCTCCCAGGTATGAGGGAGCCGCCTGCAAGACCGATGCACCGTACCATCCAGTCCGCGCATCAATAAAGGTTGGGTCCGCGCCGGCGGCCACGCCGGGCAGCACATGAGGAGCCCAGGTGATGCCGCCATCGTGCGTCAGGTAGACGATCGCGATCCCGGGAATTGATTCGGTGCCACAGGCCGTTCCGCCGTTCTGCGGCTGGCAGCTGGTGTGTTCGGTATCGACGGAGACGGTCATCATGGCGTCACGAGATGAGCTGAAGACTGGAACGGTTGACCCGACGTCGCATGGACAGGCCAATGTCGGGGGCAAGCCGGCCAGCGGCTGGGCCTGCCACGTAGTGCCCCCGTCGTGAGTCACGTAGAAGTACGGGGAGGGGGCCGGACCGACGCACCGGCCCGCCGCCCAGCCGGTGACGGCATCGCGGAAGCTCATGCCTCTGAACGGATCCAGCTCGCAGGCTGTCTGCTTGGCGGCATTGGGCCCAAAGGCATTGCTCATTGGCAACGTGCCCGATGCGGTCGCGCTCGGCGTCGTGTAGTGACTTACCGCCGTTTGCTCCCATTGGCCGCCGCCGTCGGTAGTCCGGTAGACGGCCACCCCATTGTCGACCTGCAACATCATCCAGCCATGCTGCGGATCGACGAAGTCCAACTGACTCGGGCTACCGTCGGCGAGCTGGAAAGCGCTGCTTTGCCAGCTCTGCGCGCCATCCGCGGTTCGAAAAACCGTAATCGTGGCGGGCGTAGCTGCCGGATGCGCAACAACATGTGGGGTAACCGCGACCCAGGCATGCGTCACGTCGAGGAAGTACATCGTTCGATCGGTCCACCCGGAGAAGCCTGGCGGGGTGACGTTGCGCCAGTGGGCGCCCCCGTCCGCGGTAACCAGGACGGCATCGTGGACCTGTGCGCGGTCCTTGCCCGGCGGTCCGACCGCCCAGCCCCGAAGCGGCGTCATCATCTTGAACGGGGTTCCGGTGTAGACGGAGCCGAGCTCGATCGGTCCAGTCGGAAGGTGCAGGCCGGGCGTGTAAGACAGAGTCGGTCCAAGCGTTGGTGCCGCTGTCGTGGTGGGCGTAAGCGACGCCACAGTGCTGGGATGAGGGCTCTTGACAGTCGTTGCCTGGCGAATGGTTCGCAGTTGGACGACGCCATAGCCCAGCGAGGCGATCAGGACCATCACCAATCCAGCCAGGGCGAGGTCCCGGAGGATCGTCGGGCGCCTGAGGCGGGCCATGGGCTGCGAGGCGATGCGAGCAATCACGCGGCGCTCGAAATCAGAGCGTCTCGGCATCTGGTCATCGAAGCCCTGCGCCTGATTGCGTAGCCGAGCTTCGACCTCGTTCTTGCTGGTCACACCGCGACCATCCGATTCTGTCCAGAAGCCTCGAGCCGCTGACGCAGCTTGCCAAGCGCCCGATGGACGACGACGCGAACGGTCACCTGCGGCCGGCCCATGATGCGCGAAGTCTCGCGGAAGGACTGGTCCTCGAAATACCGGAGATAGATGGCCTGGCGCTCACTCAGCGATAGGCTGCGCAATGCCGCCATCAGTGATTCGTCGACTGAGCGCGCCTCGGCGGTGGTGACCGGATCCAGCGGGCGCGAAATTGAGGGAGCCTGGGCGGCCACTTGCCGCTCCCGGCGAAAGTGGTCACAGGCGAGGTTGGTGATGATGCGATAAAGCCACCGACGGAACTGGACCGGATCGACGGGCGTGCCAGGCGAAGCCCAGGCTCGGGCAAAGGCCTCCTGGGTGATTTCCTCGGCGATGTCGATGTCGTGGACAAGCATGAAGGCAAATTTGAGCGCGGGACGTCCAACCGAATAGACCAGGGGCTCGAACCATTGCCGACCACCGCTCTGCAGGTCAGGATCCTTTGCTATGTCTGTCTCTCTCAACGGGCACCGGCCCGATTATGTTTCACGGCGGTCCGGTACGATCGGTCCGTCAAAAGCGCGCTTGGCGGCATGCTCGCCGGATGACGGGTCAATTCGCTGGCCCCTAGAACGCTGGCCCAGGCGCTCGGCGTTGGCCGAAACGCGTGGCTGCTGCCGCTTGACGTCACGTTCAGGACGGTCGGCCTCCGATACGGATGGCTAAAGGGCCTCTTCGACCACGCGCCGGCGGGGCCGCTGGCGATGACCGGGCGGCTGCGCGCCGAACGGGCGGCATGGCGAGCAGTCCAGCGGGTCCCAGCGTACCGCGCTTTTTTGCGCGACAGTAACGTCTCGGTCCAGGAGATAGTTCCCGCCGGGATCCTAAAGAAGCTCCCGGAGACCGACAAGAAAAGTTATATCGACCGATATCCACTGGAAGAGCGATGCCTCGACGGGAAGATCCCGTTTCGCGGCACCACGATCGACGAGTCGAGCGGTTCGACGGGAACGCCCTACAACTGGATCCGCTCGGAAGCCGAGCGACACGTCGCCCATCGCAACATCAGCTTCTTTGCCCGCTACTGTTTCGGCAACGCGGACCTGGTCACCATCAACGCCTTCTCCATGGGCGCTTGGGCAACCGGCTTCAACATGACGCTGGCCCTGAATCGCAACGGCATCGTCAAGTCGACCGGGCCGGACATCGGGAAGATCCTCTCGACCCTGCGCTTTCTCGGCCCAGGTTATCGCTACCTGATTCTGGGATACCCGCCCTTCATCAAGCACCTCCTCGATGAGGGAGATCAAGCGGGCATCCAGTGGGAGCACTACAAGATGCACGCGATGGTTGGCGGTGAAGGCATGACCGAAGAACTGCGTGATCATCTCCTTAAGCGGTTTCAGTCGGTCTTCTCCGGATATGGGGCGACCGACATCGAGATCGGAATGGCGGGCGAGTCACCAGCGAGTGTGGCGCTCCGCCGAATTGCCCGAGCGCGCCCGGCCCTGCGGCGGGCGCTGTTCGGCGACGACTCGCGGCTGCCGATGATTTTTCAGTACAACCCGCTGATCCACTACCTCGAGGTCAATCACGAGAAGGAGATCATCTGCAGCATCAGCCGCCTGGACGTGCTGGCGCCCCGGATCCGCTACAACGTCCACGATGAGGGCGGCATTCTCGACTATGGCCGCCTGGCAGCGATCCTTCGTGGCTTTGACTGCGACATAGCGAATCTCGGGAGTCAACCTGATGCTGCCGGCCCGCGCGGCCTCTTGCCCTGGACGCAGCCCGTTCAGCTGCCCTTCTTGTGGATCTACGGACGGCGGGATGCCACGATCAGCGTCATGGGCGCCAACATCTATCCGGAGGACATCGAGACCCTGATCTACCAGGACGCGAAACTGGCTGCGCGAACGCACTCATTTGCGCTTGCCGTAGTTACCGATGCAACCGCGACGCCCCGGCCATGCATCTTGCTCGAGCTTTCTGACGATGGCTTGACTGAGGCGGCGTGGGCCGAGCAGCTTGCTGCGCAATTCCAACGCGGACTTGCCGGGCTCAACCTCGACTACAAAGCGGCGCTGAGCGAATTTCCGCTCGCGATGGCGCCGATCGTGGAAACGCACCGACGCGGGGAAGGGCCCTTCAAGGCGGATGCCGGCCGCATCAAGCAGCGACGGATCGTCGCCTAGCGCGGAGCTTGCTGGCGATGAAACCATTGCCGTTGATCGGAACTGCGGTTGGGCTCCTTGTCCTCTTTGGGATTGCGGAGTTTGGCCGTCGCCACGGAGTCGGCGCCGAAACGACGCGTCGAGTTGTCCACATCACCGGTGCCGGCACGACAGCGCTTTTCCCCTTATACCTGAGCCTGGTGGACGTCGCCGTCCTTGCTGTTGTGTTCACCGTGTTCCTGGCCTGGACTCGACTCCGGCATGCCTTGCTCAGCGTCCACGCCGTGGCACGACCGACGCTGGGCGCGATCGTGTTTCCGATCGGGTTGCTGGTCGCTGCGGTGATCCTCTGGCCGCATCCCGCCGCCTTCTCGTACGCTGCGCTGATGCTTGCCCTGCCGGACGCGGGCGCGGCGCTGATCGGCGAGCGCTTTCCCAGCTGGAGTTGGTCAGTCGTGGGCGGACACAAGAGCTTGTTCGG
>Ga0066671_10000723_pt1 | contig 10467 bp, 12 predicted proteins | sample GraSoiAngelo_120_FD_62294 | JGI IMG/M metagenome (GOLD analysis project Ga0066671, IMG submission 62294) | Grasslands soil microbial communities from the Angelo Coastal Reserve, California, USA - 14_0919_09_20cm | ecosystem: Environmental > Terrestrial > Soil > Grasslands | place: USA...
CGGCTCGGGATGCCGGATGATGCGCGCGCAACGCTCTCAGGCTTCCCGACCGGACTCGGGCGTCTGGGCGCTCTTGACAACGCGCGCGCAGTGATCTGCATGGCGGAAGGGGACCCCGCTTCGGCGCTGGATGCACTCGTGGAGCCTCTGGGCAACGGACCCGGAAACGGCCCGCCGTTCACCTTCGTGGAAACCCAACTGCTCGCCGGCATCGCGCACCTAAGCCTGGGGGAACGAAACGCCGCCGCCGCAGCAGCGGAGGCGGCGCTCGCGACCGCCGAACCAGACCGGCTGATCTTCCCGTTTGCGATGACCGACGCCGCGGAGCTTCTGGGCGTGCTCCCACACCACGAGACCGCGCATGGCGCCCTGCTCGCCGACATCCTCGACGTGCTGCGAGGCGGGCCGCGGCAGAGCGCCGACCGGGAACAGCTACCGCAACCGGAGGAGCTCAGCCCGAGCGAGCTCCGCGTGCTGCGGTACCTGCCGACAAACCTGACGCGGCCCGAGATCGCGCGCGAGCTCTACGTGTCCATCAATACGGTCAACACGCACATCCGCAGCATCTACTCCAAGCTCGGTGTGCGTGATCGCTCGGCCGCCGTCGGACGCGCTCGCGAGCTGCGGCTTCTCTCAACCGGGGTGCGCACGAATCACCGGATTCCGGCCTAGCCGGCTCACTATGTCGGGCCGCACGATGATCGCGTGGCCTCACTGCCGGGCTTGTACACCATCCGGATCAAGGGCCGACTCGGGGAAACCGCGCTGTCGGCCTTCCCCACGATGATGCCTGAGCTGAAAGAGAGCGAGACCGAGCTGACCGGACTGCTCGAGGATCGCTCGGCGGTGTTCGGCGTCATTGGGCAGATCGAGGCGCTCGGGCTCGAACTGATCGAACTCCGCCAGATCCCGCCGAGACCGCCGTGCTAGCCGAGACGACACTTCTGGGCGACAAGCCAATCAAGCGCATGGGCTTCGGCGCGATGCAGCTCGCGGGCCCAGGCGTGTTCGGGCCGCCCCGCGACCCCGTAGCCGCTCGGTCGGTGCTGCGCCGGGCAATCGAGCTCGGCGTCGACCACATCGATACGTCGCAGTACTACGGACCTGACGTGGTGAACGACCTGATCCGCGAGGCGCTCCATCCGTACCCGCAGAATCTCAAGCTCGTCACCAAGGTGGGCGCGCGGCGCGACGACGCGGGAGGGGTACACCCCGCGCAGCGGCCGGAAGAGCTGAAGGAGGGAGTCGAGGCAAACCTGCGCTCGCTTCAGGTCGAGCGCTTGGACCTCGTGAACCTGCGCTTGGTCGGGACGACAAACGGCTCCGTCGTTCCGCTGGAGGAGCAGTTGGGCGCACTCGAGGAACTACGCCAGGCGGGCAAGCTCGACCTGATCGGGCTATCGAACGTCGATCAGGGACAGGTGGAGGGGGCACTGGAGCTCGCCGACGTGGCCGAGATCCAGAACCTCTACAACATCCTCGACCGCCGCGACGACGAGCTGATCGCTTTTGCAGGCGAGCGAGGGATCGCATTCGTACCGTTCTTCCCACTCGCAGGCGGGCCGACGCAACTGGCCGAACAAGCGACAATCGTCCAGGTGGCGGACAGGCACGGAGCCACGCCCGCCCAGATCGCTCTGGCATGGTTGCTCGCGCGCTACGAGCGGATGCTGCTGATTCCGGGAACGAGCTCAGTGACGCACCTCGAGGAGAACATGGCCGCGATCGAGATCGAGCTCGACGACGCCGACCTCGCCACGCTCGACGGTGTCTAGCTGAGCCCCATCCGACGAGAGGAGAGAGACATGCCGTCCGCAGCACCCAGCTTCGAGAACGACATCAAGCCCCTGTTCCGGGAGTCCGATCGAGAGGCGATGCTCCAGGCCTTCGATCTCTGGTCGTTCGATGACGTGACAGCCAACGGCGACCGCATCCTCGGGGCCGTTAGCGCGGGATCGATGCCGTGCGATGGGCCGTGGCCGAGCGACAAGGTCGATCTGTTCAAGCGCTGGATCGACGAAGGCACACCCGCATGAGCACGACGCCAACCGTCGAGCCGCTCGACGAACGCATTGACCACGTCCGCGGCCCCGCCGGCGCACCGCTGATCCTCGAGTACGGCGACTACGAGTGCCCTTACTCGCGGCAGGCGTTCCGCGCAATCGAACGGGTTGAGCACGAACTTGCCGGCGGCGTCCGCTTCGCCTTCCGCCACTTCCCGCTCGTCGACATCCACCCTCACGCGCTCGCCGCGGCAGCCGCAGCCGAGGCCGCATCGCTACACGACCTCTTCTGGCAGATGCATGAACTGCTCTTCCACCACCAGCACGCACTCGAAGACGACAACCTCCAGGAGTACGGCCGCCAGCTCGGACTCGACATAGCGCGCTTCGATGACGACCGCTCCGGCAGTCAGGTGCTCGAACGCGTTCGCCGCGACGTCGCCAGCGGAACCGCCTCGGGAGAGGTCCTCGGCACACCCACCCTCTTCATCAACGGTCAAGTGCACCGCGGAAGCTACGACCCCGCAACCTTGGTGCAGGCGCTCGCGGCATAAGCACGCGAATCACCGACATCCGGTGAGGACGGCTCACCTGGGTCGCGGCGATCTTGCGGCCCATGGAACTTCTTGTCAACGGCGCCGCTGTGGAGGTTGACGACCGGCACGCGAAGACTCCGCTGCTGTGGGTGCTCCGGGACGTCCTTGGTCTGCATGGCACGAAGTTCGGGTGCGGAGCCGGCTTCTGCGCCGCCTGCACGGTGCTGATCGACGGACGAAACACGAAGTCCTGCCAGACCGCGACCGAGCGGGCGGTCGGAAAGACCGTCACCACAGTCGAGGGAGCCTCCGGTCCGGTGGTCGACGCGGTGCGCAACGCCTGGCACGAGCGCAACGTGGTGCAGTGCGGGTACTGCCAGCCCGGGCAGACCCTGGCCGCGGTGTCGCTGCTCGAGTCGGACCCGTCACCCGACGACGCGAAGATCGACGAGTGGATGAGCGGCAACCTCTGCCGCTGCGGGACCTATCCGCGGATCCGGGCCGCGATCCACGAGGCCGCTGGAACGTTGGTCGCAGGTCCGGCTCCCGAGCCGCTCACCGCTTTCCAGGAGCCTGAGGTGGGCCGGCTCACTCCCGAGGAGATGGCCGACCCGGTGCACCCCTACATCCGGATCCATGACGACGGGACGATCGTCGCCTACTCGAGCCAGATCGAGATGGGCCAGGGAATCCACACAGGGCTGGCGACGATCGTCGCCGAGGAGCTCGACGCGGACTTCGAGTCGGTTCGGGTTGTCAACGCAGCGAACGGCACGGGTCCGAGCGGCGACGTGTACGGAAACCCAGACATCGGCGGCGCTTTCCAGATCACGGGCGCGTCGAATTCGATGAAGGGCGCCTGGGGCCGGTACCGGCTGGCGGCCGCCCAGGCGCGGGCTCGGCTGGCGGCAGCCGCCGCGGAAGCGTGGAAGGTGCCCATCGCCGAGATCAGGATCGACAACGGAGTCCTCAGGCACGCCAGCGGCCGGCAGGCGACGTTCGCGGAACTGGCGGCGCAGGCCGAGCGGCTGCCCGTGCCCGAGGGCGCGCAGCCCAAGGATCGCTCTGAGTACAAGTTGATCGGGCGCGAAGGGCGGCTGCGCGTCGATTCCGTACCCAAGATTCTCGGCGCCACCCGCTTCACGATCGACGTGAGCATCCCCGGGATGCTGACCGCCGTCGTGCTGCATCCGCCGCGCTTCGGAGCCACGGTCGCGTCGATAGACGATGACGCCGCGCGAGCCGAGCCAGGGGTGACCGCGGTAGTTCCGATCGAGGAAGGCGTGGCCGTGGTCGGCGAGACGTTCGCCGACGCGCAGCGCGGGCTCCGCGCGCTCAGCGTGGAGTGGGATGACTCGGAGGCCGAGCGGCGAAGCTCCGAGGAGCTCCTGGCCGAGCATGTCCGGCTCGTGGAGTCGGGCGAAAAGGCGGTGGTGGCACGCAACGACGGCGATGTCGATGAGGCGCTCGCCGACGCGGCTTCGACCGTCGACGCGATCTATTCGTTGCCCTACCTCGCTCACGCCACGATGGAACCGAACAACGCGGCGTGCCGAATGCGAGAGGACGGAGTGCTCGAGGTCTGGGCTAGCACCGAATCCCCTGAATACGTGAAGATGAATGCCTCGGCCGTCGCCGGGATCGACAAGGAGGAGGTCGAGGTCCATGTGACCCTGGCCGGAGGGTCGTTCGGACTGCACTCGAGCGCCGAGCGCGATCCCGTGACCGAGGCCGTGGAGATCGCGCGCGCGCTCGACTGGAAGCATCCGATCAAGGTCCAGTCGCTGCGCGAGGAGGAGTTCAAAGTCGGTCGCTACCGCGCAATGGCCGTACACCGAGTGCGGGCTGGCGCGGACTCAGATGGCCGGCTCACAGCGTTCAACCAGGAAATCGTGGCCGAACCGACGTCGGTGAACCTGCCGTTCGTGCGCGACGTCATGTTCACGGACGGCGTCGACTTCTTCACGACCACCGGTGCCGTGGACCCGCCGTACGCGATCGAGAATTTCCGGCTCGCCTCGACCAACTTCGAATCGCGGATCCCGACAATGGTCTGGCGATCCGTCGGCAACTCGCACACCGAGTTCGCACGTGAATCGGCGATCGACGAGCTCGCCGGCGCGGCCGGCCGCGATCCAGTCGACCTGCGGCGAGAGCTGCTGGCCGGCAGCCCGCGCACGCTGCGCGCGCTCGAGCTCGCGGCAGAGTACGCCGGCTGGGGATCTCCGCTGCCCGAGCGACGGTCCCGCGGCATCACCTGCTCCGGCTTCCTCGGCCACAGCGCCAACGTCACAGAGATCTCGCTCGACGACCGCGAGCGCGTCCACGTCGATCGGATCGTGTTCGTCCTCGACTGCGGCATCACCGTCAACCCCGACCTCGTCCGCGCCCAGGTCGAAGGCGGCCTGCTGTTCGGGCTGAGCGCCGCGGCCTGGGGCGAGGTGGTGCTCGGTGACGGCGGCGAGATCGTGACCCAGAACTTCGACCGCTACCCGATCGTGCGAATGCGCTCGGTCCCCGCGATCGAGGTGCACCTGATCGATTCGACGGAGCCACCGAGCGGCGTCGGCGAGGTCTCCGTCCCCTCGGTCGCCCCCACACTGGCGAACGCAATCGCAGCGCTCACCGGCACCCGAATCCGCCGGCTCCCCTTCTCCAAGACCATCAAGATCTACTAGGAAAGGCCACCCGCCATGCCCGACGAAGTCACCATCACCCCGAGCGAAGACGGTCCCTACATCGTCTCCGGTCCGGTACGCCTCGTCGCGCCGGACGGGCACGAGATCGAGCACCCCGATACCTATGCGATGTGTCGCTGCGGGCACTCTTCCAACAAGCCGTTCTGCGACGGCACGCACGCCACCATCGACTTCGACGGAACCCTGGCGAACTGATCTCCGGTCGCCGGCGGCCGCTGAATGAGCAAGGCTGCCCAACAGCCACTCAGTCGCGCGCTCTAGGCTTGTCTGGTGGCGAGTTCCGCTTATCCGACCTTGTCAGCGTCGCAGCTGGAGACGGTCGCCGGGCTCGGCGAGGAGCGCACCGCGGATGTTGGAGACGTGCTGTATCGCATCGGCGACGCGCGCTATCCCTTCATCGCGATCATCGAGGGTGAGGTCGTGATTCACGACGCGGCGGGCAACGAACTCGCCCGCCACGGCGCGTCGGGTTTCCTGGGGGAGCTGAACCTGCTGTCCGGCCAGACGGTTTTCGTCACGGCGGTGGTTACCAAGCCGTTGCGCTACATCGCGGTCGACCGCGATGTGCTGCGGCCGCTGCTGTTCGAGGATGGGCCGCTCAGCGATCTGCTGCTGTCGAGCTTCATCTCGCGGCGGGAGTCACTGCAGGGGGTTCAGGGGCTCGGGATCGAGGTGGTGGGCCCGCACTCCTCTGCGGCGACCATGCAGATGGCCGAGTTCGCGCGGAGCAACCGCCTCCCCTTCACCTGGCGCGATCCGGAGCGAGATCCGTCCGCCGCCGAGTTGGTGGCGGGGCTCGATCCGTCGAGCCTGCCGCTGGTGCGCCTGCCAGGCGGCACGGAGCTGGAGGCCCCGACCAGCGGCCAGGTTTCACGTGCTCTCGGGATCGGCCGCGAGCTCGACGCGCGGGAGGAGGTCGACCTGATGGTCGTGGGCGCCGGCCCCGCCGGTCTGGGCGCCGCGGTCTACGGCGCATCCGAGGGGCTCGACACCCTGGTCATCGACAGCACGGCTCTCGGTGGGCAGGCGGGCTCCTCGCGGCGGATCGAGAACTACCTCGGGTTCCCTGCCGGGATCAGCGGCAACGAGCTGACGGGTCGCGCGGTCACCCAAGCGCGGAAGTTCAACGCGCGCCTGGCAACGCCGTACCGTGCGCTTTCGCTCGAACCGGGGAACGGACGCCACATCCTGCGACTGGACGAGGATCGCGAGATCGCCGCGCGCACAGTCCTGCTCGCGACCGGCGCGCACTACCGGCGCCTTCCGGTGGACGGGCTCTGCGATTACGAGGGCGTGACCGTCTTCTACGCCGCCGGGCCGCCCGAGGCGCAGCTCTGCGGCGCCGAGCGGGTCGCCGTGGTGGGCGGAGGCAACTCCGCCGGCCAGGCCGCGGTGTGGCTTGCGCGTGGCGGCGCGCTCGTGACGCTGCTACACCGCCGCGCCGACCTGCGCGAGACGATGTCCGACTACCTCATCCGCGAGGTCGAGCGCTACGGCGTGGCAATCCGCGACCGCAGCGAGATTGCCGAGCTGCACGGCACCGACGGCCAACTCGAGGCGGTCACGCTCAAGACCGGCGAGCGCCTGCCATTCGGATTCCTGTTCCTGTTCCTCGGCGCAAGCCCCTGCACCGAGTGGCTCGACGACGTCGTCGCCCGCGACGAGAAGGGCTTCGTCCTGACCGGTGCCGCGGCGGGTGCCGACAACCTGCTCGAGACCAGCGTCCCGGGCGTCCTCGCGGCTGGTGACGTCCGCTCGGGCTCGACCAAGCGCTGCGCCACCGCCGTCGGCGAAGGAGCGATGGCCGTGCAATTGATCCACGCCCATCTCGCCCGGCACGCGGAGCCGCAACGGGCGGCTGCCACCTAGCCGATGGCGCCGAGCAGGGCGCTGCACGCCTGCTCGCAGCTGCGACAAACCTCAGCGCAGACACGACAGTGGTCGTGGTGAGCCGCGTGCCGCTCGCACTCCTCGGCGCAGGCACCACACGCGACCACGCACGCCTCCACCGCTGCGCGCACGAGCCCGACATCGGGCTCGGTCTGACGGCTCACGACCCGCCCGGTGGCGTCGCACACATCGGCGCAGTCAAGGTTGAGCCGAACGCACCGCACCAGCTCGGGCACGTCCGGCTCGCCGAGGCACGCATCGGCACAGCTCGTGCACGTGGCGGCACAGTCGTAGCACTCGTCAATGCAGCGGAACAGGACATCGCGATCCAAGCTGACGGGCCGCGGATGGCGCTCGATGATCTCTCTGACGGTCATGTCCCTCCGATCCTCGCGGGCTTCGCTCCATGTTCCCCGGTTACATGATCTCGCCGGGTCGTCCGAAGATGATCTCCGGGACCACGCAGGGCGGCGAGAGGCGCAGCAAGAACCGAACGCCCTCGGCGATGTCTTCAGGGCGCACCATGTCGGACGCGTCGACGCTGTCCTTGATGAAATCGCTCATGTCGGTGTCCACAAACCCAGGACAGAACGCGACCGACTTGACGCCTTCGGGATTCAGTTCCTTGTTCATCGCCTGGGTGTAGCCGACGACGGCCGCCTTGGTGGCCGAATAGACGGACAACCAGGGCGCGGGCGACTTGCCGGCGATCGACGAGAGGTTCACCACCAGCGCGTTGCGGTGCTCGGCGCCCGCCGCGCGCAGCATGTCGGCGCACTCGCGGTAGAACAGGATGATCGCGCGCAGATTGACGGCTATCTGCATATCCACATACTTCGTCTGCTGATCGGCCACCGCCGCCCCGATGCCGACCCCCGCGTTGTTTACCAGCACATCGAGACGGCCAAAGCGCTCGCGATGACGCGCGACCACCGAGCGGATGGCCTCTTCGTCGGCCATGTTGGCGGCAACGTGTTCGACCGTCGCCCCCTTCTCGGCGATTTCCCGCGCGGCCTGCTCCAGCGTGTCGGGCTTGCGCGCCGTGATTGTCAGCCCGAAGCCGTCGTCCGCTAGAGCTTCTGCGATGGCGCGGCCGATCCCGCGAGACGCTCCGGTGACGAGAGCGGCACGTTCTGGCATGAATTCCCTCCGAGTTCAGAGATCAGATGCCGGCCAACCTACCGCCTTGCCGCTCGAGATAAGTGCCGGCTAGGCCGGGACTTCGCGACCGAGCCAACCGCGATAGAAGCCGTCCAGGTCCGGTAGGTATTCGTGAATCACCGGGTAACCGGGCTAGCGCATTTTTCGATGCAACGACTTTGTTGTGAAGCGTCGCGTCGTCGAGGAGGCGCCTCGCCGTCCGGCAGAGAGAGCGGCGTCAGCCCGAGCGGTGAGTTCCTCGAGGGTGTCAGGGTCCGTCAGCTCGGCCAGGCCCGTGCTCACAGACGCTCGTGGATTCTTCTCGGCCAGCATTGTTGCCACCTCGGCGAACCGGCGCTTTGCACCGTCGAGGTTGGTGCCCGGCAATGCACACACGAATTCGTCGCCTCCGTAGCGGACGACTAGGTCGTATGACCGGAGCCCGTTTAGCAGCGCCGCCGCCACGTCGCGGAGCAGCTGGTCGCCGGCCGCGTGGCCGTGCTCGTCGTTGATCGCCTTGAGACCGTCGACGTCGACGAAGGCGACGACGAGTCGCCCGTCCGATCGACGGGCGCGGTCGATCTCGCGCTGGAGATCCATCGCCCCGCGCTCACGTCGAAGCGCTCCGGTCAAGCCGTCAAGGCCGGCCTGCTCCCGGTCGCGTGCTGCCAGCCGGCGATCGTGCGCCGCCAGCCGGCGGTCGTGCGCCGCCAGTCGGCGGTCGTGCGCCGCGTGCTCTCGGTCCCGCGCGCCCCGTTCGGGGTCGGGCAGTGAGGAGCGGGCGTGCGCGCGATCGCACGCGTCTGCCGCCCGGTCACGCTCATCGGCCGCGCGGTCGCGCGCGTCCGCCGTCCGGTCACGCCGGTCGCTGGCGCGGTCGCGCTTGTCGTGGGTCGTTAAGCGTTGCGCCGCCATTCCCGGCGGCCTCCAGTCTGTGCGCGATTGGATGGCTGTGGTTCAGGCTCCAGCATCGGCAACCTATTCGAGCACGAACACTTCGACGGCGAGGTCCGGGTCGATGTGGCTGTCGCTCATGAAGCCGACGACCTTGCGGCCTGTCAGCACCTCGATCTCGTTGCTCATCTGCGTCCGCATGATGTTCTGCCAGCGCTTGCGAATGTCAAGAACCGCTGCCTGCTCCCCGGCGGCGACGAGCGTCCGCTCGCCCTTCGTGAGGTTGTCTTGGAGGACGACGAAGACCCCGTTCTCACCCAGTGTGGTCTTCGCTTTGGTCGGGCCCCTGCCGGTGGTCTCGGCGAGCATATGCACGACCGCCGTGGAGATCGCGGCGCTGAGTTCGCCGCTCGTGAGTGTGTCCTCATCGGTCATGTCACCAGCTTCAGTTGCGGGGTCAGCGTTGGCGTCCGTGCGTCGCTCCCGGTCGGGTATCGCGCGCGATCCGCCGAGCGGTCGATCTCGAACCACACCGACGTGCGCGGCCCGCGGCGTCGGCCCCAGCGGTCGGCGAGCGCCTGAACGAGCTGCAGGCCTCGGCCGGACTCGGCGTCGTCATCAGCGAGCGGCGGAGGGTCGAAGCCTTCCCCGTCGTCGCTGACCTCGACGCGCACGACGTCGGGGGTGATGCACGCGACCAGCTCGATCGCCCCGTTGGTTGCCCGCGAGTGCTTGACGCTGTTGGTCACGAGCTCGCTCACGAGCAGCACGGTCGTCGGGTGCAGCAGATCGCCGAGCTCCGCGTGGACGGCATCTAGCGCGTGACGTGCGCTCGCGACCGCACTCGCCGTCGAGGGGAACTCGCGGCAAAGCGTCCGTGCTCCAACGTGGGCCGGAAATCGCTTCGTCGCGGCCTCCAGCGAGGCGCCGCATACAGGACACGCGTCGGCGATCCGGGAACGGCTGGGCGCGCTGTATTGCCTGACGCGACAGCGCGGGCATTGCAAGTACGGCATTGGACCTTCTCCCTCCCCGGCGCCGTCCGGCGATGCTGTCGTCCGGTGCGAGGTCTGGTGGTCCGGCTCCTCCCCTGGCAGACCATCCGCATACGTACACACCGCACGACGGACGATCTGGAAACGAAGGGTCGGTCGCAACTAACACTACCGCGACTGGGGGAAACTGGACAGGGGGTTGGCCCAGACTGAGGCGGCGCGCGCCGGCACTGCTCTCAAAGATCAGACGAAACGGGTCTAAGCTCGGTGTATGCCAAATACCGGCGCTGACGCGTCGGCTCGTGAACCG
>Ga0066671_10000724_pt1 | contig 10453 bp, 14 predicted proteins | sample GraSoiAngelo_120_FD_62294 | JGI IMG/M metagenome (GOLD analysis project Ga0066671, IMG submission 62294) | Grasslands soil microbial communities from the Angelo Coastal Reserve, California, USA - 14_0919_09_20cm | ecosystem: Environmental > Terrestrial > Soil > Grasslands | place: USA...
TGGTGGCCACCGCCGTGGGCGCCATGCTGCCCGCGGCCCACGGCTGGCCGAAGGCGCTGACCGTGCTCGCAGTGATCCTGGGCGGCACCCTGGCCGCCGGCGGCGCCCACGCCATCAACTGCTGGTTCGATCGCGACATCGACGCCGAGATGTCCCGCACCCGGCGGCGGCCGCTGCCGGCCGGTCGCATCCCGGCCTGGCACGCGCTGGTGCTGGGGATCGCGCTCAACATCGTGGCTTTCGCCGTGCTGCTATCGCTGGCCAACCTGGCCTCGGCGCTGCTGGCGCTGAGCGGGACGCTGATCTACGTGTTCGTGTACACGATCTGGCTCAAGCGGACGACACCCCAGAACATCGTCATCGGCGGTGCGGCCGGTGCCATCCCGCCTCTGGTGGGCTGGGCGGCGGTTACTGGCAGCCTCGACGTGACCGCGGTCGCGCTCTTCCTGGTCATCTTTTTCTGGACGCCGCCGCATTTCTGGGCGCTGGCCCAGATGATCCGCCGCGACTACGAACGCGCCCACGTGCCCATGCTGCCGGTGGTCGGCGGCGACCGCTCGGCCAAGCGCCAGTCGCTGGCCTACTCGGTGCTCACCGTCGGCGCCAGCCTGGTCCCCTTCCTGACTCACGCGGCCTCCGCTGTATACCTGGCCGGCGCCATGGTGCTGGGCGCCGGCCTCGTCGGGCTGGCGCTGCTCGACCTCCGCGAGCAGGGCTGGACCCGGCGCTTGTGGAGCTATTCGATGCTCTACCTGGCCGCGCTCTTCGTGCTGCTCGCGATCGGCTCCTTCCCGTCGCTGTAGTGCCCGCGCCGAGCATCCTCCGGCTGCACCTGGCCAGCCTCAACGGACCCGACGGCGGCACCTGGCCAGTGCACGGGTTCGTGATCCTGCACGAGAAGGCGGGGCCGATCCTGGTGGATACGGGCGTCGGCGGTCCTGAGAAGGCCCTTACCGATTGGCGCGTGGTCAATGTCTCCGCGGCCGATGCGCTGGCCAAGCATGACCTGCTGCCCTCGGACATCAAGATCGTGATCAACACGCACCTGCACTTCGACCACTGCGGGCAGAACGCGGTCTTCAAGCACGCGCCGTTCTACGTGCAGCGCACCGAGCTCGACCGGGCGCGTCGGGAATCCACGCCGCTGCTGGATTGGTTCGACTTCGCCGGCGCGCGCTTCGAGCTGCTCGACGGCGACACGCAGATCGCCGAGGGCGTGCGCGTGATCGCGACGCCGGGGCACACAGTCGGCCACCAGTCGGTGATGGTCGCTACCGGCGCCGACGGGGAGGAGCTGATGATCGGCGACGCCGCCTACACGTCGAAGATTTACGAAAAGCCCGACCGGCCGCAGTTGCCGAGAGGTCAGGCCGCGGACCGCGAGGCCTGGGAGCGCTCGCTGCAGCACATCCACGAGCTGCGGCCCGCGCACGTGCATTTCTGTCACGACACCGCGATCGTCCATTCCTAATCCGCCAGTTCGTGGCAGTCGCGGCAGCGTGCTTCGTATGCCTCCGCCGCGCCCACCAGGATCACCGGGCTGTGGCGTGACGCAGGCCGGCCGTCGATCAGGCGCTGCGTCATGGTGCCGTTGAGCGAGCGGCAGCGCATGCACACAGCCTTCAGCTTCATGACCTCGTCAGCTATCGCCATCAAAGCCGGCATCGGCCCGAAGGGATCGCCTTTGAAGTTGCGGTCCAGCCCGGCCACGAACACAGTGACGCCCGCGCCCACCAGCTGAGCCGCGACCGCGGCCAGCCCCTCGTCGAAGAACTGGGCCTCGTCGATGGCCACCACGTCGGCGCCCGACGCCAGCAGGCTGACCTCGGACGAAGTGGACACCGGCTCCGCCGCCATGGAAGCACCGCCGTGCGTGGAGATGGCATCAGCGCCCTGGTAGCGGTCATCCAGCGAATGCTTGAAAAGGCTCACCTCCCGGCCCGCGATCCGGTGCACGGTGGCCAGGCGCAGCAGCTCGCCGCTTTTGTTGCTGAACATGGGCCCGCTGATCACCGTCAGCGTGCCTTTCCCCCGCGTCACGACTAGCTAGGCTAGCCATGCATGGAACCGCTGGTGGACGCCGCCTGGCTGGCGGAGCACGCGGCCGATCCCGACCTGCGGATCATCGACTTTCGCTGGTATCTCGACGCCCGCAGCGGCCGGGCCGCTTACGACGCCGGCCACATCCCGGGCGCCGTCTTCGTCGACCTGGAGGCGGTCACCGCCCCCTCCGGCCCCGGCCGGCACCCGCTCCCGGCCACGACCAGGTTCGAGGCCGAGATGAGGCTGGCCGGCGTCTCGGCCCAGAGCCTGGTGGTCGTCTACGACGACGCCGGCGGCTCGATCGCGGCCCGCCTCTGGTGGCTGCTGCGTCACTTCGGCCACGAGCAGGTGTCAGTGCTGGACGGCGGGCTCCAGGCCTGGACCGGCTTGCTGTCGACAGAGCCGGCGCAGCCGCCACCGGGTGATTTCAGAGCCAGGCCGAGGACGGGCGAGGTCGTGGACCGCGAAGCCGTGCGCACCCGCTCGGCGCAAACCGTTCTCCTCGACGCGCGCGCCGGCGAGCGCTATCGGGGCGAGAGCGAGCCGATCGATCCCCGAGCCGGCCACATCCCCGGCGCGCTCAGCGCCTTCTGGAAGGACAACCTCGGGGCCGACGGCCGCCTGCTGCCGGCAAAAGCCTTGCGCGCAAGATATCGCGACCTGGGCGTGAAGGATGGACGCCGGGTGATCGTGCACTGCGGTTCCGGCGTCAACGCCTGCCACCACGTGCTGGCGATGACGGTCGCCGGGCTCCAGCCGCCTCTCCTGTATGAGGGCAGCTGGAGTGACTGGTCGCGCCATCCGGACCTGCCGGCGGCCACCGGCCCGGAGCCGTAACCTATTTCCGGCATGCTGCTGCAAGGCAAGAAGGTCCTGATCGTCGGTGTCCTGGACCGCAAATCGATCGCCTATGCGATCGCCGAACAGGCCCAGCAGGCAGGCGCCGAAATCCTGTTGACGAGCTTCGGCCGCGTGATGTCGATCACGCAGATGACGGCCAAGCGGCTCGACCCGGTGCCGGACATCCTGGAGCTCGACGCCACCAAGCCCGAACAGGTGGAAGCAGTTTGCAAGGAGGTCGAAAAGCGCTGGGGCCGGCTCGACGGGCTCGTGCACTCGATCGCGGGCGCACCCAACGACGCGCTGGGCGGCAACTTTCTGCACACGCCGTTCGAGAGCGCGGCGGTGGCTTTCCACATCGGCGCCTTTTCCCTGAAGACGCTCGCGGTCGGAATGCTTCCGGTGATGCGTGAGTACGGTGGCTCGATCATCACCCTGGATTTCGACAACTCCACTCAGGCCTGGCCCAAATACGACTGGATGGGAGTTTCCAAATCCGCCCTGGAGTCGATCGTGCGCTATCTGGCGCGCGACCTCGGGCGCTATGGGATACGGGTCAACGCGCTGGCGGCAGGACCGCTGGCCACGCTGGCCGCGAGCGCCATCCCGGGCTTTCGGGATTTCGAAGACCTCTGGCACCGGCGGGCGCCGCTGGGTTGGGATATCAAGGACAAGTCGCCGGTCGGCAAAACCGCCTGCGCCATGCTCTCGGACTGGATGCCGGCAACGACCGGCGAGATCATTCACGTCGACGGCGGTTATCACGCCATGGGGGCCGAGATACCGCCTCAGCAAGAGGGGGCGATTCCCTAGCCGGCCCTACCTCCCCAGATCTTGGGGTCCACGCTTGGCAACACCCCAACATGCTGCTAAGCTCGCGCGCAAATCCTTCTGGAGGGGAGTTGCTTGCGAGAGTGCCTCGTGATCTACGTCGATGCCGCACTCGACAAAAATGGCCGGGCCGGATGTGGCCTGGCCGTTTTCGTTCGGGGCCGCACCCTGTACACCGAATCTTTCGGGTTCGCGCATGGGGGTGGGTCAGCGCAGCTGGAGGCGCATGTTTGCGCGGCGGCACTCGACCTGGCCGCTTCGCGCTGGCCGCTGCACCGCGTGGTGGTGCGCACCGATTGCGCGCCGGTGGTGCGCAGCCGGATGCCATCGAGCGAAACCTTCAGGTTGGCGGTGCACGAGGTTCGTGAGCGCTGCCGGCGCGGACATCGCGTCGTCAGGTATGTCAGCAGGAAAGCCAATCCTGCGCACGAGTTGGCGCGGGAAGGATTGAAAAGCCTGATCAAGCAGCAGCCGGCGATCACAATTCCCGCAGCCGCGTAACAAATTCCAAAGTCGGCCCTATACTGCTTCCGTTCCTGGCAACTTTTTTGAAGGGGATGGCTGATGGCTGACGAAACCGCAGGCACCGCGCGACCGAAGCGCAAATACACCCGTCGCAGCACGAGCAGCGGCACCGCTTCCACGCGTCGGCGGCGCGTCGGTGGCGCGGAACTGGTCGATTCGCTGAATGGCATGGTCAGCGAGCTGATCAAGGAGAATCGCAAACTGCGGCGGCAGGTGGAACGTCTTTCCGCGAAGGGCAAGACGACCTCCACGGGCACCATCGAGCGTGGTTTGCGCGGCATTCAGCGGCGCGTCCAGCGGGCGATGGGCTCGGCAGCCCCGACGCGCCGGCGCGCGCGCCGGGCTACCAGCACCCGCACCCGCAAGCCGTCCACCAATGGTCGCCGCCGGCGGCGCTCCACGAGCAGCACCAGCAGCAGCAGCTGATCCGCGAGGAACTTTGACCGGCAACGAGGGCGGCGCCGCGAGGCGCCGCCCTCTTGTTCAGCTGGACCATGTGTTGGTCCCGGTGACCGACCTGGATGAGGCGGGCGCCCGCTTCCTGCAGGCATATGGGTTGCAGTCGCTGGCCGGCGGCGCTCACCCCACAGGCACCGCCAACCGCATCATCCCGCTCGGCCGCACCTACATCGAGCTGATCGCCGTCGTGGATGCGGCCAAGGCTGCGGAGTCGGCACGCAGCCGGCGGATCGGCCAGGCGGCGGAGGCCGGGCGGCTCTTCGCCACGTGGGCCGCACGCACCGACGACCTGAGCCGCCTCCGGGAGTCTTTCCGGCGCCGGGGCTGGGAGCTGCCGCCGGTCAACCGCGGTTCGCGGACCCGGCCCGACGGCGTGGTGCTGGAGTGGAGGTCGCAAGAGCTGGTCCCGGACGCGCAGCCTTCGGTGCTTCCCTTCCTGATCGAATGGCACGTGCCGGCCGGCTCGCACCCGGCCGAGGTGCGGGCCGAGCATCCGGCCGGCGCCGGCGACATCGTCTTCGCCCGGTTCCAGGCCCCAGATCCCCAGGCAGCGCAGGCGCAGCTCACCGACCTTGTCGGTGGCAAGCTGGAGTTCGCAGTGGATGAAGGCCCGGAGCCGGCCCTGGTCGAGGTGGAGCTGGAACGCGTGGGCGGCCAGCGGCTGGCGATCCCATGACTCGGCTGGTGGGCCGGGTCGCCGCGGTCACCGGCTCCAGCCGCGGCATCGGGCACGCCATCGCCACTGCCTACCTGGCCGAGGGGGCGCGCGTGCTGGTCAACTCCCGCGACGCCGCCACCGCCGAGGCCACCGCGCGAGAGCTGGGCGAGGGTGCGGCCGGGGTGGGCGCCGACGTGAGCACGCCGGAAGGCGCGCTGGCGGTGGTCGAAGCCGCGCGCGAGCGGTTCGGCCGGCTCGACATCCTGGTCGCCAACGCCGGCATCAACATCGTCAAAAACGCGGTCGACTACAAGCCCGAAGAGTGGCGACAGGTGCTGGCCACCAACCTGGACGGCGTCTTCTACTGCGCACAAGCCGCCGGCCGCGTGTTGCTGGAGCAGGGCTCGGGGAGTGTGATCGCGATCGCCTCCGTGACCTCGTTCAACGCCTTCCCGCAGCGGGTCGCCTACGCCACCGCCAAAGCCGGCCTGGTGATGATGACCAAGGTCCTGGCCGCCGAGTGGGCGTCAGGCGGCGTGCGCGTCAACGCCATCGCGCCGGGCTATGTGGGCACGGAGATGGTGCGCGAACTGGTCAACAAGGGCCGCGTCGACGAGGCGGCCGTTCGCCGGCGCACGCCGATGGGCCGCCTCGCCGACCCCGCCGAAATCGCCAAGGCTGCTGTCTTCCTAGCCTCCGACGAGGCCAGCTTCATAACCGGCGAAACGCTCGTCGTAGACGGCGGCTGGCTCGCTTACGGGTGGATCTAATAACCTCGCTTGGCGATCTGGTAAGCGTCCCAGGCCGAGTGCGCCCAGATCCCTAGGCCGCCGATCTCCATGGGTATCCCGACCGCCGCTCCGATTCCGGTGAGGTCGAGATCGGCGCCGAAGAACTGCAGGCCGCCCGCCATCGCCATGTAAACCAGGCCCTTCTTCCAGTGGCCGAGGTAGATATGGCCGAGACCAGGGATGATCGAGAGGGCGACCGCCGCCATCGGGTTGTAGCGCCGGTAGGGGTGAGCCTGGTAAGCGGGCGTTGCGCCGCAGTTGGCGCAGGCCGCCGAGGGGTGCGCCAGGGTCGCACCGCAGCGTCCGCAGAGCACGTGGGTTGCCATCGAAAGAGTGATTCCCAAATGCGCTAGTCTCCCAACCATGGACCTCAGCTTCACTCCTGAGGAAGAGGCCTTCCGACAGGAGGTGAGGTCCTGGCTCGACTCCAACCTGCCCGAGGAATGGCGCCACGGCGGCGTGGGCGGCTACCGCGAGGACGAAGAGGAGTCGATCCAGCGTGAGTGGCAGCGCCGCCTCTACGAGGGAGGCTGGCTGACCCTGGCCTGGCCCAAGGAGCAGGGCGGGCGGGGCGCGACCCCGGTCATGCAGTCGATCTACTCCGAGGAGATGGCGAAGGCGGGAGGTCCACCCATCATCGGGAGACTCGGCGTGAGCCTGCTGGCGCCGCTGCTCAGCGTATTCGGCACCGACTGGCAGAAGGAGCAGTACCTGGCCAAGATCCTCTCCGGCGAGCTGGTCTTCGCGCAGGGCTTCAGCGAGCCCGACGCCGGCAGCGACCTGGCCGGGCTCAAGTCGCGGGCGGTCAAGAAGGACGGCGGCTGGGTGCTCAACGGCCAGAAGACCTGGTCGAGCGGCGCCCATTACTCAGACCGCTCTTTCCTGCTCGCGCGCACCGACCCCGCAGCGCCGGCCCACAAGGGCATCGGGATGTTCCTGATCGACCTCAAGCAGCCGGGCGTCGAGGTGCGGCCGATCATCCAGATGACCGGCAGCGGCGAGTTCTGCGAGATCTTCCTGACCGACGCCTTCGTCGAAGACCGCGATGTCGTGGGCTCCCCGACCGAGGGCTGGAAGATGGCCATGGCCACCTTCGGCTTCGAGCGCGGCGGTCTGGCCAACGCGTACCGCTTCCAGCGCGCCATCGACGAGCTGGCCAACCTGACGCGCCGGCAGGGCGCAGGCGCCGACGACACGGTGCGCCAGCGGGTGGCGCAGGCGGCGATCGAGGCGCACGTTTTCCGCGCCACCGGGCTGCGCAACCTGACGCGGGCGCAGCAGGGCCAGGTGCCGGGACCGGAGGCCTCGCTGGTAAAGCTGTTCTGGTCGGAGATGGACAAGAAGCTGCAGGAGACCGCGCTCGCCGTGCAGGGTATGTACGGCCCCCTCGACCCTGAATCGCCCTGGTCGGTCGAGGAGGGCCGCTGGCAGTACGGCTGGATGTGGTCACAGGCCGAGACGATCTACGCCGGCAGCTCCGAGATCCAGCGCAACATCATCGCCGAGCGGGTGCTCGGGCTCCCCAGGGGCCGCTAGCGACGGCGAGCACCGCGTCTTCCCTGCTCGACCGCATTCGTGCGCGGATCGGTTGGGAGGGGCCGGTCAAGACGACGACCGTGGAGGCCGGCCACATCCGCCGCTTCTGCGAGGCGATCGGCGACCCCAACCCGCGCTGGCGGCAGGAGGCGCCGCCCACCTTCCTGGTTGCGCTGGGTACGGAGACACCCGAGATCCCCGAAGTCCTCGAGTACGGCAAGGGCTGGCTCAACGGCGGGGACCGCTTCGAGTACCTGGAACCGGTGCGCGCCGGAGATGTCATCACCTCGCGCACAGTGCTGAAGGACGTCTACGAAAAGCAGGGCTCCAGCGGGTCACTGCTCTTTCTGGTCTTCGACACCGAGTACACCAACCAGCATGGCCGCCCGGCCGCGCGCATCCGCGGGACGCGCATCCGTCGATGAGCGAAGATCTGCCAGAGCTCGTCAAGCACCCGACCACGCGCCAGCTGGTGCAGTACGCGGGCGCCTCCGGCGACTTTTACGAGATTCACTACGACCAGGAATTCGCGCGCGGAACCGGCCTGCCCGGGGTAATTCTGCACGGCCTCCTGAAGACGGCCTGGCTGGCCCAGCTGGTCACCGACTGGTGCGGGCCGGAGGCGCGCTTGAAGACGCTGGATGTCACCTACCGCGGCCTCGACTTTCCCGGCCGGCCATATCGCTGCCGGGGCTCGCTGAAGTCCCGAGGCAACGGGACCGTCGAGCTGGAGATCTGGGGTGAAGACCCCGACGGCAGCCGCACGACCATCGGAACTGCAATGGTGGAGGGCCTCAGGTGAGCACCACGGAAGTCCACAACATGACCGACTACGAGCAGACCGTGCGCGAGTTCAAGCTCGAGGTGCCTGAGCGCTTCAACTTCGCCCGCGATGTGATCGGTAAATGGGCCCAGGATCCCGAAAAGCTGGCCATGCACTGGCTGGGTGCCGTCGGCGAGGAGCGCCGGCTCACCTTTGCGGAATTCGCCGAGCGCTCAGACCGCTTCGCGCGCTTCCTTCAAGACCAGGGCGTGCGCCCCGGCGACCGCGTGATGGTCCAGCTGCCGCGGGTGCCGGCGTGGTGGGAGGTCCTGCTCGGCTGCTTCAAAGCGGGCGCGGTGGCGGTGCCCGGGACAGTGCTGCTGACGCCCAAAGACATCCACTACCGAACCACGCTCGCCGAAGGGGTGGCCTACGTCTGCGACGCGGACAACGCCGCCAAGGTCGACCAGGTCAAGGCCGAATGCCCGTCGCTGAAGACGCTGATCCAGGTCGATGGACAGGCGAACGACGGCTGGCTCGATTACGAGCGCGTGATGAGTGCGGCGGAGGGTGGGTTCGCGACCGTCGACACGCGCGCCTCGGATCCCGCGCTCATCTACTTCACGTCAGGCACCGTCGGGAATCCCAAGATGGTGCTGCACACGCACGCGTCGTACCCGATCGGCCACGTCATCACCGGCCGCTTCTGGCTCGACCTGCGGCCCGACGACCTCCACCTCAACCTCTCCGAAACTGGTTGGGCCAAGGCAGCCTGGTCGAGCTTTTTCGGACCCTGGAACATGGGCGCCGCCCTTTTCGTGCAGGACGCGCGCGGGAAGTTCAACGCCGCCGAGACGCTGCAGCTGCTGGAGAACTACCCCATCACAACGTTCTGTGCGCCGCCCACCGCGTACCGGATGCTGGTGCTCGAGGACCTGACGCGCTACCGCACCTCGCTGCGCTGGTGCGTGGGCGCCGGAGAGCCGCTCAACCCCGAGGTCATCGAGACCTGGCATCGCGGCACCGGGCACCTGATCCGCGACGGCTACGGCCAGACGGAAACCGTGCTGCTCTGCGGCAACTACCCATCGCTGGAAGTGCGCCCGGGATCGATGGGCAAGCCCTCGCCGGGCATGCCGGTGGCAGTCATCGACGACGACGGCCAGGTGTTGGGGCCGGACAACGAGGGCGACATCGCGGTGCGCTATCGCCCCGCGCGGCCGGTGGGCCTTTTCCAGGAGTACTGGAAGAATCCGGCCGCCACCGAAGCCAGCCGGCGCGGCGACTGGTACGTGACAGGCGATCGGGCATACGTCGATCGGGACGGCTATTTCTGGTTCGTCGGTCGCGCCGACGACGTCATCATCTCGGCCGGCTACCGGATCGGTCCCTTCGAGGTCGAAAGCGCCCTGGTCGAGCACCCGGCGGTGGCCGAGGCCGCGGTGGTGGGGAAGGGCGATCCCATGCGCGGCACCATCGTCAAGGCTTACGTGATCCTCGCGCCCGGTCACGAGGGCTCCGAGCAGCTGGCCGGCGAGCTGCAGGACCATGTCAAAAAGGTGACCGCGCCCTACAAGTACCCCCGCGAGATCGAGTTCGTGAGCGAGCTGCCCAAGACCATCAGCGGCAAGATCCGGCGGGTCGAGCTGCGCGCGAGGTGAACCGCGCGCTCCTCCTGGCGGCGACGGCGGGCGTGGCCGTGGGCGCGCTGGCGGTGGGTGCCATCGCCATCGGAGCCCTGGCTGTGGGCCGCCTGGCGGTCGGGCGTGCCCGCTTCGGCGAGGTCGAGATCGACGACCTGACCGTGCACCGCTTACGGGTGCTCGAACGCTACGAAGAGGACCTCAGCCTTGACCGTGCTGGTCGTGAAAGCGAGTCGACCACCAGCGTGTAGGAATGCTCGAGCATCTCGAGCACGAGGTCGGACGGCAGCGCAGCGTCGATGCGCACGGTGTTCCAGTGCCGCTTGTTCGTGTGGTAGCCGGGCGTGATCTGCGAGTGCTGAGC
>Ga0066671_10000726_pt1 | contig 10442 bp, 5 predicted proteins | sample GraSoiAngelo_120_FD_62294 | JGI IMG/M metagenome (GOLD analysis project Ga0066671, IMG submission 62294) | Grasslands soil microbial communities from the Angelo Coastal Reserve, California, USA - 14_0919_09_20cm | ecosystem: Environmental > Terrestrial > Soil > Grasslands | place: USA...
GAGAACAAATAGTGCAAGCGGGGACTGCGACAAACGACGCATTCCGTAGCCATGGGGCGAACCTCGGTGGCATGATCCGGCCTAATTGCTGCTGGGGCAATCTCAATCATTAGCTTTCCTCAATTCCTTTCACGATGGGGAAATAAGTTGCTCCCGTGGGCCGAACCTGGAGATAACCAAAAGCCATCCTATCAATAGCACAAGTCCAGTAGCTCCGATCCATAATGATACGGTTAAATACTTAGGCCAATAAGCAAACGACACTGTATAGGTGCCGCCGTGTGCTAAAAAAATCCCCTTGAAAGCAGAATTAACTCGAAAATAGTCTTCGCGTTTACCATTCACAAGAACATGGAAGTCCTCCGGAACGTATGCTTCTGTAAGAACGACTAGCCCCGGTCCAGGCGCCTGGATACGGAAAGAGGTTTTATTGCCGGTTAAAACATAGTCGGTCGCGGGCACGACTTGCGCGGGAGCGGAATTCCCCAGGTTACTGAGGACGTTGCTGAGTGCCGGCTGTGAACTTAAGTCAGCTTTTTGTACTGCCGCGAAAGGGCGACCATCGCCGCTATTGAGTAAGTCAATAAATTCATTCTCTCGTTGATAGACAGATAGTTTATCGGTGAAAAAAGCTCGCGGCCACACACTTTCGCTTTTATAAACATTCAAATCCAGAGAGGCCACAGCTTTCAGGTTCGGAAGAAGTGGCTTTCGTGCCGCAACCAAATCTAGAACGTAGCCGACATTAAGCATCTCGAAGAGGCGCGGGTTACTACCAAGTTCTTCTGCGTTCACTTTGTATCGCCAAGCCCCGTAGCATTTCAAGCCGGCAGCGTCCATCAGAGCTCGATAATGCTTATTGACCAGTGGGTCGGGGGCATCGATCTGTTCGATCCCCACTGCGCCCCCGTATCCCGCAAGAAAATTATGATCAAGTCCAATCGCGCGCGAGGGTTGGTTTGAGCCATTTTCTATCAGCTGAAGTGCAGGCGAAGACTTTGCAATCAAGGATTCCCGATGATGCGGATTCATCACGTATGGGTCGAAAGGGGTCTTAAGATGCATCCCGTGCCGCCAGTGCAGAAGAATGAATAGGAACACTAGCGAAACGATATGCCACGCACGAAAGCGGTTTGCTGAGATCGCGTTTCGCGCAACTAAAGGCAATACAACCATCGCAACGATGAGCGAGAACGAGTAACCCCAAAAGAAGCGTGAGGCTTTCAAATGCTCGCCCAGGTGGAACAGTGTGATACTCGAGCGCTGCGCGGCCTGAGCGGAACCAACATAAAGCGCAAGCAGAAGCGACAACAGGACCACCATGCGAAGGTAGGTCCGTCTAAAATCAGACGCCTGGCAGTCGTTCCAAAAAGTCTTGATGCCGAATCCCGCTAGTATCAGGAGACAAAGGATCGCGACACAAGAAAAGGTATTATCTATGTGTATAATGTTGCGGAGAAAGGGCACTCGAATGATTAAGGCTGGCGGAATGACTCCGAAGACCATCGCCAACGCTAGAATACAGGTACTGCCTAGGGCGAGGGGGAACCTCCTGTTATCACTTCTCTTTGAGCTAATGCAGAACCAAAGAACGCCTGCCAAGGTGAGAAAGTTCGCTGCCGGATCAAGATGGAGTTCGTTTGTATTGAGCTGGCGGTAGAAGATATCATCGAACAATCCGATAACGAGGCTGGGTTGGAGTTGAAAGGCGCCGCCCCGATCGTAAGCAGTCCACGAACTCCGGAGTACGTTCAAGAACGTCAACCAGATTGGCGTGGCGATAAGCACAAAGAGGATCTGAACACAAATTCCTTGCAGCACCTTAACGCTTCTGTTGCCTGCCACCGGAGTAACGCATATTAACGTAATCAAGCCACATGCATTCATGGCTAGGAGCAGGATATAGGCTTCCTTAACTGTGCCACTATTCATTACCATCCAGTTGGCCACAACCATCGCGCCCAGCCAGGCCGCGGTTGCACGGCCGCGGCGCGCATCTGCGAATTTAAGCCAGCAAAGTAAGATCAATGGCGCATAGCAGACACTGAAGAAAGCGGGGTGCGCATAACGGTAGGAAAAGAAACCGATGAATGGCGAGCTGATCGCCATGATTATGGCCGCGGGGAGGTGCTTAGTTGCGTGAAGGACACATAGGCTGATGGAGAAAGCGAAGAAGAGTTTCGCGAGAATATATTTCACATCCCACCAACCAGCCGAACCATTTGTCAAAAGGACGAGCAGATGAAGTGGATCGCCGAACATAGATTGACCCTGGCCCAGGAGAGGGACACCGGTAGAATCGTATCGGTTCCAAAGGGGCAATTCATGATGCTTCAGCAATGCTCTGCTCTCAACGACTGAAGTCGGCCACATGTACCACATCACCGCACCCAGGTCGACTCCTTTCTGATCGTCGGTCGTAGTATCTTTGTAACCTGGTACGGTGGGCATTTTGCCATAGAGGAGGTACGCTCCCCCGTTGTTCGGTGAGACAAAACTCTTGCCGCAGAAGATTACTGGGTAACAGCTCAGCGAAACGCTCGTTATAGCTAATAGAAAGCAAATTGCGGAAGGGGATCTACGGGCGCAGCCGTCAGCGGGCGTGAGCCAACGTCTCCAAAACGTGCTAAACCGATCCCTCCAAGCTAAATCGGCTACCGGCGGTGACTCAGTTGTGCGAATGGGAAGCATTCTCAAACTCCTGAATTCTTTTCACCGGTTTCGATCGTGAGTTCAACGGAAATAACTTTAGGGAAAGGAAATTTCTCACCTGCCCTTCTCATGCCAGGTTGTTCCAGCCAAAAATCAATTCCGCTGGCTAAAAAGCGCGGCCGATCTTCGAAGCACACCCCTGATGGAAACTACTGGCACATTAGTCGCGGCCATCTCGAAGCGGCGCCGAGAACGCCGGAGGCGACTATGAACGTCTCCGGAGGAATACCGTATCGAAACATGTAAGAAAGCGTCATTACCGGGATCAAATAAAGGCCAAAGGCGCTCAGACCGAACAGGGCGATGCCAAGTCGGATTGGGCCCCTTGCTTTAACTAATCCGGTGACGGTGAGAATAAGAAGCATCGCCAGGATCAAGCCACTGGGACGCGAAAGATTCTGGTAGAACGCCAGTAGATATTGCCAGTGCAGATGAACGTTCGTGCCTTTGTATGAACGTGACATGGCTTGAACCACGCGTGCCTCTACTGCAGTATCTCGCCACCCGAATGATAAGATCTCGCGCGGTTGGCCCCCGCCAGGACGGTACGGCGAAATAGCAGGATCGACAAACCTGACGAGATCCGTCAGAACGGAGCGGACATAATCCCCGGGCTGATGGGCAATTGCGCGTTTTGCGAATTCTCCTAAGTCACGGCCAGTCTTAGGTCCCGCCTCGAAATGATTTGCCGCAACGTTTTTCGGATCCCAAATGTAGCCGAATGGCCCAGGCCGTGTCGACGACGGGCGTTCATCGCATAGGATCGCAGTCCCGTCGGGGGGAGTGAATTTACCACAATCGGCAAATGGTGCGACGCGCGCGTAGAGATTCCACCCGCTCATGTCTGTTAAACCAAGGTATTGGCCGTGGGTGAAGTAAAATCCGCCGACATATAGGGCAAAGACACCCATCCCCGGTAACAATGCCGCCGCCAAGGCTGCACCCCTGGCGCGGAACGATCCCTTCACCCAGAGCGAAGTGGTCAAGACAAGGATCGGCAGCGGCACAACGCCCACGCTGCGCGTCAAGGCTGCCATTGCCAGCAAAGTGCTCGCGATTACGAGCCACCGCGGACTCAGATTCGGAACTAGCCCACAAGTTGCTGCCCAAAGGCCGCCCGCGGTCAAGAAGATCAACAAGTGATCCGCCATGACAGTGTGCTCGAGATAGAGACGATCTCCGGAAAGCAACGGAATCGCAGCGGGAATGCAGGCGATTGCTCGCACCACGCCGAGTCGACGCATTGACAAATAAAAAAAGGTTCCGGTAACCAAGCCCAAAACGTGTTGGATCCAAATCGTAAACCAAAGCTGATTAGACAGCCGGCGCAGCAACCACAAGAACATTGGATATCCCGCAGGCATCCAGAAATCGCTATACATTGGCCACCCGCCAACCCGGGCGTAGCGCTGCGAATCCTGGTGAAGCATAATGGCAGGAAAATAGGCCAGCATCAGAATCATTCGAAGCAGAATGCCGAGGGCAACCAGCACAAGGAATGGCCGGTAGCGAAGATCTCGCAATTGCGCCGATAGTGATGCACCTACCGCAGCTCTCGAGATTTCGCTTGAGCTCTTATTCACGGTCCGGATTGTAGATGGAGCGTTCTAATATAGTCCAATCTCATCGCATCATCAGCCTAAGCCGGCGGGTTCACGATGGCTTCGACTCCAGTATTTCCTGAACTTGCCTGTCTCGCGAAGCCGAGGGGAGCTGTTATGATATTGCAGAGCCGATGACTGACGATTTTCGTGTTCTCATCACCGCCACAGAGAAGACCGGCAACACCTGGTTGAAATATCTGCTCGCCCACATTTACGAACTGCCTACGCCCTACATCAGCCAGGATTTTTCCGAAGCGGAAGCCGATTCGCTCGGGAATCGGTGGGTGACGCATCAACATTTCCTTCCAGAGCGTCCTCTTCTCAATTGGGCGGCGAAGACACAGGCACATTTAGTGACAATGATCCGGCATCCGGCCGATATCTTCGTCTCGCTCTACCATTATTGCTGTAATTACCCTGACCATTACAAGGACGACCCGGCGGTCTCCGCCGCACTCGCTGCCGACGCGGAAGAGCGGCAGGCCACTGCCGATTTAGCGCACCACGTGGTCGATGGCGAATTACTCCGCGTTCTCCAGGAACGCATCATGTGTGACGTTAACATTTCGATCAGCTGGATTCGCAGCGGCCTCAGTCTCGTGGTGCGCTACGAAGATCTCAGAGTCGATCCGCTAAAAACTCTGAGCACCCTGGCCGAATCGATCGTTCCGGTGTCGCGGGACTGCATCGAACAGGCGATTAAGGCTTGCGACATCAACGTCTTGCGGGGTAACTATGCAATTGATAGCAGATTTTTCCGCCGAGCATTAATCGGCGAGTGGCGCAGCGCTTTGCCCATCCACGTTTTGCGTCGCTTCGCCGAAGAAGAGCCGTTTCGATCGCAGCTCTCCTTTCTTGGCTATAAAGTGAAATTCGACAAGAAGAGAGCGAAACCCCGAAAGGTAAAATCAACAGTTCCGGAGCCGACCCAAAAGCGTTTCGATAATGGAGTTCCTTTCGTTCCACTCCTAGCCAAGCTGCTGAAGAGTGCTCCGCCGGAGAAGAAGGCACGCTGGCACAATGTTCTCGATACGGCCTCACACGATTGCTTCTTCCATTGGGCGAATGCCACAGCCGACGAAGAATCCCTGGGAGCAGAGACAATTCCGCGACTGACTAATCTGGCGGTTTTTGTTTATAAGGAGCGGCCGGATCTGCAAGCGGCATTCCCAGATATATTCGACCTCAACCGCCTCGGCTATGCCGCGTGGTTTCTTCGTTATGCTGGGCACCGCTACGAATTGGATCGCTCTTTTCTCACGCCAATTGCTTTGAGCTGGATCAGCAAGCCCTCTTTAGCTGCTCATGTTCGCCGCTTCTTCGGCGCGATAGGCCTGGCTTTCTCTTAGCGCGGAGAAAGTTTGCGTTTGCGTAAGGTGAGGTAAAACATGGAACGTCCCTCAGACAAGGCCCGTGAGGGCTGACGGAGATTAGTCGGTGGGGTAAACCATCCAGTTTGGTCGAATGAATCAAAGCGTTGCCAGTCTTATCTGTTGTCCCGCCTGCCACGGCGGATTGCGTTCCGGGCGAGGCCAGTTCCAATGCGAGTCTTGTGGCGTCACCTATCGAATCCAAAATAACGTGCCGCTTTTCATCCAGGAAAACGTGGTCGCCGTTTCGTCCGACCACGTGTCCAACCCAATCGGTGCTGATTTCGAGGAGATCCTACGCAAAGGCGATGGCGTTATCCTTCACATCGGTGCCGGCGCCACCGCGCAGAAATATCCAACTTGCATCGAATTCGAGCATAAGATTTTCAAACACACCGATGTCGTCGGCGACGCACATCAATTACCGTTTCGCGATGGGAGTTTTGACCGCGTCTTCGCTTTCAACGTCTTTGAGCATCTGCGGGAACCGACACGCGCTGCGGCCGAAATCGCGCGAGTTCTAAAACCAGGTGGTACCGTTTCAATTCACACCGCTTTTCTGCAGGCGGTACACGAAGAACCCGCTCACTTTTACAACACCACAGAATACGGCTTGCTACGATGGTTTGCCGATTTCGAGATCGAAAAACTTTCCGTCTCACCGAATTTCTCGCCCGGGATTATGCTTGCCTACCTCATGTCGAGCGTCGTCAACGTGCTCCGGGAGAACGGCGTTGCATGGCGAGAACAGGCGAGCGTGCAAGAAACTACCGTCGGCGAATGGGCGGACTTCTGGGCCGGTAAAACGGGACCGCCGGACGGATTCGACACGTTACAAAATCTGCCGCAAGCTGCGCAGAAGAAAATCGCCGCCGGATTTGAGTTGATCGGGCGCAAACCGAATCGGAAATGAGTCAGGTGTCGTTAGTTCCACCTGACCGCATCGGCGTCGGGGTTGCGCCAGGTACGCCGGACGAACAAGCCGTTCGTCATCCTGTGCCCGACTCGAACGGTTTCATATTTTGGTTGGATGAACCGCAAACCTGGCGGGCGACGTCACGCTGGCTGCGCCTGGCCGGATGGTGTTTGCACGTCAGCGGAGCGCCGATCGCTTCTGTTCGAGCCAGGCTTCGAAAACGGGAGTTCATCATTCCGCTAGAGATTTCGCGGCCCGATGTGATCGATTATTTCGGGCGCTCACCAGAGAACAATCGTTGCGGTTTCTCCCTCGACGTGCGAATGCCGCATGGGCGCCGGCTACTCACGGTGGAAGCGCAAATACCCGAGTCGCCGTGGAGGGTAGTCTTAGCGACAACAGTCCAGGGTCCATTGCTTGCCCGGCCCGGCGAACGACGCCGTCGCCGGGAACGGAATCGTGCCGCTACCATTCAGCGCTACCGCTGGTGGTACGATCGGCCCGCCGACTGGGGCGCATCTACCCGCATTCTTTACGTCAGCGGCTGGTTCATCGATACGATGGGATCGCCGATCCATGGCATTCGCGCCAGAATCGGCCGGCAATTTTTCCCCGCGAACATCAACCTTCTCCGCGAAGACTTGGTGGTAACGCAGCCAGACTTGCCGTGGGCGGGCCGTAGCGGATTCGCAGTGGCCATTCCGTTGCCGCGTGGAACGTCGAAATTAGTCCTTCAATACCAGGGCACGGACAGTGTCTGGCGCGATTTCGATTCACACCGCGTCCGGCGCGGCAATTATCAGGCGGAAGTACCGCCGCCGAGCCAACTACCGTTTTTTAGCCCTACTTCCAAGTCCCGTTTTTTCTCCTGGGTGCATATTCCAAATAAAGGGGAGATCAGGGAGGGAAGCTTGCGCCTTGCTGGTTGGTGCTTCGCTAGCCAAGGGCCAGCTGTGGAAACAGTGCGCGCTCGCGCGGGCCGCAGGATTACCCCCGGCGAATTCGGCATCGTACGGCGCGACGTGGCATTCGCACACAACAACTGCGCCGGGTCGTTGCACAGCGGTTTTCTGATTCAGGCCTCGATTCCACGCGGACGACATCAGCTCGTGCTCGAGGCCCGAGATGCCACCGGCAGATGGGAACCGTTTTTCGAAACGACTATTCATCGATCCATGTTTGGTCACGGCGGTCCATCGCTTGGCAACGAAGCGGAAATTTACGCGCATTGGATCTCCCGTTATGAACGCCTTACCCGCAGGGACAAACATGCCATCCAGCAACAGATCAACGCCATGTCGCGTCGGCTGCGATTTTCCATTTTACTTCCGGTTTACGAATCGGATCCACGCTGGCTCAGGCGGGCCCTTCTCTCGGTCCGGCAGCAGTTCTATCCGGACTGGGAGCTTTGCGTCGTGGATGATGCTTCAACTAAAAGCGTAGGCTGGAAAATTGTGGAGCGCTACGCCAGCAGCGATGATCGCATTAAAATGCTGCGGCGCGAGACTCGAGGCGGCATCGCGGCGACATCCAATGATGCGCTTTCTCTCGCTACCGGAGAGTTCGTCGCGTTGCTCGACCACGACGATACGATTGCGCCCGAAGCCCTTTACCTGGCAGCAGCGGAACTCGAACGGAAACCGGCATTGCAATTGATCTACACTGACGAAGACAAGATCGACGAACGCGAACAGCGACATAATCCCTACTTCAAACCCGAGTGGAATCCGGATTTGTTCCTCGCCCAAAACTATGTCTCTCACCTGACATTTCTGCGCACAGATCTCGTTAGAAAAGTCGCAGGATTTCGATCGGAATTCGACGGGTCACAAGATTACGATCTTTTCCTGCGCTGTACCGCCGAGATCGAGCCGAATACGATCGTTCGTATTCCGCGCGTCCTGTATCATTGGCGCGCACTGCCACAAAGCACCGCCGCGACCACCTCGGCCAAAAACTATGCACATAACGCTGCCGTACGCGCGGTGCAGGAGCATTTGGACACCCAAAAGGTCGAAGGAAAAGTGGAACCACGCGAATTCGAGATTTACCAGCGTGTTCGCTATCCGCTTCCCGTAACGCATCCGTTGGTTTCCATCATCATTCCGTCGCGTGACCAATCCGCGCTGCTGGAGAAGTGTATCGATAGTATTCTGCACAAAAGCGATTACACGAATTTCGAGATCATCATCCTGGAGAACAACAGCGTGGAAGAGCAGACGCACGAGTTGTATCGTCGTCTGAGAAAGGATCGACGGATTCAAATTATCGAGAGTGCCGGCGATTTTAATTTTAGCCGCCTAATTAATCTCGGAGCTAGCAACGCCCGCGGATCGATCTTTCTCCTTCTCAACAATGATGTTGAAATCATGAACGCGGATTGTCTGAGCGAACTTGTGTCGCAGATTTCCCGCCCAGGGATCGGCATCGTGGGCGCACGACTGTGGTATCCTAACGGGACCCTTCAGCACGGCGGTGTCATTCTCGGAGTTGGTGGCGTCGCTAGTCACATTGACAGTATTCGACGCCATGAACCCGGTTACTTCGCTCGCCAGCATCTGGCGCAGGATTTTTGCGCTGTTACCGCCGCCTGCCTGATGGTGCGGTGCGAAGTCTTCAAGAAACTTGGCGGTTTCGACGAAGTACATTTACCGGTCACCTTTAATGACGTTGATTTCTGCCTGCGTGCACGAGAGCTGGGCTGGCGCATTATCTACAGCCCCTACGCTGAACTTATTCATCATGAATCCATCAGCCGCGGGATTGAGAACACGACTGAAAAGCAGCGGCGTTTCTTTAGGGAGAGTAAGCTTCTATTCACTCGCTGGGGCGCACTGATACAAAACGACCCGGCTTACAACCCCAATCTGTCGCTTGGTGAAAAGCGTTTTGAACTCGCCTTTCCACCGCGTGTTACCCCACCCTGGAAGACGCTACCTCAGGCTATGCCATGATCGGGTCAAGAACGTTTGAAGAGGAATTTGCATACGGTTTCGATGATCCAATCGACTCCGTGAGTTACTCGCGTGCCGTCCGCATCAGCGGCTGGCTGGTCAACATCAAAGCACAGCCGATTCACGGAATACGACTGATCGCGCGAAACGGTTTATGGCCGCGCCGGGGCGCGCGCGCGCGACGTAAGCGCAGCCGCCCTGATGTCGCGTTGGAATTTCCAGATGTTCCCGATGCCCGTGCGAGCGGATTCCTGATCGAAGCGCAGCTACACAGCGGACGCAACGAGATATCCATCCAGGTTCAGGATGAACAAAAACGATGGCGGACCTTTTTTAGCACGGCGATCAAGGTTTTGCCGCTTGACCTGCTTGAGAAAGCAGGATTCCCAAACGTCCGCGACCATCTTGTCGATAAATTGCAACGCCGCCGTACCGCGCGGTCGATCCATCTTGCAATATCCGAATCCGTCGGTGGGATGGCGCAGCGCCCACAGTTTCAACCCAGGCGCGTCGTGATTTATGGGACATTGCGCTCGAATCTTTTTATTCGCGAAGTCGGAGAATTGGTCGCAGCCGGATTCGCCGAGCTCGGGTGTGAGACAGAACTTCTTTTCGATCGACTGCCCGAGCGGGAGAACAACGAGGCCCTGCAAATCGTCTTAACCCCGCACGAGTACTACAATTTATTTCTTCTCGAACAGGTTCCCAGAAAAACTGCACGCGAGCTCAGCGCCAATCTCATTTTCCTTTGCACCGAGCAACCGGCCACAGGTTGGTTTGAACAAAATTTGCGCTGGGGCTGTTATGCCCGTGCCGTCGCTGATATCAACCCGCTCGGGGTGGAATCCTATCGCGCCCACGGCATTCGCGCGCATCATCTCCCGCT
>Ga0066671_10000728_pt1 | contig 10438 bp, 9 predicted proteins | sample GraSoiAngelo_120_FD_62294 | JGI IMG/M metagenome (GOLD analysis project Ga0066671, IMG submission 62294) | Grasslands soil microbial communities from the Angelo Coastal Reserve, California, USA - 14_0919_09_20cm | ecosystem: Environmental > Terrestrial > Soil > Grasslands | place: USA...
AACAAGACCCGGCGTATCCATGGAATACCCTAATGCCCTGCCACTTGCTTGTTTCTCATTTCCATCGACCGCGTCCTGTGACGTTGGCCGAGAAAGCGCCACTGACCTTGCGGCCAAAAGTTGTCACGACACCAGATTGCAGTCCCCGATCGGTCTGGCCCTGGGCTCTCCTGATTATTAGACGCCGCCAACGGGCATTTGTCCTACAAAAAATCGCGCAAAAAACAAAACCTAAGCGGGCGATGCCGGGATTCGCAGTCGGGCGGCTGAAAGCAACCCTGAATAGGAGACGCAACGGGAGGGTCGTATGTTACCCAGAGTGTTGAGCCTGCTACGCAAGCCGATCCGGGATCGGTTCTAGAACCGGGCTCGCCAAGGCCATAGTTTAGCGGGCAAACAATCTGCGCAGCGAGGATCCGGTCTCAATATCGCCCGGTTGGACGGAATACCTCGCATTCGCTACACTGAACGATTATTCGACAGAGAAAGACGCGCTGGACCTAGCGCCCTAGACGCAGCGAAAGATGCACTGGAAATGACCGATTCCACTCAAAAGACCGCGGGCGTGCGAGTCCGCTTTGCCCCTTCTCCCACCGGCTATTTGCATGTCGGCGGAGCCCGCACTGCTCTTTTCAACTGGCTTTTTGCCAGGCGCCGCGGCGGCGGGATGATTCTGCGCATCGAGGACACCGACGCCGAGCGCAACAAGCCCGAACTCGTTCAGGGCATCATCGACGGCTTGAAATGGCTGGGCGTGGATTGGGACGAAGGGCCGTACTACCAGTCGCAAAGGACCGAACTGTATCGCGCCGCGGCCAAAAAGTGTCTTACGAACGGCAGCGCCTTTCTCTGTTACTGCCCTGCGGACAAATATGCGGGTGGTGATTACGCGGAGTCGGACCGGCCGGCTCAGGATGAAGAGCCAAAGGGCGGAGGGCCGCGGCGCGTCACGCGCTGCTCCTGCCGCGACGGCAAGCCTTCGACGCGGGGCTCGAAGCCGGCAATCCGCTTCAAAGTTCCAATTGGCGGGACGACCAAATTTGCCGACTCGGTTTTTGGCGACCGCGAGTTTTCGAACGACGAAATCGAAGATTTCGTCCTACTCCGCTCCGGCAAAGGCGACGAAGAATTTGGCCAGTCGATGTACCAGCTCGGGGCCGTGGTCGACGACATCGACATGCGTGTGACCCATGTGATTCGCGGCGCCGACCATCTCTCCAACACGCCGAAGCAAGTGCTCCTATACCGGGCGCTCGGCGCCACCCCGCCGGTCTTCGCGCATGTGCCACTGATTCTCGGCGCGGACAAGACCCGCCTTTCGAAGCGTCACGGCGCCACCGACGTAAACATGTACCGCGCGGAAGGATTTTTGCCCGAAGCGTTTCGTAATTTTTTGGCGTTGCTCGGCTGGTCGCCTGGCGGCGACGAAGAATTTCTTCGCACCAAGGATTTGGTTGCGAAATTTTCGCTCGAAGGCGTAAGCCGCACGAACGCCGTCTTCGACCGGCCCAAACTCGAATGGTTCAACACGCAATATCTGCAGCGGCTGCCGATCGAAGAATTGCTGCCCGAAGTGGAAACTGAATTGAAGCGCAGCGGCTTGTGGAAGCCCGAATGGGCTGCTGGTGCCGCGCCGGGTCCGGACGCGCGCGATCACGCGTGGTTTGCGCGCACTGTGGATTTGCTGCGCCCGCGCATTCGCCTGCTGCCGGATTTTTCCACCTGGGCGCGCGCATTTTTTAGCGACGAATTTTCGCGCGATCCCGGCGCCAAGGAAAAATTCTGGAAAGACCCCAAAGTGCCGGAACTTCTAGGCAAACTTGCTGACGCTTTGGGAAATCTGAAACAGTGGAACCACGACGCTTGCGATCACGCTACGCGAGCCGTAGCTGAAGCCGCAGGCGTGAAAGCCGCCTTGCTGATCAACGCTACTCGCGTGGCCATCGTCGGCCAAGCTGTCGCGCCGCCGCTCTTCGACACCATGGTCGCGCTCGGCCAGCAGCGCGTCGTTCGCCGCCTTCACGACGCCTTAGCCGCCTCCGCGAAAGCCTAGTCTGCACCTTTCACAACATACCTCAAGCGCTCCACTGCGGTGAGCGTTGCGCGTGCGCTTGTAGGGACCCACTACGCTGCGCCCTAGCTTAGCAACCAACGCGCCTTGTCAGCTTGGATTATTGCTTTGCAAAGATTTCAGCGTGAGCCGGCTTGGCTTCGGAGGCGGAAGCGGCGATGTTGACCGCGGCGTCGAGAGGAATCGTCACCGGCGGGAGGCATAGTTCCGTGCTGCATGCCTGATAGCGCAGTTTCAACGGAATGTGCTGCTCGCCGAGAGGAGCGGTGGCTAAGGCGTTGACCGCCAGACGGACAATCACTGTCCCCTGGTAGACATTGAGCGGCTTTTTCGAAAACCTGAAGGTTTCGAGTTTTCCCTTGGGATAAACCACTTCGCCGCTGGTGAATCCCGATGGCAGCTGGGCTTTGAGGTCGGTGGCGATCAAATACTCTTCCGATTTTTCGCGCGCATTGACGTGAAAGCCCGGCCGGATTTTCATGACCACGGCAATTTGAAATGCACCACCCCGAGCGGCGGGTTCCATCGAAGCGTAGACTTCCGGCTTGACCACGTCGCGGCCGGAAGGCACTTGCGCATTCAGCGCTGGTAGAAACGCAGCGCCCGCCAGGGCCATAAAGAGACACGAAATCGTAACAACGGGTCGAAAAAACAGCCAAGGTGTCATTCCCAGGGCGGTTTTTGCCCGAGGAATCTGCTTTTTCTCTGGATTCTGAAGAAAAATAGATCCCTCGCTCCGCTCAGAATGACATCCCGAAGACTTTTTCGGCGCTTTGCGGGCAGCCCGGTTCACACCTTCACCTCTTCGCCAAGCTGTTGCGAAATGACACGGCTCATCACTCCATAAAGATCTTCGCCGGTCTTTTCCAGTACGAACGCATTTCGCGATGCGTTCCACGCCAGCTTGAAACTGGTGGAAAGCGCCGAAATCCAGATTTCGCGCACCGGCGTGTTTGGCGAAATCACGAATTTGGCTTCTTCCGGTTCTTCGAAAATTACCTCGAGCTTGCCCGCTTCCCCTTCCACGTCAAAGCCGTGCGCATCCCCGAGCACGAGCAGGCGCTTCTTTAAACCGTCAAACGCCGCGTCCGCCTTTCTTTGAAAGTCCTTTTCTTCGAGCATGAATTGAGCGTACACGAGGGAAATTCTTCCGGCAAGTGAACGCTTCTGGAGTGCGGGGGACATGCTTCCGCTTTCTTCGCTTAAAGATCCTTAATTTCGCGCAGGCGTCCGGTAACCACGTCGTATACGAAGCCGCGCACGGCCACTTCTTTGGGAATCCACGGATGCGTGCGCAGCTTCTGCAACTGATGCCGCACATTTTCGTCGATATTTTGAAAAGCGTAGAAAAAGGCGGGCGCCACGGCCGCGGTGCCGGTGCGATTCTGGATGCGCGCACGCAACTCCTGCTCGGTCGCGTGCATGAGGCCGCAGTCTGTGTGATTGATGATCATGAATTCCTCAGTGCCCAACAGGTAGTGCGAAATGACGAGCGAGCGCAGCGAATCGTCCGTGACGATCCCGCCGGCGTTGCGAATGATGTGCGCATCGCCGGTCTTCAGTCCCATAGTGCGAATAGAGAGGCGCGTGTCCATGCACGTCAGTATCGCGAGTTTGCGCTCTGGGCGCGGAGTGAGCGCGCGCAGTTCATGCGTGCGCGCATAAATCTCGTTCGCTTCGAGGACTTCGTCGATGACACTCATCGCACGGCACCCGCGTTGCCCGGCCCGCCCACGGGCTCGAGCTTGGGAATACGGGCGTCAACCGCAGGAAGCGGCGGAAACGCGGCGTGCGGTTCGGTCTGATACCAATACGCCACGGAATAATAGTTGTCCGAGCGGTGATTGGCGTGGCCGTGCTCGATAGTGGCGCGAATGGATTTCGTGAACGGGATGGGCGAATCGAGATGAAAGCGGTAGACCGAAGAGCGGCTGCCGGCGCGCTCTTCGCCCTTGACCGGCGCACCGTAGAGCCGGTAAGAAAAAGCGCTGCGCCCGAAATCAAATGCGCCGAGAAAATAATCTTCCGACCCGGTTCCGTTGATCGAAGGACGGCTTTCGCCGTCGATGAAAAACATGTCGTCGCCTTCGCCCCACCAGCCATCCTGATTTTGCAACACGGACATGGTAACGCCGACATAGTGCCCGCGGCCTTTCGCTTCCAACCAGATGTAGTTGCCTTCACCGTCCAGATTTTTCTTGTCTTCGACAAGCGGGTCCCCGTTCGATTCCCATTTGTTGGTCCAACCGAGATTGGGCTGCGCCTGGCGGAATTGCGCGTGAAAGTAAAGCGTGTCGGCAGGAAGAGGCTTCGAGAGCGCGCGATAGTCCAGATTGAAATAGAACGAATAGACTTTTCCCTTCCCTTCGTTGGTGACGGTGAGGCGCGCGTGCTTCTGAAAGGGCATGGGGAAAAAGGAATTTAATGCCCGATCATTCGCGGCGGAAAGCAGCTCGGATTCCCAAACGTGGTAGTCACCCAGGCCCAGTCCGAAAAAATCGCCGAGAGGAGTTTCAACACTCGGCGAAGTTTCGCCGTCCCAGTACATGCGCAAAACGAGTTTTTTTAGATGATAAGGCTCGGGATCGTAGAGCGTGAACCAAATGTGCATAAGCACGCCCGGACCGTCCACGTCGAGAACCGTGAGTGTAGCGCCCGGCTCGATGGGGCGAAAATCAGCGTTTCCCCCGGTGGGCTCGGCGCTCGAAACGCGCTTGAGCACATACGCTTGCGGTTGCGTGAGGTCAACTTGCGCGTTCATGAAGTCCTGAGCCCGAGCTTCCCGCATACCTTGAGCCAACGCAAAAATCAGCACGAACATAAAGATTGAGAAGAGATGTTTCATGGCGTTCTCCCTGGTGTCTGGGCGCGCCGTGCTACTTTACGACCGACGCAGTGAAAAAAGAAAGCGGCGACAGGAAACCGAATCTCCCAACCTCTGATCGCAAAGCTTCCGGCAACAAAACTTGCGGTTCGAAGCCAAGCCGTGTAATAAAAACGCTCATGAATCGCATTCTTCTAGGAATTCTTTGTGGAATTTTGTTTGGAGCCATCGATGCATCGATGGTCCTTTTTGGCAAAAGTCCGGGCAAATCAACCACGGCGATCCTGCAAGCCTTCTTCAGCCGGTTCGCGCTCGGAATTTTGGCCGCCAACGCAAATTTCCGCCTGCACCCGGTGGTGAACGGCGCCATCGTGGGTTTGCTGATTAGCTTGCCCGAAGCCATTGCCATGAAATCTTATGCGGGCATTCTGGGTACAGGCCTCGTTTTTGGAGCGTTGACCGGCTTGGCGGTGAAGATCTGGATCCCTTAGTCTGCGTCGCATGAAGTTTCCCTATAACCAATCGCGGGCCAAAGCGCAGGGCGGCTGGCGGCGCTGTGCGTCTTCAATGCCTATCGGAGCATTGGGTTCATCGTGCTGGTCCGGCTCAAGTACGCCATCGGCTTACGGTTCGGGAAGAAAAAATGAAGACTTGAAGCGCCCCCTACTCGCTAAAGCAGCGGAGTCACCGCGCGCGAGAAAGTCACGGGTTTAACTTTAAATTTAAAACTCGCCCCTGCAAGTCCATTCACCAGCCGGGTTCGGCCACGAAGATCATTTCCGGAGAATTGTCGCGGATGGGCGTGCGGTCGAAGTCGCCGTACTCGGCGGACACGCGGAAGCCGCAGCGCGCCAGCAGATGTTCGATTTCGTAGCGGAAGAAATAGCGCAATGGCCAAGCGAATACCAATCGCTCTTTGCGTCCGTCGGGATGCTCGACGGAATAGATCATCTCGACGTCGTTGCGCTGCTCCGCGCGATGAAACGCGGCGACGCGCTCGCTGATGCGCACCAGCTTGCCGTCGTGAGACTTGTACTCGACGAGCGGCGATTCGCGCATGTGGATGGGATCGTGGATGCGCTCGGCGTCGGTCTGGAATACGTCCAGGATGAGTTTTCCGCCAGAGCGAAGGTGCTGGCGGACGCGCTCGAGGCAAGCCATTTGGTCGTGCACTTCCAGCAAGTGCTGAAACGGCCGGAAGGGGATAAGGATGAGCTGGAATTTTTCGCCCAGCTCGAACTGCGTCATGTCGCCCTGGACGAGGTGGACGCGCTCGCGCTCTTCTTTGTTGAGCACGGCGCGCTTGCGAGCGGCGTGCTCGAGCATGCGCTCGGAAAGGTCGAGTCCCGTGACGCGCTTGCCCATTTGCGCGAGCGCCATGGCGATACGGCCGGTGCCGCAGCCGAGTTCGAGTACCGGATCGCCGTATTCGCGCACGGCGTCGCGGTAGAACGCGACGTCCTGCGTGCGCTGGCGCACGAGCGGCGATTCGTCGTAGTAGTCCGCGATGAACGAATCGTACAAGGCGGGCGACAAGTTTTTTTTGTTGATGGGCAAGGGGCGCGTTCCTTAAGTCGAACGAAGGCTTCTGTTTTCGGTCGTTTTTAGGAGACTACCGCGTCGGCTTCGATTTCGACGAGCATCTCGGGAGAAATCAGTTTGCTCACTTCCACCATGCTGGTGGCAGGGCGAATCTCGCCGAAAAACTCCCCGTGGGCGCGGCCGACCTTTTCCCATTCGGAAATATTGGTGACGTAGATGCGCGTGCGGACCACGTCTTTCAGCGTCCCGCCCGCTTTGGCCAGGGCGGCTTCAATGTTACGAATGGTCTGTATGGTTTGCGCGCGGGCGTCGCCGACGCCCACAATTGTTCCGTGGGGTCCGATCGCGGTTGTTCCAGAAACCGTGATGCTGTTGCCGATGCGCACCGCGCGGGAGTAGCCCACAATCGGCTCCCACGGCGCTCCGCTCGAAATATTCTGCCTGTCCATGATTGACATCTCCTTGGAATGCGTTCTTTGTAAGCCGCAGTTTCTTTTTCGCGTGTCAAAAAGAATAATCCAAACGGCGCCATTTCAAAACCAGCCGCAGGAAGTATCCGCGCGTTTCGCAATGATGCTAAACTGAAGGCACTCTCGCGGAGAACTCAAGACAATTGAAAGAGACCGGGACAGGGGATGAAATGCAATAACATTTTGGAAGCCGTCGGGCACACGCCTTTGGTGCGCCTGAATCGCATTAATAAAGACCTTAAGCCGCAGATCTACGTAAAGGCGGAGTTTACGAACCCAGGCGGCTCGGTGAAGGACCGCATCGGCATCACCATGATCAATGACGCGGAGAAACGCGGCTTGCTGAAGCCCGGCGGCACGATTATTGAAGGCACTTCGGGGAACACCGGCATGGGACTGGCGCTGGTCGCGGCAGTGCGCGGCTACAAATGCGTGTTCACCACGACGGACAAGCAGTCGAAAGAAAAAGTGGATTTGCTGAAAGCGCTGGGAGCAGAAGTGATCGTGTGCCCCACGGCAGTCGAGCCCGAAGATCCGCGCAGCTACTACTCTGTGGCGAAAAAACTCGCTCGCGAAATTCCCAATTCGTACTACCCAAATCAGTACGACAATCCGATGAATCCGGAAGCCCACTATCTCACGACCGGGCCGGAGATTTGGGAAGATAGCGATGGCAAGATCACACACTTTGTTTGCGGCCTGGGCACGGGCGGAACCATCAGTGGCGCGGGAAAATATCTCAAAGAACAAAATCCCGAGGTGAAGATCGTGGGCGTCGATCCTTACGGGTCGCTGTACTACGACTTCGTGAAGACGGGGAAGACGATCAAGGCGAAAACGTATGTCGTGGAAGGCATCGGCGAGGATTTTTTCCCGACGACCATGAATTTAAAAATCCTCGACGACATCATTCAGGTGAATGACGAAGAATGTTTTGTGGTGGCGCGTCGGCTGGCGAAGCTGGAAGGCTTGTTCACCGGCGGCTCCGGCGGCGGATGCCTTTCCGGCGCTCTGCGGCTGGCGAAGGATCTCGGGCCGAGCGATTTCGTGGTGGCGCTGCTCCCGGACACCGGTATGCGCTACTTGAGTAAGGTGTACAACGACGAATGGATGCGCGAGCGCGGCTACGTGGATGCTGCCGTGCAAATCACCGCCGCCGAGGTGGTGAAGGCCAAGCACGCCGCGGGCAAAGTGCGCGAACTTGTGATTGCGCGGCCGTATCAGACCGTGTTCCACGCCCTGAAGAACATGCAGGACCAGGACATTTCGCAGATTCCGGTGTTCGAGGAAAACACTCCTATCGGGACGATCTACGAGGACCAAATCCTGAATCTAGCGCTGCAGGGCAAAGATTTGCGGAAGCTCGTGGTGCGCGAAGTGATGAGCAATCCGCTGCCACAGGTGCCCAAGACCGCCCCGGTCGAACGCGTGACGCACATTCTCAGCCACGAAAATCCCGCGGTTTTTGTGGACATGGGCAATTCGCACTACGAAATTCTCACCAAGTACGACCTCATGAGCACGGTGGCCTCGCTCATGGAACAAAAGCGCTGAGTGGGCTGCGAGACCTGATTCTAATGGGAAGTGATGAGAACCACCCTTTCTATTATGGCCATGGTCGCGAGGCGTGATGGATATGCAGGACTTCGATGGTTGCTCCTTGACCCGGTAGGCAGCGATGTAGCCGTGGGCCGAGAAATAGCGCCTGGGGAGCCAAGGGACGCATGAAGATTCATGATTTCAATGAGCGGCTCAAGAACGCGATTCTCATCGCCGACGGGGCGATGGGCTCAATGCTACACGAAGCAGTGGGGCCGCAGCGGTGCTTCGACGAGTTGAACGCCACGGAGCCCGAAGCAGTCTTTCGTGTGCACCAGGAGTACATCGAAGCGGGTGCGCAGATCATCGAGACGAACACGTTCGGCGCGAATCGCTTCAAGCTCGGGCCGCTGGGGCTTGGCGATGAAGTGCAGCGGCTGAATAGCCGGGGCGTGAAAATTGCGCGCGAGGCCCGTGAGTCTGCTGCACGCGAAGTGCTGATCGCCGGTTCGATTGGGCCGCTGGGGCTCGGCGTGCAGGCGCGCCATCCGGACGACAAAGAGATTCTAGACGTTTTTTACGAGCAAGCCCTGGCGCTGGAAGAGCGCGGCGTGGATTTCTACATCCTGGAAACTTTTTCCTACATTGAAGAGATTGTCCTGGCGGTGGACGCCATCCGCTCGTTTTCCGGTTTGCCCATCGTGGCGCAGCTAACGTATTCGGAAGAAGGCACGACGCACGGTGACATTCGTCCCACGGACGCGGCGAGGCAGCTGAAAAACAAAAATGTCCAGGTGATTGGCGCGAATTGCACGCTCGGTCCGCAGGCCTTGCTGCCGATCTTGCAGGAACTTGCGGCTGTGGATGACATCCGCATCAGCGCCATGCCCAATGCAGGTTTTCCGAAGCGCGAAGGCGACCGCATCGTGTATCCGAAATCCTCGCCGGAATACTTTGCGCTCTTTGCACGGGAGGCCGCCGCGCTGGGAGTGCGCCTTCTTGGGGGCTGCTGCGGGACGACGCCGGCGCACATTCATGCGATGGCGGAAGCGGTGAAGTCGCTGCGCCCGGCGAAAACGCATGCAGCATCACCGGTAGTGGAAACCGCAGCGAAGCCCGCGCCAATTTCGCAACGCGAGCCGGAAAGCCAGTTCTGGAAAAAGCTCAAGAAAAAAGAATTTGCCGTGTGCGTGGAAATCGATCCGCCGAAGGGGCTGTCGCTCGACCGCATCTTCGAACAGGTGGACAAAGTCATGGCTTCGCGCGAAGTGGACGCGATCGACATCAACAGTGGAGCGATGGCACGCGTGGGGATGGACGCGCTCGTGGTTGCGGGCGCGCTCGAGGCGCGCGGCGTGGAAACCGTGCCGCATCTCACTACGCGCGATCAGAACATCATTGGCTTGCAAGCGGCGCTGCTGGGCGCATGGACGGTCGGCGGCGTGCGCAACATTCTTGCGATTACTGGCGACCCGCCTTCGGTCGGCGATTACCCGGAAGCGAGCGGCGTGTATGAAGTGGATTCGGTGGGGCTCGTGAAAGTATTGAACCGGCTGAATCAAGGGACAGATTGGGCGGGAAAAACGCTGGGCGGCGCGACGAATTTTGCCATTGGCGTGGCGCTTAATCCAATGGCCGATGACCTCGATAACGAAATTGCGCGCTTCCGCGCAAAAGTAGAAGCTGGCGCGCACTTCGCGATGACCCAGCCCCTTTTCGACCCACAGCACTGGCACGCTTTTTTAAAAAAGCTTGGTGGCAAGCCGCCGATTCCGATTTTGATAGGCGTGTGGCCGCTCAACAGCTACAAGCAAGCCTTGCGCCTGAACAACGAAGTGCCCGGGATCATCATTCCCGAGCCTTTGTTGAAATCCCTGGAGCGCGCCGGCGCGAACGCGCGCGATTGCGGATTCGCCGTTGCCCGCGACATGTTAGCTTGGGCGCGCACGGAACTTGCAGGCGCGTACCTGATTCCGCCTTTCAAGCGCTACG
>Ga0066671_10000731_pt1 | contig 10421 bp, 8 predicted proteins | sample GraSoiAngelo_120_FD_62294 | JGI IMG/M metagenome (GOLD analysis project Ga0066671, IMG submission 62294) | Grasslands soil microbial communities from the Angelo Coastal Reserve, California, USA - 14_0919_09_20cm | ecosystem: Environmental > Terrestrial > Soil > Grasslands | place: USA...
GCCGGCCGCGGTGCGACCGACAACGCACGGCCGGCGCGAGCGTCGTGGTCTGCGGCGCAGGCATTTGCGGCGCAGTGTACGGTGCAGACATAGGCACAGGCGGCATTGCGCCGTCGAAGCGCCTCGTCTCTGTGTACTCAGCTAAACCTTCGCCGAGCCTGTAACCGCACATGCGACAGAAGCGCATGCCGCGCACCAAGGCGGCTTGACAGTTCGGGCAAGAGACGGTCTCAACGCCGAACGGGCGTGGCTGTGCGTCCGCGTTTGTCTGTTGTTTGATCTCCATGAGCAGGCACCTATCTGGGTTAGGTTCAACGCCGAGGGCATTAACTTAAGCTGTCTGGCGCGACAACAGTTATTACGCGCGGCGGCGCGGCTCGGTTGCACATTGTTACTATGCAGCATAAACTTCCCAACTGGATACGAACAAAGGCACGCGCCGGACAGGTCAAGCATACTAGCTCACCTATGCGCGTGCCACCCGCGTTCACGGCATACAACGTGCTGAGCCGTTAGCCGTTTCAAGCCCCTATGCGAACTCAGACCGGAAAGGTGTCCCGACAGTGGAAGTAGTCAAAGCCCTCGCCGCCTTAAAGCCGCTCTACGGCAGAGACAACATCGAGATCGTAACCGAGAACGGCACGCGCGTGCGCGGCGTCGTCAAGAGCATGAAGACCACGCAGGCGCTCACCAAGCCCAGCGTCAAGATGCAACGCGCCGACGGCGAGATCGTCAAGATCACCTTCGATACTATCACCGAGATCATTGATCATAATTAGTAGGCAGTAGGCAGTAAGCAGCAAATACAAAAAACAAGAGTGCCCGGTTGGGTGTCTTTCCTTACACGCCTTACACGAGGAACTAATCAACTAGCACCCTTTTTCTGTCTTCACTGCCTACTGCTTTTTCTCCTTGTTTTATGTATAGTACGCACATGCAGGCGTAAACGTGGCTTGCATGAGAGGGGATGGAGAAGAGTTCAAACATGATGATGGAAGAGTTGGGCGGGCGCGTGGCGAGCGTGTGGGCGGGTTTGCGGCCGACGACGCGCAGTATGTTCGAGCGCGCGTTGCAGTCGCCGTCGTCCGCACCGGCCGTGCGCAATGCCAACGTTTATGACGCGCGCGCCGAGTGGGAGTTGAGCCGGCTGCTGGCGGCGCTCGATGATCGGGTGCATGATCAAGCTGCACTCAGTCTGAGCCTTGAGCAGACGCGCGAGTTGGGGCGCATGGCTGAGACTTGCGCGCTCGTCCTGCATGCCGAAGCGCGCTCGGCCGAAGTCTTCGCGCAGTTGTTTGAGCGTGCGCTCGGCGTGCATGACTACGCGCGGGTGGACACGCTGGCAGATACGTTGGCGGCGCGTCTGCCGCCGAGCGAGGTCTGCGAACTGGCGCGCCACGCGAACCCGGCTGTGCGCGCGCTCGCATACGAGACGCTGGCGCAAGCGCCGACCTCAACGCTCGTCGAGTTGCTCGGCGATCCGGTGGATATGGAAGTGGCGCGCGAGGCGCTCGCCGCGCAAGCCGACGACTACGGCTCGGAAGAGGCGCGCTGGCTCTTGAACGCGCTCGAACGCGCAGGCGAAGAAGAAGATGAGTTATAAGAAAAGCCGCTCAAGTTCGAGCGGCTTTTCTGTTTCACTAGCTTAACGCGCGGCGACCAATCAGGCGACTCGCGCATCAGGTCTTCATCCCTCATCCTTCATGCCTGTTCTTCAGCACCGATCTCACGCAGGCGCGCGAGCGTCTGTTCGATCAACCAGTTCGGTGTCGAAGCGCCCGCAGTCACGCCGACGCGCCGCGCGCCGCGCAAATCTTCAGCGTTGATCTCGTCCGGCGTCTCGATCAGAAAACTCTGCGCACATTGCTCACGACAGACCGAGAGCAACTTGATGCTGTTCGACGAATGCTTGCCGCCGATGATGTAGAAAGCATCCACGTGGCCGGCGAGCGCGCGGGCCGCATCCTGCCGGTCGCGCGTGGCTGAGCAGATCGTGTTGACGATCTGCGGCTCGCTGTCGGCCTTCAAACGCACGGCATCGGCCGCTTCGAGAAAGGTGCTGAGTTTCAGTGTTGTTTGCGAGACGACGAGCGGCGCGTGCAATGGCGGCAAGCTGGCTACTTCGCTCGCATCGCGGACGACGTGCGCGTGCTGCGGCGCGTAACCACGGACGCCGATCATCTCTGGATGATCAGGGTTGCCGACGACGACCACATCACGTCCTTGAGCAGCCGCGCGCTCGGCCAGCTTCTGCACTTTCGTGACGAACGGGCACGTCGCATCAATCACACGCTCGGCGCGCCCTTCCAACTCGCGCTGCACTTCGGGCGTGACGCCGTGCGCGCGGATCACGGCCGTCTCGCCCGGCGCAACATCCGCCGGCGCGTTGATCGTCGCCACGCCTTCGGCTTCGAGCCGTTTGATCTCCTGCGTGTTATGAATCAACGGCCCCAAAGTGCGCACCGTCGCGCCTTCATCAAGCGCCTGCTCGACCATCTCGACGGCGCGCTCGACGCCGAAGCAGAAACCGTATTCGTCAGCCAACAGAACCTGCATAAGTTTTACGAAATCATCAGGCCGCATCGGGCGGCTGATCGGTCACGTGAGACGGCCGCGCCGCGCGTCTCTGCTGCCACTCTTCGCGCAGCCGGTCGCCGCCAGCGACCGCTTGTTCAATCCAATCAATGTTCTTGTCGGCGAACCAGCCGATTGCGCCCCAACAGTTCTTCTGAAAATCGCCGAGCCGGTGCGCCACATCGCGCGGCAGAATCGCGTAAGACGCGTCGCACAACAGCCGCAACGCAGCACACAGCGAATCGCAGGAACGATTTGATGTTTGATTGGTGTCCATGTTCGATCACACTCCTCAAACCCTCATACGGTCGCTGGCGCGGCCACGTTCCGAATTGTAGGAAGGTAAACCCTAAAAGGCAAACGAAACATAGAGGAAAGGCGCAGGGCGAAAGGTGAAAGTGCGGCCACGCCTGCGGCGTGATCTGAAAAAGGTTCAGAGTCGCTGATCCACGGTTCGATAACCTCCGCTCCGATCCTCGCCTATCAGAGTTGCTGCGCCGCGCCGGCCTCGCGCCATAGAAATTCCTTCCGCACCGCAAGCGGACTGAACCGGTCAGCGCCTTAGTCGTGGGCGCTCCTAATCGTCGTAGCTCGCCTGCTCCTGCGTCAGTCTCACTCGCCGATAGCCGTTTTTACAGCCGGCCACATCATCTTGGCCCAATACTCATAACCCTCATCGCTCGGATGAAAGCCGTCCGCAGAGAAGAACTCCGGATGCGCGGGGATGATCTCGCGGCTCATGTCGTAAGCATCAACGAGCGTGATCTGCTGCTGCGCGGCGATCTGCGCAATACGTTCGTTGAAGAGCGCGATGCGCCGGGCCGCTTCGGCGCGGGCGAACTCAGGCACGGCCGGGGCGGGCGAGATGTCTGGAATGTTCGTGGCAACGATAGGCGCGTCTGTCGCAGCACGCAGCCGTGTGATGATCTGTTCGTAGTTCGCAGCGAAGCGCTCGAACGGCACGTTGTTGGTCACGTCGTTGATGCCGATGCCGACGGTCACAAGCGTCGGATGCAGCGCCGCAACCCGCGCCACTTGCCCGCGCAACGCATCATCCGTGCGCGCGCCGCTCATGCACAGATTGACCACGCGCGAACCGGGCCGCACACGCTCGATGCGCTCAAACAGACGCGCCACATAACCGCCGCCTCTCCGCGCGCCCACACCGACGCCCGTCGAATCGCCAAGCGCCACATAAACGATGGGCGCACTTGTTTGCGTCGTCGCGCCATCTTGTTCATCCTTCGTCGCACCTTTTTGCCCGTGTTGCTGCTCCGCCCCCACACGCATCTTGTCACCCCTTGAAACTCGATCAGCGAACCGTGCGCACGCACCGCATGTTAGCGCAAGCGCAATCAACATCAACACGCGCACGTGCCGCACGCGCAACCGACGCGCGCTCATTCGCTGCCCCTTGTTTATCACTTATCCTTCCCTTGCTCGTTCAAAACACTTCATCCGTCCGCACCGGCTCGCGCAAGACAAGTTCGGCCGCGCGCCGCGCGACTTCCGCCGCTTCTCTGTGCCGCGCGCGCAAACCCGCGATCTGCAAGAGCGACTCGCCGGTGCGCGAGAGCAGACGGAACAGGTCGCCCTCTTCGGCGCGCGTCTCATGGACGAGCGTCGCCCACGGCGCGCCCTGCGCCCAACGCGTTGCCGCCGCCGCCGCCGAAAAGTTCAACTCCTCCACCGGCTCGATCTCATAATGCCATTCGATGCTCGCCACGTCGTAAGCCGTCTGCTCAAACTTGGCGAGCGTCATCACCAACTGATCGTCCAAGGCCAACTCGCCGTAATCGCGCTCTGCGTCGGCCGCAAGCGCAGCGACTAAACCGGCGGCGCGCGGTGGATCGATTTGCGCGAAGAGATTTCGTTCGATGGTCTCGCCGACGAGCAGCGGCCGATCAAGCCGCAAGTCCGCGAGCCAACGCCCGCGCTCGGTCACGTGCTCGTTCGCATAATCGAGATAGCCGAAATGATCGAGCACGCGCGCGCGTTGCTCAAACGGCCGCCAGACCTCTTCCAATAACGCTTCGATGCGCCGCTCGACGCGCTTGTACGTCGCCGCATCCGGCAGCACCGCCCACAGCGTCTGCTCGCAACGCGAGCGCGCAGCTTCGTCCGTATCACTCGCCATGTCTGTCCGCAACAACTCATCAACGAGCCGATCAATCAGCGCGGCTGCTTCGTCCACATCGGCGCGTGCTTCGCGCAGACGCGGCTCGCGTAAAAGTACAGCGCGGCCCGCACGCACGTCCGCGAACGCGGCATCGCGCGCGTTCTCTGTCAACGGATAAATCTCTTCATAGACGCGCCCCACACGTTCGAGTGCGAGCGATGCGCGCCGGCCGTCTTCGCGCACGCCGCCAAACGCGCCCTCGCGTCGTTCGGTAACGAAGACCAGACGCTTGCCGTTGCGCCCGATGCCGACCACGCGACCGGGCACAATCACCTTGTCGAGCCAACCAAGAAAAACTTCGGCGCGCGTCTGCGGCGCATCGCCGTAGAGCCGTTCGCGCGCACTCATCAGACGTTCAAATCCAAGCGCGACGGCGAGCGGCCACTGGCAGCCCGTCGCGCGCAAAGTCTCTTCGATGCGCATGGCACATTCGTCGCGTTCGCGCTCAAGCCGCGTGATGCGATCAACCGTTTCACGATAAGCGAAACTGCGCGATGCGATCTCGCGCACGTGCGCGAAGTCGCCGTAGGCGTCGAGCAGATTCAGCAGCGTCGTATAGGTCGCGCGGAACTGGCTCTCAAGCGGATCGGGCGGCGCTTTGAGCAGTGCGGCCAGACGTTGCGGGTCTTGATGCAAGCCCGGCGCGGCGACGACGAAGCCGACGTTATCGCGGCTGCGCCGGCCTGCGCGCCCCGTCATCTGCTGCAACTCTGAGGCGGACAACATGCGCCAGCCGTGCCCCGTGCGCGCGTCAATGTTTGTTAAGACGACTGTGCGCGCCGGGAAGTCAACGCCTGCGGCGACCGTCGCCGTCGCAAAGATCGCATCGAGCAATCCGGCGCTCATCAACTTTTCAATCGCCAGTTTCCAAGCGGGCAAGTGGCCCGCGTGATGCGCTGCGACGCCGCCACGCACGACCGTGTCCGTGTGCCGATGCTTACGAATCTCCGTATGCTGTTCGACAAATGCGCGCAAGAACTCGCGTCGTGCATCGCGTCGTTCGTCCTTGCGTTGTTGCAGACCGAACGCAGCTTCGGCTGCGGCTTCGTCGCAACGACGGCGCGTGGGTAAGAAGACGATGGCGGGCAAGAGATCGTACGCGCGCAAGGCGGCAAGCAAGCTGGCGGGCGGCATCTCCGGCATGCGCATCTTGGACGTGCCGCGCGGTTCGCGGCGCGCGCTGCCCCAGCGCGTCGTCTGTCGCTGCGCGTTGGCCTGTTCGAGAAACTGCGCGATCTCGTGATTGAAGCGGCCTTGTTCGTCGAAGAGCGGCGCGAGTTGGCCGTCTGGATAGAGAAACGCCGCGCGCAAAGGGACGGGGCGCGCGCCCGGCCGTTTGACCACGCCGCAACGAACACCGCGCACCTCTTCGATCCACGCGGCAAACTCTTTGGCGTTGCCGACCGTCGCGGACAACAACAACAGACGCACGCGCGGCGGCGTCAAGATGATCGCCTCTTCCCAGACGTGCCCGCGCTCTTCGTCCGCGAGATAGTGCGCTTCGTCCATCACGACGAGATCGGCCCGCAGTTCGCGCCCTTCGCGCAGAGCGTCGAAGAGTTGATTGCGATAGACCTCCGTTGTCCCGACGATGACGGGCGCGTCCGCGCGCTCCTTGCGGTCGCCTGTGAGTATGCCGACGTGCTCAGCGCCGAAGGCTTCGGAAAATTCTTGATACTTCGAGTTCGTCAGCGCCTTCAACGGACTCGTGTACCAGACGCGGCGATGGGCGGCGAGCAGCCGCCTGATCTCTTCGCGCGCGATCCAAGTCTTGCCGCTGCCCGTCGGCGCGGTCACAAGCACGTCTTCGTGTTCGACTGCGGCGAGGGCTTCGAGTTGAAACGGATCAGGTTTGAACGGCGCGGGCGCAGGCGCGCCGATGCCTTCGAGCAGCCGCCGCACAGGGCGTGAACGCGCCGCCCGCGCTGCCGCCGCACCGATATTCTCGCCGCTCGTCGGACGTTGTGCGCCGTCGCCGCGTCTATGTTCATCGCGTGCGTGCGCCGAGGCGCGTGCGTCGTGCCGGTTGCGCCGGTGGGTGTTGCGCTGGCGGCCGCCTTCTCTGTAGCGTGGCATGATGGGTTGATCTTAACTCAGAGCCGTTGTGAAATGGTCACGTCCGGTGGTAAGTTTTATCCATCCCCCGCAACGTTCGGGCACGCTGGCGCGTCTTAAAAGGTTGCAAAAGTTTTTTTGCAATGCTGACCGCCGCACCCTTCGGTCACGTTGAGGGTTTTATGGCTGAACTGTTCGCTGATGTCGATCTTGAACGACGCGCGCCACGCGCCCAACGGATGCTGCGCACGCTCGGCGGCTCCATCGCGCTGCACGCGCTTTTCATCCTTGCTTTAATCTACGTGCCCACCGTGCTTGACATGTTGGGGCTTGCCTCGACGCTCTCCGGTCTCAAGTTCGTGAGCGAGAAATACAACAAGACAGAGGTGCGCGAGCGCGCGACGATCATCAACATCGCTGACACGAAGCTCTACTATCCGCGCGATTATTTCTTGCCGCCCGGCACGCTGTCGCAAGTTGCGCCGACGCCGGTTGACGACGTGAAGTTGGTCGCCACGGCCAAACCGCCGAAGCCGACACAAACGCCGACGCCTACTCCATCGCCTTCGCCGAGCGTTTCACCGACGCCCGGCACGACAGAGGTCGCAGCGAACAAGGCGGCTGTGCCAGGTGCGTCGCCGTCTGCGTCGCCTTCACCGGCGGAGTTGAAGACGGCGGAGGATGCGGAGAAAGTTTTGCAGGAGACGAAGCAAGAGAAGCTTCCGCCGATCAACACGGCCCCGTTCACAGACCTGTTGCAAAAAGGGAAGACGATGAAGGACGCGGGCGAGATCGATCTGTCGGGGACGCTTGAATTGACGGTCGAGGCCGACCGCACAGACGACGGCACGCTCGCCAACGTCGAGATCACCGGCGGCGCTGCGAGCGATCCGAAGTTGAAAGAGTTAGCGAAGTCGTTCGCCGCCGCTTTAAGTGAGAGCAAGGCGCTCGCGGCGCTCAATGACACGCACCACCTGCGCATGAATCTGTTGTTGGACGACCAGCAGGTATCCGTCCGCATTATGACCGAGGTCGCTTCTGAAGAGCAGGCGCGACAGAAGGCGAGCGGCTATCGGGCGCTGCTCGCTATCGGCGCATTCAGCAAGAAAGGGCGCGACGAAGAGGCCATCTTCAAGAGCATCCGCGTGACGACGGACGCGCGCCAGATCGTGCTCGGCTTCACTATGCCGCGCAAAGACATGGGCGCGCTGCTCACTAAGCTGACCAAGAAAACCGAATCCGGCCGCTCCCTCGCGCCCGCGCCGTCTGCTACAATCTAAACGATGAACGCTGAAGCTCAGACCACACAACTCACGCCGCCGCACGAGCGCCAGCACCTACTACTGCGCGCCCTCGTCGGCTCGCTCGTCTTGTGTGCCGCGCTCGCGCCAACAACCGCGCAGTCAGTTGTCTTTGCGGCGCAGGGGCGGACGACGGTACAACGCGAAGCTGTGGTGCTGAGATTTCATCGTGCGCTGCCGCAGCATTTACATGCCTGCAAGCTCGCGCATGCCTGTCAACATTCCGCCGACCGCGCGCAAGTTGCCAGCACGCCGCCGCACAACATGCTCGCCTCCGCGAGCGGCAAGCGTCTGGCTTTGCAGCTTGAAATGTCGCGTGCACAGGCCGGCAATCTCCTACATCAACAGCATTCCATTCCCTGAAACCCTGCACCGGACAAACGAGTCGCACATGAAAAGCGGCTCGCTTGCTCCATCTCTATCGCTCACTTACAATCGCATGCTGCGCTAGAAGCGCGGACGTGCGCTATGCGACCGGAGAGGGTCGCGTGTCCGTTTTGCAGGGAAGGTGTTCCAGTTATGATCGATAAATTTCTGACTAAAGTTTTCGGCAGCAGCAATCAACGTTACTTGAAGGGCTTGCAGCCGACGATTGATCGCATCAACGAGTTTGAGGCGACCGTCAAGCCGCGCACGGATGACGAGTTGCGCGCGCGCATCGCGGAGTTGCGCGAACAGATCGCGCAGGCTGTGGCCGATGCGGGCGACAAGGAAGAGCGCAAGCGGCTTGAGCAGGATGTGCTCAATGAAATTCTGCCCGAAGTCTTTGCGATGGTGCGCGAGGCGAGCGTGCGCGCCACCGGCATGCGCCACTTCGATGTGCAGTTGATCGGCGGCATCGCGCTCCATCAAGGCAAGATCGCAGAGATGCGCACGGGCGAAGGTAAGACGCTCGTGGCGACGCTCCCCGCGACCTTGAACGCTTTGACGGGGCGCGGCGTCCACGTCGTCACCGTCAACGATTATCTCGCCACACGCGACGCCGAATGGATGGGGCGCATCTACAAGTTCCTCGGTCTCACCGTCGGCGCAATCGTCAACGATCTGGACGACTGGGAACGCAAAGACGCTTACGCCGCAGACATCACCTACGGCACGAACAACGAGTTCGGCTTCGATTACCTACGCGACAACATGAAGTTCGATCTGGCCACTTGCGTCCAGCACGGCCACTACTACGCCATTGTGGACGAGGTTGACTCGATCCTGATTGACGAGGCGCGCACGCCCTTGATCATCTCAGGCCCTTCGGATGAAGCGACCGACAAGTATTACAAAGCGGACGCGATCATCCCGCTGCTCAAGCGCGGGCAGGAGATCGAAGAAGCGCCGGGACGCAAAAAAGTCACAGGCGATTACGTCGTGGATGAGAAGCAGCACACGGCCGTACTGACCGAAGAGGGCGTGGATAAAGCCGAACGGTTGCTTGGCGTCGGCAACCTCTATGATCCGGCGAACATGGAACTGCTGCACTGCGTCGAGCAGGCTTTGAAAGCGCACACGCTCTACCGGCTTGATCATCAATACATCGTCCGCGACGGCGAAGTGATCATCGTGGACGAGTTCACGGGGCGCACGATGCCCGGTCGGCGTTGGTCTGACGGTTTGCACCAAGCGGTCGAAGCGAAAGAGGGCGTGAAGATCGAGCGCGAGAATCAGACGCTTGCAACGATCACGCTGCAAAACTATTTCCGTCTCTATCAAAAGCTCGCCGGCATGACCGGCACGGCTGCGACCGAAGAAGCGGAGTTCGATTCGACCTACAAGTTGCAAGTCGCCATCATCCCGACGCATCGGCCGATGGTGCGCATGGATAATCCAGACGTGATCTACCGCACCCTGCCGGAAAAATGGGATGCGGTCGTCGAAGAGATCAAGGAGTGTCACGAGAAGGGCCAGCCGACGCTCGTCGGCACGGTCTCGGTCGAAAACTCCGAGTTGATCTCAAGCAAGTTGCAACGGGTCAAGGTGCCGCACAACGTCTTGAACGCGAAGTATCACGAACGCGAGGCGGAGATCGTCGCGCAAGCGGGGCGCAAAGGTTCGGTCACGATTGCGACAAACATGGCGGGGCGCGGCACGGACATCTTGCTCGGCGGCAACCCCGAATTCATGGCGCGCGAATTTTTGAAGCATGATGAGATCGATCCCGAAGAGGCGACGCCGGAGCAGTTCGAGCAGGCATTAGAGCGCGCCAAGCAGATCGTCGAAGCGGAGCACGTGGAGGTCGTCGGAGCGGGCGGCCTCCACATCATCGGGACGGAGCGGCACGAGTCGCGGCGCATTGATAATCAGTTGCGCGGTCGTTCGGG
>Ga0066671_10000733_pt1 | contig 10407 bp, 9 predicted proteins | sample GraSoiAngelo_120_FD_62294 | JGI IMG/M metagenome (GOLD analysis project Ga0066671, IMG submission 62294) | Grasslands soil microbial communities from the Angelo Coastal Reserve, California, USA - 14_0919_09_20cm | ecosystem: Environmental > Terrestrial > Soil > Grasslands | place: USA...
GGTTGATTGGGCGGTCGCGGCGATCATCGCCGTCGAGATCGTCGCCGGCGTGCATTTCCACCATTAGAGCTCTCACCTGAGCGCCCGCGCGCTCGTCAGACTCGGTGGAGCGCTATGCGATTTCGCCAGCGTGAGTGCGCAAGGCTGGCCCGAACTATTGGCGCACGTCTGCGCGCGCGGAGTGCGCGGCGAGGAGCCGGAGGCCAAAGGTTCACGTCGGTTCCAGCCGCAGAACCTCGGTAAAGCGGTACCTGACACGGTCGGGGAAATGTGTCCAAATCCCGCCCCCGCTACTGAAAAAGCCTGCGTTTGCGGGCTTTTTCGGTTGAGAGCTGGCGGCCGCGTCAGTGTCGGCGGTGGCAATCTATGGAGCGATCTGCACCTGCGCCTTTCCGCCCGTGACGAACGGTGGTAGGCCCGAAAAGATCGCGCTGAATGCGTTCGTCGGGTACGCGTAGTGCCCGTAGGTGGATGGGACGCGGATCGTGACTGGGACTGATCCGAGCGGGCCGAAACCGTTGAGGACGACGCCGGAGATGGTGAGCGTGCCGTTCGAAGACGACCACGTTACGTCGCCCCTATCGGGCGCTGCTCCATGTCCATGGCCGCAGTCAGAACCCGTGTAGTCGCCGGTGCCGCTCGTGGTCGATCCGGCGCCGGGCGTCAGTTCGATCCACAACCAGATGCCGCCGCCGGTCGGCCCTCCCTCGTTTGCCGTGATCTCCACCTGATACATCGCACCGGGTCCGTAATCCGCCGATGCCGGGGCAGCAACTGCTCCAACGATCCCGGCTGCCAGGGCGCCCGCTGCGACGAAAATCGCGAGTCCGAGCATTGCTCGGCGCCGCCTCATAACGCTGCGCATGGTGCCTCCTCTCCTGTCCGCATGACTTCACGGATTCGAGAGGGAATCGCCTGTCCAGACAATCCCAACAACTTGGGATCTTCTCTTCGACCGTCATATCCTTGATCGCATGGCTAACGAGCAAGGGCAGACCCGCTGTCGAGAGCGGCTCGAGCGGCTCAGCGGGTCAACTCTGGACTGCGAGTCGATCCGACGCGAGACGATCGCCGAGCTTCAACGTGTCATCGGCTTCGATCGTTGGTGCTTTCCGCTCGCCGACCCCGCTACGCTCCTTCCACTCAGCGGGCTCGCCGAGCACGACTACGGCCAGAGACTCCCTCGCGCGCTCGAGCTCGAATTCTCCGGCAACGACTTTGCCGCGAAGCATGTCCTCGCTCGTCGAGCAGGGTCGGCGGCCAGCCTCAGTGCGGAAACCGGAGGCGACCTCGGGCGGTCGCCACGTTGGGACGAAGTGATGCGGTCGGTCGGCATCGGCGACATCGCGACCGTTGCGTGTCGCGACGCGCTCGGGTGCTGGGGGTGGATCGAGGCGTACCGGGACGAAGACGATCCCGCGTTCGACGCGGTGGAGATCCAGCTCCTCGCGGATGTCGGACGAAGCCTGGGCTCCGCGCTTCGCCGCGCCTCCTTGGACGCTCGTCGGGGCGACGTATCAGAGCCGGCCCTGCCCGGCGTGATCGTGCTCGATCGGAGTCTCTCCGTTGTCAGTTCGACCCCGGCGGCACGCGCGTGGATCGATGCTCTTCCGGCGGCATCGCTCTTCAACGCGTGGGGGATTCTTCCCCCGGTGGTCTATCCCGTCGCGACCCTGTCGCGATCGCGCAACGCCTCCGCGGGCGCAAGCCATGCACTCGAGCGGACCGTCGATGGGCGGTGGCTGATGATCCAGGCCGAACCCCTCGAGAGCGGCGATGACGACGGAAATGTCGCCGTGACGCTCCGAGGCGCCATGCCGTCCGAGACGTTCGACCTTCTTTGCCGCGTCTACGCGCTCACTCGGCGCGAGCGCGACACCGTCGCGGCGCTCATCGCCGGGCTCGACACCCGCGCGATTACCGAGCGCCTCTTCATCTCACGCCACACTGTTCAGGATCACCTGAAGTCGATCTTCGAGAAGGTCGGCGTGCACAGCCGCCGCGAGTTGCTCGCGACATTCAACGCGTCGGCCACTGTCTGCTAGCCAGGCTCGACCGCGGCTACGGAATCGGCCGCGTCTCGGCAATGCGGTACGGGGTCGTTGATGTCTGTCCAAATCCTTCCCCCGCTACGCAAAAAGGCCTGCCAATGCGAGCCTTTTTCATGCACGCAAGTGGCGCGGCAGAACTGACAGTATCGAGCCAAAGCTTACGCACCACCAGGTCGAGATCCGATGACCTGGGTCCGGCTGATCGCCACAATGAACACGTGCGCGTGCCGAGTGCGCGGCGAGGAGCGGAGGCCAAGGGTTCACGTCGGTTCCAGCCGCCGACTTCGGTAAAGCGGTAGGTGACGCGGTCGGGGAAAGTGCCGTTGCATTGCGTCCAATTGGGTTCGCGACGAGAAGTTGGAGAGCGCGCTCCCGAATCCGCCGAGATCAGGTTCGGCCGCGTTCCAGAAACGGCCGAAGCAGGTCGATCGGGGCGGGGAAGACGACCGTCCTTGCCTGTGAGCTGCCGAGCTCGAGCAACGTCTGGAGGTACCGAAGCTGCAGTGCGGTGGGGTGGTGTTCGATCACGAGGGCGGCGTCCTTCAGCCGTTCCGATGCCTGGAACTCGCCCTCGGCGTTGATGATCTTGGCTCGGCGCTCGCGCTCGGCTTCGGCTTGCCGTGCCATCGCCTGCTGCATGCCGGATGGGATCTCGAGGTCCTTGACCTCGACGCGAGCGACCTTGATTCCCCACGGGGTGGTTGTCTGGTCGATGATCTCCTGCAGGATCGCGTTGATCTTGTCGCGCTCCGAGAGCAGCTCGTCCAGCACGTGCTGTCCGAGCACTGCCCGCAACGTCGTCTGGGCGATCTGGGAGGTCGCGACCATGAAGTTCTCGATCTGGATGATCGCCGCCTTCGGCTCGAAGATCCGGAAGTAGGCGACAGCGTTCACGCGCGCGGGGACGTTGTCCTTCGTGATCACTTCCTGCGGTGGGATGTTGAGCGTGACCGTGCGTAAGTCGACTCTGACCATTCGGTCGACGATCGGGATCAGGATGAAGAGGCCGGGACCCTTCGGTTCTGGAAACAAGCGCCCGAGCCGAAAGACGATCGCACGCTCGTACTCACGCGCGACCTTGACCGCCGAGATCGCGAAGAGCAGGAGCAGCGAAAGCAGGATCACCACGATGATCAAGACCGCGGTCATGGCAGGGCCCATTCCGTTTCCCGATGCTGCCCGTTCATCTCTTGACCTGGACGATACGTGCTTCGCCCGTGAGCGATCCCGGTTATCGTGCCGCGACGTGTCGGTGCAGATGACCGACCAGATTGCGGCGAGGCCCGTCAGGCCGAGGTTGCGAGGCGTGCTCCATCAAGTCGCGTTCGTGATCGCGATCGGCCTGGCGCCGTTGTTGATCGTCGGCGCCGACGGCGGACGGCGCCGACTGGCCGCTGCGGTCTTCGCCTGCTCGGTCGCTGCCTGCTTCGGTGCGAGCGCGCTCTACCACAGGGTGACCTGGACCCCGAGGGTTCGCCTTTGGATGCGGCGAGTCGACCACGCCGGCGTTTACCTCATGATTGCGGGGACGTACACCCCTGTTTCGCTGCTCGCGCTGCGAGGCGCGTGGTCCACGGTTGTCCTGACGATCGTCTGGGTCGGCGCCGCCGCCGCGATCGTGCTCAAGTTCGTCTGGGTGGCAGCACCGAGATGGCTGGCGGCGGCGATCGGGATGGCGCTCGGCTGGTTGGCGGTCGTCGCGCTCCCGCAGTTGATCGCTCTGCTGGACCCAGCGGCGGTGGTCTTGCTGGTGGTCGGGGGGCTCGCCTACTCGGCCGGTGCGGTTGTCTATGCGCGGCGCCGTCCGGATCCAGCGCCGGCGGTGTTCGGCTACCACGAGCTGTTCCACGCGTTGACGATCGTCGGAGTCGCCTGTCAGTACGTGGCGATCGCGTTCTTCATCGTCCGTGCCGGCTGACGGCGACGCGCGCGCAACGGCGCGCTCGCTGGTCGGGCGAGAACTTTGCCGACCTTTTGCCGTCCGAGCCAACCTGAGCTGATCTCCGGTGGCCTCAAATAACGGAACAACGCTGGGTGCAGCGTCATCTGACCTGACAACGGCCGTCTCATAACCGGAGGTCGCAGGTTCAAATTCTGCCCCGCTACTTAAAAGGCCTGCAAATGGGGGGCTTTTACATGCGCGCTAATAGCGGTGTCGCTCAGAGGCGAGCCCAGGCGCGGTTGCTCAGTCGCAACGCCAGCGCTAGGGGCGAGCAGGTGCGGACGCCTCGTCCGGCGAGGGCCGCGCGACGTCGAGCGCCCAGCAGTAGAAGCTCAACTCGTCGACGTCCTGTTCGACGAGCGCCGTCAGCGTGGTGCCGCCGCCGTGTCCCGAGGCCCGGAGCGGCAGCAGGAGAAACGGCCCGCCCTGCGCGGCTTCGGCCTGGAGCCTCGCGACCATCTTGAGCGGGTCGTACGGCGGCGCGGTCCGGTCGTTCAGCGCCGGCACGAACGTCATCACCGGGTAGCGCCGATCGGCTCGGACGTTGTGATACGGCGAGTATCCGGCGAGATACGCACACTCCACGGGATCGTCGGGCGAGCCGTATTCGACGGTCGCCCCGCTCGTGTTGGCGAATCTCGGAAAGAGCAGCATGTCGAGGAGGGGCGCACGGCAGTACACGGCTCCGAAGGCCTCGGGCGCTTGCATGGCGGCGGCGGCGACGAGCAGACCACCGTTGCTGTTGCCGCGCGAGACGAGCTTGGACGGCGTCGTGTAGCCCGCTGAGACGAGCCATCGCGCCGCAGCGATGTAGTCGTCGAAGGCGTTTTGCCGCCGGGTCTTGACTGCCGCCTCGTGCCAGGCGCGGCCGTATTCGCCGCCGCCCCGGATGTTTGGGTATGCCAACACGCCGGCAAGCTGCAGCCAGGCGGCGTTGACCGCCGTGAAGGTCGGCTGCACCGAGAGGTTGAAGCCGCCGTAACTGCTCAGACGCACGGGTCGGCGCCCGTCGCGCGGCATGTCTTTGCGATGGATGACGAACATCGACACGCGTGTGCCGTCGCGCGACTCGTACCAGACCTGATCCGTCACATACGACGATGCGTCGAGCCCGACGTCGGGTACGTGGTACGGCGTCAGGCGGTCCGCTTCGTAGTCGTACCGATAGACCGACGGCGGTTGGACGTACGACGTGAAGTCCACCCACACTTCGTCGCCGCCCCAGGCGCCGCTGACGCCGCTGATGACGCCACCTCCTGAGGTGTGATTCACCGAGCCGAGCGCGGGTAGCGCCACCTCGCGGAGGTAGGTGCCGTCTTCGGCATGGACGCGCACGCGATGCGACGCCGCCTGCGAGTAGACGGCGTAGAGCCGGCCGCCGACGCCCGTGACCGTCTGCAGCGTGTCCGAGTCCTCGGGGATGAGCGTCCGCCACTCCGTCGGTGTCGTCAGCGGCGCGACGCAGAGGCGGCCGCGCGGCGCGTCGAGGTCGGTATGGACGAGCAGCTTCTCGCCGATCACCTGCACTCGGTTGACGGACCGCATGTCGGGGGCGACCGGCACCAACGCGTCGTCGGCGAGCCGCAGCAGGTAGACGACGTTCGCGTGCACGAAGTCCCACTTGTAGAGGACAGCGAAGCGACGGCACTCGCTGATCTCCACCGCGCACCAGTACTGCTTCACATGGTCGTCGCCGAAGATCCGCCGGGCCGGCGCGCCCGACCCGAGCCGGTGCTCGTAGACAGCGTGCCACTGCGACTCGTCGCCCGCCGGCACTTCGCCTCGCTCTGGATACGCGCCATAGAAAAACGCTGAACCGTCCGGCCGCCAGGCCGGCGACTCGTCCTGGTGGCACGTGCCCCGGGGCCGGTCGGGAAGCAGCCGTGCCGTCTCGACGTCGAGCACGTGGATCACTGCGTCGTGCGCGCTGCCAACGGACTTTCCGAACGCGACGAGTGTGCCGTCGGGCGATGGCGCGGCGAACACCAACACCTCCTCGCTTGCCCACGTGTTGGGGTCGAGCACCGTCTCGAGCGGCGCGTCTTTGCCACGCCGCAGCATGAACTTGAGCTTCTCGTCGCTCGCCTCCGCCTGCCAGAGGAATTCGCGTCCGTTCGGTCCGGCGGGAATCGGCGCCGATAGCTGCGCATAACGCCGTGAACGAGTGACCGCCGCCCGCAGCCAGTCGCGCCCCGGTACCCCGCTCAGCACTGAGTGCGTGACGGCCTCCTGCGCCGCGATCCACGCCTCCGTCTCCGGATCGTCGAGCCGCTCCAGCCACTCGTAAGGATCGTTGAACCACCTCCCGTGCAGCGTGTAGCCGCTATTCGGATCGCGGCGCGCCTTGGGGAATTCGAAGGCCGAGTTCAGATTCTTCATCAGTGGTGGAGGAGTATCGCGCGCTCGAGCGGCGCGACCTCACGTGTATTCCCGGACATCTGTACGACCAGGAGTACGCCAGTCGTTCGGAGCGGAGTTTCATCTCGGTTCCAGCAGCCGGATCTCCGTAAGGCGGTACGTGAGATGGTCGGGGAAATGTGTCCACATCCTGCCCCCGCTACTTAGCTCTCGGAGGTCGGCGCTTCGCGCCTCGACTTCCGAGAGTTTTTGAGGGCGGCCGAGGTCGGTGATCTTGCGGACCGGCTCGACTTGTCGATTCTGTAGTCGCGGCGGCGTTTTACGTTCGCTTTACACGCAGCACACCGTGCTCTGACGAGAGCCCCCGAGAATCCTGGCATGCGACGGCTCTCGCTGGTGCTTTGCGTCGCTCTCGTGGCCGCGTCGTCTGCTGCCGCAGCACCTGAAGCAGTCGACCGTGGGCTCATCATCAGGCTGCGACCACCTCGGTTCGTGCTCCGCGAGCTCGACGGTAGCCGGGCGCGGTTCGCGGTCAATCGATCGACGACGGTCACGCTCGACGGTCGGCGCGTGCGGCTCGCTCAGCTTCGCCGCGGCGATGTCGCCGTCGTGCTCCATAGCAGGCAGATCGTGACCGCCGTGAGGGCGTTTCGACCGTGACTGGCGTCGCGGTTGTGATCGAAGACGACGAAGTGATCGGTGCGCTCGTGGCCGCCTATCTCGAACGGGCCGGCTTCCGGGTCGTCTGCGAACAGACCGGCGAGAGAGGACTTGACGCTGTCGAGCGGCTCGACCCCAGGGTCGTCGTCCTCGACCTCGCATTGCCCGACCTCGACGGTCTCGAGATCTGCCGACAGCTGCGGGCCAGCCGACCTGTACCGATTCTGATCCTGACCGCGCGCGACGAGGAGGTCGATCGGATCATCGGCCTCGAATTGGGCGCGGACGACTACGTGACAAAACCCTTTTCGCCCCGCGAGCTCGTCGCACGCGTGCGCGCGGTTCTGCGGCGTGCCGAGCCCGCAGCGGAGGAGACCGGAATGATCGAGCTCGGAGATGTCCGGCTCGATCGCCGGCGCCGCCGAGTCGCGGTCGCAGGATCTCCGGTCGCCTTGCGCATGCTGGAGTTCGAGCTGCTGGCCGAGCTCGCAGAGAATGCGGGCCAAGTCGTCAGCCGAGACCGGCTGCTCGAGCGCGTCTGGGGCCTGTCGTTCGCGGGAGGGACGCGCACAGTCGACGTCCACGTCGCGCAGCTGCGCAAGAAACTGGACCGTCCCGACCTGATCGAGACCGTTCGCGGGGTTGGCTACCGCGCTCGCGAAGACGGTGCGCCTAGCGGGGCCTGATGTCGCTGCAGACGCGACTCGGCCTGGCGATCGGCGCTGCCGTGCTTGCAGCCGTGTCCGTGTCGCTGCTGGCCGGCGCGTATCTCGTTCGCCGGTCGATCGAACACGCCGCGCTCAACGGGCTCCGACGCCAGGTCGGGCTGCTCGCGAAGGAGGACTTGCAGCCCTCGCCCGGGCCACTCGGACGGTTCCTCGCAACTCAAGACGAGCGCCTCTCCGTGCTGCCGCGCCGGCAGGCAGAGCTGCTGCTCCCCGATCGTTCCGCTGCGGGACGGATTCGGATCCACGGACGTGACTACCTGTACGCCACCCGGACGAGCGGGCCGGACGCCGTCATCCTCCTGCGGACTGCGACCTCGGTCGGCTCCGACAGCCGGCCGTTCTGGTTCGCGCTCGCAGCCACCGGGGCGCTGGGCTGCCTCGTCGCTGCAGCGCTCGCCGCACTCCTCGCCCGGGGAATCGCGCGTCCGGTCGCGCGAGTCGCAAGAGCGAGCAGTCGTTTGGCTGCGGGCGAAAGCCCACAACCGGTTGCCCTTGCCGGCGCGCGTGAGCTTCGGGAGCTCGCGCGGTCGTTCAACACGATGGCCGGCCAGCTCGCACGCGCGCGCGAGGCGGAACGCTCGTTCCTGCTCTCGGTCAGCCATGAGCTGAAGACGCCGCTGACCGCCATCCGCGGCTATGCCGAGGGGCTGGAGGAAGGCGTGTTGACGCCTCAGCGTGCGGTCAAAGTCATCCGCACCGAGGCGGCGCGTCTCGAGCGCCTGATCACCGATCTCCTTCATCTCGCCCGCCTCAACCGCCAGCGATTCGACATTCATCGCAGGACGGTCGACCTTGCTGAGATCGCGCGAGAAAGCGCCGCGCGGCATGCTGCACGCGCACGAGAGCTCGGCGTGCAGCTTCGTCTCGAAGAGAGTTCAGCCGCCCTCGCCGAGGGCGATCCGGATCGCCTCCTGCAGGCCCTCTCCAACCTCGTCGAGAACGCACTGCGGTGCACCCCGCCGGGAGGCACGGTCACGCTCACCCCGGCGGCCGGCAGGCTAACCGTCACGGACAGCGGTCCCGGGATCGCGCGCGAGGAGGTCCCCCGCGCGTTCGAACGCTTCTTTCTCTACCGGCGCCACAACGGCGACCGCGCGGTCGGCACAGGTCTGGGGCTCGCGATCGTGCGGGAGCTCGCACAGGCGATGGGCGGCGACGTCGAAGTAGCAAGCCCTCACGGTGCGGGTGCGGCGTTCACGATCCGGCTCCCCCTTCCACGGCCCGCGAGCAGATCCAACGCTCGCTAGTCGCGGCGGAGCGCATTACACGCGTTTACGGAGCGATGACCTCGCATTACGTGTCTTTCATGTCACGCAAACAGGCGGCTGAAATAACGGACCGGTCACGAGCACCTTCGAACCGGAGGTTCGCATGAAAGGCAGATTGATGTTGCTAGCGCTCGCGTCCGCGCTCGTCCTCGCGCCGATTGCCGCGGCAGATGTCATCCGAGGCACCGACGGCCCGGACAACCTGAACGGCACCGCTGCTGCCGATCTGATCTACGGCAGAGGCGGCAACGACATCATCCGTGCTCACGACGGCAACGACGTCGTCTACGGGGGCAGCGGCAATGACGTCATCCGGGGCGGGCCAGGCAACGACGTCCTGTACGGCCAGTCCGGCAACGACGTGATGTGGGCCGGCGCGGGGGCAGACGTCCAGTACGGCGGCGCCGGGAACGATGTCCTGCACGCGCTGGCCAACGACAACCAGCCCGATGTCCTCGACTGTGGACGAGGCTACGACGTCGCCTACGTCATCGTCCACGACCCAGTGCGGCTGCACGGCTGCGAGCAGGTGATCCGGCTCAGCCCGGAGCAGGCCGGAGCGATGGCCGCGGCGAACGACGACAACGGATAGCGGATCACGCGCGGCGTCTACGCGAGTCAGGTCCTGCAGCGCCTGCCGTTGCAGGACCGGCGCCGCCGTAGGTCTGAGCGGGATCCCGTCGCCGGCGGTCCTAGACCCGGATAAAGGAACCGCGCAGGATTCAGGGTCGGTAGGTGATGGGGGTGAGCGACCGCGACCCGAGTCCCGACATCGAGGCCGTCTATCGGCGTCGTTACGGCAGGTTCCTGCGCGTCGCGGCGGCGATTCTCCGCGACGAGCAGCTCGCTGAAGAGGCCGTCCACGATGCATTCGTCCGTGCGCTGCGCCATCGCCATGGCTTCGATCGGCGCGGCTCGCTCGAGGCCTGGCTGTGGCGCATCGTCGTCAACGAGGCCCGGCGGAGAAGGACGATCGAACGCGCGGCGCCGGTGACGGCGCTCGACGAGGCCGCCGCGCCCGCGACGGCGAACGGCCATCGCGAGACCGGCGCCGTCGAGGCGATGGTTGCGCTGCTGCCCGAGCGTCAGCGCCTCGCGCTCTTCCTCCGCTACTACGCCGACCTCGACTACGACGCGATCGCAACAGCACTCGGCATCAAGCCGGGGACGGTGGCGGCCGCATTGCACGCCGCACATGCCGCGCTTCGTCGCCAACTGCTGGAGGTGGAACGATGACCGACGCCCACGTCGCAGAGTTGCTCGACGAGCTGACTCCGAGCTACGACGGACGCCGCGGCGACTGGGAGCGCATCGCGGCGGACGCCGAGCAGACGCAGCCGCGCGCGCTGCGGCGTTCGACGCGTTTGCGTTTGGGCGTCGTCGTAGGCGCGATCGCCGCA
>Ga0066671_10000734_pt1 | contig 10385 bp, 9 predicted proteins | sample GraSoiAngelo_120_FD_62294 | JGI IMG/M metagenome (GOLD analysis project Ga0066671, IMG submission 62294) | Grasslands soil microbial communities from the Angelo Coastal Reserve, California, USA - 14_0919_09_20cm | ecosystem: Environmental > Terrestrial > Soil > Grasslands | place: USA...
GCGTGAGATGTCGATCTTGCCTTGCGCGCGGATAAAATCTTTTTTGCGCACCAGCTCGAACTGCTCGAGTTCGAACGCATCGGCCTTTAAATTTATTTTGGCGCTTAATCGATCGATCTGCCGCTTAAATAAAGAAAGTGAATTTCCGCTGGCGGTAAGAAATCCACCGAGTTTGCGCTCGCGCGCGTTGAGCGTCCCTTCAATCGCGATCGCGCCGGCAAAATCGCGCGGGCCGGCGCCAAAAAGTTCTGCGAATTGTCCGAGATCGGTGATCTTGCCCAGGATTTGGCCGCGGAAATCGGGATTGAGCCAGTCGGCGGACTTCGAAGGAATCGCGCCTTCACCGCTCATGCTGAGTTCGTTTTGCCGCTGCTTGATGTAGAGCTGTTGGAGCTGGATCTGACGATTGTAAAAAATCGCTCCGAGCATGATCACGTCGGCCGCGCGCTTGTGCCAACTCAAACCGTTTAGTTCGGTCCAAACCGAAGCAGTCCCACCCAATGGATCGCGCGGATCTCCACGAAATGTGAAATTGCAGGCGCGAAGCGAACCGCCGAGCGGATCGGTGAAGCCGAGCGCTTCCGATGTTTGCGCGAGCGAAATGCCACTGGCGGTGCCGGCAACGTTCCAACGGGTATGCTGTCCCGGCCATTCATTTGAAATGCTCGCGCGAATTTTGCCGCCCAGAACGTCGAGATCGAATTGGAGATCGGCGCGTTGTTTATCAAGCCGCGACAAGTCGATGGTGATGGATTGAAGATCGAGGCCACGGGCGAGATTCATCCCGCCGATAGTAAGACGATCTTCCTGCCATTTGGTCGCGCCACGTAGCTGCGAAAAACTTTGGCGCAGTAGCGGCGACGTGATCGTGAATTCGCCGGAGGAGAACCGGCCGGATTCGATTTGGTTTCCGGAAATCGATGCATTGCGCAGAAGCACGACGGTCGGACCGTTCTCAACTCGCAAATCGATATGGCCAATGTCGAAGTTGGCTGGGAGGAGCGCCTGCAATGCCGTCCAATTGAAACGCGCCACCCGTGCGCTTTCCGAATAATCGCGGCGAATTTCAGCGCGCCCTGTTTTGATCGACAACGTCCGAATGCCGTCGCCGCGTCCGGCCAGAATTTTTGCCAGACTTGGATGAATAACCGCCTGCTCGGCGTTGAGCTCGATTTGAGTTGCCGAGCCCGGCTTACTCGTGACCCGGATGCGCTCGATTGAAACCGGTCGCAGAACGGGCGCGGAAATTTTTCCGAGCTCGATGTTCAACTGCTGACGACGCGCCTGCCAATGCAGCCAAAGTCGCAGCCCATTGGACACAACAAACGGGGCGAAGACGATCGTGCCCAGCACCACCATCAAAGTGGCGAGCGAGATCAAGAACAGACGATTTTTGGGCATCCGCGCCCACTGCTTTAATGGCAAATCCGCTGCAGGCAAAGCAGCTTCGCAAATTATCCTACTGGTTCGTGACCGGCGATTCGATCCGGGGTGCGTTTGTAAAAATAAGCTTCAAGGCCTGGCGCGCATGAATTCGTTTGCTCAACTGGCGCTGCAGTTCCTGTTCTGCTTCGGCCGGCAAATTTATTTCCCTGGCCTGGCGGCGCGCCATTTCCGGAAGCTGCGCGAGTTCATTCTCGAGATCGGCACCGGTAATCTTGTTCCAAAGACCATTCTCAAGCGTGAGCACATCCACGTGCTTTTCTTCGATCCCGACAATTTCGGCGTGCGGCAGCTGAATCAGGATTTCGTCGGGCCGGACATCGACCGCCACATCCTGGCGCAAATCAAAGCCCGCTTTGACCAGAAACATTCCACTCAACTTGATCCGCTTGGAGCTGCCGGCCCAGCGATGCAGAAATTCGCGTTTGACCTTCAACTGACGTTCAAGAATCGCGAGCTCGGCAGTGGGTGTTGCCTGATCAACTACCGTCCGATTGTTGATGGTGATTCGCGGTTGCAAATGCGCGATGTCGATGAAAGCGGAACGCAAATCTTTTCCGAGACGTTCCAAATCTTCCGTTCCCTGACCGATGGTGCGCGCGGGCCACGTTTCCAACCGCAGAAAAACGAAGACGCCCGCTCCGGAGAGAATTAGCACGACAAGCGCCAATGCAGCGGGCCAGGAGAATTTTCCTGAAGGTGCTGACTTCAACATTGGACGTTGAACGTTGGGCGTTTTCTTCAATCCCCAAAAAAGTACCGCCCCCCACGCCCGATGGGCGTGAAGGGCGGCTGTTCCCCCCAGAACATCTTACAAAATCTGGGCAGCTACTACCCGAGCTTGAAGGATGCCGCAACAAAAATTTCTATAAATTATGCAGCCCTTCTAGGGGTCGCTGGAAAACCAAGGGGTCGACCATGGAGATGTCGATCTTGAAAGGCCGCTTTTCTCGCGAAATGTCGCCCAACACTTGCGGAATCGGGCGATGCGCGTTTTAGTTTTGTATGCGCAATTTGCGTCCGGAAAAACCGAGAAACCTCGCCGGGTCTCTCCTGGTCGCGCATCCGAATATGCTCGATCCGAACTTTCGGCGAGCGGTCCTTTTTATTTCCGCGCACGATCCGGAAGACGGTGCGATTGGAGTTATCATCAATCGCCCGCTTGAAAAAAACATTGCCGAGTTGGTCAGCGAAACACCGCCGCAGAATCTGGCGGATGTCCCGGTTTTTTTTGGCGGCCCGGTCGGGAATAATCAACTGATGCTGGCGGCATTCGAGTGGCACAAAGGCGAAGGCCTCAAATTAAATCAGCACTCGCTAAGTGCGGACGAACCGATCGCCGCTGTCGCAGATGGGGCGCCTTCGGTTTTCGCATTCCTCGGTTACGCCGGATGGAGTGCTGGACAACTCGAGGCCGAGATGAAACAAAAAGCGTGGATCGTGCAAAAGCCCAGTCGCGCCGCTTTGAAATCGGAAAAGCTTTCGCGGCTTTGGTTCGACATCATGAACCGGCTCGGTCCGTGGTACCGGCTGCTTGCCGCCGCCCCGGACGATCCGTCACTGAACTAGTGAATGGTGATCAGTGATAGGTGAATAGAAATTTCCGCTAGTCGCGTCGCCGACTTCCGACTATTCACTATTCACCTATCACGATTCACGTTTCTAAATGATCATCGGCGTTCCCAAGGAAATTAAAGAGCAGGAGCGGCGCATTGCGCTCGTCCCTTCGGCGGCAGAGCTGTTAACCAAACGTGGACACACTGTCCTGGTGGAAAAAGACGGCGGAGTGGGTTCCGGTTATCCGAACGAGGAATATCGCCAAGCCGGCGCGGAAGTTGTCGATCTTGCGAAAGATGTTTTCGCGCGCGCCGACCTGATCGTGAAAGTGAAGGAGCCGCTTTCGGCGGAATTTCCGCTATTGCGAAAGGGACAAATTCTTTTCACCTATCTTCATCTCGCCGCAAGCAAACCGCTCACGGACGCACTGCTCAAGTCCGGTGTAATCGGCGTTGCCTATGAAACGATTCAAATCGGCAATCGCTTGCCGCTGCTCGAACCGATGAGCGAAATCGCCGGCCGCATGTCGGTGGTGATGGGCGCGTATTTTTTGGCGAAACACAATGGTGGCAGCGGCGTTTTGCTCGGCGGGGTGCCCGGAGTATTGCCGGGACGGGTGGTTGTGATCGGTGGCGGCACTGCCGGTGTGAACGCGGCCCGCATGGCAACCGGACTCGGTGCGGACGTGACGATTCTAGAAGTAGATCTCGAACGAATGCGATTTCTCGACATCACCATGGGCAGCGCGCACACGCTTTATTCGAGCGAATCGCATCTGCGCGAGCTCATGCCGAATGTCGATCTTTTGATCGGAGCTGTTCTCTTGCCTGGGGCGAAAGCACCAAAACTGATCACGCGGGCGATGTTGAAAGCGATGAAAACGGGCAGCGTGCTGGTGGACATTGCAATTGATCAAGGTGGCTGCGCCGAAACATCGCGACCGACAACGCATTTGGAGCCGACCTATGTCGAAGAAGGCGTCATCCATTATTGCGTCGCCAACATGCCGGCGGCTTACGCTCGCACCGCCACCCAAGCGTTGACCAACATCACTTATCGCTATGTCGAATTGCTGGCCGATCTCGGATTGGACGAAGCCTGCAAGAAACAGCCCGCGCTGATTGGCGGTATTAACACCCGAGACGGCAAGCTGACGTGTCGGGCGGTGGCCGAGGCGCACGGCATGAATTACGAAGCGCCTTTGTAAATTGCACAGCCGAAATGCATTCTTGCTGCGAAACCTCATGTGACGGAGCTTTTCCAATTATGAAAAAATACATTTGCATCCTGGCGGGTGCCGCACTTCTCGCGGCTTGCGAACAGAAAACTGAAACTGCCGCGCCGGCCGCGAGCGCATCTCCCGAAGCAACGACCAGCACCACAACTGAGTCGACTACAACCAGTCCTTCACCGACACCTTAAATAATTAACATTCAAATACGTCCAATACTTACATGAACAAATACATCTGCCTCTTTATAGGTGCCGCGCTTTTGGCGGCTTGTGAGCAAAAGGAAACGACGGTAACCAATCCGCCGTCAGATAAGACGGAGAAAAAGGAGAGCAACACGACGATTGTGAATCCGTCGCCAGCGACCTCGACAAAGACGGAGAGCAAGACGGACATCAACGTCAATACGTCGCCTTCTCCCTAAACTGCGGATTCGATTATTTGCGAAGTCTTTCGTTCGCTGCGGCGAACGAAAGACTTTTGCTGTACCGAGATAACGGTAGGGGCGGTTCACCGAACCGCCCGCGAACGCCAATCCGGCTCGGATCGATTGAGGTCAATCGCCCCTACCTCATTGGTTCCGGTCTGCTTTCCTGTTAAATAAACATCATCAGCACGATCAAACGCTTCACACTTCCGAAGAATCGCCGCCTGATTCAATCCGTTGAATTCGAACGCGTAAAAAAGAACGGACGCGTTCAGCGAGGTTCATTCCTGTTCCTGAGCATTCTGCCAACCAACAATGCTGCCGATCCTTTTCGGGCGGGATTTGTTACCTCGCGCGCTCTCGGATCAGCGGTTGTGCGCAACCGCGTTCGCCGTCGGCTGCGCGAAATCGTTCGCAAACATCAACGCGAGATTACTGACGGCGCATGGATCGTGACGATTGCGCGCGCGGCTGCCGCTCGTGCGAGTTACGCGCAACTGGAAGCTGAGTGGTTGCGTCTGGCCAAGCGCGCTTCTATTCTAGCGACTCCATGCTGAAAATTTTACGTGCGCTTATCCGCTTTTATCAGCTGACAATTTCGCCGCTGCTCTCGATTCTGGGCGGTCCGGGCTCGGGTTGTCGTTTTGAGCCCAGCTGCTCGCACTATTTTTTAGAGGCCGTGGAAACGCACGGCATCATCTCAGGGGGCTGGCTTGGTTTGAAACGTTTAGCGCGCTGTCATCCGTGGGGCGGCTGCGGGCACGATCCAGTCCCCAAACAAATTTGCGCTCGAAGGGTCGCCAAGTCGCTGGCCTGTGAATAGCGAGCGCTGCCAATTTTATGGATCGAACTGCGTGGATCGTCGTTATACTTTGCGTCATCGGTTTGCTGACGTGGACCTGGTGGACAAGCCAGCACCAGCCGCCGCGTCCCGCGCCCTCGGCTTTGCCGCCAACACCGGTTCCTTCTGCAGCTGCTAGCGCATCGGCAGCTCCTCTTACTTCGCCTTCAACTGTTCCTGCTCCGACCGCAGCTCCGGCGGCCGAAGCGGCTCCGGCGTTCGCGGAAAAGTCCGAAACGTTGCGAAATGACGATCTCGAGCTTCGCCTAACGAATCGCGGCGGCGGCATTCGCGAAGCCGCTTTGCTCAATCACATCGCGCAGGGAGATCAGCGCGTTATCATTAATTCAAAAGACCAGTTACCGGTCGGCGCGCTTGTTGAACAACCGGCCAATCCTCGGATCGAGGAGTTTGCATTGAGTCGAGAGCCCGATGGCAGCGTTAAATGTGAGCGGAGCGCCGACAACGTCACTGTTCGCAAGAAATTTTTCTTTCCGCCGAGCAAGGAAAAGAAAGACAACTTTCTGGCCGAGATGGATGTCGATCTTGTGAACGGCGGCGCCCAACCGTACACGAATCCTGGTTATTTCGTCGCACTCGGCTAGGCGGCTCCGATTCACCCGAAAGATTATTCTTATTACACCCGCCTGGTTTGGTGCATCGACGGCAAAGCGAAAGGGATCGATGTCAATTGGTTCGGCGCCGGCGGCGGTTTATTGGGGATCGGCCAACATGCGGCGCAGGCATTTTATCAGCAAGACCTCGCGAATGCCGATTGGGCCGCGGTGAGCGATCAATTTTTCACAACCCTGATCGCGCCATTAACGGCGAAGGCCAATGGGCTTTGGGGCCGCCGTCTCGATATTTCGCCCGAGCAGAAAATGTACGGCCTGGCCGGTGCGTTGCGCATGCCAGGTTTTCAATTGCCGCCCGGTCAAGCTTACAGTGCTCGCTTCGAAATTTGGGCAGGGCCAAAAATTTATCATCGCCTTGCCCGCCTCGATCACAACGAAGCCGAGATCATGGATCTCGGAGTATTCAAAATCGTCAGCCAGTTCCTGCTCAATTTTCTCAATTGGCTCCACGGTTTTATCGGTTCCTACGGCTGGTCCATTCTCGCGCTCACCGCCATTATTAAGATCGTGCTCTGGCCATTGCAGGACAAAGCCAACCGCTCGATGCGACGGATGTCGCTCCTCAATCCGAAAATTCAGGAGCTGCGCGACAAATACAAAGACGACCCGACGCGCATGAATCAGGAAGTGATGAAGCTCTACAAGGATTACGGGATCAATCCAGTCGGCGGCTGTCTGCCGATGATGATTCAAATTCCGATTTTCTTCGGGCTATTCAAAATGCTCGGCCAGGCGGTCGAACTGCGAAACGCGCACTTTCTCTGGGTGCGCGATCTCTCGCAGCCAGACACGGTCGCGATCCTTCCATTGTTGGGCTATTCGATTCCGATCAACATCATCCCGCTTTGCATGGCCGCGAGCCAGATCTGGCTGATGGCGATGACACCGAAGACGGGCGACGCCACGCAAAGGCGCGTAATGATGTTCACGCCCCTGATTTTCTTGTTTATCTGCTACAATTTTGCCGCGGCTCTGGCATTATATTACACGACGCAAAACCTTTTCAGTATCGTGCAATTTTATTACAACAAACGCCAACCGTTGCCGACGCTGGAAAAGCGCGCGCCTGCGGGGAAACGAAAATGATGACGCCGAAAGAATTACTCGACACCATCCTTGGTTATCTCGGCTTCGTCGTTCAAATCGAAGAGTCGCAGAACGAAGCGGGCAATCTGGTCTTGCAAATTTACACCGAGGAAAGTGACCGGTTGATTGGGCGCGACGGCGAAACGCTCGAAGCGTTGCAATTTTTGCTCAACCGCCTCTTGCAGACGAAGGACAAAGACGCGCAGAAAGTTGTGGTCGATTGCGAAATGTATCGCTCCATGCGCGAAGACCGAATCGTCCAGCGCGTTCGCGAACTCGCCGAGCGTGTGCGCGCCAGCGGACGATCGCTCCAGCTCGAGCCGATGAATTCATACGAACGCCGGATCGTCCACAACGCTTTCAAAGACGACCCGGACATCGCAACCTGGAGCCCGTCCGATTCTGCGCGGATCAAGCAGATCACGTTGCTCAAGCGCCAGCCGAAAAAAGAACCGGCGAACAAAGAGTGACCTGTCCCGAGCGGATGTAAGGGATCTTTCATAAGGAGATTGATCACGCTCAATTGATTTGTGTGATCCGCGCTTCGACTGTGAGATCCCTCGTTTGCGCTCGGGATGACGACGAAGTTATCGCTGCTCGGGCGCGAAGCGCGCCGCTTCTTTCGTCTCACCGGACTCTATTTCCGGTCGCCAACGAAATTTCTGCAAAAGCGGATTGGATTTTCGTTCGAGCGCGTCGGCAACGAGTTCACCGAAGACCGGCGCAAATTTAAATCCATGTCCGCAATCTCCGGTTGCGATGACTAAATTTGGACGCTCCGGATCCGGCGCGATCCAGAAATCTCCGTCGTTAGTGTCGCAATACATGCAGACGCGCGTGAAAACGATCGGCGCCTCGGCAAGTGCGGGGATTGTCGATCTTAGGAATTCGCGCAGATCGTTCTCGTCTTTCGCCGTTACGACACGCTCTACAGAATCCGGTGACATCTCGCGGCCTGGACCGTGGTTCGCGATTTTGACCACGCCCTGATTCAGCGGAAAGCCGTAGTAGCCTGTCTTTGAAATATCCGCGCCGAAAAAAGGAAACCGTTCCGGAAGGAAAAGATCCGGCTCGTCCGGCTTCAAATGGAAAACCGGATGTCCGGTCGCGCGGAAAAAGTTTTTTGTCGACGGCAACGAGTACGGCACCCACGCGCCGGCCGCAATCACGACTGCGTCTGCGTCGATCCGTTGTCCATCTTCCATTACAATTCCACTGACGCGATGTTCGCTTTCATCAAGTGCGACAAACTTCGATCGTTCGCGCAGTTCAACCCCGATCGATTTCGCGTGTTCGATCAGCGTCGCAACTACGCGACCGCTTTCGACATAACCCGCGTCCGGATCAAAAAAGCCGTCCTGAAATCGACCTGGAGCGAACGCAGGAAAACGCCGATGGAATTTTGCCGAATCGAATCGTTCGAACCGATGTCCCTGTTCTTGCAGGACCCGGCAGCTCTCGTATTCAAAATCACCCGGCTGCATCGGATGCCGGCAAATAAATAAAACGCCCGTTTCATGATACAGCCCGATCCCAAACTCGGTGTTCCATTTTCGCCAGAGCTCAATGCAACGGTCTGCGAGCGCGGTGTAATCTTCATCCGGACCGTAAGCGGCGCGGACTGCTTTACTGATATCGGTGGAAGCAGCGAGCGGATGGGGCAGGGGACCGGGATCAACGAGGATGACTTTATGACCGCGTTTTTTTAATTCTATCGCGGAAGTAACCCCGTTAATCCCTGCACCGACAACAATTACGGTCACGCCTTAAATCCGAAGATAATTTTACCGCTGCGCTTGCTCTGCGATGCGTGCGCGACGGCTGCTTTCGCTTCATCAATCGCATAAGCCTTCTCCACTTTGGTTTTCAATAGGCCGCGCTTGGCCATTTCGAACAGCGGCTTAAATGCTTCCATTCGTTCCTGCATGGTCGCTTTGTCGTACCATTTATTGATCCAGATTCCGCGGAACCGCAGATCTTTGAAAATGAACAAACCGGTCGGGATTTTTAACGGCTGCAAACTCATCGCGCCGAAAGACACCAGCGTTCCTCCAAAGGCGAGACAATTGGCCAAACGCAGCGCGCTGTCGCCGCCAACCGAATTTAGTCCGAGACGGATGGCCGCGCCGCTCGTCGCATCTTTTACTTCATCTCGCAGCTTTTCGTTATCGACCAAAACGACATCGCCGCCTTCACCGCGTAGTTCGTCAATCAGATCCGCGCGCCGTACGACGTTCACAGTTTTGTAACCAAGCTCGTGCGCAATGTGAATCACCGCGCGGCCGGCGGCGGAGTTGGCCGCGTTTTGAATCAGCCAGTCACCGCGTGCAAGATCGACATAATCATGCAACAACCGCCACGCGGTCATCGGATTGATCTTCAACATCGCGGCGTGCACCGGCTCGATCTCGGGCGGGATTGCAACCAGTTCATTTGCTTTGACTGTCATCGCTTCACGCCACGTCCCGATGTTGTGCGGCAAAATTACGAGCGCACCTTTGGTGATCGTTGAAACGTCGGCGCCAACTTCGACAACAATTCCCGCGCCTTCGAATCCCGGAACTGCCGGCACTTCGCGGCGGCCGGGATATTTTCCTTCGATCGCGTTGATGTCCGCCGGATTAATTGGCGCGGCGCGCATTTCGACCACTGCTTCATCCGCTGCCGGCTTCGGCCAGGCCTCCGTTTGAATCTGCAAAACGTCCGCCGGATTTCCGTGCCTTTCGTAAACAATCGCCTTTATAGTTTTGCTCATTGATGAATTCGGCGTCGCATCCTCAGCCTGTCGCGATCAATCTGCAAACTGGCGCGCGCCTGGCGCTGATTGGTTTGATCATCAACATCGCCTTTGCCATCATCAAAATCGCGGGCGGCGTTTTCGGAAATGCTTACGCGCTCATTGCCGATGGAATGGAATCAGTGCTCGATGTTGCCGGCTCAATCGTCATCTGGGGCGGCCTGCGTTTTGCCGCGCGGCCACCTGACGCAACCCATCCTTACGGTCACGGCAAAGCCGAACCGCTGACCGCGATTTTCGTAGCTGGCATTGTTTTAGTCGCCGCACTCGCACTCGCAATCGAAAGCGCGCACACCATGTTCTTGCCGCATTCGAAGCCGGCTTCATTCACGTTGCTGATTCTCTTAATGGTTGTCATCGTCAAAGAA
>Ga0066671_10000736_pt1 | contig 10374 bp, 9 predicted proteins | sample GraSoiAngelo_120_FD_62294 | JGI IMG/M metagenome (GOLD analysis project Ga0066671, IMG submission 62294) | Grasslands soil microbial communities from the Angelo Coastal Reserve, California, USA - 14_0919_09_20cm | ecosystem: Environmental > Terrestrial > Soil > Grasslands | place: USA...
CCAGCGCGAGCACGAAGCTGATGATCCAGAAGCGGATCACCACGGTCGGCTCGGACCAGCCCATCTGCTCGAAATGATGGTGGATCGGCGCCATCTTGAACACGCGCCGCCCGGTCCTCTTGTAGAAGAAGACCTGGATGATGACGCTCATCGCCTCCACCACGAACAGGCCGCCGATGATGCCGAGCACGATCTCATGCTGGGTGCAGACGGCGATGGCGCCGAGCGCTCCGCCGAGCGCCAGGCTGCCGGTGTCGCCCATGAACACCGCCGCCGGGGGCGCGTTGAACCACAGGAAGGCGAGCCCCGCCCCGACGATCGCGGAGCAGAGGACGGTCAGATCGCCCACCCCCAAAACGTGCGGAATGCCGAGATAGCCGGCGAACTTCGCATTGCCGACCAGATAGGCGATGACGAGGAAGGCGAGGCTGGCGATGATCACCGGCATCGTCGCAAGCCCGTCCAGCCCGTCGGTCAAGTTCACCGCATTGCCGAACGACACCACCACGAAGGCGGCGAAGAAGGGGTAGGCGAAGCCGAGGTCGACCACCGGCCCCTTGTAGAAGGGGATGTAGAGCTCGGTCCCCGCCCCATAGGTAATCACGGCGCAACCGATCCCGGCCACCAGGAACTCCGCGAGGAGCCGCACCCGGGCCGAGACGCCCTTGTGGCTGCGCTTGGTCACCTTGTCGTAATCGTCGAGGAAACCGATCAGGCCGAAGCCTACGGTGATGAACATGCACGCCCACAGATAGCGGTTGGTGAAGTCCATCCACAGCAGCATCGAGACGCTCAGGGAAGTGAGAATCATCAGCCCGCCCATGGTCGGCGTGCCGCGCTTGGCGAGGTGGGTCTGCGGACCGTCGGCGCGGATCGGCTGGCCCTTGCCCTGGCGGATTCGAAGCCAGCCGATGAACTTGGGCCCGATCAAAAGGCCGAGGAACAGCGCCGTCGCGGTGGCGGCGCCAGCACGGAAGGTGATGTAGCGAAAGAGGTTGAACACCCCGGGGAAGCCAAGCTGTTCGGCAATCCAGAGAAACATCAGTTCTTCCCGCCCGCCAGCGCCTCCACGAGCGCGGCAAGACCGATGGAGTTGGATCCCTTGACGAGCACGGCGTCGCCCGCTTCGAGCTTTCCGGAGGCAAGCGCGATGGCCGAGGCCGTGTCGGGCACATGCGCTATTTTAACCTTTTGGCCAAGCGCTTTTGCCAGCGGCGTCATCTCTTCTCCGACCAGGATTGCATAATCGACACGGGCGGCCTCGATCGGCTCCGCAAGGCTGGCGTGGAAGGCATCCGAAGTTTCGCCCAACTCGCGCATTCCGCCCAGGACCGCAATGCGGCGGCCGGGGACGCGGGCGGAGCCGAAGGTCTTCAGCGTGGCGGCCATCGAGGCGGGGTTGGCGTTGTAGCTCTCGTCGATGAGGAGCGCTTCGCCGCCCTGGACGGGCACCCGATGCCGCTCGCCGCGGCCCTTGAGGCCGGGGAGGTCGGCCAGGGCAAGGCCGGCCTGGGCCAGGTCCCCGCCCATCGCCTCGACCGCGCCGAGGATGGCGAGGGCGTTCGACACCCAATGGTCGCCCGGCTGGGAGATGGTGAAGGTGAGTTCCGCCCCGGGCAGGATCGCGGCGACGAGCGAACCGCCGGTCGAGGCCGGGACCACTTCGCGGGCGCGGATGTCGGCGCCCTGGCCGAGGCCGAAGGTCAGGACGTGCGCCGCGTGCGGGCGGGCGGCGGCGAGGAGGCGGTCGCGGTGCGGGCTGTCGAAGGGGACGATGGCGGTGCCGCCGGGCTCCAGCCCCTGGAAGATTTCCCCCTTGGCGTCGGCGATCTCCTCGTCGCTCCGGAAGAAGGCGCGATGGGCGGGGGCGATTGCAGTGACGATCGCGACATGGGGGCGAACCAGCCGGGTCAAAGCGGCGAGCTCGCCGGCATGGTTCATCCCCATTTCGAATATGCCGAAGCGGCTCCCGCGCGGCATCCGCGCCAGCGACAGCGGAACGCCGGTGTGATTGTTGTAGCTCTTCACCGACCGGTGCGCGCGGCCAGGAGCCGCCCGCTCGAGCGCGGCGAAGAGCGCCTCCTTGGTGCCGGTCTTGCCGACGGAGCCGGTGACGCCGCAGATCCGGGCGTCGGTCCGAGCCCGTGAAGCGCGCCCGAGATCGTTCAGCGCCGCGAAGGTGTCGGCGACATGGACGTGCGGCCGCTCCACCTCCTCGCTCACCACTGCCCCGGAGGCGCCGGCGGCGAAGGCCCTGTCGAGGAAGAGATGCCCGTCGGTCGCCTCGCCCTTCAGCGCGAGGAACAGGTGGCCGGGCTCGACCTCGCGGGAATCGAAGGTGACCCCGGAGGCTTCGAACGCGCCGTGGACGGTGCCGCCCGTGGCTTCGGCGATCTCCTCAGCTGTCCAGAGCGCGCTCATAAAAGCCCCTCCCCTTCAGGGGAGGGGTTGGGGGTGGGGGAGGTGGAAATCGCAAGCGCCGGTGCTTTCGCCCGGCACAGGCCCCACCCCAACCCCTCCCCTGAAGGGGAGGGGCTTGGCACATGTGCCAAAACCCTCACGCCGCGCACTCCCGGGCGACCTGGACGTCGTCGAAGGGGAGAACTTTGTCGCCGACGATCTGGCCCTGCTCATGGCCCTTGCCGGCGAGGAGGATGATGTCGTCGACCCCCGCCTCGGCGACCGCGGCGGCGATGGCGTCGCGGCGGCCTGCCACTTCGCGGGCGCCGGGTGCGCCTTCGAGGATTGCAGAGCGGATCGCGCCCGGTTCCTCGCTTCTGGGATTGTCGTCCGTGACGATGACGAGATCCGCCATCGCGCTCGCGACGCGGCCCATTTCGGAGCGCTTGCCGACGTCGCGATCGCCGCCGGCGCCGAAGACGATGATCAGCCGCCCCTTTGCGTGCGGCCGAAGCGCCTCGATCGCCGCCTCGATCGCGTCGGGCGTGTGGGCATAATCGACATAGACGGGGGCGCCCGCCCGCGTAATCACCGCCCGCTCGAGCCGCCCGCGCACCGGTTGCACCCGGGCGAGATTGACGAGGGTCGGGCGAAGCTCGCCCCCGGTCGCGAGCACCAGGCCTGCCGAGGTCAGCGCATTGGCGGCCTGATAGGCGCCGATCAGCGGAAGCACGACCTTGTGCCGCTCGCGCTCCGCCTCGATCACGAGCGTCTGCCCGAGCTGGGTCGGAATCCGCTCGACCAGCCGGAGCGTCTCGCCCCGCTTGCCGACGCTCAGCGTCCGAAGCCCCCGCGCCTCCACCCGGCGCAGCACCTCGTCGGACTTTGGATCGTCCGTCCACACCACCGCCGCGCCGTCCGGCTCCACGACCTCGCTGAACAGCCGCATCTTTGCTTCGAAATAGGCCTCCATCGTGCCGTGATAATCGAGATGGTCGCGGCTGAAATTGGTGAAGGCCGCCGCGTGAACCGGCAGCCCCTCGGTGCGGTATTGCGACAGGCCGTGGCTCGACGCCTCGAACGAGGCGTGGGTCACCCCCTCGCGCGCGAGCCCTGCCATGTTGGAGAGGAAGGTGACGATGTCGGGCGTGGTGAGGCCGGTCTTGACCTGCTCGTCCGCCGTCGTCACCCCGAGAGTCCCGATCGAGGCGGAGACATGCCCCGCCATCCGCCACAATTGCCGGGTGAGCTCCACCGAAGAAGTCTTGCCGTTGGTCCCGGTGACCGCGACCACCGTCTTGGGGAAAGGCGCGAAGAAGCGGGCGGCGAGCCGGGCGAACTCCCGCCGCGGCTCCTCGGCGGCGATATGGGGGGCGCCCACCACCGATGCCTCGGGACGCGCGACCACCGCCGCCGCGCCCGCCTCGACCGCCTGGGGAATAAAGTCCTCGCCGTCGAACATCGTGCCTCGAAACGCACCGAACACCGTCCCGGGGGCGACTTTTCGGTGGTCGATGGCGAAACCCGTCACCCGAGAATCGGAGTCGATCCCGGCGAGGTCGCGCAGGCGCATCGGATCAGTGCGCCGCTTCGCGTTTGACGTAGGGGAGCACCTCGCTCATGTCGGCCTCGCGGGCGAGATCGGGGCGAACGCCGAGCAGCGCGCCGGTGCGGCTCACCACCCGGGAGACGACCGGCGCGACGTTCCAGCCGGCGGTGTGGAAGCCGTAAGTGTCGGCGGTCGCCTTGGGGTCGTCGAGCATGGCGACGACCACATAGCGCGGCGCGTCCATCGGGAAAACACCGGCGAAGGTCGTGACGACCGCGGCGCCGGTATAATGTCCGCCGACGATCTTCTCCGCGGTCCCTGTCTTGCCGCCGACGCGGTAGCCCGGGGCATCGGCCTTCTTGCCGGTGCCGTCGGTGACGACGAGGCGGAGAAGGCCCCGCATCCGCCGCGAAGTCTCTTCGGTGAACACACGGCGTCCGGCCGGAACCGGATGGCGCGGATCGACCTTCAGGAGGGTCGCCGGGCGCCAGATGCCGCCGTTGAAGAGCGTCGCATAGCCGATAGCGAGGTGGAGCGGGGTGACCGCGATGCCGTGGCCGTAGCCGACAGTCATCGTCGCCGTCTCGCCCCAGTCATTGCCCGGGGTCAGGGTGCGGCCGCGCTCGTTAAGCTCGATCGACACCGGCTCCATGAAGCCCATCTTGCGAAGGAACGCCTGCTGCCGCTCGGCGCCGACCTGCGCCGCGATCTGGGCGGTGCCGATGTTGGAGCTTTCCTTCATGATCTCCGCCACCGAGCAGGCGCGGCCGAAGGGGTGGGTGTCGGTGATGGTGAAGCCGCCGACCGACAGCCCGCGCGGGCAATTGTACATCTGGCCGAAGCTCTTGATGATGCCCGAATCCATCGCCATCGCGACGGTGAACGGCTTGAAGGTCGAGCCAAGCTCGTAGACGCCGAGGGTCGCGCGGTTGAAGCCGGCCAGAGCGGCGTCGCGGCCCGGAACGTTCGGGTTGAGGGAGGGCAAAGAGGTCATCGCGATCACTTCGCCGGTCTGGATGTCGAGGACGAGCCCGGCGGCGCCGATCGCGCTGAACTTCGCCATCGCGGCGGCCAGCTCGCTCTCCATCACCGCCTGGACGCGGGTGTCGATCGACAAAGCGACGGGGGTCGCGCGGGCGGACGGGTCGCTGAGGCGGGCGTCGAGCACGCGCTCCATCCCCGCAACGCCGCGCCCGTCCATCGTCCAGCCGAGGACATGGCCGGCAAGGCCGGTCTGCGGGTAGAGCCGCTCGGGCTCGCGGCCGAACTCGACTGCGGGCTCGCCGAGCGCGTTGACCGCGGCGACAAGCTCGGGGACCGCCCGGCGGCTCAGATAGGCGAAGCTCTTGCCCGAAGTGAGCATCGCCAGATATTCGGCTTCCGTCTTCTCCGGCATCAGCTCGGCGAGCTTGCCGGCGAGTTCCTTCGGATCGGTCAGCAGCTTGTTCGGGTGGATCGCGATCGACCAGGCGTCGATATTGCGCGCCAGCGGCATGCCGTTGCGGTCGACCAGGTCGCCCCGCGTTGGGATCAGCGGGTTCATCATCTCCGCGGCGCCGGAGCGGTCGGTGAACACCTGCAAATAGAGGAGGCGGCTGGCGATCACCATCGTGACGCCGGCGAAGACCAGCATCGCCAGCATCAGCCGGTGATAGGTGAGCGCCATCGACTGCTGCCGCTCGGGCAAGGGCAGGATGGCGTCGGGACGAAGCGCCGCCGCAGTCACCTCGTGCCCTTCCGGCTCGCGGTCTCGGAGCGGGCGGCGTCGGCGAGCGAGGCGGAGAGCGAGTCGAGCGAAGGCTTGCGCGGCTTGGCCTGCGCGGTCTCGGTCACGGTGGGCTTGAGCGGCTTCGCTGCCGGGGCCTCTGCCTGGGCCTGCTTCACCACCGGCTTCGGCTTTGCCTTGGCCGGCTGCGGCGCGGCAGGCTCGGGCGCGATCGTCGTGAACGACGCCTGGTGCACCGTCGCGGTCACGGCCGGCTGCGGGGCCGAAGCGGCGACGGCCATCCGCACCTGCGGCTGGGCCGGAGCAGGCGCGGCGGCCACGGGCGCTGTCGTGTCGGCGGAGGCGAGGGTCACCTTCGCCTTCTCCTCATAGGTCGGCTGGTGCTGCTCGAACTGCGCGAGCGTGAAGGCGTCCTTCAGATATTGGCCCGAGGCCGGCGCCGACAGCGCCAGCACCTCGGCGTTCCAGCGCTCGAGCTGCGACAGCCGGCCGCGCGTGCCGAGCTCGGTCTGAAGGCTCCTGATCTCTTGTTTCGTCGCGATGATCTGCCGCTCGACCGAGCCGAGCTTGTTGCGCTCCGTCGCGACCTGCAACGACACCATATAGCAACCCAGCGCCGCTCCACCGACGGCGGCGACCCAGGCGACGGGCTTGAATCCTCTGGCGATCATCCCGGTATTCCTTCACTCGACTGGCCCCAGGGGGCGGCATTCGTGCGCCTGGCGACCCGCAAGGTCGCCGAACGGGCGCGGGGATTGGACTTCACTTCCGCTTCGCCGGCGCGAACCGGCTTCGCCACGGCCTCGAAGCTCGGGCTGGGACCAAGGTCCCGCCGCTCGGGCAGATGGCGCGAGCCGGAGGGCAGATCGCCGCTGCGCTCCTTCAGGAACCGCTTCACGACCCGGTCCTCGAGGCTGTGGAAGGTCACCACGGCAAGGCGGCCGCCGGGCTTCAGCACCTGCTCGGCGGCTTCGAGGCCGCCTTCCAGCTCCTGAAGCTCCTCGTTCAAATGGATCCGGATCGCCTGGAAGGTGCGGGTGGCGGGGTCCTTCTTCATCCCGGCGTGCCAGCCCAAAGCCTTGCGGACCACCTCCGCCAGCTGGGCGGTGCGCTCGATCGGGCGCGCCGAAACGATCGCTCGGGCGATCCGGCGCGATTTGGTCTCTTCGCCATAGCGGTAGATGACATCGGCGATGTCCTCTTCCGGGGCGTGGTTGAGGAAATCGGCGGCGCTTTCACCCTCCCGGGCCATCCGCATGTCGAGCGGGCCGTCGGACTGGAAGGAGAAGCCGCGCTCGGCGCGGTCGAGCTGCATGGAGGAGACGCCGATGTCGAGCGTCACTCCGTCCACTTCGTCCACATTGCGGGCGGCAAGCGCCTGACGCATCCGGGAAAAACGCTCCGGAACAAGCGTCAGGCGCCCCCCGCTCGAAGCCGCCAGGGTCTCGCCTTCCTGTATCGCGTCGGGATCGCGATCGAAGGCGTAGACCCGGGCAGCCCCTTTATCGAGGATTGCACGCGTGTAGCCGCCGGCGCCGAAGGTGCCGTCGACATGGGTTTCGCCCGACTGGATCGCGAGGCCGGCGATCACTTCGTCGAGCAGAACTGGGATGTGGGGCGCGGGGGCGGCGGCGCTCATGCCTTCAGCCCCTTCTCTTCGAGCCGATAGGCGGCGAGCTCGCGCAGATCCTCGTCGCCGCTCTTCAGCGCGACATAGGGGTTCCAGATTTCGAACGTCCCGCCGGCGCCGACGAACAAAGCCAGGTCCTCGATCTGCCCCTTGCGGCGCATCATCGGCGGAAGGATGATCCGGCCGCTGGGATCGTAGGGGACGTCTTCGGTCAGGCCGAACACCCGGCGGGCGCGGGCGGCATGGGCGCCGGGGTCGCCGCCCTGCCCTTCCTCGATCAGGCGCTTACGCTCGATCTCGGCTTGGAGGATTCGGCCGTAGCCGCGGTCGTAGGCGGTGAGGCAGGGGTCGGACTGGTGGGCGCCGAGGATGACGGCCTTGGCATCCGAGCGGCGCTCGACGACTCCGCGGATGAACGAAGGGATCGAGAGACGCCCTTTGGCGTCCACCGCGTTGAGTGCGCTCCCATTGAAGAGATGCTCCAACTCCACGGTTTTTCGATCCGCTCCCTGCACACGGACCTTCCCTGTTCACGGACGCGCGCCTCCGCGTCCGCGTGACATCACTGTCAGCCAGAAAGTGCCCCAAAAAACTCAGAGGCTGTGAATAACAGGATGGGGCACGGGATGGAAGGGTTTTTCATGCCTGTTGTGGGGATTTCATGCCACCAGAGGGACTTCTCTGCCGTTTCTTGCTTTGTTCCGCAAGGATTTGGGGCAAGATGTTGCCGGAAAAGGCTGTGGATAAGTTTGTGGTTTGCGGCGGGGGCATGGAATCCCCGGGGCCCCAGGACGCGAGTCTCCGGGCGAGGGTGCTGGGGAAATTAGGAATGTCCCGCTCATCCTGAGTAGCCGGTGAGCCTGTCGAACCGCCGTATCAAAGGACCGCGCGGGTTCCGTCCTTCGATACGGGCCTTCGGGGTCGCTCAGTCCCTACTCAGGATGAGCGTGGTGTGATCTACTGCTTCTTCGCCGCCACCCCAGCCGCAGGCTTCACACTATTGGTATCCGCATTCCCGGGCGCCACGCCGAGCTCGGCGAGCGGCTCCTTGGGCTCGCCCTCATTCTCAGCCAGAGTGGGAACGACTCCGTTGGCCATCTGGTCGACGGCGTTGGCGGTGATCGGGGTTTCGGCGCTCGGCCTGACGAAGATCGCCGCCAGCAGCACCAGCAGGAAGACGAAGGCGAGGCCGGTCAGTCCGATCCGAACGCGCTGCATGGCGCCGATGGTCTCCTCCCCCGCATTCCCCTGCTGCCTAAAAGGTAACGAGGCGCCATCCGAATGCAATGGCGAACGTTCGAACGCCCTCCAGCCCCGCCCGGACGCCGTCTTGCGAACCGCTCGCATGAATCCCCTTGACGGAAGATGCTGCACTCGCGAAGTTGAGTAGCATGCAGAAACCCTATCTCATTGCCGCTCCCCTCGCGGCCCTCATCGCCCTCGCTGCCTGTAACAAGGGGCCGGAGACCATCGTCGCCGGCAACGACGATCCGCAGGCCGCCGCACTTAACCAGGCCGCCCCGGTCGCTCCGCCGCCGATGATCCAGGCGAGCCGGACCTACCGCTGCAAGGACAACAGCCTCGTCTATATCGATTTCTACACCGACAACACCGCCCAGGTGCGCAAGGACAAGGGCGCCACGCCGACCATCCTGACCTCGGCCGGCGGCGGCGCGGCCTATACGGCCGAAGGCTATTCGGTGAGCGGCAACACGCCGCAGATCACCTACACCGCTCCGGGCAAGGGCTCGCAGAGCTGCAAGGCCTGATCGCTTTTCACATTTACCGCCTCAACGGGCCGGCCGGACATCCTCCGGCCGGCCTTTTCTTTTTGGGCGGGGCTCAGGCGGGCGCGTGGGCGGCCATCATCTCGGCCATCCGCCGCTGCATCTCGTCCTCGGGGACGTCCTCGATGTGGGTGGCGACGCTCCAATTATGGCCGAAGGGATCGGTGAAGGTACCCATCCTGTCGCCATAGAACTGGTCCTCGGGAGGCCGCTCGGCGGTGGCGCCGGCCTCGACGGCGCGGGCGTAGAGGGCGTCCACATCCTCGCAATAGATAAGGAGAGCGGAGGTGGGTCCGCCGCGGGCGAGCGGGCCGAGGCGGTTCATGTCGGGAAATTCGTCGGCGAGCATGAGGAAGCTGTCGCCGATTCGGATTTCGGCATGGCCGATCTTGTCGCCCATCGGCAGCCGCAGGATCTCGGTCGCACCCAGAGCGCGCTCGTACCAGCGAATCGCTTCGCCTGCGCCGGCGATGAAGAGATAGGGGGTAAGGCTGTGATATCCCTCCGGAACTGGATTGACCGCCATCGTCGCCTCCGTGATCGAGTGAACAAAAGGTGACCGTCGATAGCGCAGATCAGGAGTTTCGACAAATCCGGGGCGATATCCTAGAGGCGCGGGCATGAGCGAATCCATCACGCCGCAGATCGTCGCCGAGCACGGCTTCTCCCCCGAGGAATATGAGCGCGTCCTGCACGCCATGGGGCGGGAGCCGAACATTACCGAACTCGGCATCTTCTCGGTCATGTGGTCCGAGCATTGCTCGTACAAATCCTCGCGGATTCACCTCAAGAAGCTCCCGACCACCGCCCCCTGGGTGATCTGCGGTCCGGGCGAGAATGCCGGAATCATCGACATCGGCGACAATCAGGCCGCCATCTTCAAGATGGAGAGCCACAACCACCCCTCCTACATCGAGCCTTACCAGGGCGCGGCGACCGGGGTGGGCGGGATCCTGCGCGACGTCTTCACCATGGGCGCCCGTCCCGTAGCCAATCTGAACGCGCTGCGCTTCGGGCGCCACGACCACCCGAAGATGAAGCACCTCATCTCGGGCGTCGTCGCCGGCATCGGCGGCTACGGAAACTGCGTCGGAGTCCCCACAGTCGGCGGCGAAGTGAACTTCCACCGCGCCTATGACGGCAACATCCTGGTCAACGCGATGACCGTCGGCGTCGCCGATCAGGACAAGATCTTCTATTCGGCCGCCGCCGGAGTCGGCAATCCGGTCGTCTATGTCGGCTCCAAGACCGGCCGCGACGGAATCCACGGCGCGACCATGGC
>Ga0066671_10000737_pt1 | contig 10370 bp, 8 predicted proteins | sample GraSoiAngelo_120_FD_62294 | JGI IMG/M metagenome (GOLD analysis project Ga0066671, IMG submission 62294) | Grasslands soil microbial communities from the Angelo Coastal Reserve, California, USA - 14_0919_09_20cm | ecosystem: Environmental > Terrestrial > Soil > Grasslands | place: USA...
GTGCCCCTTCGTCCAAAGCCTGCCAGGTAAACTGACCGCGACCCTTCAACTGCGCGCGGATGCTCTGCAGCGTCTGATCCGAGTCGTTGATGGAGACAGTGAAAGGAACACCCAACTTCTCCCACTTCATCGTCACGGCTGTGGAAGTTGGCTTTAGATCTTCAAAATCAAATTCGAGCGCCTCTTTGTTCTCAGCGAGCGGTCGCGGTTTTACATCCACGCGCAAAGCATCTTCTTTCTGGTCGTAGCTGTAGCTTCCCCACGCGGTGTTGGTATTCGAAAAAATCACCGTCCACGAATCCTGATTCGGAATCATGTGCAGCCCGTAGGTTCCTTTGCCCAATGGCTTGCCCTCCACTGAAACCGGATCGCTGAATTCAATCGTCGTATTTTCATTTGCTCCTACGCGCCAGACTTTTCCGTACGGAACGAGGCCGCCCCAAATCTTTCGTCCGTTCACCAATGGGCGATGGTATTTGACCGCAATATCCGTCAGCGCAACGCGCTGTTTCACTTCTGCAGCCTGGCTGACGTCAGGCAGGTTCAAATCGTTTTGTGCAGAAACGCTCCCGGCAAGTCCGAGAATGGCGAGACAAAGAGTGATCGTTTTCATAGTCGTGGCGCTTACCCTGCTCGGATTTTCGATGGTTCGCTACCAGATAATTAAAGATTCGCGTCGCCCCGAAACCCTTTAAAGTCTTCGCGGCAAGTCGCTATGGCTTCATGCTCTCGTAGGTAGATACATGGCGTCTTCGACGCGCGGGGCGGCGAAAGTAATACTGCCCATAAGAGCGGTCAAAGTCTGCATCGAAGTCAGCACGAGACTTGCTCGAGAGCGCTGACAGCAGGATACCCGCAACGCCGAGCCACAGGCCAGCACTCAACGCGCCATTTCCCTCGAACCACGCTGCCGCTGACGGCCAGGAAAATCCGACGAGCAATACGATCACAGCCAAGGCAACAATCCAAAGAACCGGAGTGAACAGCAGGCGCCGATATACAGCCGCGCGCATCTCTCCGCTCGCGACCAGGCGAATCGCACGAGGCAAACCTAGTAGTATCGGGTACGCAATCCGTGCAGTCACGAATAGCGCGATAAAGAAACCAAGCGACACCCACAGCGCCCCTAACCAACCCTGCGCCATCGCCATGAGAACGAGTCCTAAGCAGAATAGAAGCGCGATGATCGTTTGCATGTTTTTAGGCCTGACTAAATACAGAGCTAACCCAGCTAACCCCGACCTGTGAGGTCAGTCCTCACATCCTTCTACGGGAAATCCGGGAAGAAGTTTGCAAAAAATTTCACTGCTCACTCCAAAAATCATCAGCGCATTTTCGATATGGAACACCGCCAGAACCGCACCCGCCCGACCACCGAATGCTCGGTGGTTGGGATCACCATTTTGCCGGACCGTGTGATCCAACTGGTCGCGAGCCGATGTGCTTCTTAGAAGAGTTCGCTGGTCAACCCAGTTGGATTTCTGGCGGCACCTCAGGATTCATCAACGAGGCGCCGCCATCCGCGTAAATCACTTGCCCAGTTATCCAGTCGGCTTGTTCTGAACAAAGGAGCGTCGCAACGTTGCCGATATCTTCGGGCGTTCCCAGCCGGCCCATGGGAGTCCACCCGCGCGCGTGCCAATTTCGGATGAGTTCCTGAACTTGCTCGGGCAGCGAATTCAACACGCTATCCTCGGTCCATCCGGGGCTGATGGCATTCACTGTGATGCCGCGTTTGGCGAGAGTCACCGCGAAGTAACGTACGAGCGACTCAAGCGCGGCCTTGGCTGAACCCATTGCTACCCACGGTTGCAGTCCGCCAGTGCGGCTGCCCTGGGCGTAAGTGATAGCGAGAATTCGCCCGCCTTTATCCATGAGAGGAACCGCCTCGTGCACGCTGGCGAGGAACGCTTTCGCCTGTGAATCGGACGCGGCATTCCATTGTTCGAGAGTGATCTCCATCGGCGGATAGAAGAATGCACCTGCTTCCGGTCGCGCATTGCTGACAAAAATATCGAGCTTGCCGAATTCGGCTTTAACTTTGCTGAACATCTGAGTGATTTGTTTGGGATCCAACACGTCCGCTTGCACCGCGAAACCGCCGGCGCCTCGTTCGCGCACCTGCGCAAGCGTGTCTAACGCGGCGGCCTCGTTTTGATAATAGTGGATAGCTACATTAGTGCCGTGTTCGGCCAGTTTGAGGGCGATCCCTCGACCAATGCCACGGGAACTCCCGGTGATCAGCGCATGTTTTCCCTTCAGCGACATATCTGTTAATCGACGTATCTTTGCGCGATCGGCATTTTGCGGCCAAGTCCAAAGGCGCGGCTTGTTACCTTTATTCCGGGCGCGGCCTGCTCACGCTTGTACTCATTCAGATCCACCCGGCGCTGCACCCAACGTACGGTTTTCTCGTCGAATCCGCGCGCGATGATATCGCGCGCACTCAGATTTTCTTCCACGTAAAACTCCAAGATCTGATCTAGAATTTCATACGGCGGCAGCGTGTCCTGATCTTTTTGGTTCGACTTCAACTCTGCGCTGGGCGCCTTGTCGATTGTGGATCTTGGAATGATCTCGCGCACACGGTTTATCCAGCGCGCCAGCTCGTAAACAATTGTTTTCGGCACGTCGCTGATCACAGCCAGTCCGCCGGCCATATCGCCGTAAATCGTGCAGTAGCCCACGGCGAGTTCGCTCTTGTTTCCAGTGCTAAGCACAAGATGACCGAACTTGTTGGAGAGCGCCATCAACGTCATCGCGCGCAGACGCGGCTGCATGTTTTCTTCCGTCTCGTTCTCATGCAGGCCTTTGAAAACTTCTTTGAATTGTGATTTAAACACGGCGAAGGCGTCGGTGATCGAAACCTCGAGAAATTTGATGCCGAGATTTCGCGCAATCGCGTGCGCATCGTCGATGCTCCCGCGCGATGAATAGGGACTTGGCATCGAAACGCCGGTCACGTTCTCCGCACCCAGTGCATCCGCAGCGATGGCCGCAGTGACCGCGGAGTCGATGCCACCGCTGAGGCCCAGCACCGCGGAACGGAAATTGCATTTGCGGCAGTAATCGCGAAGACCAAGCGAGAGCGCAGCGAAAAGTTGCTCCGCGGTTTTTACTTCATGAAACGCCACCGTCCTGGTTGAATTCGTATCGACGACTCTTTCGTCTTCGCGAAATGCCGCCAGTTGCGCGATCAACTTCCCCTCTGCGTTTACTGCAATAGAGTTCCCATCGAAGATCAGTTGATCGTCCCCGCCCACGAGATTGCAATAGCAGATTGGACGCTGATGCGCGCGGGCGGAACCGGCCACTAACTCGTAACGGATGGCCGGTTTATGCAAGGCAAACGGCGAGGAACTCAGATTGACGATGATCTCGGCGCCTTGCTCCACCAACTTGCCCACCGGATCGACGTCGTAAAGCGGTCGCGGCAGGTAATGTTCCGTCCAGATGTCCTCACAGATCGTCACGCCGACTTTTTTCCCCTGCACTTCGAAAGGCTCGACGCAGTTGGCCGGCTCGAAATAACGGTCCTCGTCGAAAACATCGTAAGTAGGCAAAAGTGACTTGTAAGTTTTGCGGATTGGCTTGCCGCGCTCGAGCAGAGCGGCGGCGTTGCGGAAAGGTTTGCCGCGCCCCTCGTTACGATCAACAAAACCGACCAGCATCGCCGCCTCGCCAACGCGAGAATGAAGTTTGTCCAGAATCGCAAGGTTCTCTGGAACGAAACGCGATTTAAAAACCAAATCCTGCGGCGGATATCCAGTGATGGCCAGCTCTGGAGTCAGCACCAATTCCGCGCCCGCCGCAGCGAGGCGCTCATAAGCGCGGATGATCAGTTCGCAGTTTCCGCTCAAATCGCCTACCGTCGTGTTGATTTGAGCAAAACCAATCTTCATGTCGCTACGGCAAATTATGCACCGTAGCTCCCGCAGCAATTCCCTTTTGTCTTAGGAGCTGCCCCGCCCCAACTGGCGGCGATCGCCGAGATTTGAAAGATTTAGGGGCATTAAGAAAAAACGCCTGGCTATATCGAGAATTGGATGTTGGGGAAACATCCCGTCAATCAATTACGGACCAATGGGCACTAAGGCCTAATCTGAACAATCTGCGAGCAGGCCGTGGTGCTTTGGTAGTCACAAATCTGATAAGTAATGGCATGGATATGTCGAGGGATGTGGAGAATCTCTATGTATCTTCCATCATCTGTTATGGTTTGAAACCAATGCCCATTCTTGTAAACGTCGAGCGCCTCCGTGTCCCCACCTGAATACAGAATCTCAAGTCCTTCTTCGTGGTGCGGGACCGGAAACAGGTAAACGGCCGTAATGAGCGGAGGATTGTTTTGCGGGATGTCTTGTGCGAAAAGGGAGCAAATCCCCAGTACAATTAGGGTTATTAGTAGTTTTTTCATAAAGGTTTCATTTCATCTCCGACGGAACGCCACAAGGCATCCGAATCTGGCGCGTGAGGTTGGAGGAGACGGTCACGCAAACCAATGCAAAACGATGTTCCGGCTCACCATTCTTCTACGGAAACTGAGGAACCAAGTTTCAGAAAATCAGAGAAGTTTTGTTCGACGCGGCGGAGCCTTACCGATTCTTTCAAACGAATAATCCTTTGGGGGAAGCGACTGCTTGGGCCCCCGCGGTGCGGAGGCGGGTTAACGAGCCCGTGCTAAATTTCATAGACCGGATCGGGTTAATCCCCGTTTAATTCCCGGCACCCGCCAGTCCTTTGACCACACGTCGAACATGGTTTTACGATGCGGCTGGCAACGTCATCGAGACGCACGAGCACAGGGCGATTTCAAAGAATGGTAGCGCCCAGCGAAACAAAGCCGTCACGCGATGAAAACGTGACCGCTAAACAATCAAACAGGCGGCTACTTCTTATCTCAGTGCAAACGTGGCGCTTCCAGCCACGCTCCCGCCGATTGATATGTTCACTAGGTAGGTTCCGGTGCTGAGCGCACTTGCACGAGGTTATACACGTATTGGCACCCGCTTATGCGGAAGTTCGCTCCGTTGTCAGCTGGCAAAGGTACGTGCTCTCATCAACTGACCCCACGGCCCCGCCTGAGGTGCGAAAGACCGAGATTGTCGCCGGAGGCAGCTGGCAGGTTGAAGCGTCATCAGAGGTCAGCGTAGAAACCACTGGTATAAACGTCACGCGAGACGCACGGCCGCGCAATAGAGAACAAACCAACCTGAGCGCGTTGACGTGCTGTGCGACGAGATCAGCAAGCGAGAAATGTTGTAGAGCCCGTTTGTGCCAAACGCCTCTTTGTGGCTGCGGTGCTTGACACAAGCACCGCTACAACATCGCTGTCTTACTGATTGTTCTCGACAGTTCGCGGCGCAGGCCTGCTCAACTCCATCTTGTCGCTCACCTGCTGAGTTTTGGCGTTCTGTTCCTTTAGACCCGCGGCCGACCGGATTTTTTGCTTGGTTGAACAGCCTGCCGAGAGTAAATGAGTTCGAATCGGCAAAATTGTTGCGCCGCACCGTGTTCGACAGGGTTACAGCAAAGCTCAAGGACTTTCCGCGCTTCACATTTTCCCGGAGGTTTTTGGCAGTTGCCTGCTTTATTCTCGCCTGCCTAATCGGATATCTTGACTATTTGACAGGATATGAGCGTTCGCTGCTTCTCTTTTACCTGCTGCCTATTTCGTTAGCAGTGTGGTTTGGCAACTTCGCCTTTGGTCTGGCCATAGCAATCGTCTGCGTGGGGGTATCAGTGGTTTCAGACGTTGCAGCTGGAATTCCAGTTCTGCGATTCTGGAACATTGCGACGTTGTTTGTCTTCTATGTGCTTTTTGCAGGCGTGCTATCGAAATTAGGGACGCTCATTCGCGAGCTCGATCGGCGCGTGCATGAACGGACGGCCGCACTCGAACGTGAGATGGCTGAGCGACGCCGGCTCGATCAAGAGATCGCGCAAGTAGCGGATCGTGAACGGCGGCGGCTGGGCCAGGATCTGCACGACACACTGGGACAGCATCTGACGGGCACGGCTCTCGCAGCTCAAGTACTGAAGGAAAAACTTGCCTCGCGGTCTGCGCCCGAAGTGGGCGAAGCAGAAAAGCTCGTGCACCACGTTGAGGAAGGGATCGATCTCACGCGTAGCCTCGCCCGTGGCTTCTTCTCGCCAGAACTGGATGCGGAAGGGTTAACCGTGGCATTGCAGAATCTCGCTGAAAACGTAAGCGAGAGATTCCGGATCAGGTGCGTTATTAATGGCGACCAGTCAATTCTGATCCACGATCGCACGATTGCGAATCAACTTTATCGAATCGCCCAGGAGGCGGTGACGAACGCCGTTAAACATGGCGCTGCCAGGCAAGTTGATATTCGGCTCGCGAAGGATGGCCCCGACCTTTGTCTAACAATCATCGATGACGGAATCGGATTTCCCGACACCCCGCCGAAGTCCGGAGGCCTCGGGCTTCGTTTGATGCAACATGGTGCGGCAATGACCGGCGCGACATTCGATGTTCGGCGAAATGGTAAACGCGGGACAATTGCCACATTTCGAGTTAAAGATTTCGAGTCGCAATGATTTTGGATTTCTCACGATCAGTCTGCAACTTTCTGGAATGATGACACGCAAAAGGCGCATCTTTATAGTCGATGACCATCCCCTCGTTCGGGAGGGACTCGCAAATCTCATAAGCGCGCAGCGCGATCTCATGGTCTGTGGCGACGCAGAAGATTCGACCCAGGCGACCACCAAGATCCGCAAGACGCAGCCCGATGTCGCGCTTATTGATATTTCCCTCAAAAACGAATCGGGATTGGAATTGGTCAAGGATTTGAGAAGCCAGTTCCCGCAAGTCGCGTTGATCGTTCTCTCCATGCACGACGAAGCCTTATATGGTGAACGTTCGCTGGGCGCAGGCGCGCAGGGTTACGTCATGAAGCGCGAGGCAAGTAAGAAGGTACTGGCCTCGATCCATCGAGTTCTCGAAGGCGGCGTTTATGTGAGCGCAACAGTGGCGAGCAGGATGGCCCTTAGACTTAGCTCACCGCGCGAGGCAGCTCCCCGCTCACCGGTCGAGCGCCTGAGCGATCGCGAACTGGAGATCTTTCGCTTACTCGGTCAGGGCCGCACCACGGCGCAGATTGCCAGCGACTTGAATTTAAGTTTGAAAACGGTCCAGGCCTACTGCGCGCGCGCGAAGGAAAAGTTCGGCGTTGATTCCCTCACTGAGTTACTTCGGGCAGCCATTCGCTGGGAAGACGCCAGCCACGTAAAATAAAAGCAAAACGGGTCAGAGCTTCCTTTGACCTGAGGTGAGACTGCAAAAACGCTTAATTTTCTCTGAGGTAGCTCACGTGCCAGATGGTGCCGTTGCCGTCTTCGCTAATGAGCAAGCTCCCGTCTTTGGCGACGGCGATTCCAACCGGGCGCCCCCAGACTTGGCCGTTGGATGTGATGAAACCCGTCACAAAATCTTCATATTCGCCGAGCGCTTTTCCCGTCGCGTGATCGAACGGCATGCGTACGACTTTGTAACCGGTGCGTTTCATTCGGTTCCATGACCCGTGGAACGCAGCGAAGACGTCGCCTTTGTATTCGGTGGGGAATTGGTCGCCGGTGTAGAAGCACAAGTTGAGCGTGGCCGAATGCGACTGAACGAGCACGTCGGGAACGATGACTTTGTCGGCGAGCTCAGGGTGTTTCCCTTTGTGGCGTGGATCAGCGTGGCTGCCGATGTAAAACCACGGCCAGCCATAAAAACCGCCGGGGCGCACACTGGTGATGTAATCTGGTGGCAAATCTTCACCGATTTCGTCGCGTTCGTTCGTGCTCATCCAAAGCTCATTTGTGCCGGGGCGAAACGCGATGCCGACCGCATTGCGAATTCCCCACGCGTAAACTTTCCGGTCTGTCCCATCGGGGTTGAACTCGAAAATGCGCGCTCGATCGGCTTCCGCCGCGTTATCGGAAACGTTCGAGCGCGAACCGATGGACACGTACATCTTTTTGGCGTCCGGCGAAAAGACGATGTCGCGCGTCCAGTGACCACCGCTGCGCAGGTGCGCCGCGCCGCCGGAGAGACGCGCGGCCAATTCTTCTGCCGGCCCGCGCGCTTTGAGATCGCCGTTGCGATAGGGAAACCGGATTACGCCGTCGGTGTTCGCGACGTACAAGAATTGGGGATCGTCACCTGGCGGATAAAACGCGATCCCAAATGGTTTGTTCAAACCACTTTCTGCAAAAACTTCAGTCGCGTCTGGCTTGCCGCTGCCTTTGGTATCGCGCAGCACCTTGATTTGATTGGTTCGACTCTCCACGACAAAGATGTCGCCGTTAGGTGCGGTTAGCAGAAATCGCGGATCGCGAAAGCCGCTGGCGTACAGGACGATCTTAAATCCGGGTGGAACTTGAGGCTGAGCGTCCGCTGGACGTCGCGCGACGTGCGGCGGATTGATTGCCAGAACATTTGAACTCGGGGGAGGTAAATCCTCGACGGTGATCTTGCGTCGCACACCGGGCGCATCGGTTTTCCAATCGCCCATTGCGGCTTTGCTGGTGAGCGGTGTGCCGCTTTGCGCGGACGTCCCAACTGGAACAGCGAGAACGCTCGCGAACAGAATCGTGCAACAGGAAAAGCGCACTAATCTGCAATTTGCCATTATTTTGGTAATCGCGTTGCGCTCCTGAATCGCGCGGCTTGGGTAGCGCATGCGTCTCGCGTGCTGGTTTCGGCGTCGCGCCGAAACGATCTTTTCTTTGAAGCTGAATTCAGGCCGAGTTAAACCAAACGGAAAAGTCGCGATCGCGAGACGCGTGCGCTACCCAGACGTTGGGGTTCGCTTCAGTGAGGAATGATGGTTCCCAACTTCTCGACCAGTGCCTCGCCTTTCTTGCGATCGTTGATCACAAACGTGTTGTTTTCTCCGAGAGTGGACCAGGGTCCGCGCGGCACTTCACTGAAATCTACGAACCGCCAGTCGGTCACGTCGGTTGGTTCTAATCCGAGGTAGTCGCGCACCGCTGGCGAAACATCAAGGCCGGCGCCTTTGTTCAGGTTAGGTTTTGGCCGTTCGTTGCCAAACACGTATTGCCAGTGATCGGTGCGGAACGGGCCAGCATCTTCCCATTGCGCATATGCGACGCGATTGCCTTTGCGGATCGCGATCCAGCGGCCCTTGCAAGTTGAAACGGCCGGGCCTTGATAAGCTTCATTGAACCACGGAACAACGCGTGGCGCCTCGGGCCGATGGCCCTCTTTTGCTTTATCGTTATAAGGAAGCGCACAATAAAATGGATTCAGTCGCGGCGTGAATTTTACGGGAATATAATTGCTGCGATGAGCCGGATCAGGATTATCCATCCCGCCATAATTTTTCGTCCATTCGTTATCCCAGGAGCTTGTCCGATTAGGGATCGGATTGTTACCGGATGGTTTCTCGCCGACCCAGAACACCGTCGTTACGATCTCCCTTTTCCACGGGAAACGCTGTCCCGGTTCAGGCGTATTTTTGGCCAACTGTCCCGGCGTGAACGCGAGCGAACTAACATCGAACGAACGATCCTCTCCCGGTTTCTCAGATTTTTTGCTGAATTTTGTCTTGGCAGGCTCGGCCTTGGAAGAGGTCCCGTGAGCAAATAGCGACGTGATGGACGAAAGGATGACCGCGATCGTGTGAGTAAATTTTCCAGGTTTCATTGTCTGTAATGGCCGACGCGGTAAGAAGACGTACGTCTCCTTAATGTTTCGTTTACAAGGACGCGGATGCGCGTCAGTCGCGGCGAATTCAGGTGCGCCGTTAAAAAATGCTCGCCCAATCTCGGTGCTGATTCGGGCTAGTCAACCGGAAAGATCAGCCCGCGAATAACGCGAATACACGCAAATAACAAAAATATCCTTCCCGTATTCGCGTCAATTTGTGTGATTCGCGGGCACGATCCTTCCGTTCAGAGAAATTTTCCCGGATTCAAAATGTCGTTTGGATCGAGAGCTTGTTTGAGCCGACGATGCACGTCACGCACTGCCTGGCTGGTCGCCTCTGGCCACCAGCGTTTCTTTGCCAGACCGATCCCGTGTTCGCCAGTAATGACACCACCCCAGGCCAGTACTTGAGCGAAAAGATCATCGAGCGCATGCTCAACTTTTTCGCGCACGGCGTCGTCGCGATTGTATCGGTCCGCCATGATATTGACGTGAATGTTGCCGTCGCCGGCATGGCCGAAGCACGCGATCGGAAATCCGTGCTTTGCCTGTAGCGACTCCGCAAATTCCATCAGATCGACCAAGCGGCTGCGCGGCACGACTACATCCTGGTTTAGCTTTGTGAGGCCGGTCGCTCGCAGCGAATTGCTGAACTGGCGACGCAGCGCCCAGAGCTTTTCGCAAT
>Ga0066671_10000738_pt1 | contig 10363 bp, 6 predicted proteins | sample GraSoiAngelo_120_FD_62294 | JGI IMG/M metagenome (GOLD analysis project Ga0066671, IMG submission 62294) | Grasslands soil microbial communities from the Angelo Coastal Reserve, California, USA - 14_0919_09_20cm | ecosystem: Environmental > Terrestrial > Soil > Grasslands | place: USA...
CGAGGCGAAGAAGTTCAGCTTCTACGTCGGCGTCGACAATGTGTTCGACAAGAAGCCGCCGTTCCTCCCCGGCACGCCGTTCACCGGCTCGCCGACCGGAACGGAGACCGCTGCGGATCTCTACGATCCCTTCGGCCGCCGCTTCTACGCCGGCGCCCAGGTCCGCTTCTAAGCGAGGCCCGGTTCGCGAAAAGAGGAGGGGGTGGAGCTTCGGCTCCGCCCCTTTTTCTTTGGGGGCGGGGAGGGCGCGGGCCTGCGTGCAACCCGTCATTCCGGGCTTGACCCGGAATCCATGAACACAGGTCTGCGAGAACTCACCACGATCCGTGTTCATGGATGCCGGATCAAGTCCGGCATGACGGCGGAGGGGTAATGCCGCCTGTACCAGTCCGTCAGAGCACCCGCCCCGCCTGCTGCGGCTCCAGGTGCAGATACCGCTGGTTGAAGTCGCCGATCTCGCGCATTCGGCGCCAGTCGGGGAAGCGGACGTGGCGTTTGTCGCGGACGATCAGGCCTTCCGATTCGAGCAGCTTCAGGGTGCGGTTGACGTGGACCGGGGTGAGGCCGACCGCGTCGGCGAGCTGCTCCTGGGTCATCGGAAGCTGATAGCCGTAATCGTCGGCGAGGCCCTGCGTCTCCAGCCGGATCGCGAATTCGCAGAGGAGATGGGCAAGCCGGGTGCGCGCGTCGCGCCGGCCGATGTTGAGCACCCATTCCCTGAAGATCGACGCCTCGACCAGAAGCGAGACCAGAACCGCATGGCCGATCCCGCTTCTGGAACGCGCCAGCTCCTGGATCGCGTGGCGGGGGATGACGGCGAGCTCGCCCCGGGTCAGCATCTGGACGCTGTGATCGGCGACGTCGAGGAACAGATTCTGGAAGTCCATCGCCTCACCCGGGATGTGGAGGGCGACGATCTGCCGCCCGCCGTCGCCGGCGAGCTTCTGGCGGTAGGCGAAGCCGGAGAGGAGAACCGCGCACTGGGTCGGCGGATCGCCCTCGCGGATCGCATAGGTTCCGGGCTCCACCGACTTGAGCGTGTAGGGTAAGTCGCGGATCGCGGCGCGATCGTCCTCGCTCAGCGGCGACTGAAGCTCCAGCTTGCGGATCAGCAAATGGAGTGGGTCTCTGTTGGGGTGCATGGTCGGCTCCGCGAAAAGGGGCGGGAGCACGAAGCATCTCTCGGTCGGCGGAGCCCTGGTTTCAGCCCGCCGATGGGTGTCCTATAACACACATCCGGAACATCGGCCTTATCCTATGCTGAGCACCGGATTCGAACCTAGGTTCGGGCGCTCTCAGCCGTCGAGCACGACCGCCTCATGGAATGGCAGATCCAGCACCCTGTGGCCGTGCTCGTCCTCGATCTCGAGGGTTGCGGCGAGCGGAACCTTGCCGAGTAGAGCGTCGCTCGCGATGATGGCGCGGGCGGTCTTGAGCGCGGTGACGCGCGCCGATTCAGCCCCGTCGAGCTCAACCCCTTCCTCGTCGCAAACATAAGCGGCGGTCTCACGCAGGTGGAAGTAATAACGCATGACAGGCCTCCTAAACTGGTCCGGCCATCTATCATCGCGGGGGGGGGGCGTCTTTAAAGAGGGTTGCCGCCGCCCCCGCTAACCTATGTTCGCGCGGGCAGCGACTTCACGCCGCCTCGCGCGCTTCTCCGGCCGTGAGGACGAGGGCGCCATCGCCCTCGTCGACGGTCACCGTCGATCCGTCCGGAACGTCGCCGCGCAGGATCGCGTCGGCGAGCGGGTCCTGCAGGTAGCGCTGCACCGCCCGCTTCAGCGGACGAGCGCCATAGACCGGATCGTAGCCGACCCGCCCGAGCCAGGCGCGGGCGCCGTCGGTGAGCTTCAGCTCCACCTTGCGGTCGGCGAGCAGCTTCCTCACCCGGTCGAGCTGGATGTCGACGATCGGACCCATATGCTCGGCGGCAAGGCGGTGGAAGAGGATGATCTCGTCCAGCCGGTTCAAAAATTCGGGCCGGAAATGGCCGCGGACGACCTCCATCACCTGCGGCTCGACATCCTCGACCTTCTGGCCGTCGGTGAGGCCGGTCAGATATTGGCTGCCGAGGTTCGAGGTGAGGATGATGATCGTGTTGGTGAAGTCCACCGTCCGCCCCTGGCCGTCGGTCAGCCGGCCGTCGTCGAGCACCTGGAGGAGGATGTTGAACACGTCCGAATGCGCCTTCTCGACCTCGTCGAACAGCACGACCTGATAGGGCCGGCGCCGCACCGCCTCGGTCAGCACGCCGCCTTCCTCATAGCCGACATAGCCGGGAGGGGCGCCGATCAGCCGCGCGACACTATGCTTCTCCATGAATTCGGACATGTCGATCCGGACCATCGCCGAAGCGTCGTCGAACAGGAATTCGGCCAGCGACTTGGTGAGCTCGGTCTTGCCGACCCCGGTGGGGCCGAGGAACAGGAAGGAGCCCAAAGGCCGGTTCGGGTCCTGGAGGCCCGCCCGGGCGCGGCGGATGGCGCGGGAGACGGCGGCGACCGCTTGGGCCTGGCCGATCACCCGCCGGCCGATCTGCTCCTCCATCTGCAACAGCTTCTCGCGCTCGCCCTCCAGCATCCGCTCGACCGGGATTCCGGTCCAGCGGGCGACCACGCCTGCGATATCCTCGCTGGTCACCTCCTCGCGCAGCATCGCAGACTGGCTGACCGCCTGCGCTTCTTCGAGCTGCTTCTCGAGCGTCGGAATACGGCCGTATTGAATCTCGCCCGCCTTGGCCAAATCGCCGGCGCGCTGCGCCTGCTCCAGCTCCAGCCGCGCGGCGTCCAATTGCTCCTTGAGCTTACCCTCGGCGGCGATCTTTTCCTTCTCCGCCTGCCAGCGCTGGGTGAGCTCGGCCGACTGCTGCTCGAGATTGGCGAGTTCGCCCTCCAGCGCCGCGAGCCGGTCCTTCGACGCCCGGTCGCTCTCCTTCTTCAGCGCCTCCCGCTCGATTTTCAGCTGGATGATGCGCCGGTCGAGATTTTCGATCTCCTCGGGCTTCGATTCCACCTCCATGCGCAGCCGCGAGGCGGCCTCGTCCATCAGGTCGATCGCCTTGTCGGGGAGGAAGCGGTCGGTGATGTAGCGGTTGCTGAGCGTCGCCGCCGAGACCAAAGCGCCGTCGGTGATCCGCACGCCGTGGTGGAGCTCGTACTTCTCCTTGAGGCCGCGCAGGATCGAGATCGTGTCCTCGACCGTCGGCTCGCCGATGAACACCGGCTGGAACCGCCGCTGGAGCGCCGGGTCCTTCTCGACATGCTTGCGATATTCATCGAGCGTGGTGGCGCCGATGCAGTGCAATTCGCCGCGGGCGAGGGCCGGCTTCAGCAGGTTGGACGCGTCCATCGCGCCCTCGCTTTTCCCGGCGCCGATCAAAGTGTGCATCTCGTCGATGAACAGGACGATGTCGCCCTCGCCCTGGCGGACCTCGTCGAGCACGCCCTTTAAGCGCTCCTCGAACTCGCCGCGATATTTCGCGCCGGCGATGAGGGAGCCCATGTCGAGCGCCATCAGCTTGCGGTCCTTGAGGCTATCGGGGACGTCGCCATTGGCGATGCGCAGCGCCAGCCCTTCGGCGATCGCGGTCTTGCCGACGCCGGGGTCGCCGATCAGCACCGGGTTGTTCTTGGTCCGCCGGGCGAGGATCTGGACGGTCCGCCGGATCTCCTCGTCGCGGCCGATCACCGGGTCGAGCTTGCCGTCGCGCGCGGCCTGGGTGAGGTCGCGGGCGAATTTCTTCAGCGCGTCGTAGCGGTCCTCGGCCGACTGGGTGTCTGCAGTCCGCCCCCCGCGAAGCTCGTTGATCGCCGCGTTCAGCGCCTCCGCCTTCACCCCCGCATCGGCCAGCGCCTTGCCCGCCGCGGTGGTGGTGGAAAGGACCAAAGCGAGCAGCATCCGCTCGACCGTCACATAGGAATCGCCTGCTTTCTGCGCGATCTGCTCGGCGCTATCGAGGACGCGCAAAGCCTCCGCGTCCAGCCCCGGCGTCGCATTGGCGCCCGCCCCGGTGACGACCGGCACTTTGGCCAGCGCCTCGTCCGTCTCCCGCCGAGCCGCCTCCGCGCTTCCGCCCGCCCGAGCGATCAACCCGGCCGCCATCCCCTGCTCGTCCTCGAGCAGTGCCTTCAAGATATGCGCCGGCGCGATCCTCTGATGGTTCATCCGAAGCGCAACGGTCTGCGCCGACTGCAAAAACCCCCGCGCCCGCTCGGTAAATTTTTCGAGATTCATGTCTGCCCCTCTACTTCCTTCGCGGCCGATATGGTGTTGCTGTTGAGCAACACAAGGCGGCGCCGAACGATGTCCGTGCTTCGAGCTGCTGGGAGTGGCGCCGCTCGATCGGGCGACGGCGAGTCACGGCCCCGGCGGCTGGCGGGTCACGTCCTCGAGCTTCCCGGTCTCATGGATCGCCACGGCCGAGGGGCCGACCAGCTTCGCGACATCGTCGACATGGTCGTCGCCAATCTTGACGAACAGCGGCGCCTCGGCCGCGGTGACATTCTCGGCCATGGCGCGCTCGCGGGCGGGATCGACCGGTGTGAGCATGTCCTGGCGGCTGTCGGTCGGGGCGAGGCTCTCGTTCAGCCGCTGCCGCTCCTCGCCGCGCGCTCCGGTGAGGGACATCAGGCTCGTGGCCATCGTGACCAGGAAGCCGCGACTGGCGGCGATCCCGTCGAGGGCGGTTTCGAATTGCGCCTTCACCGAGTCCGCGTCAGCGGCCTTTGGGTCATAGATGTCGATCGTGTTCGTCGCGGTCTTCAGGAAATCGGCGAGGACGCCGAACGCCGGGTGATAGACGTCCCGGAAATCCTTTGCGAACGCATAGACCTGCTTCGAACGTTTGGAATGCCTCCCCTTCCCCTCATAGGCGGCGGCGAACGCGCCATATTCCCGGTGGCCGAAGTCCGCCGAGAACAGATCATCGGCCGCTTCGACCAGGAGCGAGCGTATCTGATCCTTGTGCGCCGGGTCGGTCCAAAGCGATCGGACCCAGGAAGCGCCGACCACATTCAGGACGTTGTGGGTGCGCAGGACTTCCGTCAGCGTCCAGGCGTGGCGGCTCTCGAGCGGCTGGTCCTGCTTGTCGTCGGCCGGCATCCCGACCTTGCGGCGCTCGCTGCCGGGCAGCGCCTTGGTCCACTCGAACATCTTGCCGACCTTGGACCAGAACTTGGTCGCCTCGTTCCACTTGGCGGTGGCGGCCGGGCCATGGGTCTCGCCCAGCAGATATTTCCGGCTCATGTCGAGCAGATGCACCGGCTCGGCCATCCGGTTTTCGTGGAAGTCGTCGCGCAGCCGATACCGGTTCTTCTTCTTGATGAAGGACAGCAAGGTGGGGGAGACCGGGTCCTTGGGAGAGAGTTCCTGCTCGCCGTCGATCACCTTGGCCTGGACGACGCCGGGCTTGGCGGTCGCCGGGCGCGGCGGCCCTTTGCCCTCGATGCCGCCGCGGGCCGCCCTGTCGCCCATTCGGTCGGCCTCCGCCTCGAGCGCCGGATCGGCATTGAGGCCAGCGCCGCCGACCCGCCCCTGCTTCTGCTGCACGACATGCCAGGCCTCGTGCGGGAGGTGCTGCTCCTGGCGTGGCCCCAAATGGATGTCGGTTCCGCGGGCGAAGGCGAGGGCGCCGAGCTTGGCCGGCTCCGGGGAGTTGGTGTGGACCCGGACGTCGGCCAGCGAGAAGCCGGAAAGTGCCTCCGCACTCGCCCTGATCCGCGACGGAAGACGTCCTGCGCCGGTCGATCCCCCCTCTGCTCCGAGCGCAGGCCGAGCTTCGGCACCCGCCCGGCCCGGCCTGGCGAGTTGCGTGGCGGCGGCGGGGGGAGCGGGTCGCTTGGGCTCGGCGTGGCATCGCATTGCGGTCCTCCCGACGACGCGGTGTATCGCAGCTCCTTATGCGCCTCGCACAGCGCCCGGTAAACGCACGCGCGTTTTTGAGCGGCACGTGTTGCGCCGGGGGTGCCCGCCGCTATGGTGCCGCCGCAAAGACTCGGAAGGGATGCCGATGCGCCGCCTGCTGCTTACCACCACCCTCTTGTCCTCGCTCGCCCTCGGCGCCTGCGCCACCGCGCCGGTGGAGGCGCCGCGAACCGCTGCAGAAGCGCCGGCCCCCGCGGCGCCCGCGCTGACGCCTGCGCAGGAGAAGCTCGCCGGGCTGGTCAGCCAGGTCGACATCCCGCACCAGTCCTTCACCCTGGACAACGGCCTCCGAGTCTTCGTCCATGAGGATCACAAGGCGCCGGTCGTCGCTCTGTCCGTCTGGTACCATGTCGGCTCCAAGGACGAGCCCCAGGGCAAGACCGGCTTCGCCCACCTCTTCGAGCATCTCATGTTCAACGGCTCGGAGAACGCCAAGGGCGACTTCTTCGGGCCGCTCCAGCAGGTCGGTGCGACCGACTATAACGGCACCACCTGGTTCGACCGGACCAATTATTTCGAGACGGTGCCGACCCCGGCGCTGGAGCTCGCCATGTTCCTCGAGAGCGACCGCATGGGCCATCTGCTCGGCGCGGTGACCCAGGAGAATCTCACCAACCAGATCAACGTCGTCCAGAACGAGAAGCGGCAGGGCGACAACGAACCGTACGGCCTGGTCGAATATAAGGAGCTCGAAGCGCTCTTCCCCGCGGGCCATCCCTATCACCACTCGACCATCGGCTCGATGTCGGACCTGACCCACGCCAGCCTCGAGGACGTGAAGAACTGGTTCCGCCAGAAATACGGCCCCAACAACGCGGTTTTGGTCCTCGCCGGAGACGTCGACGTTCCGACCGCGCGCCGCCTCGCCGAGAAATATTTCGGCGACATCCCCCGCGGCCCCGAAGTCACGCCCGCCGCCGCCACGCCTCCGACCCTCGCCGCGCCCAGGACGGAAGTGATGCACGACCGGGTCGCGACCACCCGCATCTACCGCGTCTGGGCGACGCCCGGCCTCACCGATCCCGAGACCGTTCCGCTCGACATCGGCGCCACCGTGCTCGGCGGCCTGTCCAGCTCGCGCCTCGACAATGCTTTGGTCCGCAACGAGAAGATCGCGGTCGCGGTCAGTGCCAATCTGCAGGAGTTCGAGCGGATCAGCATGCTTGAAGTCAGCGCCGACGTGAAGCCCGGCACCGATCCGGCCCTCGTCTCCCGCCGGCTGGACGAGGTCATCGCCGAGCTGGTCAAGAACGGCCCGACCGCGGACGAGGTCCAGCGCGTCGCCACCCGCGAGGTCGCGAGCCGGATCAACGGCATCGAATCTGTCGGCGGCTTCGGCGGCAAGGCCGTCACCCTTGCAGAGGGCGCGCTCTATGCGGGCGATCCGGATTTCTACAAGCACCAGCTCGCCGCCTACGCCTCGGCCACCCCGCAGCAGGTCCAGGCGGCGCTCGCCAAATGGCTCTCCCGCCCTGTCTATGCGCTGACCGTCGCCCCCGGCGAGCGCGAGCCCTATGAGGAAGCGCCCGCCGGCTCGGGCACCCACAGCCCGGCTTATTACCGCACGCCCACCGCCGACGAAAAGCCGCTCGCCCCCAAGCCGTCCAAGGCCCTGGTCGATGCAGCCACCCTCGAGGCCCAGGGCCCGGGCGCGGCCGCACGGAGCAACGTCGACCGCTCCAAATTCCCCGAAGTCGGCCAGGTCGCCAATCTCGACTTCCCGGACATCGAGCGGGCGCGCCTCACCAACGGCGTCAAGGTCGTCTACGCCCAGCGCTCCGCGGTTCCGGTGACCCGGGTCTCGGTCAGCTTCGACGCCGGCAACGCCGCCGATCCCAAGGCGCGGCTCGGCACCCAGTCGCTGATGCTGGCTTTGCTCGACGAGGGCACGACCAGCCGAAGCTCGGTGCAGATCGCCGAGGAGCAGGAGCGCCTCGGCGCCACGATCGGCGCCAATGCGTCGATGGACCGCACCAGCGTCGGCATGTTCACCCTGACGCCCAACCTCGCGCCGTCGCTCGACCTCCTCGCCGACGTCGTCCGCAACCCGGCCTTCGCGCCCGAGGAAGTGGAGCGGCTTCGCGGCCAGCAGCTCGCCCGAATCGCGTCCGAGATGACCCAGCCGCAGGGGCTGGCAACGCGCGCACTCCCGCCCGAATTATACGGTCCGGCCCACCCTTATGGCGTTCCCTTTACGGGAACTGGCGATCCCAAGGCGGTTCAGGCGGTCGGCCGGGCCGAGCTCGCGGCCTTCCACGACGCCTGGCTGCGCCCCGAAAAGGCGACCATCTTCGTCGTCAGCGACCGTCCGCTGGCCGAGCTGATGCCGCTGCTCAACGCCAGCTTCGGCGACTGGCAGCCGCCGCAAACCCCTGCAGGCGTTAAGAATTTCGCCGCCAAGACGCCGCCGGTCCGCCAGCGGATCATCCTCATCGACCGTCCGCAATCGCCCCAGTCGGTGATCCTCGGCGCCCAGCTCCTCCCCTACAAAGGCAGCGACCCGATCGAGCCCCTCAGCGTCGCCAACGACGTGCTGGGCGGCACCTTCCTGTCGCGCCTCAACATGGACCTGCGCGAAAGCAAGGGCTGGTCCTACGGGGTCAGCGGCCGTCCGAGCCGCTTCGTCGAGAGCGTCCCCTATATCGTCTCCGCCCCCGTCCAGTCGAACCAGACCGGCCCGTCGCTGGCCGCGCTCCGCGCCGACATGAAGGACTTCCTGACCAGGAACGGCATCAAGCCGGACGAACTGGAGCGCACCATCAACAACCGCACCCGCGGCCTCGCCGGCAATTTCGAGACATCGGAAGACGTCCTCACCGGCCTCCAGTCGATCGACCAGTTCGGCTGGCCCGACAATTATTACGAGACGCTCGCCGATCGCTATCGCGCGATGACCATCCCCCAGCTCGACCGGGCCGCGCGGACGGTAATCGACCCGGACAAGTTCGTCTGGATCGTCGTCGGCGACGCGGCGAAGGTGAAGCCGCAGCTCGCGAAGCTGGGGCTGCCGCTCGAGGTGGTAGCGCCGAGGTAACCCCCCGCACCGTCATTGCGAGCGAAGCGAAGCAATCCAGTGCGGCCTCCGAGGCCTCTGGATTGCTTCGTCGCTACGCTCCTCGCAATGACGGCAACAGGCGCGTGACGTGCCCCATCTTGCGACCGGCCCGCGCTTCATCCTTTCCGTAGAGGTGAAGGTGGGCGCGGGGGTCCGATAGTATCTCGAGCCAGGCGTCCGCTTGCTCACCGATCAGATTGTCCATCACCACCCGCGGCGCGACGAGGTCAGTCGCCCCCAGCGGAAGCCCGCAAATCGCCCGGATGTGGTTCTCGAACTGCGACGTCACCGAACCTTCGATCGTCCAATGGCCGCTATTGTGCACCCGGGGCGCCATCTCGTTGAACACCGGCCCATCCCCGGTCGCGAAGAACTCCAGCGCCAGCACGCCGACATAATCGAGCGCCTCCGCGACCTTGAAGCCGAGCTCCCGCGCCTGTCCGATCGCCTCCTCCAGCTCCGGCCCGGCGGGCGCTTCGGAGCGGGCGAGGATTCCATTCACATGACTGTTGCGCGGCGCCGGCCAGGCGACCGCCTCACCGTCCGCCCGGCGGCAGAGGATGATCGAGAATTCGGCGGTGAAATCGACGAACGCCTCGAGGATCGAAGGCGCCCCCCGCACAGCGTCCCAGGCGGCACCGGCGTCGGCGGGGGAGGCGATCCGTGCCTGGCCCTTCCCGTCATAGCCGAAGCGCCGAGTCTTGAGGATCGCAGGCGCCCCGATCCGCGCGATCGCCGCATCCAGCTCCTCCCGGCTCGAAACCGCAGCGAAGGCCGCCGGCCGGCCACCCAGCCCCTCGACCCACTGCTTCTCGTGAAGCCGGTCCTGCGCCACCTCCAGCGCCCGCACCGGCGGGTGGAGCGGCACCTCCGCGGCCAGGGCTGCAAGCGGCCCCGCCTCGATATTCTCGAACTCGTAGGTGGCGACGTCGACCTCACGCCCGAATGCCGCCAGTGCCTCCGCATCGCCCCACTCACCGCGGGTGAAGCGCCCCGACACCTCGGCCGCGGGCGGCGCCTCGTCGGGTGCATAAATATGCACTTTATAGCCCAATTGTGCGGCGGCGACGGCCAGCATCCGGCCCAATTGTCCGCCGCCGACGATGCCGATGGTGGAGCCGGGCTTGAGGCTCATTCCGGCGCTTCGGCTACGCTGTCGGTCTGCGCCCGCCGCCAGTCCCCCAGCCGCCCGGCAAGCGCCTCGTCGCTCAGCGCCAGGATCGAGGCGGCAAGCAACGCGGCGTTGATCGCCCCCGCCTTGCCGATCGCCAGAGTCCCGACCGGAACGCCCGCAGGCATCTGAACGATGGAGAGCAGGCTGTCCAAACCGGACAGCGCCTTCGATTCCACCGGCACGCCGAGCACGGGGAGGGAGGTCATCGA
>Ga0066671_10000741_pt1 | contig 10344 bp, 8 predicted proteins | sample GraSoiAngelo_120_FD_62294 | JGI IMG/M metagenome (GOLD analysis project Ga0066671, IMG submission 62294) | Grasslands soil microbial communities from the Angelo Coastal Reserve, California, USA - 14_0919_09_20cm | ecosystem: Environmental > Terrestrial > Soil > Grasslands | place: USA...
TAAGCCGCACCGGTCAGCACGAAGGGGTATCCGTAGCGGAAGACCTTGCGCGCGATGACCGGGTCGATCCCCCATCGGAGGTCGCGGCGGATCATCAAGAGCCCGATCGGCACCGCGGCCATGGCCGAGATCAGCATCCCGAGCAGCAGCCCCTCCACGCCCATCTTCCAGCGCAGCAGGAACCAGAGCCCGAGCAGAACGCCGAGCATGTTCTTGACGATGGCGATCGCACAGAATCGCAAGGGGGCGAATTGCAGCCGCACCGCGTCCAGGCAATATTGCGCGATCTGGTCGGGAAAGACGGTGAGGAGGGCGATCATCACAAGCGGCCAGGCGATGCCGTAATCCACCTGCAGCGTGCCGGCGAAAGGTCGAAGCGCGAGCCATGCGACCGCGATCGTGACTACGCCCGAGAGCAGGAGTTGGGCGAGCCCCGTCGATACCACCGCCGGCCGGTCGGACTCCTCCGTCTCCGGGTCGAAATAGTAACGCTGAACGCTGTTGCTGACGCCGAGGTTGAGAAGCATTCCGAGCAACGTCGCCGACACCGTCAGCAAGGCGAGAATTCCGAAGTCGGCGACGGACAGGGTATAGGCGTAGATGGGGATGACGACGAACTGGGCAGCCCGGAACAGGAAGTCCGCTCCGCCGTAGATCGCGACGTCTTTCCCCAGTTTTTTCAGCATCGTCTAACGCTCGCTGGGCCGCGGCGCAGCCTTGATGGAAGGGCCTGTTGAGGACCGGACGCAGCAGCTATAGGTCGGGCACGGAGAAGTGCAAAACCTCATTTGCGAGACGACTATGCTCACAGCCAGCGACGTCAAGAACCAGCCCGGATCCGGCATAGATCACCTGATCGGCGACCCCGACCGGCCGATCCTGACGGTTGGACCGATCGGCTCGGCGGGCGCTGGCTGCCTGAGCTTCGCCGCCGCAAGCGCGCGTGCGGATGCGATTGCGGAGCTGATGGCCGGCGTCGACGGAGCAATTCTCGTCTGCAGCGCCACGGTCGCCGACGCCGTGGGTGCCGATCGCACGACTCTGCTGGTCGCCGAGAATCCGCGGCTCGCTTTCCTGCGCGCGGTGCGCAACCATTTCGCTCTGGCCAGGCCTTCACCCGGCATCCACCCGACCGCCGCCGTCGACCCGTCCGCGGAGGTCGATCCGACCGCCCATGTCGGCGCCTTCTGTTCGATCGGCGCCGGCTGCCGGATCGGGGCAGGCACGGTGATCCACAGCCATGTGGCGCTCTATTCCGGAGTGAGGGTGGGCCGCAACGTAACCATCAACTCGGGCACTGTGATCGGGGCCGACGGTTTCGGCTATGAGAAGAACGAGTCCGGCGAGCTGGAGAAATTCCCCCATATCGGCGGCGTCGTCATCGAAGACGATGTCGAGATCGGATCCAACACCAGCATCGACCGGGGCACGCTGGGCGATACGCTGCTCAAGCGGGGCGCGCGCATCGACAACCAGATTCACATCGCGCACAACGTCGTCGTCGGCCGGGATTCCGCGGTTATCGCACAGGCGATGATCGGCGGCAGCGTCAAGATCGGCGACCGCGCCTGGATCGCGCCGGCGGCGGTGATCATCGACCGCGTGTCGATCGGATCCGACACGCTGGTCGGCCTTTCCGCGGTCGTGACCAAGTCGGTGCCCGACGGACAGGTCGTAATGGGCTTCCCCGCGCAGTCGGACGCGGAATTCAAGGCCACGCGAGCAGCGCTGAAGAAGCTGATCCCCTAGCGCAGGCTATCCATTGCCTGGCCGGGCAATTTGCTGTCGACGAGCGGGTGTTCCACTATCGGCGTGCGCCGATTGTACGGCGACTTCAGCGGATGAAAGAGGTTTATGAGATCGACGTCGCGCCCGTCGAGAATGCGGTCGTAGATCGCTTCGAACATATATTGGGCGGCGGCGAAGGAATGGTATTTCTCGGCATATTGCCGGCTGGCCTGGCCGAGGACCCGCCGCAGGTCGGGACGGGTCACCAGAATCCTCAGGTTCCTCACCATGTTCTCCGGAGAGGTCGAGAGGATCGGGCATTCGTCGAGAAAGCCGTAGCGCCGGAAGACCCGCGTATAGGCCTCGTGCTCGAGATTGGCCATGACGGGAAGCCCCGACGCCAGCCCTTCGATGCCGCTGATCCCGTAGCCGGTGGAGATGAACTGCTCGGCCAGGATGTCCACTTCCTGCATGAGCGACTTCACCCGCTCGTTCGGCACCTTCTCGAGGAGCACGAGTTCGACGTCGAGACCCTCGGACCGGAGCCTTTCGACCGCGTCGATCAGGAATTCGGTCCCCTTTGCATCGCGATGATTGGGGCTATGCAGCACCCGGACCGTCCCGTTCGTCCCGTCCCTGTCCGAATAGGCCGGCTTGCCACGCCAGGCCCTCGTATCCATGATGAAGATCTGGTTGGTGGTGACGTCCCACCGCGGCATACCGTCGATCATCAGCCCGACGAGCACGATGTCGGCCCGCTCCGACCAGTAGGTCACCCGCTTGGCGATCGAGGCATCGAGCCGCGCGAGACGTGGGTAGCAAGCGAGGATTCCGTAGCGCAGCGACGTGTCCACCACCCGTGAGGTGACATAGCCGTCGCCGCCGTAGGAGAGCACCACGACCTTGATCCCGGCAAGGCGGAAGAGCAGCGCCTCGAGCCGCCAGAACGCGGTCAGGGTGAGTGCGAAGCCGTCGAACGAGGTGTGCAGGACCCGGGCGTGCCGAAGGACGTGGATCAGGGCGAGGCAGCCGCCCAAGGCGAAGCGAAGCGAATGGGGCAGGCCCCGGGGCGCGAAATCCTCGAAGAAGCGGTCGAAATCGTCCCGCTGGTTGATCGCGTAGAGCGTGCTCATGATCGTCACGCTTTCGCGCCCGGTCTCGGCGACGGCGGCCGACCAATATTTATTGCCGATGATCGGCGTGCTGCCCCAGACGAACAGCCGCCGCCGCGCCGGCAGCAGCGCGGCGATGAAAAAGACCGGAATGAAGAGCCCCGCGAGAAGATTCCAGGCCAGGCTCTTCCACCAGGCCGTCTTCACTGGGCGCCTCCGCCCTGCGGGCTCCAGCCCATTCGCTTCAGAAATGCGGGATCGGCCTTGGCCCTGCCGGCGATGAGCACCTTGAGATAGTCCTTCTGGCCTTCCATCTCGCCGGCGATGCACTCCTGCAGCTCCTCGGAGGCGAACTGGAGCTTCTCGTTCTGGGATTTGCCGGGCGACATCCACCATATGGGGTGTGACAGGAAATAGACGTCGATCCCGCTCTGGATCAGCTCCAGGGGAGTCGTCTCGCGCCAGAGCATGCTGCTGTCCGAGACGTAGCGGTAGCGGTCCACCAGCGCGCGGGAATAGGCCTCGAGTTCGACATGGGCGGAGACGTCGAAGAGGGGTGTGTGCGTCGGGATGTGCTGGGAAGCGGTCCTCACGGGCGCTCCGGCGGCCGCGCCCATCAGGTCGCGCTCGGTGCGGAACTGAGCCACCGCCCGCTCGCTGTCCGCGGGGTAGCTCGACGAGTCCCAATGCAGCCCCACTTCATGGCCCAGCTCGATGAAACGCTTCAGGATCTCCCGGCTGCGCGGCGCGAACGGGTTATAAAAGGGGCTGGTCGTCATCACCAGATAGGTCGACCGGACGCCGAGAGCGGCCTCCAGCTCCGCCATCGCCACCGCACGTTCCAGCGAGAAATCGACATCGTGGCGAAGGACCAGCGCCGGGCCCGGCGCCGCGCGCGCTTCGCATAGCGGCCCAGTCCAGTAACCGCGAGCCAGGGCGGTACGAAGGACGTGGGTGTAGCCTTCGCTGTCGAAAGTGAGGGAAACGTCGTTCACGATGGCCTCGACCTGTTGAAGTAGCGAGCGGTTGCTGCCGCCTGGGGTTCAGGCCGCCCTATGCTGTCGCCAGCCGGCGTCAAGGGAGGCGGTCCACCGGACCGTCCGCCATGTCCGCCTTGCGCCAGGCGATCAGCCGCTCCAGCCCCTCGCGCAGCGGCACCTCGGCGGTAAAGCCCATCTCCGCCGCCGCGCGGTGGGGCGACCCCACCGAGCTCCTGACGCTCGTCGCGGCGCTCCGCGGCAAATAGTTGATCTCGGCCTGCGAGCCGGTGAGCTCGATCAAAAGCTCGGCAAGCTCGCGGAGCGAGGTCGCCTTGCCCGTCGCGACATTATAAGCGCGGTCGGTGGCGTCCGACTTCGCCGCGCGGACGTTGGCCAGCGCGCAATCCTCGACCGCGACGAAATCGAAGGCTTCCGAACCGTCGCCCATGATCGTCGGCCCCCGGCCCTCGTCGAGGGCGTTCAGCATCTTCATAATCACGTTGATGTATGGGCCCCTGTAAGCCTGCCGCGGCCCGTAGACGTTGAAGTAGCGCAGGGTGGCGTAATCGAGCCCGTAGCGATGGTGGAAGGCGCGGAGCATCGCCTCGGCGGCGATCTTGGTCGCGCCGTAGAGATTCTCGCTGGCGAGCGGATGGTCCTCGTCGATCCTCTCTTCGATCGCGTCGCCGTAGAGCGAGCGCGAGGAGGAGAAGACCAGCTTCCGCACCCCCTGGCGCACGCAGGCCTCCATCACGTTGAAGCTGCCCTCGACGTTCACCTCGAACGCGGCCTCGGGGAATTCGTGGCACTGGAGCAGCCAGAGCGCGGCGAAATGGAAGACGGTGTCGGCACCCTCCAGCGCCTTGGCCAGCATATCCCGGCGCATGACGTCTCCGCCCATGCCGAACAGCTTGACCCGGGGGTCCTTCAGCGCCTGCTTGAGATTGCGGGGAGCGCCGCTCCCGCCGCTGCCGTAGATCAGTATCTCGGCCGGGTCCTCGGCGAGCAGCCGGTCGACCGTGTGCGAGCCGATCAGGCCGCCGCCGCCGATCAGCACCAGCTTGCGCCCTTTCAGATCGGTTCCGGCCTTCAATTCCATTTCCGGTACGCCCCCGCCAGACCGGCTATTGATATTGATTGCACCACTCCTCGATGCTGAGGAGCGACCAGATGGCGAGGCGGTGGTTGCGCTCGCCGGAGAGATGCTCGCCGACCAGCCCGACCGTCTCGTCATGGTCGAGGAAGTCGTACACCTTTGCGTTGCGGTTGAGCAGAGTCCGGCGCACGAAATCGATGCTTTCGCCCTTGAACCAGCTTTCGTCGGGCGCCGAGAAGCCCTGCTTCTCCGCCCTGGTGACGTCTTCCGGAATATGGCGGGCCATGACGTCGCGCAGGATCTGCTTGCCGTCGCGGGTCTTCTTGAAGAACTTCGCCTGCTTGTCGCCCGGCTCGTTCTCGTTGAGGCGCATCACTTCCGACAGGTTGTTGAGCTTGAGCTCGACCGGGCAGGCCATCGCGAAATCGACCAGATCGTTGTCGAGGAAGGGCACCCGGCTCTCCAGGCTGTGCGCCATGGAGAGCTTGTCCTCGACCACCAGCAGGCCGTGGAGGAAGGTCTTGGCCTCGAAATAGAGCGAATGGTTGATATAGTCCTCGGGGCCTTCCAGCCCCTCCTGGTGATGGCGGAAGACGCCGCGGAAGATCGCGCGGGTGTCGACGTCGGCGACGTCGGACGCGATCGGAGCGAACATCCGCTTCAGCCTCTGGTCGTCGACCAGCCGCTGCCAGAATTGGTAATATTTCTCGACATAATCGTCGAAGCTGTGGTTCAGGACCGCGCGGTAATAGCGCCAGGGATAGCCGCCGAAGAGCTCGTCGCCGCCGGCGCCGCTCAGCACCACCTTGACGAATTTGGACGCGAGCTTGGCCGCGTAGAAATTGGGGTAGCTCTGCCCGACCCGCGGCTCTTCGAGGTGCCAGGCGAGGGTCGGCATCGACCGCTCCATGTCGCCGGCCTTCAGCACCATCTCATAATGTTCGGTCTTGAAATGGTAGGACATCGCCTCGGCCTTCGATCGCTCGTCGAAGGCGAGCTCGATGCCCGAGGCGGAACTCAAGTCGAAGCCGCAGGTGAAGGTCTTGAGGTATGGGAAGGACTTGGCCGCGATCGCGGTGATCGAGCCCGAATCCATGCCGCCCGACAGATAGGAGCCCAATTCGACGTCGGTGATCAGCTGGCGCGAGACGGCCTGCTGGAACAATCGGTCCAGCTCCTCGCGATATTCGCGGACGTCCGCCTTGCCGGTCGGCTGGCGGAAGTCGAAATCCCAGTACTGGACGCGCTTCAGCTCGGGCGAGGGCTCCGACAGGTCGAGCGTTGCATAATGGCCGGCCGGGAGAAGCTCCATCCCCTCGATCAGGGTGCGGTCGGTGAAGATGTTCTGGAAGGTGAAATATTCCAGCAGCGCCTTGCGGTCCATCCGGGTCTCGAACCCGGGAATGGCGGTGATCGCCTTCTGCTCCGATCCGAAGGCGAAGCTTCCGCCCCAGCGGCAGGTGTAGAGCGGCTTGATGCCGTAGCGGTCGCGGGCGAGGAGGAGCTTCTTCTCCTTGCGGTCCCACAGCACCAAAGCGAACATGCCGTTGAACCGGTCGAGCGCCTTCGGCCCCCATTCCGCCAGGGCGTTGAGCACGACCTCGCTGTCGCACTTCGAGCGGAACCAGTATCCCTTGGCCTGGAGCTCCGCCTGGAGCTCGCGGAAATTGTAGATCTCGCCGTTATAGGTCAGGACGTAGCGATGGTCGGCGCTGACCATCGGCTGGTGGCCGGCCGGCGACAGGTCGATGATCGCCAGCCGGCGGTGGCCGATGCCGACATTGCCCTCGATCCAATGGCCCTCGCCGTCCGGCCCGCGGTGGCGGACGGCGTCGGTCATGCGCTGCAGGATCGCAGGCGAGACCGGCGAGCCGTCGAGCTGGATGAGGCCCGCGATGCCGCACATGGCCTAGGCCTGGAACCCCATCGCGTTGCGGCGGGCCTCGACCTCGCTCTTGTGCGCCGCGCGCCAGGCGATCAGCCGCTGCAGGCCTTCGCGAAGCTCCACCTCGGCGTCGAAGCCGATCTCCTCCGACGCGCGCACCGGGGAGCCGATGCGGTTGCGGACCAAAGTCGCGGTGCTGCGCGGGGCGTAGGTGACGGGCTTGGACGAACCGGTGAGCTCGATCAGCATCTCGGCGAGCTCTTTCAGCGATGTGCGCTTGCCGGTGCCGACATTGTAGAAGCGGTCGGTAGCGCTCGCCTGCATCGCTCGGACGTTGGCAAGGCCGCAATCCTCGACCGCGACGAAATCGAACGCCTCGGAGCCGTCGCCGAGGATGGTGGGGCTGTCGCCGCGATCGATCGCGTCGAGCATCTTCATGATCACCGCGATGTAGGCGCCGCGATAATCCTGCCGCGGACCGTAGACGTTCATGTAGCGAAGGCCGACGAAATCCAGGCCGTAGCGATAGTGGAAGGCGCGCAGCATCGCCTCACCGGCGATCTTGGTGGCGCCGTAGAAATTCTGGTTGTTGAACGGATGGTCCTCGGTCATCGGCTCGGTCACCGCGTCTCCATAGACGGAAGCCGAGGACGAGTAGACGAGGCGCTTCACGCCCTTCTTCACGCAGGCTTCCATGACGTTGAAGGTGCCGCGCACGTTCACGTCGAAGGCCGAGCGCGGATATTCGTGGCACTGGAGCAGCCAGAGGGCGGCGAAGTGGAAGACTCCGTCGGCACCGTCGAAGGCGGATTCGAGGATGTCGGTCTGAAGGATGTCGCCGCCGATGTCGTAGATGCGGACGCGCGGGTCCTTCAGCGCATCTTCGAGATTCTCGGCGCGGCCGCGAACCATATTGTCGTAGATCACGACTTCGCGCACGTCCTCCTTGAGGAGGCGGTCGGCGGTGTGCGAGCCGATCAGGCCGGCGCCGCCGACGAGCACGAGCTTACTACCCTTGAGATCCATTGCCGATGAGTTCCCGCTTGGTGGAATGTCCCCGCTCCGGCTCGAGAGCGCCGAAGGCCGTCCGTTCAGGCAGTTGCGCCTTAAGCACAAGCGCTTGCGCGGGTCCAGCCTTCAGGCGAGCGGCGGGCGGTCCGGAACGGGATAATAAAAGGTGTGGCCGGCGATGGTGACGGAAGGGCCCGGGTAGCCGGGATAGACGCCGGCGCGGATCCGGCGGGCGACTTCGTCGGGCGCCATGTCCGGTTCGATCGTCTTCAGCGCGTTCATCTGCTTCTTGGTGAAGGCCTTGCGGCTCCACTGGCGCGGCGACACCGGGAGCGGCCGACCGGCGGCGATCAGAGAGCAGATGTCGTGGAACATGGCGAGCATGGTCACCATGGTCCTCAGCTTCAGCGTCTCGACGCTGTCGGATGGGAAGAGCGGGAAGCGCCGCTCCTCGATCACCGTGCCGCTGTCGACCTTGGCGAGCATGTGGTGACAGACCGCTCCGAACTCCGGCGCCTCGTCATAAAGCGCGAAATTGTAGCAGCCGATCCCGGGATATTCCACCGAGGCCGGGTGGAAGTTGATCGACGCGCCGGCATTGTCGAGCACCGGCCCGGGGATGATCCAGGGCGATAGGAAGGAGAGCAGGAAGGCGGGGCGTCCATTCGCCACTTCCTCGGGGAGCGGATCGCCGACGGTTCCGAGGAAGCTCTGAAGCCGCTCGCCGAACAAGGCCTCGGCGATGATCCGCGCCTGCTGGCTGAACGTTTCGGTCTTGGCGAGGAGGATGATGTCGGCGGCCATGGGCTGCACATAAGCGGGCGCTGGCGGCGGCGGCAAGTCTCGGGCATGGGGGCGGCGTGAACAGCCCATCGCTCCTCCACGACCTGCTCGGCCCCTTGCACATGCACTTCCGCGCGGCGCGGGCGGCGTACCGGGCCTATCTCGACAACGGCCGGACCTTCCTCTTCGCGAAGAGCCTGAGGCGGGTGAACGTCTCCGCCCGCGCCTTGCTGATGGCGCGCGGCTACCTCCTCCCGCCCGAGCTTCGCGAGGACGCCGCCGCGCTCGTCGCCCATTACGACGCCTGGCTGACGCTCTGGACCGAGCATCGCCGCGCCACCCAGCCGGCGCTGTCGGACCCATTCGTCTTCGAAAACAGCTTCACCTACCCGAAAGAGGCCGAAGCGAGCCTGGAGGCGTTGTTCGAGGCGCTGGACGTTCAGTAAGGGCTCAGCGGAGCGGAGGAACAAAGCCGACATGGACAGACGCGATTTCCTCTCCGGCCTCTTGAGCGCGACGGCGATCGCCCGCGCCGCTCCGGCCGCCCTGGTCGCCACCGCCTGCGGGCCGGGCGACGCCGCACCGGCGCCCGCCCGCCGCCGCGCCCCAGCGCCGCCGCCTCCCCCGCCCGCTCCGCCAGCGGACGCGATCGACGTCACCAAGCGCTTCGGCTTCGTCGGCGACGGCAAGGCGGACAATTACGAAGCCTTCCAGCGCCTCGCCCTCTACGCCAACAGCGTCGGCGGCGGCAGCTACGTCTTTCCGCCCGGCACTTATTATGTCGAGAAATACCGCACGGTCTCGATCGGCACGCGCGATCTCCGGCAGGTGATCAATGCCCAATATGTGAATTGCGGCAGGCTCAACATCCACGGCTACGGCGCGCGGATCGTCCTCAACGGCAATTTTCACAGGAGCGGCGCGAAGGGGAAGGACGGCCTGACGGTCGGCGTTCACATGGCGGTCTTCATGCCGTTCGAGATCCGCCGCTGCCGCAACGTCACCATAAGCGGGCTGGAGATGGACGGCGGGGTGCGCGGCATGACCCGCGACTACAATGTCTTCGAAGCCTATGCGTCGCTGATCGCATTGAGCGCCTGCCAGGACGTGCTCCTGCAGGACCTCGATCTCCATCACTGCCAGAGCGACGGCATCATGATGAGCGACGACGTGATCCTCAGCGACCTCAAGCCGGGCCGCGCCTGCCGCAACGTCACGCTCCGCAACGTCAAATGCCGCAACAACGGCCGCGGCGGGCTGGCTCCGCTCCAGGTCTATGGAATGTCGGCGGTGGACTGCGAGTTCAGCGGCAACGGCTTCCCGGGCGGCAAATATGACTGGCATTCGCCCGGCTTCGGAGTGGATGTCGAGCCGGACCGCGCCAACGAGGGCGTGGATGTCGACACCAAGACCGGCAATCTCGAATTCGTCCGCTGCAATTTCTACGACAATTTCAGCGCCTTCCTCGCCTGCTATCTGAACAGCTTCAAGGGCTATTGCCGGCTGATCGACTGCAACAGCCGCAACCGCAACAACGCCCCCAACCACATCATCGCCACCTGGCCGGGCGAGGGCATATTGATTCAGGGCGGCACCCACGACAGCGGCGAAGGCTGCATCTGGGTCTCGTGGCAGGGCCAGAGCGGCGGCACCACGACGCTTCGCAACTGCAAGGTGAGGTCCTCCCACCATTTCGGAATCCTCCACTCGCAGTCGGAGAATATCGCGGTGGTCGAGGGCTGCACGATC
>Ga0066671_10000742_pt1 | contig 10342 bp, 11 predicted proteins | sample GraSoiAngelo_120_FD_62294 | JGI IMG/M metagenome (GOLD analysis project Ga0066671, IMG submission 62294) | Grasslands soil microbial communities from the Angelo Coastal Reserve, California, USA - 14_0919_09_20cm | ecosystem: Environmental > Terrestrial > Soil > Grasslands | place: USA...
CCATTCCCTCTGATCATGATGGCCGCCGGTCGCAGGGCTATAGATGAGTCCAGTCGACGCGGCTGCGCCATCCCGCCACTTCGCCCCAATGTCCCGGCCGGCCAGGCAAGTAGTCCTGCATTGCCGTCGCGAGATTGCGATCGAGCGATTCCCGCGCTAGGCTGGGCGCGATGATCGCTGCCGACGTGCGACTCGGTCAAGGCGTTGCCATCCAGCACCCCGAACTTGTGAACCTTTACGGTTGCACCATCGGCGATGGCACCAAGATTGCGGCCTTCGTCGAGATCCAGCGCGGCGTGATCATCGGGGCGAATGTCAAGATCGAAGCCTTTGCGTTTCTTCCGACCGGGGTTCGAATCGAGGATGGGGCCTTCATCGGTCCGCATGCGTGCTTTACGAACGATCGCTTCCCCCGGGCAGTTGATGATTCCGGGCGGCTTCTGGATGGCTCAGACTGGGAGATCATTCCCACCCTGGTGAAGCGGGGGGCCAGCATCGGCGCGAATGCCACGATCGTCTGCGGTGTGACCATCGGCGAAGGGGCGATGGTGGGGGCTGGGAGTACGGTCACCCGCGATGTCCCGGCGCACGCCACGGTGGTCGGAACGCCCGCCCGGGTCGTGAATCCCGCGCTCGAGCGAGCGGACGGACCGCGGTAGCAGCGGCCTATCGGGCAGCATCCTCGGGCAAATTCACGGAATGCGGTGTATCCGACTTGTGTTCTTTTCTTGGAGTGCTATATTTCGAACACTCACAGCGACCGCATGGGCGCTGCCTTAGAGAAGGAGGCAAAAAGCGGTTGACCCGGGGGGACACGGGAGCGGCCTGCTAACGGCAGGTACGTCCTTGTCTGCTGGACCGCGCGAACTATGGCCGTCACCGTCAAACGTCCTGGCAAGAAAGTAACCCGTCGTAAGACCACCGGTCGCATTCCCGACCAGATGGGAGCCCGGATCCGGAGAGTCCGGTTAGACCTGGGCCTGAGCCTGGCGGACGTCGCCGGGAAGGATTTCAGCCGAGCGTTCCTCAACCAGGTTGAGCTGGGTCGCAGCCGGCCATCGATGAAAACCCTCCAGGTCATCGCCGAGCGCCTGCGCCGTCCGATCGAATACTTTCTTCAGGACCCCACCAATTCGCTCACCGCGTTGGAGTTGACACTCGCCGAGGCAGGCACGCGGCTTCGCCAGGGCGATGCCGAGCGTGCTCGTGCGCTGGCTTCGGAGTTGATCAGCCACACATTCGTTTCGCCCGATATTCGGGCGCGGGGGCAATTGCTGCTGGGCGAGGCGCTGATCCGGCTCGGTGACGGCGAACAAGCCGAGAAAACGCTGGCGGCGGCGATCGAGCTTGGTGATAGCGCTGGCTGGCCGTTACTCATGGTCGAGCTGTATGACCGGATGGGCAGCGCGCTATACCTTCAGCGCCGTCCTAACGACGCCGGTCGTTCGTGGGATCGGGCTCTCTCAGCATACGAGGATGCCGAGTTGGAGGACCCCGTCCTGAAAGCCCGGATCCTGGGCCATCGCGCCAACATCCATTACGTTGCCGGGCAGCCGCAGGAAGCCGTCCGCGGTTACGAGGCGGCCATCGAGGCGGCCGGACATGTGCTGGACATGCAGGGCCTAGGAGGAATCTACGAGGGGTTGGCCCTATCCCTGCGCAAGATGGGTCAGTACGGACGGGCGCTCGACTACGCCCAGCGGAGCCTTCGGTTGTTTCAGACCTTGCATGACGTGCGCATGAGTGCGCAGCTGCGCAACAACATGGCCGAGATCCTGCTGGAGCAGGGCCGGCCGGAAGACGCAAAGCGTCTCTTCCTTGAAGGTGCCGACGAACTGAGCCGGGTCGGCGATAAGGAGCTGTTACCACATTTGCTCGCCGGCGTGGCCGAGGCCGACCTGGAACTTGGCGCCGTCGAGGAAGCGGAGACGGGGATTGCGATCGCCCTCGAGGCCGCGGAAGTCTCGAAGGATCCGCTGGCAAGGCTGGAGGCCCTGCGTATCGCGGGTCGAATTTCGCACCGGCGTGGCCAACCGGCGCTGGCTCGAGCTCATTTCGAGGCCGCGCTCAAGGTTGCCGATGAGGTCGGCAGTCCAGCCTCAAAGAGCAGGGTCTCTTATGACTATGCGCGGCTTCTGGAGGCGGACGGCGACCGGTCTCAAGCGATTCGTCGCTACCGCGAAGCCTATGAAAGCCGCCTGCGGGCGCCGGGCGCATAGCCCCGGCGTAAAGCCCCAGCTCAACTGGTAAGTAGCGCTTTATTTTTTGGTTTGTTCCTTGTGTCCGACATCCCGCTGCCATCACTTCTGAACCCTGGCGCCAAGGTCTGGGAAATGCCGCAGCTATTCGAATCGCGGTGAGCACTCACTCGATTGCATGACTATCGCGATGTTGCAATTGCAACGGCAGGCGTGAAGCCGAGGACTTTACAACCTAGGCGATCCAAGCAACGGATAGTTACGAACAGGCGCGTGAGGGCCTTGACCGCTTTTTCACGGATGGTATCGTTCCGAACGGATCTCAGTAGGTCCCATACTTCGTCGGAGCAGCGGGTGGACGCTGAGACCAGTGTCGAGGAGGAGGATCGTGGACTATCTGTCCCAAACCGGCGTGCCCGCGCGCCCAATAACTGTCATCAGCAGGCAGGCGGCCCGATCGGACCGTCGCCGACGCTTTGACGGCCAGGGGATACGCACCGAGCTCGATGAGTTACTGTGCTCGGTCTCGCCGGAGCCAAGCAGCGAGGCGAGCCACGTTTATCGACGGCTGAGCCGACTCCTGGGTGCCCGCATTGGCGCCACCTTTTGCCATCTCTTTACCGTGGATGCGAAGGGCCTACTGACGCTGCAGATCTCGGCCGGGCCTCGGCCTTCCGCCGTGCCGTCGCGCCGCGCGCTCCGCTTCGCCGATCTCAGCCCCTGGCATGCCGCCCTCGCGTCCGGCCAGACGGTTGTCATCCCTCTCAATCTCAATCCTGACCATGAGCTGGTCCGCCGGGGCGTTTTTTCTCCAGCGACGACCACCGCCAGCCTGGTCCCATTTCCAGATCGTGCAGGGCGATGGGGCGTGCTGGCGGTCGCCGAAGAGCGCGCCGGCATGCAACCCGACGTTGCGCAGCTCGAATTCATCGCCACGCGCCTTGGCGAGATCATGGAGCGTGAGCGGACCCGCCATGAAGAACGCGTCGCGCTCGCCCGGCACCAGCGGGAACAGGCGGTGCTCGCGGAGCGGCGGCGCTTCTCTCGAGAACTTCACGATGCCGTCGGACAATCGCTGAGCACGCTCCTGGTTCAAATTCGGTTGGCGACAGCACGCGGTGCAGCCGCGCTGGGTGAACTGCAAGTGATCGAGAACATCACGCAACAGGCCCTCGAACAGGCCCGAAGCCTGGCCTATGACCTCCGACAGGTCGATGTCGATCCCCTAGCAGAGGCCCACCGAGCCGGGGAGCGGATGCTGGCGCAACGGGGTTGCGCGTTTGAGTGGCAGGATGATCGGTCGAGCCGCGAGATCGGGTTCCAGGTCGCCCGGGAAGTCGCGGCCGCCATCCGTGAAGCGATCGCGAACATTGCCCGGCATGCGGGCGCAACGCGCGCAAGCGTGCGCCTCGAAAGTGTTGGCCGGCGGGTGCGCGCCACGATCGCAGATAACGGTATTGGCTTTACCGCCGATCGCGTCGAATTGAGCCCGGACGGACGCGGCCTGGGCCTCAAGGGGATGTCCGAACGGCTTCAAGCGGTGGGTGGAAGCGCGACCGTCAGAAGTGCGCCTGGCAGAGGGACGACCATTGTGCTCGAAGCCAGCAACAAGTCACAACGACCGGCCGATCAAACGTTTGCCATGGTGACGCCGCGAATCCTCAAGGAGGCAACGTTCGCTGTTGCGAACGGCAGCGCAGGGTAACGCAGCGTGCCGATCGAGAGCGATATCGAAAGACGAGGGTAAGCCGGGTTGTTTTGCTGGGAATCCGTGCTATAGTCCCGTACGACAAGCGGGTTAGGTGAGGCCTCGTTGAGGGAAGCTGCGAGGCGCCGAAGAGGAGGTCTGTATGCAGTTAGTCATCGACCGGAGAATGCCTGCGATTGTCGTCGTCCTCGCGCTTGTGGCGGCTGTTTGCCTCGCTTTCCTGGTTGCCAATCCGCCCGATAAGCTGGGCGAAATCTGGCCTAACGTCCTGGTTTTCGCCGACTGAGCCTCAACTAAGGCAGAAGACCCGGGACATCTCTATCCGTCTACCGTGAGACCGGGCCTTCCGAACGTATCGTCCTATTGCGGCTGATTCGGTCTCGCTGTATGACAGGCATGAGGTGGCGGTTCGGGACCGCTCATGCGGTTTGTCGCACTTCTCACGGCCGGCGTATGGCTCCCGAACCGCTGCCCGAAGTGGATCCTGCCGTTTTGAGGGCCTGAGCCTGTAAGCTCAAATCGGGACATGGAAGGGTCCGGAGCCGGCGAAAGCGAGCGTCCGGTGCGGGTCAAGCTCTCGGATGCCTATCTTGCACGCGCCGATCTGGCCGGAGCCGATCTGGCCGGGGCTGATCTGTCAGGCGCCGATCTGTCGGGAGCCGATCTGTCGGGCGCCGACCTTGCTGGCGCCAACCTTGCCGGAGCCCACCTGAGCCGAGCCGACCTCTCGGAGGCCACTCTGACGGATGCCAACCTGGCGGAGGCGAACCTGAGCGGGGCGCAACTCACCGACGCGAACCTGGCCGGGGCGGACCTGTCACAGGCACGGTTGGCGAGGGCGGACCTGTCAAATGCTGATTTGTCCACACGCGCGTCATCAACTGAGTCCTCCGGAGATGCTCCAATCGAGCTGGTTCAAGAGCCGCCGGACACGTCCGGAGCGAATCTCGCCGGAGCGGATTTGCGTGGAGCGGACCTTTCCGGTGCCGATCTCTCGGAGGCAACGCTGGTGGGCGCGAACCTGGCAGGCGCCGACCTGTCGGAAGCGGATCTCAGCCAAGCGGACCTCTCTGAGGCAAACCTGGAAAGGGTTGAGCTGGCAAATGCCGACCTGGCCGCGGCGGACCTTTCGGGGGCCAACCTCTCGGAGGCCAACCTCTCGCCAAGCGAGACGCCCGACTAGCTGGTTCTTCGCTCGCTCAGGACGGCGCGCGCCTGGGTGATGTCATCAGCCCCGATCCCTACGCGCGCGTCGGTGGCCAGGTAAAGGAACCGGATGTTGATCTCTGCCGAGGCGGCAAACCACCGGTCCTTCATATTCGCCGCGATTGTAGAGCGACTCACCCATCCGGGCCCTCAGCCAAGGAGGAGGGATTCGCAGGGGTTGGCTATGAACAGAGGATGCCGACGATCGTTCCGGTTCCCGGCTGGCTTGGATCGGGCCCGTAGGTGGGATCGGTCTTGACGACGACGACCTCGAGCGTGTCACCATTGATCTGCGCCTCATTCCTGGTGATTCCGCTCGCCACAAGGACGGCCATATAGCTCGGAATGGTGGCCGGAGGGTTGGCGCTGTTCCCCGGGCGGCTCGACCAGCCCGTGCCACAGCTGGGCGGCGCGTTCGGATTGTCGGCGAAGCCCTTGAACTCGGCGGGGGCGGGCCCTCCGCTCAACGAGTTCGCCGGCGCCCAGCCGGCACCCCAGAAGGTCACGCTCGATGGCACTATCGCGCCGGTGTCTGCAATCACGAAATTGCCGCCGTCGGAAGTGCCGTAGACCAGGAGCGATGACGTGGCGTCAGCACAGCTGCCGCCCACGTCGCAGACGTGGACGTTGACCTGGTAGGGGCCAAGCGCGGCGTACTCGTGGCTGCCGCTGACATCGAATTGCGAACCGTCCGGCGCGATGGTGCCAGCGGATGGGGATGTGCTGTCGCCCCAATCGATGCTCGCTGTGTAGTCGGCGAGCGCTCCGTTGGGGTCGGCGTCGCTGAAGCTGGCGACAACGGTGCTTACCGGGTTGGTGCTCGCGACCGTGCCCGTTCGACCGCTTGCCGCCAGGGCGGCGTCGGACACCGTCGCGGAACCGGTTGCCGACACCTGGTTGTAAGAGGTGTCGAAGTCACGGAGGCCGACCGTAACCGTGTAGGACCCTTCTTCGGCATAGACATGCGAGCCGCTGACCGATGATCCGGAGATATCTCCACCGCTGGCGGTCCCATCACCCCAGTTGATAATGGCCGCATACTGAGACGGCCCGGCCGGGCAGCTATTGGCGCAGACGGCACCGCCATCGTCACCACCGAAACTCTCGGAGTCAGAGAAGGTTGCTACTGTCCCGCTGAATTCCTGGCCCTCGGTCGCCGCCAGGCTCTGCACCTGGAGGTCCGGCGCAGGGTCCGGAGAGATGACCGAGCCGGGTCCGCTCATGCTGGCGCCGGAAGAGTATGACTGCGTGCCTTCGTTTATGCGGGCCGACAGGTGGACCTCGCCGTACGGCGCCGAGGAGAAGGGGGCGCGGAACGACTCCGTCCCGATGATCGCCCCGCCCGTGGCGCCGTTTGGAAAACCGAATGTGCAGGAGTCCGTGCCACTTGACTGGACCACATCGGCTCCGCTCGACCTGCAGCCGATCGGCTGGTAGGAGGGGAAGCCGCCCGTGATCGCCACGAAAATGGCGAACGTAACGCTGGAGTTTGCCGGCATGCTGCCAAACGAGACCATCAGGTCACAGGAGTCCCTCTGGCCGGGAAACACCGCGCCGCCGCTCGCGTAACCCTGACAGAAGCTGCTGAAGCCGAGCGGTCCAGGGGGGCCGCCGATCTGTCCACCACCGCCGCCGCCCGTCTGACCACCGCCACCCGTGGGCGGAGGAGGCGCCCCCTGATCCGCGGCCACCGCGGGAGAACCGAGGATGGCAATGGCCAGCGCCAACAGCAGTGGCGCGATGATCCGCTTCACGCGAGCCCTCCTAGCGAACAGTGACCGCTTGCTTCTAGTAGACCGCGGTTAGCGCGGCCTTGTCAAGAAAAAGGATAGACCGCCTATCACTTCTAGGCGCGATCGCCGACACGCGTCAATAAGACCGCGACGCTCGCCGGAGACGGCTTACGAGGCTGACTGGTCGCAGTAGACGTTAAGGTCGCTGTCGAAGCCGCCGCTATTCCACGTCAAGGTGCCGCTGTAGGTGCCCTTGAGGTTGTACTGGCTTCGACCATTGACGGTCAACGTCGTGGTACAGGTTCCGCTTACGGAGACCTTGCCGCTGTCAGCGCTCACCGTCAACGTCATACCTGTGGTGGGATCGCCCGTTAGGGCGAAGACATATTTCGCGTAGTTGACGTTGCCGTGGCCGGGCACCGGCATGTAGTAGATGAAATTCTGGTCCGGCGCGTTATAGGTGTGGCCGGGGCAGTCGTCGTATTTTGCGGCGTCGCAGCTGGTCGTCAGGTTATCCTTGACCGCTTTACCGGCCGCGGCAACCGCCGCGACGCTGAGCGAGCCTTTTAGCGTGACCGCCGCGGATCCAACCGCATCGACGGTCTGCGACGAAGCGCCGTAAAGGTCGGTCGCGCCCATCATGACCTGGTGGTATGCGCTGATCCCTAGCAACTTGGTCGCGGATGCTCCCGACGGATTCTGAATGCCGTCGAGGAGAACGGGTCCAGCCTGGTTTGGAAGGGTTAGCTGCATGGTGGTCGATGGGATCTCGATACGCCAGGAGGGATAGAGCAGCCAGTGGACGTTGCCGCTGTCCTTGCGCGCCGTGAGCTGGAGTGTCCGCTGCCGGCCGCCCCACCTGAGTGACACGTTGACGGTCGAGGTGTTCGAATCAACGGCCTGGACTGACACCACCTTGACGTTCCGGATATCACGGTTCTGGCTGACCTTCATCATCGAAGCCACGGCGGATTGGCTGAAGAAGTCGCTGTAGGAGCCTTCGCCGCGGACGTATGAGGCATTGGCCCACATGCTGTTGACGTCCCCGCGCTGCTGGGCGGCGAAATAGTCGAGGGTCGCCCGGGTCGGGTTGTAGGTGGCTGAAAGTGCATTGTTGGCCAGGACCAAAAGGGCTGCCAGAACCAATAGGAGCGCCGCGGCGATCGCCGCGATGACGGGAAGCCGACGAGATCGGCGCCTGGCGGGCGGTGCAGGTGCGATCTCCGGCGGTCGCTCGAGCGTGGCGATGCCCGAATCGATAGGCGTCGAAGACGCGCCCCTCTGCTCTTCCACCCCGCCTCCTGGCTGAACCATCACACCACCTCAACGTTCTGTCAAGGGGGAAGGTATTGTTTTGTGGTCGCTCAGGGAAAATGACCGGCCTTAACTGCTCGGCGATTCTGTCCTCTTATGAGAGGAGCAGAGCAAGGATGGTACCCGTCTTGACATCGATCTCGGTCCACATGCGAGGCCGCTTCCGGCTCGGATGGAGGAGGGCCTAACGCAGCTGGCACCCGGATCGAAAGAGAGCACGTTGATGCGCTTCTTCGATCTCAAACCGGGGCCACAGCCGGGAACGCCGGGCGATTATCCGCTGCCGAAAAGGGCAGCAAGTCCGTCTAAGCTGAAGCTCGAGTGCGAAGCAATTCCGGAAAGAAACCGGCCGTCGAAGAGGAAACGCACCGGCTCACCGCTGAGCCTCTAATCCGGATCTATCGCAACGAACGGCAACCTCTTGCTCGGGTCCACTGGATATGCACGTGATCGACGTTGGCCGCATTGCACTCCACCGTGGTACCGCCGTGCTCGCAGATGCCGACCGGATTTCCGGCGTTGGTACCGGCCTGCGTCCGCGTCGACTTACGGGCAGCCCAACAGCGGCTTCACCCACGCTGGGGGACTCGAGGCGCAGCTGTAGCCATCGCCGGCCGTGGTCCCTTCCATCGTTTCGATGGCATCCGCGACGTCGTCGATATGCTCGCTCACCTTCACGGTGTCGCCATCGCCTCGTTTGAGCCCTGCGTGGTCTTCGATGAATCGAATGTAGGCCTCCGTGTCGTTGCCGTCACTCGCGGGCGCGTATTTCTCCATCGCCTTTCGAATCGTTTTGGATGCGTAGTTGTCCTTCAACAGCTTCTCGAGCGCTTTGCGGCCGGTCGCGTAGTCGGGGAAGATGGCGAGCCGGCCGTCCGAGCCGAGCGATCCGCTCTGGCTGTGATAGTCGAGGCTGCCTGGATTATTCGTGCGCCAGGGTCGGGCGCCGCCGGCTCTGACCTCGTCTTGATAGACGACGTATCGAACCCCATCGTGAGTCCCGTGGTCGCCAGCCGGCTTCCGCGCTGGCTTGGCGGGCGCAGTTCCGGCGTCTGGGGCCGTGGTCGTTCCCGCGTCGGTCGGCGCGGCCATGCCAGCGTCAGGGGGTGCCTCGCGCTGTAGCGTGGCAACGCCTGGCAGCTTAGCCCTGGACACGAGCTCGACCACAGCCGCGTTTCCAGCCCTGCGCTGTAGATCGAGCAGAGGATTGGAGTGAATAGTTGGATGACGCTCCGGAGCCTGAGATCGTGGGCGCACATTGTGGAGATCGTCGGTTTCGTACCGTCTGGTCACGGCCTCACGATGGCATCGGTTTCGAGGGCGAGCAAGAATGAAGCGGGTGAAAAAACGGGCAGTTCGACGTACCCAAAAGGGCAATCGTTAAAGGTGTCGGCGTCTAATAACGCATCAACATATCTGGGTCTTAGCTGGTCCTTCTTTGGCTCAGGACGGCCCGGGCCTGGGTAATGTCGTCGACGCCGACCACAACCCGGGTGTCGGTTCCCAGGTACAGGAATTTCACGTTGACTTCCGCCTCGGCGAGCCGCTTCATGATCATGGCGAGCTCGCCGGGGCGATCTGGCATGGGCACCATGAGGACCTCCAGCTCAGCATCGATAGCATAGCCGCCCGATCGAAGCGCCGCCCGAGCTTCTCGTGGGTCACGAGCCAGGATGTGGACGACACCCTCGACCTCGGCCACACCTTCGATGTTCACGCCCGAACCGGTCAGCGCTTGAATTAAACGCGCCAACTCGCCAGGGCGGTCGTTTTCCAGCCGGACAGCTAAATCGCGGGCCACTCGCAGCGAATTGTAGAAGCTAGGCTAAGCGGATTCTCGAATGGGCTGCCGGCCCCAGGTCTGATAGAAGGGTGCCCCAATGGGCAGGACGGTTGCCCTCAAAGCTGGCCCAGGGGACGCTGTGGCCGCCCGCTCAAGCTGAAAGACTGAGTTGCCGTGACTTCCCTGACCAGGGATGATCGTTCGGAATCTGCGCGCCCGGTTCGCAAACCGTCGTCGCCCAGGCTTGCCCGGAGCAACAACGAAACTCGGGAGCTCAACCAAAGGCAGATCCTCTTCCTGCAGCGACTGGCCGGTAATCAGTCGGTCACCGGCCTGCTGCAGACCATGCTCGTCGCCCAACGGGAGACTGCAGCGCCGCCGGCATCCGCGACCGCCACCG
>Ga0066671_10000743_pt1 | contig 10334 bp, 9 predicted proteins | sample GraSoiAngelo_120_FD_62294 | JGI IMG/M metagenome (GOLD analysis project Ga0066671, IMG submission 62294) | Grasslands soil microbial communities from the Angelo Coastal Reserve, California, USA - 14_0919_09_20cm | ecosystem: Environmental > Terrestrial > Soil > Grasslands | place: USA...
CACGGCAATCTCGCCGGCCTTGCCGGAAAAGGATTTCCGGATGTTGCGAACGCTCAACTGGACGGGAGGCGACTGCATAGCCGGCAATACGCAACTTGTATGCCACGCGGCCGGCCGCAAAAGTGCCTTGTTCGCCAAAGTGTTAAGGTGACGGTAGATAAGCAATTAGTCAGTGTGCTGCCTATTTGGGCAGGGCGGATTAATCAACGGCTGATGCCGCGACTAGAATGCCGTTCAACGGAATCAAGGAGGCGCAGGTTATGGATTTAAGGAGGTCGCCAAAAATGCGGGTTGCCGTTGCGGGACTCGGTGTGATCGGCACCAAGGTCGCCAAAGCGCTTGACGAGGGGATGGAAGGATTGGCCTTAGCCGCTGTGTCGGTCCAGAATGCCGAGAAACACCGCGCGTGGCTCTCCGAGCTTAAGACCATCCCTGCGGTGCTGCCAATCGAGGCGCTCGCCGATGCCGCTGACATCGTGGTCGAATGCGCGCCGAGCAAGCTCGTCCGATCGATCGTGGCGCCGGTGGTCGGATGCGGAAAATGTGCCGTTGTGCTCAGCGTCGGCGCGCTGCTCGAGAACGACGATCTGATCGAGCTTGCAAGGGAAAATGGCGGTCAGATCGTGGTGCCGACCGGCGCGCTGATCGGTCTCGATGCCGTGACGGCGGCTGCGGTCGGAACGATCCATTCGGTGCAGATGGTGACCCGTAAGCCCGTCGGCGGTCTCGCCGGCGCTCCCTATATCGTCGAGAACAATATCGACATCGAGCGAATTACCGAACCGCTAAAAATCTTTGATGGTACGGCGCGAGAGGCCGCGAAAGGGTTTCCGGCCAATCTCAATGTCGCGGTGGCGCTGTCGCTCGCCGGCATCGGCCCCGACCGGACCCGCGTTCAGATTTGGGCGGATCCGACCGTGAGGCGCAACGTGCATCGAATCGAAGTGGATTCCGATTCGGCGCGCTTTTCCATGTCGATTGAAAATATCCCGTCGGAAAATCCCAGGACAGGCCTCATCACCGCGCTTTCCGTCATCGCTTGTCTGCGAAAACTGCGCGCCTCGCTTCGTGTGGGAACGTGAGCGCAGGCGCTTCTAAGCGTGCAGCGTAGACCAGCGACTACATTGAACGCGAAGGGCGGGAGCGTGATCCCGCCCTTGCGTCGCACGTTTACTTCTTCATGGCCTCATAGACCGCGAAGGTATAGGCGCCCTCGGGCTTCTTGGTGATCACGGGATCGGAGCCTCCCGACATCAAGGTCGCGACCGTGCGGTCGTAGTCCTTGACGTCCAGCTTGCCGTCGGCATCGCCGAGCAGCTTGCCGACTTCACCCATCATCCGCTTCTGATCCTTCTCGGTCTTGGCACCGGTGGTGTCGGCTGCAAGAATGATCTTCACGGCTTCATCCGGGTGTGCCTTGGCATATTCCCAGCCCTTCATCGACGCCTTGACAAATTTGGCCATCTTGGTGACGAAGGCCGGGTCCTTCAGGTTCTTCTCAAGCACGTAGAGGCCGTCTTCCAGGGTCGCTACGCCTTCGTCTTCGTATTTGAAGACGACGAGTTGGCTCGGTTTGAAGCCGCCATCGATGACCTGCCAGTACTCATTGTAGGTCATGGTGGAAACGCAATCCGCCTGCTTCTGCAGGATCGGATCGACGTTGAAGCCCTGCTTGATCACCTTGACGCCGCCCTTTGAACCGTCAGGCTTGTAACCAAGCTTCGACATCCAGGACAGGAACGGATATTCGTTGCCGCCATACCAAATGCCGACCGTCTTGTCTTTGAGGTCGGTCGGCTTCTTGATGCCGGTATCGGCGCGGCAGGTGAGTTCAAGGCCGGATCGTTTGAAAGTCTGCGAGATATTGACCAGCGGCACGCCCTTTTCGCGCGAGGCGAGCGCCGATGGCATCCAGTCGACGACGACGTCGGCACCGCCGCCGGCCATCACCTGGGGTGGGGCGACATCCGGTCCACCCGGCTTGATCGTGACGTCTAGTCCGGCGTCCTTGTAGAAGCCCTTGTCCTTTGCGACGAAGTAGCCGGCGAACTGGGCCTGCGAAACCCATTTGAGTTGAATGGTGACGGGATCGGCGGCCTGTGCGCTCGAAAGAAGGCCCAGCGTCAGGCCTGCAGCCAAAGCAAAAGTGTATTTCATCAAAAACTCCAAATCCTAAGACCTTGCCGACCTAGGTCCGATACGACGGGTGCCAAAAAGTTGTCGCGCGTTCGGCCAGCGCGACAAGTCCGTAGAAAGCCATTCCGGCGAGAGCAGCGAGCGCGATTTCCGCCCAGACCATGTCGATGGCCATGCGTCCCGCCTCCGTGGAGATGCGAAACCCGATGCCCTGCGTCGGTGTGCCGAAAAACTCTGCAACGATCGCGCCAATCAGCGCCAAGGTCGCATTGATCTTCAGGGCGTTGAAAATGAAGGGCAGCGCCGCCGGCAGGTATAGCTTGCTGAGACTCTGCGAATGGTTTGCTGCATAAGATCGCATCAGATCGCGCTCGATGTGTCCGGATGCCGACAAGCCCGCCAGCGCATTCACCAGCATCGGGAAGAAAGTCACGAGCGCAACCACGGCCGCCTTCGACGGCCAGTCGAACCCGAACCACATCACCATGATCGGCGCGATGCCGACCAGCGGCAGCGCCGAGAAGAAATTACCAAGCGGCAGCAGGCCGCGGCCGAGAAATTCGAACCGATGCGCCAGGATTGCGACCAGCAGCCCGGCGCCACAGCCGATCGCGTAACCGACCAGGACGCCGCGAATGAAGGTCTGGACGAAATCTGCCTCCAGTATTGGCAAAGAGGCCGCAAATCTGGCGGCGGCTGCGCTGGGCGAGGGCAGCAGCACCGGCGGCACGCCGAAGCCGCGCACGGCAACTTCCCAGAGGTAGAAGACGGTAGCGCCAAACAGGAGCGGGACCAGCAGATTGACCATCCTCTGCCGGTCGGCGCGGATCGGCTGCATCGCGGCCAGGTTGATCACGCACATCGCGGCCGCAAGCCACGCGGCGATCGCGATCATCCAGAATCCGCTGCGCGCCGACCCGGCGATTTGGCGATCACCGAGAAGAACCAGCGAGGTTGCGGCGGCCAGGATCACCCCGCCGATGCCGACCGTCGAAGCCCGGTCGTCAGCCATCCAGGCCGCGAGCACGAACAGCACGCCCGCGCCGGCGGCCGCCTCCCATATCGGATGGAACAGCAGCGGCGATGCTTCCACCGCCAGCGGGAGCAGGAATGCGAGCAGGATCGCGGTCGCGGCCGCAAGCAGACCCAGTCGAAATTTGCGCGGGTCCATCAATGCGCTCCCATGCGGCGCGCGACGCTGCGCTCGACCAGGGCCACGAGTGCAATTAAACCTGAAGAGAGCACGGCGGAGGCGACCAGCGCCGCCCAAAGCTGCACTGTCTGTCCGTAATAGGAGCCCGCCAGCAACCGGGCTCCGATGCCGGCTTCCGCTCCGGTCGGCAGTTCCGCAACGATGGCACCGATCAATGAGATCGTGACCGCTACCTTGAGGCTCGCAAACAAATAGGGGACCGCGGCAGGCCAGCGCAATTTCCAAAGCACCTGTCGTGGCGTCGCCGACCAGGTCTGCATCAGTTCGAGTTGCAGCGGGTCGGGCGAGGTAAAGCCTTTCACCATGCCGATCGCGATCGGAAAAAAGCAGAGATAGGCGGAGATGATCGATTTTGGCAGCAGGCCATGCAGCCCGAGCGCGCCGAGCACGACAATGAAAATGGGCGCCAGTGCAAGGATCGGCACCATTTGCGAGCAGATGATCCACGGCAGCAGGCTTCGCTCGAGCACGCGGCTGTGAACGATCATCAAGGCCAGCAGGATACCGAACGCAGCACCTAGCGCGAAGCCGAGCAGCGTCGCCGATAGCGTCACCAGCGAATGATAGACTAGGCTGCGCGGGGCAAGCGGCGAATAGCCGAACACGGAATCGAGGAAGGCCGACGCGATCTGGTGCGGAGCCGGCAGCAGCGGACGTTCCGCTTGCATCGTTCCCGATATCACTTCGGTGATGCTGTAGGGCACCTCTTCGCGTTCAAACCCGTCGCGAACCAGCCGCCAGTTCATGGCGACGGCAGCGATATACCAGATCATGACGAGGGCAAGAACCGTCGTCGCAAGCGGCGCATAGCGCTCGACCAGCAGATGACGGGCGAGCGCGGCCGGCGCGCGCAAGGGCAGCGCAAGCGAGCTACTCGTCATAGGAGTGTCCTGCACGCAGGCCGATGCGCACTCGTTGCGCGATCTTCAGGAATTCCGGCGTCTCCCGGATTTCCAGCGATCGATCGCGCGGAAAATTGCAATCGATGATATCGATGATGCGGCCGGGACGTGGCGACATCACCACGATCTTGGTCGAGAGGAATACCGCTTCCGGTATGGAGTGGGTGACGAACAGCACGGTCTTCTCGGTCGAGTTCCAAAGCTGCAGCAACTGCTCGTTGAGATGGTCGCGCACGATCTCGTCGAGCGCGCCGAACGGCTCGTCCATCAACAATAGCGCCGGGTCAAACGAAAGCGCCCGCGCGATCGAGACCCGCTGCTGCATCCCGCCGGAAAGCTGCCAGGGAAATTTGCGCTCGAAGCCGGTCAGGTTGACGAGCGAAAGATAGCGTTCGACCCGCTGCTGCTGATCTCTTTCCGAGAAACCCATGATCTCGAGCGGCAATTTCAGGTTCTTCTCGATCGTTCGCCACGGAAACAGCGCCGGCGCCTGGAATACGTAGCCGTAGCTGCGCGCCAGCCTTGCGTTTTCAGCGCTCATGCCGTTGACCAGCAGCGTGCCGTTCGAGGGCTGCTGCAAATCGGCGATCACCCGCAACATCGTGGTCTTGCCGCAGCCGGATGGTCCGATGAAGGAAACGAACTCACCTTCGGCGATTTGTAGGCTGACGTTGGAGAGCGCATCCACCCGTCCGTCCGCGGTCTCGAAAGTCAGGGAAATATCTCGCGCATCGACGACCAGCCTTCCTGGAAAAGGCTCGGGCGCGATTATGGGCGCGGAATCAACCGTAGCAGGGGATGACGGGTCGTCGTCGGGACGAAGCCTCACCGTCGGGTCGCTAACGATTGACATGCTCGGCTTTGGCGATGCCATATGAAGATACTGGCAAATGCCGCAATCAGTGGCGCGCCTATTGTTTATGCACGCCGGCAGAATAACAAGCAGTGATTCGCTGTTTTCCCGTGCAGTTTCAGTGTCGTTTTCGGCCGGCGCCTTTGACTTGCATCGTCCGTGGAAGATAGTTTTCCATTTGCGAAACCGAGCTGTTCCACCCCGAGAGCACCATGAAGCCTGCACCATTCAACTATATTGCAGCTTCGTCCCTTGCTCATGCGCTTTCCCTCAAAGCCGAACACGGTGACGAGGCCCGGTTTCTCGCCGGCGGCCAGAGCCTGATTCCGGCGATGAACTTCCGCCTGGCGCGACCGGCTGTCCTCATCGACATCAACGGCGTCGGTCATCTGGCCGGCGTCGACCGAAGCAACCGGGCAGAGATTCGGATCGGCGCGCTGACGCGCTACCGCGACCTCGAACGGGACGGTGATTTTCTGAAAGCCTGTTCATTGTTTGCCGACGCGCTGCCTCACATCGCGCATCCGCAGATCCGAAATCGCGGAACGATCGGCGGTAATCTGTCGCACGCCGATCCCGCTTCCGAACTTCCGGCGATCGCGGTGGCCATGGAAGCGACGATGCGGATCAAATCGGCGACAGGCGAGCGGCAGATGGCGGCGTCGGAGTTTTTTGTCGGCGTTCTCTCCACTGATCTCCAGGCGCACGAGATGCTGGTGGAGATTGCCTTTCCGACGCCAAAGCCTCGTACCGGGGCGTGCTTTATGGAGGTGGCGCGCCGGCGCGGTGATTTCGCGTTGGTAGGCATCGCCGTCGTGATGACGCTGGACGACGCGCGGCGATGTTCAACCGTCAGGCTCGCCCTGTGCGGCGTCGGCGAGACGGCGGTCGATGTGAGCAAGGTGGCCTTCCCACTGATTGGGCAATCATGCACTACGGAGACGATCGAGGCCGTCGCTGCCGGCGTGCGGGATGCGATCGCGCCGTCGGGGAACGTCCATGCCTCCGCCGACTATCAGCGGCACATCGCGGGAGTCCTGGCGGTGCGCGCGATCAGCGCGGCGCATCAGCGAGTCCGCCATGCAGCCTGACCACCACGACATCGAGCTAAAGGTCAACGGCACGACCCATCGCCGCGGCGTCGAATCCCGGATGTTGCTGAGCGATTTCCTGCGCCACGAATTGCTGCTCGCCGGCACCCACGTCGGCTGCGAACACGGCGTTTGCGGTGCGTGCACGATTCTCGTGAATGGTGCGCCGGTCCGTTCCTGCCTGATGCTGGCGGCGCAAGCCAACGGACAGCAACTTTCGACCGTCGAGGGGCTCGCCAACGACACCGGTGAGCTGCATCCGGTCCAGCAAGCGATGCATGACCACCACGGCCTGCAATGCGGCTATTGCACGCCCGGCATCCTGATGACCATGACTGCCTTCCTGAAGGAAAATCCGGCGCCGTCGGAAGAGGAGGTGCGCGAGGCCCTGTCCGGCAATCTCTGTCGCTGCACCGGTTATCAAAACATCGTCGATGCCATGATGGCTGCGGCGCAGGCGATGCGGGCCGCCGCGTCATGACCACTCGCTTCTTCGGCGCACCGATCAAACGCAACGAAGACAAGAAGCTCCTGACCGGGCAGGCGCTGTTCATCGATGACGTCGAATTGCCGGGCATGCTGCATGTTGCATTTCTGCGCAGTCAGGTTGCCCATGCGCGGATTCAACATATCGATGTCTCCCGGGCGCTGAAACGTCCGGGTGTCGTGGCGGTCTTTACCGCTGATGATCTCGGCGCCTACTGGAAGCCTGGCCCGCTGCTGGTTCCTCCGCCGCCGATATCGGGAATAGTCTTCAATCAGCGGACGCAGGTGCCGCTGGCAAAGGACAAGGTCCGCCATGTCGGCGAGCCGCTCGCAATCGTGGTCGCGGAAAGCCGCTACATCGCCGAGGACGCACTCGATGATATTGAGGTAGATCTCGAAATCCTCCGGGCGGTCGTCGATCTCGAACATGGTCTCGGCACGTCCTCGGTGCATGTTCACGACGATCTGGGGTCGAACATCTCCGCGCATGTCCGCCAGATCAAGGGGGATTATCGCTGCGCTGTGGCAAAGGCTGATCTCGTACTCAAGCGCCGTTTTCACTATGAGCACGGCATATCCTCGCCGATCGAGACGCGCGGCGTGGTCGCCCAGTGGAACGCGCGCGGCAGCCAGATGACGGTCTGGGATACCACCCAGGCGCCGGTCTTCATCCGCAACGGGCTTGCCGCGATGCTGGGCTTGAGCGAACGGCAGGTGCGCGTCATCGCGCCTTTTGTCGGCGGTGGTTTCGGCCCGAAGATCATGATGTTCTACCCGGAAGAGGTTGCACTGCCGTGGATCTCGATGCGGCTCAACCGTCCGTTGAAATGGATCGAAGACCGGCTGGAGCACTTCTTCGCGACCACCCATGAGCGCGGCCAAATTCATGACGCTGAAATTGCCGTCGACAGCCAGGGACGCATCCTGGGCATCAAGGATGTCTTTTTGCACGACACTGGCGCGTACAATCCGTACGGCTTGACGGTGCCCATCAACAGCCAGTGTACGTTGCTTGGTCCTTACGTGGTGCCGGCGTACGACAGCACGTTCACGGCCGTGTTCACCAACCTTCCGATCGTCACGCCGTATCGCGGCGCCGGTCGTCAGCACGGCGTCTTTGTGATCGAACGGCTGCTCGATCTTGCGGCGGGCGAGCTGAACATCGATCCCGCGGAGATCAGGCGGCGCAATCTCATTCCGCCGGATGCGTTTCCCTACAGCAACGAGATCATCTATCAGGATTTTCAGCCGCTCGAATATGACAGCGGCAATTACGAGCCGGTTCTCGACAAGGCGCTTGAGACGGTCGGCTACAATCACTTCATCAAGCACGAACAGCCGAAGCTGCGCGCGCAAGGCCGTTGCGTGGGTATGGGCGTCGCCTGTTATGTCGAAGGCACAGGCATCGGACCCTACGAAGGCGCCAAGGTCCAGGTGCAGGCGAACGGCAAGGTGAGCGTCGCGACCGGGATCGGCACCCAAGGCCAGGGCCATTTCACGAGCTTTGCGCAAATTGCCGCCGACCAGCTCGGTGTCGATGTCACCGAGGTCGATGTCGTTACCGGCGACACCGATCAGTTCTATTGGGGCGCCGGAACGTTTGCGAGCCGCGGCGCGGTGGTGGCCGGCAACGCCGTCAATGAAGCCGCCCGTGTCGTGCGGCAGAAAGCCCTGAAGCTCGCCAGCGACGCCTTCGAATGTTCCGAGGATGATCTCGTTATCGCCGACGGCAAGGTATCGATCGTCGGGATTCCCCAGAAATTCATTCGGCTTGGCGAACTCGCGCAGCGCGCCAATCCGATGCGGGGCGCGGTCAAGCCGGGAACCGAGCCGGGCCTGGAGGCGACGCAATATTTCGGGCCGCCGAGCGGCGCCACCGCCAACGGCGTTCATGCCGTCATCCTCGAAATCGACCCGCTAACCTTTGAGCTGAAGATCCTCAAATATGTCGTGGTCCACGATTGCGGCACGGTCATCAACCCGATGATCCTCGCCGGCCAGATCCATGGCGGCGTCGCGCAGGGGATCGGCAACGCGTTTTACGAAAAGCTGTCCTTCGATGACCAGGGGCAGCTCCTGAACGCCTCGCTCGCGGATTATTTGTTGCCGACGGCGCTCGAGGTGCCGCGCATGGAGCTTGCGCATATCACGACGCCATCGCCTCTCAATCCGCTCGGCATTAAGGGAGCAGGAGAAGCTGGCGCGATCCCGGTCGGACCCCTATTCGCGCAGGCGATCGAAAATGCGCTGAACGTCGGGCGGAAGAAAGTCGAGCTGCTGGAAATCCCGCTGAGCCCGAGCCGGCTGTTTGAACTGACACGGATGGCGGATCAGCCATGAGAACGGCGCAGGTGTTCAGGCTTTCGATGGCGCATCCCGGAGACCTCTCCGAGCTGGAGCGCCTGATCGTGAGCGAAACTATCCGTGCGGCGGACGTTACGGCCATCATCGGCAAGACCGAGGGCAATGGCGGCGTCAACGATTTCACCCGAGGCTATTTTACGCAGACGCTGATGGCGCTGTTATCGAGGCATTTGAACAAGCCTGCGGAGCAACTGATCCGTGAAATCCCCTGTGTGCTCTCCGGCGGCACCGAAGGGGTCATGAGCCCACATTACAGTGTGTTCTGCGTCAGCGACGCCAAGGGAACACAGGCCCAGCGTTCGGCGCTCGCGATCGGTACCGCTTTCAGCGCGCCGGTTGCCGCCGAAGACGTCGGGCGGCGAGCGCATGTCGATAGCGTCGCGAAGGCCGTTCGCGAGGCGGTTGCAAATGCCGGGATCGAGCGGTCGGACGACGTTCACTTCGTTCAGGTGAAGTGCCCCTGCGTCACCGTCGCCCGCGCGGCTGCAGCCATTGCCGCAGGCAAGACGCCGCTCACCGCCGATCCCAACAGGTCGATGGCTTTTGCCCGCGCGGCGGGCGCATTCGGCGTTGCGCTCGGGCTCGAAGAGATCAAGCCGGATAGTTTCGCGGACGCATCCTTACTGAGCGACTTTTCCGTCCAATCGCCGCGCGCCAGCATTTCGTCCGGGGTCGAGATCGAGAGCAACGAGGTCGTCGTGCTCGGCAACAGCCCGCAGTGGACGGGTCGGCTGCGCATCTCGCATCGTCCGATGATCGATGCGCTCGATATCGGCGCCGTCGTGGACGTGCTTGCCGATGTCGGTATCGCGGCCGATCCGCAAGTCGCAGCTGCCGATGCTGGGCGGATTGCGACTGTCCTGGTCAAGTGCGAGCCGGATCGCCGCGGGCGTATCCGCGGCAACCGGCACACCATGCTCGATGACACCGATATCAACGCGCAACGCCACATCCGCGGCGCGGTCGGGGGCCTGGTCGCCGGCGTGATTGGCGACGGCCGGATCTTCGTGTCCGGCGGCGCGGAACATCAGGGCCCTGACGGCGGCGGCCTGATTGCTGTCATCGCCTCGCAACAGCGGGGCAGTGCGTGATGCGCATCGTCATTGTCGGGGCTGGTGTCGCAGGATGCGTGATGGCACGCAGGCTTGCGCTGCTCGATGGTGTGGAGGTGATCTGCCTGGAACGCGTCACGCAGGATGACCATTCCGAAGCCGGCACCGGCCTCAATGTCGGCCCGAACGCGGTCAAGGCGCTGAAGGCGATCGACCCCGAGCTAGCCGATCGCATTA
>Ga0066671_10000746_pt1 | contig 10329 bp, 7 predicted proteins | sample GraSoiAngelo_120_FD_62294 | JGI IMG/M metagenome (GOLD analysis project Ga0066671, IMG submission 62294) | Grasslands soil microbial communities from the Angelo Coastal Reserve, California, USA - 14_0919_09_20cm | ecosystem: Environmental > Terrestrial > Soil > Grasslands | place: USA...
CCACGCCAATCGCCGCCCGATGCACCTGATCAGCGTGTCGAGCCCCCAGGTCCGCCGAATCGAGCTCCACGACAGCAGCATGGAGGGCAATAAGATGCGGATGGAAATGCTGACCAACCAGCCCTTCGAACGCGACGACATGCGCTTCGAGCCCGGCGGCAAGCACGCGATGCTGTTCGATGTGGATAGGAAGCTTAAGCCCGGGGATAAGATCGCGCTGACGTTTACGTTCGATCCGGCTCCGCCGGTGACGGTGGCCGCGGATGTGGTTGCGGCTGGGGATGAGGAGCCTGGGCGGTAGGGCTTAGCCCGTCATTGCGAGCGAAGCGAAGCAATCCAGTGCGGTCTCCGAGGCCCACTGGATTGCCGCGTCGCTTCGCTCCTCGCAATGACGGCTTGGGTCTCTAGAACCGCTTCCTCACCGTAATCCCGTACGTCCGCGGGGTGCCGATGTTGAAGCCGAGCCTGGCCCGTCCGCCGCGTTCGCGGTCGAAGGAGAGGAGCGGGTTCTCGTCGAACAAATTCTGGATGTAGGCGGTGACCGAGAGCCCGTTCTTCCAGTTCATGCCGGCGCTCAGATTGACCAGCTGGTAGGACGGGAGCTGGAGGTCGACGATGGTCGCCTCGTTCCCCGTCGCGCCGCCGAAGGGGAGGCCGGAGACGAAGCTGTGCGGATTGCCCTCCTGATCACTCGGCTGGGTGTAGCGGCTTCCGACATGCTGGAAGGAGGCCGAGAAGAAGGCCTCATCCCCGCTCTCGTTGACCGGAACCGTGTAGGTCGCGCTCGCCGCCATCTGGAATTTGGGAACGGTGGGCAGGCGGTTCCCTTTGCGGATTCCGCCGATCACCGCCCCTGCCCCACTCGTCACCGTCGAATCGAACTCGGCCTCGATGTAGCTTCCGGCGAGCGACAGATCGAGCTCCGGCGTCGGATGGGCCGAAAGCTCGAACTCGATCCCCTGGGTATGGGCCTTGGGCACGTTGAAGACGATGCGCGACGAGCAGGAGCCCGCGTCCAGAGTCACCTGGAGGTTCGAGATGTCGGTGTAGAAAGCCGCGGCGCTGAAGTTGAGGCCGTGGGCCGCACCCTTGATCCCGGCTTCGTAATTCCACAGCGTCTCGTCATTATAGCTCTGGTAGCCGCCGAAGATGGTCGCGTCGGAGGGCGTGCACAGCGGCAGGTTCAAGGGATCGTTGACGCCGCCGAGGCGGAAGCCCTTCGCCGCCTGCGCGTTGATCCGGATATTGTCCGAAACTTCGAAGCTGGCGATGACGCGCGGCGTGAAGCCGTCCGACTTGGTCTTGTCGGTGCGGTTGTCGCCGTTCGAGAACAGTCCGCCCGACTTGAAGCTGCGCTGCTCGCTGAAGTCGTAATAGCGGCCGCCGGCGGTGAGATCGAAGCGGCCGAAATCGTAGGTCGCCTCGCCGAAGATGGCCTTCTGCTTGATGTCGTAGGGCAGGTCCGAATTGTAGGGCGAGTTGGCCGGGAAGCCGTTCGCGGTCGCGGCGGCGGTGCCGGCCCCGAAGCGCGCATCGGTGAAGGCGTCGTAGCCCGGGGTGGGCAGGCGCTGGCGGTAGAAGCGGTCGATCTTCGAATAGAAGGCGCCGAACACCCATTGCAGCGGTCCATTTCCGGTGGAGCTGAGGCGCAGCTCCTGGCTGAACGTCTCGAGATCGGTGCGGTCGACGAGGTTCGACGGCAGCGTGACCGCCGCGGTCGGGAAGCCGAGGTCGATCGATACGCTCCCGGTGAGCGCGCTGGCGTCGCGGCTGACCAGGATGTCGCGGTTGATGTAGCTGGTCACCGAGGTCAGCTCGACTCCGCCGAGCCCAGCGCTTGCGGTCAAATCGGCGAGGAAGGTGTCGTCGGCGAACTTCTCGCCGAGCAGCAGATATTGCTCGCGCTCGTCGAAATTGACCTTCGGCCTTGTGGTGGTGAACGGGTTGCCGAACAGGTTGTAGATTTCCTGCCGGTTGAAGCCGTTGGCGCGAACCTCCTGATAGACGACGCGCGGCGTGATGCTGATGTCCGGCGTCGGCTGGAACAGGATGGCGAGTCGCCCGCCCGTCCGCCGGCCGTCGTTTACGTCCTGCTTGACCGTGCCGCCCTCGCCGAGCGCGTTGACGAAGCCGCCATACCAGGTCTGGTAGCCGACCGCGCGGACCGCGACGGTTTCGGAGAGGGGGACGTTGATCGCGCCCTTCAGATGCCCGCCGAAATCGTCGCCGTCGACGAGGTTCACATTGCCTTCGACCACGCCTTCCATCCTGGCGGTGGTCGGCTGGTTGGTGATGTAGCGCAGCGTTCCGCCGACCGAGCCCGAGCCGAACAGGGTGCCTTGCGGCCCGCGAAGGGTCTCGACCCGATTGAGGTCGAACAGGTCGAGGTCCGGGGTGAACAGCGACAGCGAGATGACCGATTCGTCGAGATAGACGCCAACCTGTTCCTTCACGCCCGGCTGGTCGCGGACGATCTGGCCGGCGGAGACGCCGCGGATCGACACCTGGCTCTGGCCCGGCCCGAGATTCTGGACGGCGAGGCCGGCGACGTTGCGCGACAGGTCCTCAATGTTGCCGGCGCCGGTGCGCTCGATATCTTCCTCGGTCTGGGCGTTGATCGAGAAGGGAACTTCGAGAAGCGTCTGCTCGCGCTTGCTGGCGGTGACGACGATCTCGTTCTCGTCCTGGCCGGCGGCGGCCGCGGCACCGGTGTCGGTCTGGGCCGAAGCCGGCGCGGCCAAGGACACCGAAGCGAAGAATGCGGTTCCGGCCAGGAACGCGGCCCTGCGGACGTGATTCGGCTGAAGATTGCGCGCCATGAAAACCCCCCTGTTTCGTTGGCAGGCCGAAACAATGTCCCAGCCGCTCCCCTGTGACAACCGTGGCCGGGGCGTCCTTGCCGGAAAGCGGCAACACTGTTGCGGATCAGTAACAGACGTTGACGGCGGGGCGGCGGGCGGGGAAAGCTGGCGCGTCTTGGGTTGGGGGGGAAAAGGAGATGGCGCAGATCACCCGGCGATCCGCACTGAAGGCCGGCGCCGCAGCCACGCTTGCAGCAGGCGTCGGGGGACCGGCCATGGGCGCATCCGGCGCCTGGGACGTGGTCGTGATCGGCGCCGGCGTGTTCGGCGCCTGGACCGCCCGCAACCTCCAGCGGCTCGGACGGCGGGTCCTGCTGCTCGACGCCTGGGCGCCCGCCCATGCCCGCGCCTCCTCGGGCGGCGAGTCGCGGCTGACCCGCGGCAGCTATGGCGCCGACGAGGTCTACACCAAGATGGCCTATTCCTCGCTGGCCGAGTGGAGCGCGCTTTCGGCCCGGGCGGAGCTGCCGCTGTTCCACAAATCGGGCATCCTGTTCTTCTTCCCGACGCGGGAGGAGTATGTCGCGAAGACGATCGAGGTCCACCGCCGGCTGAAGCTTCCCACAGCGGTTCTCGACCGGCGGGCGATGCGGCGGCAATTCCCCCAGATCGATTTCGACGATATCGAGATCGGCGTCTACGAGCCCGAGTTCGGCTGCCTGATGGCGCGCCGCGCGGTGCAGAGCGTGGTCTCCGAGTTCGTCGAAGCGGGCGGCGAATATCGCCGGGCGGCGGTGAAACCGGTCGGCGGCGGCGACGGGACGCTTCGGCGCATCGAGACGTCCGACGGGGAGAAGATCGAAGCCGGCCAGTTCGTCTTCGCCTGCGGGCCCTGGCTTCCTAAGCTGTTCCCGGATCTGCTCGGCACCCGCATCTTCCCGACCCGTCAGGAAGTGTTCTTCTTCGCGCCCAGCCCGGGCGACGACCGCTTTTCCGTAGGGAATTTCCCCGGCTGGGCCGACTTCAACGGCGGCGACATCTATTACGGCTTCCCCGATCTCGAAGGCCGCGGAGTCAAGATCGCCCACGACCAGCACGGGCCGCCGATCGACCCGGACGTCGGCGACAGGCGCTACACGGAAGGCTCGCTGGCGGAGGTGCGGGGGTTCATGGAGAGGCGCTTCCCCGCCCTTGCGGGGCGGCCGCTCAACGAGGCGCGGGTCTGCCAATATGAGAATAGCGCCAATGGCGATCTGCTGATCGATTACCACCCGAAGCGGCCGAACCTGCTTCTGCTCGGCGCGGGCTCCGGCCATGGGTTCAAGCACGGGCCGGCGGTCGGGCGATACGCCGCGCAGCTCCTCACCGGGTCGCTTCCGGAAGTCGAGCCGCGCTTCTCGCTTGCTTCGAAGGGCGAGCGGCAGGATCGCTCCGTCCACTGAAAGCCCTCACTCGACTTTGCCGCCGGAGCCTTTACCCTTGGCGGCGATGAAAGCCCCTAAGTTCCTGATTTGCGCGGTTTTGGCCTGCCTCGCCGCGCCGCTCGCGGCGGAAGCCCCGATCCCGTCCGATGCCAGGCTCGCTCCCGACCCGGCGGTGCGCAGCGGCACCCTGCCCAACGGCATGCATTGGTCGGTGATGCAGAATGCGACGCCCGCCAAGGCGGTGTCGATCCGCCTGGCGATGGACGTCGGCAGCTATCAGGAGGAGGAGAAGGAGCGCGGCTTCGCCCATTATATCGAGCATATGACGTTCCGCTCGACCCGGGACGCGCCCGAGGGCTCGCTCGACACCCGCTTCGCGAAATACGGGATCGCGCTCGGCCGCGACCAGAATGCGGCGACCTCTCTCGTCTCGACCGTCTACCGGGTCGACCTCCCGTCCAACGGAAGCGAAGGGGTGCGCGCCATCCTCGCCTGGATGCGCGGGGCCGCCGACGGGGTGCTGTTCACCCCCAAGTCGGTCGACCTGGAGCGCGGGGTTGTGATGGCCGAGAAGGAGGCGCGCAACTCGCCCACCGCCGAGATGCAGCTCGCCTTCGCCAAATTCCAGGGCCAGGGCCTGCGGTCCGGCAATCGCGAGCCGATCGGCACCGAGGAGACGCTTCGCGGCGCCACCGCCGCCGGCCTCCAGGCCTTTTACGACCGCTGGTACCGGCCGGAGAACGCGACCCTGGCCATCGTCGGCGACGCTCCGGTCGAGGAGCTGGAGCGGCTGGCGAAGGAGTATTTCGCCGACTGGAAAGGCCGCGGCCCCGCCGGGGTGCAGCCCACTCCGCCGCCGCTGCCCAAGCGCGGCCCGGACGCGCTCACCGTCTCAAGCGCCGTCCTCCCGACCGCGACCGGCGCCTGCCGGATGTCGCCTTCCACCCCCGACAAGAGCGCCTCGCTGGAGCGGTTCCGGCGCGACATCTATTCCGTCCTCTGGCCGCAGATCTTGAACAAGCGCCTCGGCTATGCGGTGAGCGCCGCCGGATCGCCTTTGCTCGGCGCCTCGGTCGGCGTCAGCCGCGAGCTTCCCGACGCCGCCACCGCCTGCCTCACCATCCTCCCCGTCCAGGGCAAGTGGAGAGATGGCCTCGACGCCGGCCATGACGAGCTCCGCCGCTTCGCCGCCGCGGGGCCGACCGAGACCGAGACGGTCGACGCGATCGAGACCATCCGCTCGCGGCTGCGCGCCCAGCTCTACCAAGGCTCGACCCGCAACAGCATCGTCCTCGCCGAACTCCTCACCGACTCCGCGCTGAGCGGCCGCGTGATGCAGTCGCCCGAAGACACGATGCGCAGCTTCGAGACGGCGGTGGCGGGGATCACCTCCGCCGATATCAAGCGTGCCTTCGAGCGCGACTGGTCCGGCAACGGCCCGCTGCTGGTCGCGGTCGCCCCAAAGGCGCCGGCCAAGCAGGAGCTGCTTGCCGCCTGGAACTCGAACGAGCGCGCCGCCCCGCTCGCCGCCTATGCCGACCGGGCGCAGTCGCAATGGCTCTACACCGATTTCGGCACGCCCGGCACGGTGACCAGCCGGGCGACCATCGCCGACCCCGGCTTCGTCCGCCTGACCTTCGCCAACGGCACGGTCCTGAACTTCCGCCGTACCGACTTCGAAGCCAGCGCCGTCGATATCCGCCTCCGCTTCGGCCAGGGCGAGCGCGTCCTCGCCAAGTCCGACCGCTTCAAATACGCGCTCGCCGCCGAGCTCTTCCCGTCGGGCGGCCTCGGCAAGATGGATTACGACCAGATCGGGTCCGCCTTCACCAATTCGACCTGGGGCTTCTCGCTCAACGTCGAATCGGACGCTTACACGATCGCCACCAGCACCCTCGCAGTCCAGGTCCCGGGCGAGATGCAGCTTCTCGCCGCTTACATGACCGACCCCGGCTTCGGCCGCCTGATCGACGACAAGCTGCCGACCGCCCTCGACCTCTATTACCGCGTCGCCGCGACCGATCCCAACGCGGTCGCCGCCCTCGCCTTCGAGAAAGCCGTCTTCCCCGACCAGCTCTCAATGCCTCCGCTCGCCGAGGTCCAGGGCCTCCGCGCCAAGGATTTCGACCGCATGCTGCGCCCCGCGCTGCTCAACGCCCCGGTCGAGGTGACGATCATCGGAGACATCTCCGAAGAGAACGCCGTCCGATCCGTCGCCCAGAGCTTCGGCGCCCTCCCCGCGCGGAAGCCGCTGCGCCCGCCGACCGGCCCCGGCCCCTACCGCCGCTTCCCGGCAGTGCTTCCCAAGCCGGTCGACGCCTTCCATTCCGGCCCCGCCGACAAGGCCGCCGCGCTGATGGTCTGGCCGCTCTACACCGCCAGCTCGGCCCGCCGGCACGAGGAATATGCGATCTCGCTCCTCAGCACGATCTTCCAGAACCGCCTCCTCCAGCGGCTCCGGGTCGAGATGGGCAAGACCTATTCGCCCTCGATCGAAAACCGGATGATCGACGCCTCCGACCAGGGCTATCTCGCCGCCTCGATGGAAACCGCGCCCGCGGACATCGACGCGGTGGTGAAGGCCGCCCGCGCCGTCGCGGCCGAGCTTGCGAGCGGCAGGATCGACCAGCAGGAAGTCGACGCCGCCCGCGAGCCGGCGATCGCCGAGCGGATCCAGGCCCGGCGCAGCAATTCCGCCTGGGCCGGAATCGTCTCCCAGTCGATCCGCCATCCGGAGGCGCTTGACGAGCTGTTCCGCTTTGACGAGCAGTTGAAGGCGGTGACTTTGGCGGATGTGCGCAAGGCGGCCTCGACATGGCTGTCGCACGCGCCGATGGTATCGACCGCGCGGCCCCGTCCTTCGGGCACGGTGGCCTCGCGCCGTTGAGGCATTGGGGAGGGCAGACATGGCAGCGCCGATCGACAGCTTCCGATCATCGACCCTGGGCTGGCTTCGCGGCACCCTCGCCGGCTGGGCGACGATCCTCCTCGTCCCCGCCGGGATCCTCCTCGCCGGGCCCGGCCAGTGGGGTCCCTGGCCGATCCTGTTAAGCGCCCTAGCCTTCCTGATCCTCGCCTGGAAATGGCTCGAGAACATGGCCGCCCGCTACGACCTGTGCGAAGACCGCCTGATCATCCGCCGCGGGATCCTGAACAAGAGCCTCGACGAGGTCGAGCTCTACCGCGTCAAGGACATCCGCCTCGATTTCAGCCTGATCAACCAATGGGCCGGGATCGGCTCCATCACCCTAACCTCCAGCGACGAAACCACCCGCTCAGCGCCCCTCATCCTCCGCCACGTCGAGCAGGCGGCGACCCGCCGCGAACGCATGCGCGACCTCGTCGACCAGGCAAGACAACGCCGCCGGGTGCGCGAGGTCGACATGGTGCACGAGGATATGTGAAGGCGGGACATTCACCGCTTTTCAACTGCCTTCCTGCCAGTGTTCGACAATGAAAGCAGAGCAACGCCGTCCCGCCGAGGCTGAGGCGATCATTCACCGGCACTGGCGGGAGGAGTTGCCATATCGCGCCCTCGTCCACGTGAAGGACAGCGCCCACGGCACCCCTTTATACATGGTCGCCGGCAGTTCCGAACCTGCCAGGAAAGCATCGAAAGCATTGAAGCTGGCCTTGGAGCTTCATGGCGGCCGTTGCTTCTACTGCCAGGCGAAGGGAGAAACGGTCTCTGCGCACTTCACCCTCGACCATGTCGAACCCAAAAGGCGCGGAGGCAGGGACTTGCTCCGCAATCTCGTCATAGCCTGTACGCACTGCAACCGCAGCAAGGCGGCGCTGCCAGTGGAAGTCTTCCAGCCGAACGCGGGACGTGAATGGCTTCTGGCCATACAGGCGCTGATCAAGGCGCGGCTGGAGCTGATCTCCGAGGATTAAGAAGCCGTCCCTTCTTAGGGGGTCCGACCTCCCTCGATCATCTGCACGAGAAGCGTTGCAGTCGCTTCGGGGATGGCGGTGGGTTCGGCTGCGACTGCGGAGAAGCGGAAGGCCTCGTTCGGCGGCCACTCCAGTCCGACCGCGCCCAAGCTTATCCGGCTTGCATCCTGCACCTGCCGCACCGTGGCGGTCAGATGGCGGGCCAGAAATCCCATACCGTTGTACGACAGCGTGACATAGTCGACGGGGGCGCCGTCCGACACGACGATGAGGAATTTGCGCGGTTCGGCGGACTCGTCCAGCCTGTCCGACGCCCAGGCGATCGCCTCGCCGTCCACATTCTCGCGCAGCAGGTCGGGGTGGAGCATCGCCCGAAAGGCCGCATCCGACAGCCGCTCCTCATCCGCCGCCTTGAAGACGACATGGAGGAGCGAGCAGAGCCTGCCCGGACGCGCGGGGCGATTTGACGAGAGCCACTTTCGACGGGCGAACCCGCCGTGCCAGCCGCCGGTGGAGAAGCCGAGCACCTCGCTGCGCGCGCCGGCGTCGGCGAGAACGTCGCTCAGCCACCGCGCGGTCGCGGCGGCGGCGGCGATGCGTTCGCCCTTCATCGAACCGGAAAGGTCTATGAGCAGGGTCACAACGATCTCGCCGCCCGGATTGCCGGCGAGGTAGCGGAGCACGTCCTCCCGAAGCTCCGCCATCCGCGCTTCCGAGGCGGTACGAAACTTCTCCGCGCGGGCCCGCGCCGCGATCCAGCCGCTGTCGCCCCACTCCAGCCAGCCCTTCGAGAGGTCGGGGCTGGCGGAGGCGAGCGCGGCCGGAATGTCGGCCGCACTCAGGACCAGGTCGAACTCGGGCGCGTAGATGGTGTAGGGCTGGGTCGGATCGTCGGGAACCTGGACGTCGCGAGCGGTGCCTCCGCCGCGGCGCCGAAGCCATGACAGGAAAAACGACCCCAGGAACAGCAACGACGTTATCAACGCCCAGCCGAGGGCGGCGCCGGTGAATTCGCGAAGGTCGTTCCCGTTCAGCCCTTCTTCGCCACCCCGACCAGCGACGGCCTCAGCAGCCTGTCCCTGATCATATAGCCCGCCTGCATTTCCTGGACGATCGTGCCGGGCTCGGCGTCGTCGGAGGCGATCTCGATCATCGCCTGGTGGCGGTTGGGGTCGAGGGGCTGGCCGACGGCGTCGATCCGGGTGATGCCGTTGCGGGCGAAGACGCTGTCGAGCTCGCGGCCGGTCGCCTCGATTCCGACGATCAGCGCCTTCAGCCGCTCGTCGTGCCGGGCCTCGTCGCCGACCGCGGCCAGCGCCCGGTCGAGATTGTCCTTCACGCTCAGCATGTCGCGGGCGAAGCCGGTCGCGGCATAAGCGGTCGCGTCCTGCTTCTCCTTTTCGAGCCGGCGGCGGACGTTCTGGGTCTCCGCCTGGGCATAGAGGGCGTGCTGGCGCACCTGCTCCAGCTCCTTCACCAGGTCCGAAAGGTCCTGGTCGGGGGTCGAATCCCCGCCCTGCGCCTCTGCGCCAATGGTGTCTTCCTGCAGATCCTGATCTTCGTTCATGCCATCAATCTCGATAGTGCCTGTGCTGTGAAATCAACCATGGGAACGACCCGCGCGTAGTTCAACCGCGTGGGGCCGATCACGCCGACGACGCCGACCACCTTGCCGTCGCTGCCGCGATAGGGCGCGGCGATAACGGAAGAGCCGGAAAGCGCAAACAGCTTGTTCTCCGAGCCGATGAAGATCTTCATCCCCTGCCCCGCCCGGGCGCTGTCGAGCAGCCGGGCGATCTCCTCCTTGCCCTCAAGCTCGTCGAGGAGCTGGCGGACCCGCTCCAGGTCCGCCGCCGCCGACTGGTCGATGAGGTTGGCCTGGCCGCGGACGATCAGCACCGGGCGCTGGGTGCCGTCCTCCGACCAGAGGGCAAGGCCCCGGTCGATCAGCTCCTGGGCGACGCTGTCCAGCATCGCCCGGCCGTCCCCGATCTCCTTCGACAGCCGCGCCCGCGCTTCCTGCAAGGTGAGGCCGGAGAGGCGCGAGCTGACATAATTGCCGACCTCGCTCAGCGCCGACGCGGTGATCCCGGCCGGAATGTCGATCACCCGGTTTTCGACCGTCCCGTCGCTCCCGACCATCACCACCAAGGCCTGCCCCGGCCCCAGCGGCACGAAGCCGAGCTGGCGGAGCACCGGCTCGCGCTTCG
>Ga0066671_10000747_pt1 | contig 10316 bp, 5 predicted proteins | sample GraSoiAngelo_120_FD_62294 | JGI IMG/M metagenome (GOLD analysis project Ga0066671, IMG submission 62294) | Grasslands soil microbial communities from the Angelo Coastal Reserve, California, USA - 14_0919_09_20cm | ecosystem: Environmental > Terrestrial > Soil > Grasslands | place: USA...
CAGCCAGACGTTCTCGATTCCCGAGCGATCGCTGACGAACGCGATCGTCTTTCCATCCGGCGAATAGCGCGGCTGGTAATCGAACGCAGGACCTTTCGCGATGACCGTCGCTTTCCCGCCGGCAACCGGCACCGTGTAGATGTCGCCGAGGATGTCGAAGAGGAGCGTGGTGCCGTCGGGGGAGACGTCGACGGAGGACCACGTCGCTTCATCGACGGTGAACGCAATCTTTCGCGCGTCGGGTCGCGGATCGTTGATCTTCTCCGCGGGATCGAACGTTTTCTTCGCCGGCTCATCCTTCGCGTTTGCGAAAGCAGCGGCGAGCAGGAGGACGGGAACGATGAGCTTCTTCAACATCCGCCGAGTTTAGCCGGGCGCAGAAACACTCCTGTGAACAATTGGTGAGAGCGACTCGCGCCGTCACGGAATCACGAAGATGACCGTCTGCGCATCCGGCGGCAACGGTTTGCGCGGTGCATCTGCGTATTGCGGCAATGCGAAGAAGTCCGTTCCGAGCCAGCGGCTCGTCACCTCCTCCGTGGTCGGGCCGAGGATGACTTCGACGGGGCCGGTTTCGGCGATGTCGGAGACGATGAGCGGCTGCGCGTTGCGTGCGAGCGTCTGCATGCGGCGGAGCGTCGCGTGCTGCTGAAACGCCGGCACCGGAATGCGAAGACCGCCGACGACGATCGACATGTAATGCGCGTCCGTCGATTTGCCGCCGCTCACGAGAATGTCGAATGCGCGCGTTCGCGCCGCCGGGAACTGCAGCGTCATCGTGCCGTGTCGCGCGACTTCCGGCGAGCGAACGACCCAGAGCGGATGCGACTGCGACACGACCGCGAGCATTTCGTCCGGATGATGATCGCGCGCGTACACGAACGTCCCTTCCGGAGAAACCTCGGCACGCTCCGTCTCGACACCGGACGGCGAGTACCAAAGGATTGACGCGTTCTCGAACGTCCGCGGCGAAACGATTTTTCCCTGCGTCCCGCGCAGCGGCATCAGCTTCACATCGATGTGCTTGTGCTCCGACTTCGTCATCGTGAACGGCTCGAGCTCCTGCTTCTGATAACCCGGCGCGCTGACGGTAATCTGCAGTTGCCGGTCCGGCAGCGAATTGATTTTGATGAGTGAGTCGCGATCGTCGGCCGCCGGCGTCGCGGTGCGCGTCAGGATCGTGTGCCGCGGCTTCACGAGCTTCGACATGACGGAATAGCGGACGGTCGCGTTGGGCACGTTCATCGTCGTGAACGTGTCCGTGACGGAGAGCGTCAGTTCGTTGTCGGGGATGTCGATGTCGAGGCGTTGTGAGCGCGTCGATCGCCGATCGGAGATGACGAACGCGCGGAACGGATCGTCGCAGGCGGAGACGTTGATCACGGCATCGACGTCGATGAAGTCGTAAAGCACCGCGCGATACGCGGCTTCGCGCCTGTTCGAGAAGCCGTTGCCGTTGCCGACGAATTCGATCGTCGCGTCTTTGTGCAGCGGCTCGCCGCCAAACGTGACGTCGCCGTACACGCTGTTGTAGCTGGCGATGACGCGCACCGCGCGCGTCTGCAGCGCAGCCACGTCGACGCTGTTGCTGACCGGCGGCAGATTGCCGAACTTCATCTGCGCGCGATAAATCGCCGGCGGAACGTCTTCGATCGCGAAGCTGCCGTACAGCGGAGTCTCCGGAAACTTCTGCGTGCGGATGACCTGACACGCCGACGGATCGGTTCGTGCGCCGGCTCGCTGCGGCGGACAGCTGAGCAGCGAGATCTCGATCTGCGGCGGCGTGTCGGTTTCGGTGCAGAGGCGAACGTCACGATTGAGCTGCGCGACGTCATCACTCGCGCTCCAGTTCACGACGACGGTTGCGGCGCCGCGCGCGATGAGCGGCTCGCCGACGATCGTGATCGGCTGAGCGGCGATTTTCACGGGACGGTGGGACGGCAGCCAGCTGCGGCCGCCGAGGGTGAGGTCGAAGGTTCCGGCGGTTACACCGCGTACGAGCGCGAACGAGCCGTTGAGATTCTGAAACGCCGCCGGCACTTCGCCCGTCTGCGATCCGACACTGATCCTTGGCGACGCAACATTGTGCGCAGCGGCGACCGCGGCGCGATCGCTCGCCGGCACCTGAATCCACGTCAGCAACGCGCCGATTCCGCCGCTGCGCGCATCGACAGTTCGCTGCGTTCCGGCTTCGACCGCGGGAACTGCAATCACGGCGACCGGCGTCGTCTTATCCAGGACGATCAGCCAGAGCTGTTCGCCGGCGGGAACGATCGTCGGGCCATTGAGCGGAAACGCGGACGCACTCTGCGTGGCGTAGACAACTGCACTCCGTTCGGGCGGCAGCTGCGCGGTGAGAGTCGCCGCCGGATTCAGCGGCAAATCGAGATTCGCCGGCGCTGACGCACCATCGACGACGACCGGCTGCGACAGCGCGCCGTCCGCTTTCGCGAACACGTTCCAGAGTCCCGGCTCGAACGTCAGCGAGCCAGGTGCGACGCACGTCACTTCATGTGACGCAAGCCAGCGCCGAAACGGATTCTCCGCATGACCGGCCGCGAAACGGCAGACTTCGCCGCCTGCTGCCGGCGCGCCATCGCGCGTCAGCGACACCGTCGTCGCCGCGCCGGCCGTAAGGGCGCAGAAGAAGAGGAGCGACGCGACGAATCGTCTCACGCGCTCAATATACGAGTCGGCGCGCGCGGACGTTACGCGCGAATCAGTGCTCCGGCGCCGCGCCCCAGATCTCCGCGAGACGCTGATCGCGTCCGCAGTTGAATCTGTAGAACTTGTACCGCACCGGATTCTTTTTGTAGTAGTCCTGGTGGTAATCCTCGGCAGCCCAGAATCGCGACGCCGGCACGATCTGCGTGGCGATCTTCTTTCCGAACTTCGCCTCGAGATTTCGCTTCGATTCATCGGCGAGACGCTTCTGCTCGGCGTCATGCGTGAAGATCGCCGTCCGATACTGCGAGCCGTGATCGCAGAACTGGAAGTTCACCGCGAACGGATCGACGTTGTGCCAGAAGGTGTCGAGCAGTTTCGCGTACGTGACTTTCGTCGGATCGTACGTGACCTCGACCGACTCCGCGTGGCCCGTTTCGCCGGACGAAACCTCTTCGTAAGACGGCTCGGTTTTCGATCCGCCGGTGTATCCGGAGACGACGCTGATGACGCCCGGCAGCCGCTCGAACGGCGGCTCCATGCACCAGAAGCAACCGCCGGCGAACGTCGCAGTCGCGCGATTCGGCGCGTTTTTCGCGGCTGCGGGCGGCTGCGCTTTCGCGCAAAAGACGGTCGCAAGAATGACGATGACGAGCGGCAGACGTGTCTTCATGGTTGCCCTCAACGCAGCGACGTCAGCAGATGTTTCTGCACCTTCCCGAGCGCCGTCCGCGGGATCGATTCGACGCTGACGAAACGCCGCGGCACTTTGAATGATGCGAGCTCGGCGCGGCAGACGCGTTCGAGCTCGGCGGCATCGAAGTCGCCGACGATGAACGCGACAGGAACCTCGCCGCGGAGCTCGTCGGCGACTCCGGCAACGGCCGCTTCGCGAACTCCGGGCTGTTCGAACAGCAACTCCTCGATCTCGCGCGGATAGATGTTGAAGCCGCCGGAGATGATCAGATCGCTGCGGCGTCCGAGGAGTGTGTGGTAGCCGTCGGGTTCGAGTTGGGCGAGATCGCCGGTGCGGAAGTAGCCGTCCGACGTGAACGCCGCAGCGGTCGCGTCGGGACGTCGCCAGTAGCCGGCGAAAACATTCGCACCTTTCACTTCGAGCTCGCCGTCGACGATGCGAACGGAAATGCCCGGCAGCGGAAAACCGACGGTGCCCGCACGACGCTCGCCGACATACGGATTGCTGAGATTCATGAACGTCTCGGTCATTCCGTAGCGCTCGAGAATCGTGTGGCCGAAGCGCTCGCGGAACTCTTCGAAGACATGCGGCGGCAGCGGCGCGGAGCCGGAGACGAAGAGCCGCATCTTCGCGCCGATCGCGCGCGCCGCGTCGGGCGGCGTTTCGAGCAGGCGGACGTATATCGTCGGCACGCCGAAGAAAAGCGTCGGCTGAAAATCGAGCAGCTCGTCGGTCGCGGTGCGGTGATCGAAACGCTCGAGCAATCGCATGCGACAGCCGCTGATGAGCCACGTGTGCAATCCGTTGCCGAGCGCGTGAATGTGAAAGAGCGGCAGCGCGAGGAGGAAGCGATCGCGTTCGCTGATCTGCCACGCCGCGAGCAGGTTCACTGCGTTCGCTGCGAAGTTGTCGTGCGTGAGCACCGCGCCTTTCGAAGCGCCGGTCGTGCCTGATGTGTAGATGATCGCCGCGGGCGTCGAACCATCGAGCGACTCTGACGGCCGCGAATCATTCGTGCTCGTTAGCTCCGCGACCGAGTTGTCGTCGATGACTGCGCGCGGCTCGGCGTCGGCGGTGATGTGCGCGATCTCGCGATCGCGATACAGGATGTTGATCGGCACGAAGATCACGCCGAGCTTCACGCATGCGAGATAGATGTCGATCAGCTCGACGCGATTCTGCAGATAGACGCAGAGCCGATCGCCCTTCACAAATCCGCGCGCGCGCAGCGCGTGTGCGACGCGATTGCTGCGCGATTCGAGCTCGCCGAATGTGAACGTGGCGCCGTTCCATTCGAGCGCGACGTCATCGCGCCGATCGATCAGCGACGCGTCGAAGAGGTGAAGAAGGTGCATGCGCGAATCATCGCGCATGCACGGCCTTCATTGACGCGGGTTCTTCTTTCCGTACGGCGGCTCCGTGAGTTCGTCCGTGGCGTTGCGGCCGACGTGATGCGGGGGCGCGTCTTTCGCACGCGCGCCGTCATCGCGCGCCTGCTGCTCTTTGACGTTCCACCCTTCGGTTTGATTGTTCGCCTGTTCGGTGGTGAGGCCGCGCGGACGCTCGGCCGCGTCGCCGTGATAGACGGCGCCGGCGGTCGTGTGGATCACGCGATCGCCATCGACGCGCGTCTTGCGGTCCGGCGAACCGGTCTTCTCGTTATTGCCGCGATCGTCATCTCTCATCGCATTTCCTCCGCGTCGAAAAGAGCAAGGAACGCGCCGCGAAAGTATGGGGTCAGGTCTGTACTTTTAACTTTGGTGTACAGCTGCGATTGGCGGTGCAGTTGACCAAAGTTAAAAGTACAGACCTGACCCCATACCTGCTGTCGCTCTGCGTGACGTGTCATCGCAACGTCACTGCTGAGCTGCGCGAGCGCCGTCACTCGACGCGGTAGCGAATGCTGTCGCTCCGTCCGCCATCGTCGACGACGACGAGCTGATGCGTTCCGCGGCGCGGCTTCAGAAACATTCGCTGCGATGGCTCGCCGGATGCGACGAGCACGCCGTCGTCGAACCAGAAGAGCTTCGCCGCGTCACTCGACTGCGCGGACAACAAGATCTCCTGGAACTCGAGCGGCGCATCGCGGCGCAGTCGATACGCGGTCGCGCCGTCGGGCGAAACGATTTTCGGCGGCGCGTCGGACGCGACATCGCTGCAGCGTTTCGCGAGCGGCGGCGGCGCATCGAACGGCTGCTCCTGCGCGCGCCACCACGCGACGAGCTCCGGCGGCTGAATGGTCGCGATGACCGTGCGATGCGCGACGCGCGCAACGCAATCGCCCGACAGCCGCTCGCCCGTTTTCGCATCGACGATCATCGCGCGATGCATCTCGCACGCATGAAGGTGCGTGCGGCCCGGGATGTACTCGACGCTGCGACGCTCGCGACAGAACTCCGTCGGCAGCTGATGACTGATCGCGCAAACTTCGATGCGCGCGATGCCGAGTCCGTTCGCGCGGCGCAGATGCGCGTCGCCTTCGATCGCGCGGAAGAGATCGAAGAGCAGCGGCGCGGCGAACTCGGAGCCGGACATCCCCTTCTGTCCGTGACCATCGAAGTTGCCCGCCCACACGCCAATCGAATATCGCTCCGAAAAACCGACGCTCCACGCATCGCGATGTCCGTACGACGTGCCGGTTTTCCACGCGACCGCCGGCATTTCACGCGCGAGTTGCCACGCGCGCGGCATGTCGGGCCGTTTGAGCTCCGCGAGCACATCAGTCACGAGCGCAGTGGCTTCCCGCGAAAAGAGTCGCGTCGTCGATTCGCGTTTCGTCGAGCGCAGCACGCCCGCCGGACGATGCAGCCCGCCGTTCGCGAGCGTCGCGTAGAGATTCGTCAGGTCGACGAGACGCACTTCGCCCGCGCCGAGAATTAACGGCAGTCCATACCGCGACGGATCGCGATCGAGCGACGTCAGTCCGCCGCGCCGCAGCAACTTCACGAACTCATCGACGCGCTCTGCCTGCAGCACGCGAACGGCCGGCGCGTTCAGCGACTGCACGAGCGCGTCGCGCACCGACACGCGGCCGCGATACGTGCCGTCGTAATTTTCAGGAACGTAGCCGGCGTAGTCCGTCGGAATGTCGAGCAGATACGAGTCAGGAATCAGCAGCCCGTCGTCGAATGCTTTCGCGTAGAGAAACGGCTTGAGCGTCGAGCCGGGCGATCGTCGCGCCGCCGCGCCGTTCACCTGTCCCTGTCGCGCCGCTTCAAAGAACGACGCGGAGCCGACCATCGCCACGACTTCGCGCGTCTTGTTGTCGATGACGACGACCGCCGTCTGGCCGACGCCGAACGCGCGCAGCGACGAAATGCGCGACGCGACCTGCTGCTCCGCAATCGCCTGCACGCGCCGATCGAGCGTCGTGTAAATGCGCGCGCGATCGCCCGACTGCGCGATCGCGTAGTCGCAGAAATGCGGCGCGACGAACGGCGCCCTCCGCCTCTCCCGCGGCAACGGCTGCCGCATCGCCTCGGTGATCTGCGCATTCGTGAATGCGCCGCGATCGCGCAGCTGTCGCAACACGCGGTCGCGTGCGCGCGTCGCCGTGTCGTGATCGCGCAGCGGATCGTAGCGATTCGGCGCGCGCGGCAGCGTCGTCAAGAACGCAATCTCGCCGAGCGACAGCTGCGCCGGCGGTTTGCCAAAGTACAGATACGACGCGGCGCCGATCCCCTCGATGTTCGCGCCGTACGGCGCCAGGTTGACGTACGCCTCGAGCAGCTCCGGTCGCGTGTGATGCCGCACGAGCTGCAGCGCGCGAAACGCCTCACGCGCTTTGCCGCCGAGCGTGCGCGATTTCGGCTGCGACATCCGCGCGAGCTGCATCGCAATCGTCGACGCGCCGCTGACCACGTGCCCCGCTCGCACGTTCGCAATCGTCGCTCGTCCGATCGCAATCGGATTCACACCCGGATGCCGCCAGAACCACTGATCCTCGGAAACGATCAGCGCGCGAATGAGCTCCGGCGGCAGCTCATCGAGCGTGACCGGAATCCGCACCTTCTGATCGCGCGGCAGAATCATCCGGATCGGCTCGCCGCTGCGATCGAAGATGACCGTCGCGGCGGCGCGATGCAGCCGCGACTCCGGAAACGGCGACACGAAATCGACGATCGCGAACACGACGAACGGTGACGCGACGATCGCGATGGCAATCAACAGTCGTTTCATCGCCGCCTCACGATGAACACGCCCCGCTCCCCCACCGAACGGTTCGCCCGCCCATACATCGCCTCGGCGAACACCGGCGGATGCTGGAACACGCCGGGCGTAACGGCGCGCAGCAGCGTGTAAAAGGTGAGCGCGCCGGAGCCCGGCAGCTCGACGAAGTACAGCGTCTGATCGTCGCGAATGTCGACGTTCGTACATTCGCCGCCGCCGGTCATCCACGGCAGCGTTTCGGTCGTTTTCAGGCGCGGGTTCTCGACTTCGAGTCCGGCCGGGATGAGGTTCTGCACGACGACGTTATCGAGCCGCCCGTTGAGACTCTCGACGGTCGTTACGCAGACGATCAGCTCGCCCTGCAGCACGCCGTTTGCGTTGAGCGGTGCGCCGTCGCGCGTTTTGAATTCGCGCGTGATGCGGATGCCTGACGATTCGGGTTTGAACGCTGCGGACGTCTTCACGCCGCGCGCGTCGAGCGAGTAAAACGCGGCGCCCGATTTGAAGCCGGCGTTCATCTTCACGCGAACGGTTCCGTCGCCTTTGATGTGGAACATCGTCGTGCGATTCGTGAACGTGCCGACCGCGCGATCATCGACGAAGACGGAGCCGGAGTACGGCGCGAGATCGTGCTGGCGGCGAATGAATTGGCCGAGCGCGAGCAGCGTGAACGCGGATTCCTGCGTTGACCACCACGGATCCGCGGCGTCGCGGCCGAGGCGCTCGACGAGCTGCGGAATGCGCGGATCGTTCGGCGAGGCATCGAGCAGCGCGAGAAGCAGGAGCGCACGATTGCGAATCGCGGAATCGAGATTCGTGCCGGTCGTGCGCGCGACTTCCGCCACATCCTGCAATCCCGTCAGCAGCGTTTGAATCGCGACCGGATTTCCGATCGATGCATACGCAGCCGCGAGCATCGCGCGCTCCTCGGGATGCAGCGCCGCGGCGTGATGCGCGCGGATGTAATCCATGGTGCCGAGGTCGGGCTTGCCGGCGCGCGCGAGGACGTAGAGCTCGTATGTGATGCGCTGCAGCTCGACGTCGTCATAGGCGGAGCGTGCCTTCGCATCTTTCGCGATGAAGTCGAGCGCGCGATCGTAGATCGGCGAGTCGACGGGATGTCCGGCGCGCCGCGCTTCGACGAGGAAGTGCGTCGCGTAAACGCTGCCCCACGGATAGACGTTCTGGCCGTACGGCCACATCGAGAAACCGCCGGAGTACGTTTGCATCGTGCCGAGGCGGCGGATGCCTTCGTGGACCATGGCAGCGGCGTCGTTGTTGCGGAACGCGTCGGGATCGAGCTCTTTCGCGACGTCACCGAAGTAGACGAGCGGGAAAACGCTCGACGTCGTTTGTTCGACGCAGCCGTACGGATAGTGCAGCAGGTATTTGAGCTTGCCGCGGAAGCGGATGATCGGCAGCGGGCTGACGACGAGCGTCCGTTCGACGGAGCCGCGAACGAACGGCTTCACGATCTCGGGGCGGAAGGTCGCCGCGGTTTCGGTGAACGCGCCTGAGACTTCGACGCTCTCGAGCGGCAAGTCCCAATGCACGGGAACGTCGAATCGCGCGGAGGATTTTTCGCCGTTGCTGGCGGCAGTTGCGGTGAAGGTGATGTCGCCCGGCTGCGGCGGCGCGGTGAGTGCGAAGTAGACGGTTTTCTCGGTGGCGGCGGGAACGTCAACCTGTTGACGAGCGGAACCTGTGAGATCGACGACGAATCGTCCCGCGCGTCCGGTGTCGTTCCGCACCGTGATCGGAATCGATACCTGATCGCCGACGCTCAGGAAGCGCGGCACGGTCGGCATCAGCGTGATCGGATCGTGCACGCGAACGAGCGCTTCGCTGCTGCCGAAATGACGGCCGCGATGCACGACTGCCATCAGGCGCACGCCGCCCTGGAAATCGGGAATCGCGAACTCCGTGTGCACGCGGCCGTTCGCGTCGGCCTTCAACGGACCTGACCAAAACGAGACCGGTTTCGCGCGGCGAATGGAATCGGCGCGGACGTATTGCGCGAGTCCTTCGCCGCTCTCGCTGCCGCCCGCCGCCGCCTTCCCTTTCGGCTTCACCTCGGGCAACAGCTGCGCAAAGATGTCGTACGTCGACGTGCCGAGGGCGAGCTTGCGGTAGAAGTATTCGAACGGATCGGCGGTCTTCTGCGCGATGAGTTGCAGGATGCCTTCATCGACCGCGGCGATCGTGACGATCGCGCCCGGTTCGGTGGTGACGTCGATCGGCAGTGCGTCATTCGCGCGGAGATCGGCGGGCGCTTTGATCGCCGGCTTGACACGATTTGCGGTGCGGTCGACCGCGATCGGAATCGCGCCGAATGCGCGTCCCGCTTCGCCGGGCTCGAGATCTTTCGCGGTGCGGACGAGCGTGGCGGTGACGTATGCGTTCGGACGGAGATCACCAGTGATCGGGATGCTGATCTTCGCCGTGTTGCCGGCGAGCGTTTCGATCGCGAAGTAGTGGACGCGTTCGCGTTCGAGCGTGATGAGCAGCTTGCCGGCGAACGGCGCTTTCACGTTGACGATTGCGGTGTCGCCTGGCGCGTACTCGTCTTTGTCGAGCTCGAGCTGCAAACGGCCGGGATTCTTCATCGCCCACGGCGAATAGCCCCAGCCGCCGGCGTAGAACTCGAGTGCGGACGACGCTCCGGTGCCGGGATCGGTGAGAACGACGCGGTACGTCCGGTAGGAGGCCGGGACGAACTGCAGGGTACCGGCCGAGGTGCCGGCGTCGATCGTCCGCGTCGAGAGCAGCCGCGGCTCGCGCGTCG
>Ga0066671_10000748_pt1 | contig 10314 bp, 9 predicted proteins | sample GraSoiAngelo_120_FD_62294 | JGI IMG/M metagenome (GOLD analysis project Ga0066671, IMG submission 62294) | Grasslands soil microbial communities from the Angelo Coastal Reserve, California, USA - 14_0919_09_20cm | ecosystem: Environmental > Terrestrial > Soil > Grasslands | place: USA...
GAGTCGAGCGGCGGCCGAGCGCCCGGCGTCATCTTCGCAGCCTGGCCTGAGACCCGCGCGACAGCGTCGATCGGGTGCCCCAGCAGGTCGCAGTAGTGGAGACGAGCACTCCGGCAGAGCGTGCGCATCTGCTCCCGCAGTTCGGGCTCGACGAGCGTGTAGACGACAACCGCAGGCCGCCCCTTTGCCCGCTCGACGGCAAGTCTCAGGTGGTCGACCGTCTCGACCCGCGGGTGGCGGATCTCCTCGAACTCCTGGTCGGGAAACTGAGCTTCGAGCGCGTGCACCAGCCGCGTCGCCGTCTCGCCGGTGGAGTCGGAGACGACGTGTAGCTCGACCGGTGTCTTCGCCATCGCCGCTGAGCGTACCGTGGAATGCCTGCTTTTTTGCGCTTTTTGCAGCCGGGAAACAAACCTCGGACCGTGAGCACGCTGGCGCTCTGCGCGTGACTCGCCCGGTTTCACTGGGGTGCCGCTCGCAGCCGTCGGCGCTCCGTGCGCACCAGCACCCCCGCGGGCTCGTACTAGCGAGGAATCTGCGAGAAGTCGCCGAGCGCGCCGAGGGTGTCGCGGACGTCGAGCAGGAGGCGTAGCCGGTTCGCGCGGACGGCCTCGTCCTCCGCCATCACGAGCACCTCGTCGAAGAAGCGCTCCATCACGGGCGCGAGCTCGGCGCCGGACTCGAGCGCGGCCTTGATGTCGCCGTTGCCGTCGATCGCGACCTTCGCGAGTGTTTCCGCCAGCTCCTTCTCGGCATCCTCGACGAGCAAGCCCCGGTCGAGCTGCGGGGCGGCCTCTTCCTGCGCCTTGCCGGCCAGACGGTGAGCGCGGTCGTAGGCCGTGTAGACGCCCTCGAACTCGGGCGACTCGCGCTCGCGATAGAGCTCTTCCGCGCGTCGGGCGACGCCGCCGAGATCGGGAGCATTCGAGGCGCGCGCCGCGCGTACGTACTCGACGGGGACGTCGAGTAGCGACTCCAAACGCTCCTCCACGAACTCCCGCAGCTCTTCCGGGAGCAGCTCTCGGTCGATAGTCAGCCCGCCCTCGAGCGCGAGCCGGACGAGGCCGATCGCCGCGCGCCGCAGGCCATACGGGTCGCGCGAGCCCGACGGCTTGTGGCCGAGTTCGAAGGCGACCCGCAGCGTGTCCAGCTTGTCTGCGGCCGCGAGCACCTTGCCCGGCTCGGTCTGCGGCAGAGGACCGCGGGAGGCGTCGGGGAGGTACTGCTCCTCGATCGCTTTCGTGACCGCGTCGGGATAGCCCGCGAGCCGCGCGTATTCGGCGCCGATGTAGCCCTCCAGCTCGGGGAACTCGCGCACGAGCTCCGAGGCCTGGTCGGCCTTGGCCAGCCGTGCCGCCTCCAGCGAGGCGTCGCCGCCGCCGAGGCGCTCCACCAGCTTCGCGACCCGCTCCGCCTTCTCGGCGAACGAGCCGGCGCCGGCGAAGAAGGTGATCGCGGCGAGCCGATCGGCCAGAGCGTCGATCCCGGCCGCGACGTCGCGCTCGAACGTGAACGAGGCGTCTTCGAGTCGCGCCTCGAGCACCTGGGTGTGTCCGGCGGCGACAACGTTCGGCTCGCCGCCGTTTGCGACCAGCGCGAAACGGTTTCCCTCGATCGGGAAGTAGCGCTGGTGCGACTGCATAGTCGTCACGATCACCCGCTCCGGCAGCTGCAGAAAGCGCTCGTCGAAGCGGCTCTCGAGCACGATCGGTTTCTCCACCAGGTGGACGACTTCGGCGAGCTTGCCGCCGGGGTCGCTCCAGCCGCCGATCGCGTCCAGCCCTTCGACGATCAGCCGCCGGCGCTCGTCTGCAACCGGCTCGACGTCGGCTGAGCGCAGGACATTCGCGTACGCCGCCGCTGTCGGAATCTCGACCGCGCCGCGGGTGAAACGGTGGCCGAACGACGTCTCCCCCACGATCGTCTCTGCGTCGAGCTTCGCCAGCACCCAGCGCACCGGACGGGCGAAGCGGATCCCGCTCTCGTCCCAGCGCATCGACTTGGTGAACGAGAAGCCACGGACGATCCGGTCGATCTGCTCGGGCAGGACCTCGCGGAGCTCTCGACCCGGCACGGTGACGCCGAGGAAGCCATCGCGCAACTCGAGCTCGTCGACGGCGACGTCATGCTTCTTGGCGAAGCCGGCCGCGGCCTGGTCGCGCAGGTTCTCCGGCGGGCCCTTGACCCACTCGTCGGCCGTCCGTTCAGGCAGGTCGTCGATCAGGAGCGCAAGCCGCCGCGGCCCGACGAAGAGCTGGGACGGCGCCGTCCCGATGTGCGCGCGGGCGAGCTCGGGCAGTTGCGCCTCGGCCTCGCGGCAGGCCGCGGCCGGAAGCTCCTCGGTACCGATCTCAAGCAGCAGCGACGGCATCTTCTTCTTGCGTCCCGAGGTACGCTCCGGCGACGCCGCGGGCGAGCTTGCGTACGCGGCCGATGTAGGCCGCCCGCTCGGTCACCGAGATCGCGCCGCGCGCATCGAGCAGGTTGAACGTGTGCGAGCACTTGAGCACCTGGTCGTACGCCGGGATCGGCAAGCCGCTCTCGAGCAGGTGCCTGCACTCGGCCTCGTACTCGTCGAAGCGGCCCGTGAGCACCTCGACCGGCGCCTCCTCGAAGTTGTAACGCGACCATTCGCGCTCGGCCTCGAGGTAGACGTCGCCCCAGGTCACTCCGGGGGCCCACTCGAGCTCGAAGGCGGTCCGCTTGCCCTGGAGGAACATCGCCAGCCGCTCGAGCCCGTAGGTCATCTCAGCGGGGACAAGCTCGACGTCGAAGCCGCCGAGCTGCTGGAAGTAGGTCCACTGCGTGATCTCCATCCCGTCGCACCAGACCTCCCAGCCGAGTCCCCAGGCGCCCAGCGTCGGCTGCTCCCAGTCGTCCTCGACAAGACGCATGTCGTGCCGGCGGAGGTCGATACCGAGCGCATCGAGCGAGGCCCAGTAGAGGTCGAGCACATTCTCCGGCGCGGGCTTGAGCACGACTTGGTACTGAAAGTAATGCTGGAAACGGAAGGGGTTCTCGCCGTAGCGGCCGTCGAGCGGCCGGATCACGGGCTCGACATAGGCGACGCTCCACGGCTTCGGGCCGAGGCAGCGGAGAAAGGTGTTCGGATTCATCGTGCCGGCCGCGAGCTCGGTGTGGTAGGGCTGCATCAGCACGCAGCCGTAATCGGCCCAGTAGCGCTCGAGCGCGATGATCATCTCCTGGTAGTTCACGGCTTCGGGAGTGTCGCATTTGGCGCGACGGGTATTCGGGTGCTCACGATGGAGAAGGAAGTTCACGTCGCCGAGATCAGGGCCTTCAAGACGAAGTCCGGCAACACCCGCTTCGTGCTCAAGGACGACGAGGGGAACGAGTACACGACCTTCCGCGAGGGAATCGCGCGGCAGGCGCTCGCGGCCGAGGGCGGCCGCGCCCGGATCGAGTCCCACGAGGAACAGCGCAACGGCTACACGAACGTCTATCTCGACAAGGTCGAGCCACTCGAGGATCACGAGGAGGGCTCGAACGGGGCCGACCGAGACGCGGAAGAGGTCGCGTGGCGGACGGCGGTCGACGCGGCGCCCTGGCTGCTCGGCGACAAGCCGAAGCAGAGCGTGCCGCCGCAGAAGTTCTTCGAGAAGCTGAAGCCGTTCAAGGAGCTCGTCGCCGAGGACATCAGAGACGGCGAACACGGAGACTAGGGCCGCGCTTGGCTCTCGAACGACGGCCGGGTCACGCCGTCGAACGTCACGTTTCCGGCACAGGCGCGTTTCCCACCCGTGCGCCTTCTCCGAGTAGGCTCGACGCGGGGAGGAGGTCGGCTGTGCCGTTGTCAGCGCGGCCGAAGGAGCGAACGCTCGATCGCGGCTACGCGGGAGTGCCGACGAGCAGCCGCAGCCCAGCGTCGTACTCGTCGAGCTCGCGGAGATGACCGTGACGTGCGTCCCAGGTTCCGTCTTCCAGGTCGCGCTCGACGGCCGCGACGACGCGATCGACAACCTCCGGCGGCATCCGCGCAAACCCGGAGGTCGAGCTGCGCGCCCGAGCGTCGAGCACGCGCTCGGGGTGAGCCCAGAAAGAACCGAGTGACCAGTCGAGCGTATCGCGGGCAATCGGCACCTCGCGGATGGTGACCTCTCCGCCCAGCCACCGCGCGATCGTCTCTGGCCCGGGGAGGGTGCTGCGGTCGAGCTCGACGACCTCTGGGAAGTAGTCAGCCATCAGCCACATGCGGGCGCTGACCTCCGGGTCGAAGGTGAGGATCACAACAGGGCCTCGGGCGACCCGGCGCATCTCTCTGACCCCTCGCTCCTGGTCGTCGTCCCAGTGGTGGATCGTCAAGATCGCCATCGCCGCATCCACGCTTCGATCTTCGAGTGGCAGCGGGTAGGCCGCGCCTACGATCGCAGGAGACAGTGCGGGGCCGCGCTGGGCGATCATCACCTCGCTCGGCTCGACCGCCAAGACCTGTCGGTCGCGCGGCTCGTAGGAACCGGCGCCGGCACCGACGTTGACGACCGTGCGCGCATCGCCCAGCGCCGCATGGATCAACGCCGCAATTCGTGGATCTTCCCGGCGCGTTGCTGCGTACTGGTCGCCGATAACGTCGTAGCGGGTTTCAGGCATCGGCCCTGTCGGAACTAGCCCGCAAGCGTCCGCAGTCGAAAACCGCCGTGAAACTCGTGCGACGAGTTGACGACCGCCAGCGCATCCCGTGTTGCCCGCGCGCTGAGACCGGCGTCTCCCGCCTCGGCGAGCGGTCGGCGTAGCAGCGCCTCGATCCCCCTCAGTCCGTCGGGGGCGAGCGCAAGCGTCGTCTCGTCGCGGCAGACCGTACAGACCGCGCCGCCCGCTCGCGGCGAGTAGCCGACAAGGCCCTGCTCCGCCCCACACTCGGCGCAACTCGTCACGTGCGGCAGGTAACCGGAGAGCCACAGGAGCTTCAGCTGGAAGGAGAGCGCGAGCGGGTCGAGCGCGGCCCGAGCAGACCGCCCCTTGGCCGGCGTCCGCTCGTCGAGCAACTCGAGGAAGCGCGTCAGAGCGCGGAACGCGCGCGCATTCGCCTCTTGCTCGGTGAAGAGGCGGAGCATCGCTTCCAGCCCGACGAGCCCGACGTTCAGCCGGTATGGATCCTCGCGCGCCGCGTGATGTGACTCGATCAGGTCGACGCCGGTAACCGTCTGCAGCTCTCCGGAGCCCTGATGGAGAAGCAGCTCGACATGGCTCAGCGGCTCCAACCTGGCACCGAAGCGCGATTTCGTCCGGCGGATGCCCTTCGCGACTGCTCCGACGCGACCTCGGTCGAGTGTGTAGAGATGGAGCACGCGGTCCGCCTCGCCGAGCCGAAAGGAGCGCAGGACGACAGCTTCCGTCTTGTAGGTCCGCCCCGCCACCGTGCCGTCAAGTGTAGGGACAAGACGGGTCGGGAATCTCCAGTCTGTTTTCACCGTTTGCAAGCGGGATGGCACGCGTTGAGATGTATACGACGGCCTGGTGCGGCTATTGCGTCCGCGCAAAGGCGCTGCTCGACACCAAGCAGATCGAGTACGAGGAGATCAACCTCGACGACGACCCTCATTTCCGCCAGAGGCTCCTCGACCTGACCGGTAGTTGGACGGTGCCTCAGATCCTCGTCGACGGTAAACCCATCGGCGGTTATACCGAGCTCTGGCGGCTCGACAAGAGCGGCTGGCTCGACGAACAGCTTGCGGCGTAGGCGCTCAGCCCTGGCAGCCAGGGCAAAACCAAGTCCCGCGCCCGCCGACTCTCGTCTTCTCTATCGGTGTCCCGCAGCGCAGGCAGGGCTCGCCGCCGCGTCCGTACACCTTGAACTCATGTTGCATTCCTCCCGCCCCCCCGTCGAGCGTCCGATAGTCGCGGAGGGTCGCTCCCTGGCGCGCGATTCCGGCCTCGAGCGCTCGGCGGATACCGCGGTGGAGGGCGCGGATCTCGCCCGCATCGAGCTTGCCGGCAGCCTGTCGCGGATCGAGTCGCGCCCGCCAAAGCGCCTCGTCGGCGTAGATGTTTCCGACCCCGGCGAGGGTTCGCTGATCGAGCAGAGCGGCCTTGATCGGAGCCCGTCGGCCCGCGAGCCGTTCGGCCAGCTTGGAGGCCGAGAATCCGCGCTCGAGCGGCTCGAGGCCGAGACGGGTCGCAAGGTACGCGTCGAGCTCGTCTGCGTGCAGGACGAGCCAGGTTCCGAACCGGCGAACGTCCCGGTACGTGATGTCCGATCCGTCGTCTAATGTGACAACGGCTCGGACATGGGACCCGGCTGCGGCCCCGTTTCTCGAGTGAGCAAGCGTTCCAGTCATCCGGAGGTGAATCAGGAGAACAAGACCGCTCTCGAACCGAACAACCAAATACTTGCCACGCCGGCCAACCTCGCCTACGCGCTCGCCGGCGAGCTCCGCAGCCACCTCTGCGGGATCGACTGGACGCGTCAACCGGGAATCGAGGATGTCGACACGCTCGAACCGGCGACCGACCAGCCTGGGCTCAAGACTCGACCGGACCGTCTCGACTTCGGGCAACTCGGGCATCGCGTCAGCAGCCTAGCGCCGAGCATCCGGGTCGTCTGGCGCGGCGGCCAGCGCCGCCAGGGGCCGTCCAGCGCGGCCCGGCGGCACAGTGCCTCATTGTGAAAAGGGGCTCTTAGGCCGTGATGACGTCGAGGATGACACTGTGCTCCCGGGGGGCTTCGTCTCCGACCTCGTAGGCTCCAAGTACCTCGTCGGCCGCAGCCGCGGCGCTCGCCATGTCACGCGCGTGGATCTCGGCAAGCGCGTCTCCAGTCGCGATCGCGTCGCCATGCTTCTTGAGACACAGGACGCCGACGGCGTGGTCGATCTGGTCGTCCTTGTCGCGGCGTCCCGCACCGAGGTGCAACGCCGCGTTGCCGACCTGCACCGCCCCGAGTGACTGGACATAGCCGGCCCGCGGAGCGATCACCTTCCGGATCACCGGGGCGGTCGGTAGCGCCGCTTCGTCCGGCTTGCCCCCCTGCGCCCCGATCCAGCGCTCGTAGGCAGCCAGCGCTGACCCATCGGCGATCGCCTGATCGACACGGCTGCGCGCCTCGTCCCGCGGCACTCCAAGGTCCGAGAGCGCCAGCAGTTGCGTCGACGCCTCGACGACGAGCTGAACGAAATCCTCTGGGCCTTCCCCCCGTAGCGTCGCGATCGCCTCCCGGATCTCGAGCGCGTTTCCGACGGCGTGTCCGAGCGGATCGTCCATGTTGCTGATCACCGCGACAACCTCGCGGCTGGCACGCCGCCCGAGATTGATCATGACGTCCGCAAGACGTTCCGCATCGGCGCGTGCCTTCATGAATGCCCCGTCTCCGACCTTGACGTCGAGAACGATCGCATCGGCACCGCCGGCGATCTTCTTCGACATGATGCTCGCGGCGATCAAGGAGTAGTTGTCGACGGTCGCCGTCACGTCGCGAAGGGCGTAGAGCTTCTTGTCGGCCGGCACCAGGTTGGCGGTCGCTCCGACGATCGCGAGCCCGACCGAGCGCACTTGGTCGATGAATTCCTGGGTCGTCAGCTCGACGCGAAAACCGGGGATCGACTCGAGCTTGTCGAGCGTCCCACCCGTGTGCCCGAGCCCGCGGCCGCTCATCTTCCCGAAAGGAACGCCGCACGCCGCGACGATCGGCCCGACGGCGATCGACGTCTTGTCTCCAACGCCGCCGGTCGAGTGCTTGTCGACGACCTTGCGGCCGAGGGCCCCGTGGAGATCGACTGTCTCGCCCGTGCGGATCAGTGCGTCGGTGAGGGCGTAGGTCTCGGCGCTGCTCAAACCCCTGAAGAAGACCGCCATACAGAACGCGGCCAGCTGGTAGTCAGGAATCTCGCCCTTCGCGTAGCCGAGCATCAGCTCAGCGAGCTCATCGGGGGAGAGCTCCCCGCCGTCGCGTTTGCGCTCAATCAGCTCCGGAACGCGAATCATGCGGCGGCCTCGAATGCAACGAAGACGCAGTCGGTGCGCGGCGTCGCCGGCAGCGAATCGTTGCTCGTCAAGGCTCGAGGATCGCCTCGCCGGGAATCCCGCGGCCCGGAGCCTTACCGCCGAGCCAACGGTTCACTGTGGCGCCGACGTCCGCGAATCCACCTTCGTGGATGCGGCCCGCTGCGTTCTTTCCGGCCACATAGCCGAGCAGCAGCGCGTATTCGCGCGAGTGGTCGGTCGAAGGCGTCGTCGGATCGCAGCCGTGGTCCGAGGTGAGGATGAGGAGATCGCCGGACCGCATCGCCTCGAGCAGGTCGGGCAGCCGCCGATCGAAGTCCTGCAGGCAGCGGTGGAAGTTGACCGGATCGTTGCGGTGCCCCCAGAGCATGTCCGTTTCGACGAGGTTGACGAAGATCAGGCCGGCCTCCAATTCCTGGAGGAGCACCTCGGTCTGCTGGATGCCCTCGACGTTCGATTTGGTGGGGTGCGACTCGTCGATGTCCTGGCCCGCGAAGATGTCCGAGATCTTCCCGACCCCGTGCACCTTGTTCCCGGCTTCGCGGACCAGGGTCAGGTAGTTGGGACGTTTGGGCTCCAGCGAGAAGTCGTGTCGATTCGGGGTTCGCTCGTAGTTGCCGGGCTCACCTGTGAACGGCCTCGCGATCACCCTTCCGACCGCATGCTTGCCTGTGAGGATCTCACGTGCCGCCCGGCTTCCCGCGTAGAGCTCCTCGAGCGGGATCGTGTCCTCGTGCGCGGCGATCTGGAAAACCGAGTCCGCGGAGGTGTAGACGATCCACTTGCCGGTGCGCTGATGCTCCTCCCCGAGCTCCTGGATGATCTCGGTGCCGGACGCCGGCTTGTTCCCCAGAACCCCGCGCCCGGTGCGGTGCATGAAGGGGTCGATGACGTCGTGTGGGAATCCGTGCGCGTAGGTGGGCATCGCCTGCGGCGTGACGACGCCCATCAGCTCCCAGTGGCCGGTCGTGGTGTCCTTCCCCTTCGAGCGCTCGACGAGCCGGCCGGCGACCGCGGGGGCACCAGGTTGCGGCGGGCAACCCTCGAGCGGCTCGACGTTGCCGAGGCCCAACGCCTCGAGGTTCGGGAGGTCCAGCCCGCCGACGGCCTTCGCCACGTTTCCGAGCGTGTCCGAGCCTTCGTCGCCGTAGTCGCTCGCGTCGGGCAGGGCTCCTGCGCCGACGGCGTCGAGCACGATCACGCAGGCGCGCGACACGTGGCTATTCTAGGTCGGTCATGGCAACCGCCCTGGGACTGATCGGCCTGGTCGCATTCATCGTCTCCGTGATCGCGCTCGCCGCCGGGATCACCTGGCTGGTGGTCAAGATCAGCCCGAAAAAGGAGAACGCGGAGCCGAGCAGCAGCTCATAACGCCGGCCCGTTTCCCACCGCTCAGCGATCGTCACGAAATCGGCTCACCTGAGTCGCCCACTGGTGCGCTTTTCGTCGATATCGTCGTTTTCGTGGGCGGAGGGCAGCGCCCCACCCAATTAAGGGCGGGGGTGCGGGCTCTGGTCAAACTGGGGCCAGCGGTAGGACGTCGTCGAGCGGCGAATAGTCGAGCCCGTGGGCTTCGGCCACGGCCTCGTAGGTGATCTTTCCCTCCAGGACGTTGACGCCCCGGGCCAGGGCTCTGTCGCGGGCGACCGCCTCGCGCAGGCCGTGGTCGGCGATCGCCTCGGCGTAGGGCAGCGTCACGTTCGTCAGCGCCTTGGTCGAGGTGATCGGCACCGCGCCCGGCATGTTCGCGACGCAGTAGTGCGTAACCCCCTCGACGACGTAGACCGGATCGCTGTGGGTGGTCGGCCGCGATGTCTCCGCGCAGCCGCCCTGGTCGATTGCGACGTCGCAGAGCACGCTGCCGCCCTTCATCTCGCAGACCATCTTGCGGGTGATCAACTTCGGCGCCACAGCGCCGGGGATCAGCACGGCGCCGATGACGACATCGGCCTGCGCGACCGACTCCTCGATCTGCAGGCTCGACGACATCAGGAGGCTGACGCGGCCGGAGAGGATTTCCTCCAGGTGTCGCATCCGGTCGACGGAGCGCTCGAGGATCGTCACGTTGGCGCCGAGGCCGAGGGCGATCACCGCGGCGTTGTAGCCGACCATGCCGCCGCCGATGACGACGACCTTGCCCGGAGCGACTCCCGCCACGCCGCCGAGTAGGAGGCCACGCCCGCCGAGTGGTTTCTCGAGGAAGTAGGCGCCGGCCTGAGCTGCGAGCCGACCTGCGATCTCGCTCATCGGTGCTAGCAGCGGCAGCGCGCCGTCGTCGGTCTCGACCGTCTCGTAGGCGACCGCCGTGATCCCGCTCTCGACGAGCGCCCGCGTCAGCGGCTCGTCCGCCGCGATGTG
>Ga0066671_10000749_pt1 | contig 10308 bp, 11 predicted proteins | sample GraSoiAngelo_120_FD_62294 | JGI IMG/M metagenome (GOLD analysis project Ga0066671, IMG submission 62294) | Grasslands soil microbial communities from the Angelo Coastal Reserve, California, USA - 14_0919_09_20cm | ecosystem: Environmental > Terrestrial > Soil > Grasslands | place: USA...
TGCAAGATTTTACTAAATCTGTAAAGGAAGGGCAGAAACAAATCATAGATATTGACTATGAATTAATGCAAATTTATCCAATTAGGACAAGTCCTAGATATATGGTGGCAGGACAGAATGATATTATAGTACATGCTAAAGATGGTAGTAAGGGTTTTAAAATATTAATGGAAATGGTTATAAAGGAAAGAGAAAGAGCAGGATTATTTGGTACACCAGATTTCCTTCATATCGCCAAAAAAAACAAAGACTTTGAGGAAGGGAAGTTTACAATTATGCCAAGTGAGCAAAAGGGAATGCCGAGGAAACAAACAGATGAGATAAGATACGATTTACTAAAGACGATTGATGATTGTCTTGATGCAATTAATGATTTGAATAAATTGTATGAAATGTTTGGGGATGAAGCTTATAATCAATTAAAAGAAATTGTATTTAATAGGATTATAACATTACAGAAATCTAACAACATAAAGAAGAAGTAAGGGGTGTTGCAGATGGATAATTATACAATTTATCATATACATAGTGATTTAAGCAATTTAACAGCAGGTACAGGGGCAGATTCAGTAACTAAGTATACTGATTACATTGAAAAGGCAAAGGAATTAGGTATGTCATCCTTCGCTATGAGTGAACATGGGTCAGTAATGAATTGGATAAAGAAAAAAGAATATACTGAAAAAGCAGGAATGAAATACATTCATGCAAATGAGATATATCTTACAAGAGGTATAAATAAAGAGCAAGGTCTTGTGAGAGATAATTTCCACTATCTTTTATTAGCAAAGAACTACGATGGTGTTTTAGAGTTGAACGACTTAACATCTAAATCATATAATCGTGAAGATGGGCATTTTTACTATAACCCCAGAATCACCTTTGAAGAGTTAAAAAACACCTCTGATAACATAATTATGACATCTGCTTGCCTTGCTTCCCCTTTATGGAGAATGTACATAAAAGCTAATCGCCTAGAAGAAGAAGGTAAAATTCTTGAATCTATCGAGTTTAACAATGAGTTAGAAGATATGTTAAATTGGATGATGGCAAATAAGCATAGAATGTTTTTTGAGATTCAATATCATTCACATCCAGAACAGATTGCATTTAATCAATGGCTTTTAAGAGTGTCTAGACAAACAGGTATACCTTTGATTGCTGGTACAGATACACATGCTTTAAATTCTAAACACGCTAAAGGTAGAACGCTATTACTAAAGTCTAAGGGTGCTAATTACGGTGATGAAGATTCTTTCGACCTAACGATGAAATCCTATTCAGAGTTAGCAGATATGTTTGAAAAACAAAACGCACTTCCACGAAATATCTATATGGAAGCTATTCACAATACAAATGTAATGGCAGACATGGTAGAAACATTTACACTTGACAAGACACCTAAGTATCCAAAGCTTTATGATAGACCGATTGAAGTGTTTACAGAGCAGATTGCAGAGGGTATTAAGAAACGTGGAATCGACAAGTTTAATCCTAAAAAGAAAGAAGATTACCTTGCACGTATTAAAGAAGAATTTGATACATATGTGAAACTTGATTCTGTAGACTATATGTTATTGCAGAAAAACATTATCGATTGGTGTCATGAAAATAATATATGGCAGGGATTTGGTCGTGGGTCAGTAAACGGTAGCTTAATAGCTTATGTATTAGGAATCACTGAAATGGACTCTATTAAGCATAATCTTAACTTCTTCCGATTCTTAAATCCAGATAGGATTTCACTACCAGATATTGACATTGACTTTCCACCAACGAGAAGACAAGATGTTATAGATTATATGTCAAGGTTTGAAGGAATTGACTTTGCAGAGATTATAACATTTAACACAAAGGCTTTAAAAGGTGCTATTAGATTGGTAGGTAAAGGTCTTGATATGGATTTAGATGAAGTAGATGCAATAGCAAAAGCGGTAGAAACACATCAAGGTAAAGACCATATTGATGATAAATGGAAGAAGCAATATCCAGAATTATTCATGTATGTTGATTTACTTAACGGTGTAATTGAATCTATGGGTAGTCATCCATCTGGTTTTGTTGTATCACCCATTGACCTGTCAACCAACGTTTCTACTGTCTACACGAAAGAGAGCAAGTATAAAGTAACATCGGTAAATATGAAAGAACTTGACGGAGAGAATTATGTTAAACTCGATGTATTAGGTCTTGATAACATTGAAATGATTAATGAAACTTGCTTATCCGCAGGTATCGAGCGTTTAACTCCAGATAATATTGATATTAAAGATATGGCTGTTTGGAAATCCCTACGTGAATCAACATTAGGGGTATTTCAGTTTGAATCTGAATCTGCTTACAATTATCTTAAACAACTATTTAGTGATGAAACGCTAGATTATATCAAGAACAATGTTGGAGATATTGACTACATTGACTTATTATCAATGGCTAATGGTGCTATTCGCCCATCTGGTGATTCATATAGATACGATTTGGCAAAAGGTTTATTTAAAGATAATGGACATCCTGCATTGAATGAAGCACTTAAACCAACGTTGGGATACCTTATCTTTCAAGAACAGATTATGAAATTCTTAACAGACTTTGCTAGTCATACAGGTGCAGAATCAGATACGGTACGAAGGGGTCTTGCTAAGAAGGTTGGTACTCAACAATATCTTCCTAAGATTGAAGAAGGTTTCACTTCATATATGATTACTCATTATGGTGAGACAAAAGAACATGCAGAAGAAATTCTACAATCATTCTTAAAAGTAATTGATGATGCTAGTCGATATGGCTTCTCTACGAACCATAGTCAACCTTATTCCTACATTGGATACATTGGGGCATGGTTACGTTATTACTATCCATTAGAGTATTTAACCGTATACTTAAACATGCAACAAGACGATAAGGAACGTACAATGAAGATTATCCAATATGCTAAGACAAGAGGTATTGAGATAATGCCTATTACTTTTGGTGGGTCGAGAGCGTTGTATAGCTTTGACAAGGATAGTAATGTTATTTATAAGGGTATTGCTTCAATTAAATTCTTGAACGCTAGGGTTGCAGAGGAATTGTATAATCTATCATTGACATTCAACTATGAATATGACAATTGGGTTGGATTTGTCGCAGAGATACTTAAAACTTCTATCGACACTAGGCAAATGGAAATACTTATTCGTTTAGATTTCTTTAAGAAGTTTGGCAGGAAAGAAGTATTACTTGAAATATACTTATGTATGACAGGTAAAAAGAAAGCTAATACAGAGTTATATCCAGAGTTTGCAGATAAAGAAGTTGTTGAAGAGAAGGTTATGAAGAAGACAGGTGAAGTTAGAAGAACTCTTAAAACAATAAAACGACCATTAAAGTTTGAACATAAACTTTCTGATAAGAGTAAAGCAGAGAGACTTGAAAACCTTCAAGCTTATGAGATTACGGTAAGATTTACTCCACCACGCAAGATTGAACTTCATGAGCAAATTGAGTTTGAAAGAGAAAACTTAGGTTATGCTGTATCTACATATGAAAATGTTGATAAATCGCTTGCACTCATAACAAAGATTGAAAATATGAATTATACTCCAAAAGTATATCTGTATCAAATACAAACAGGTAATGAGTTTGTTGTCAAGGTAGCCAAAAAGAAATTCTGGTATGAAGATATGCAGACACTTTGGATTGGCGATGTAATTCGTGTCATTGACATGGAAGAACAAGATGGATGGAAGAATGAGGGTGGAGTTTGGAAGAGAAATCCAAACGTGCAGGAGTGGCATTTAAACAAGGCACAAATTGTTAGAAAAAGTAATCGCAGACCATAACTTGACAAATCATAATAATTATGGTATAATGATACTAGGTGGTGAAAACTGCCTAGTTTATTTTTTGGGATAAAAGGGGATTTGCATATGAAATTATGGGAAAGTAAATACGATGATTGGAAATTACGAAGTCGTGACGATGAATTAGACCGAAAGAGGATTGGTCATGGTGGTAAGTATGGGACAGTAGAATATACTTATATGGTTGAGAATATTGGTAAATGTCCATGCTGTGATGAAAATATTTTAGAAGATAATATGTTTGTAGAGGAAGACGATGGTACTCTGTATCACTTCTCATGTTATAACTATAAGAAAGCAGAGGAAGATAGGAGAAATGGCAAGTAAAGGCTTTTACCTGTTTGGACTCGATATCAGTCTAAAGAACACAGGCGTAGCAATATTCAACCTAGAATCCAAACAGTTTGTTTACATAGGTAGCTTTAATACAGAGAGTCTTAGAGCGACAAAAGAATATAAAAACTTAGATATAAATTCTCTTAAACTAGGAAAATTAGCCGAATGGTTTAGGTCACTAGTTGAAGAATACCCACCATATTTTGCTTCTATCGAACAAATGATTAAGGTTGATAGAAGAGATAAGAGTGGTAAAAATATAGGTGTAAACATAGATGAATTAAAAGGTATTGCAAAGGCTACAGGGGTGATACAAGAAATATTGTGTAAAGTACCCACTAAATTCTATTACCCATCAGAAGCTAAAGCTACCATTATTAGAGGTAATGCAAGTAAGGAAACAGTACAAAATGAAATACTAAGACATTTTCCAGATTTAAAGTTTAATAATTTTGATGAATCTGATGCAACTGCCCTTGCCCTTACCCAATTAATAAACGTAGGAATAATAGAATGGAATGGCACACCGCCTAAAAAGAAGACAACTACTAAACGTAAGAAGAAGGAGTAGATACATATGACTAATACTAGATTTGATGGCACGATTGAATTTCAAGAAACTGAAAGACAATTATCTAAAAATGCCCCATTTGGGATAGATAGATTTTTCTTAACTATCCAATTCAAAGGCATATTAAAATTTGATATATTTGGTGTAAAAGGAGAAGTGCCGATTGATTCAACAGAGGTATTTGAAAGTCACACCACAAAAAGGAACTTACAAAGATTAGTTGTTAAAAAATACAAGGAAGGTGCTGTTGATAGGATGATTAAAAGTGTCATCATTAGTGCAATTAAAAACTTCAAACATAATAAAGAGTGCGACATAGCAGAAGTAGAATACAATGAATTAATATCTGGCATTAATAAATATAGTATCGAACTTAACTTAAAACCAAAAGATTTTGAAAATAGATACTAAAAATAAACCCCTCTTAATTGAGGGGTTTTTCATTAGTTGATAAACTTTGTCATGAAACTTCCACGCTTCAACGATGGTTTACCATTGATTGTGCCATTCCATTCATAGTACAATTTCTGTTCTTTGTCTTCTGTAATATAATCATAGAAGTAGTTACCTACTCCTAATTGATTATTACTTGTTAATATTTCAGTGTAAATTTGTTGATACCTTTGATTGTAAATTATAATCTTTATCACATCTGGCTCAATGGCATTGCCATCGAAATCAAAGAAATTAACTTCAAAACGTATTGTAGTACCATACTGATAAGTATTTGTACCATTACTAGTTACTGCCAATATTCTCACTCCTGTCTGAATCTGCTACTATAATTTTCATTGCCCTATCATTTGTTGCAACGCTTCTACCCTTGTCAGATATTTCTACATTCGCTTGTCTGTCACTTATTGTCATTGTTAATAAAGTTATAGAGTTGGCTATATGGATTGCTTTATTAACTAAGTTAGAAACATTACCAACCTTATCCATAACTCTTGCGTATAGTGTAATAATACTACCAACTGGAAAATTATTAAACCTTACGTGTCCAATATAGCTATCACCATCAAAAGCGAATGAGTAATCATATCTAACTCCATTAGCGTCTACAACGTATATTTCTTGATAGTCTAGTGATAATTCTTCGTTTGCCTGTATCACTATCTCATTAAGTATGTCAACAGTCGTATAGGATGGAGCGTAAATCTCGATGTTGGGTGATGCTGTATCTATATTTAATAAAACATAACTTGCCATCTAAAAACCTCCCCTTTTAATTCGTAGACTACCAACCTAAATAGATTGGTAGTCGTGTTGAAATTATTATGCAGACCATACTCCTGCTTGGTTTTTAACGAATGGTTTGATGATATTCTGTGCATTCATATTAGCACCTGCTAAACGTAGGTCTTGTGCTTTAAGAGTAACAGTTGTTACAGTTGAAGATAAGAAACTACCTGTACCAGATACGTTTGTAGAACCATTTGTAACAGGTATTTGTGTACCTTGTGTATCTGTTGCACCTGTACTAGTAACTAACATAACTTTATAATCTGTGAAAGCATCACTAGATTGGAATGTGAAGCTGAATGTATCTTTTCCAGATTGTTCAGAGATAGTAGTTGCACTATATGTAACAGTGATAGTTGGGATTGTAGCATCCAAGTTTACGCTATCAACAGCTACGTTAGATGGGTTGTTTACCGCATCTCGCACACGAACGTTGATAGTTTTTGAAGCATCTCCAGCCGATAATTTTACCTGTGGACTAGCACTATAAGCTTGCCATTGAGAAGTTGCTTCTGTTGCTTGCACTTTTGTATCGTATGTAGTATCTACGTCACCCCAGATAAGCATTTGGTAGCCTGTTTTATCTGCATCATCTACAGAGATTGCTAGTTGTACTAGCTGATTTGATACTGCTAAAGCACCACCAGCAATTGTAACAACAGGGTTTGCAGGTGCGGTAGTGTCAAGTGTGATATAAACAAAATTTGACATTATTATTTTTCCTCCTAATTAAATAAGATGGGGTTTTCCCCACCTTACTATTATATCATTATTTTATATATTTGTCAAGTATAATATTACTTGCTTTGTGGTGGCTCGCTTGCTTCGACATTTGCGATTTCAACTTGTACAGCGTTATTCATTTCTTTAACCGCAGATTCGATAAGCATGTCAAGCGTACCTCCATCAAGTTTAATACCTCTTGCATCTGCAAGTTTGATTAACTCGATTTTAGCCATGTTTAGTTTTTCTTTGCCATGAAGTTGTGAATAAACTTGTTCAACCCCATTAACAACGACTTTTACTAAGTCTTTATGGCTTTCAAGTTGTGCTACCATACCTTTTTTACTTAGGTATCCAGCGATTTCTTTAGTCACCCATCCAACAAATCCAGTAACACAAACGATTGCTAGGTTAATCAGTTCTTGATTAATCATACTATTCATATCCATTTATCTTCTTCTCCTTCTTTAACCATACCTATTGACAAAAATCAATAAGTATGGTATAATTTATTAAGAATCAAGTTTAGATAATCTTAAATTTAACTCTGTTATCTTCGCCTGTAATTCTTTGTTCTCCATGATAAGACTTATATTGACAGATTGGAGTTGTTTAATTTCTTCACGAAGAGCATCAATCTCATCTCTCTGTTCTGCCATCATTGCACGCATTTCTGCGATAAGTTGATATTGGTCTTTAGAGAGTTGCATTCGGTCATGAATTGACATGTCCTTTTTATTTTTAGCGGTTGCTACAAGGTATGTCACAACAGAACCGAAGAGAGTTGAGATAGCTGTTAAAAAAGCAGAATTTGTTATAAAATCTAGGAAGCTATGCATTTTTCATCCTCACCTTCTTTGTTTGTTGCAACCCCTTTTATCACTCGTCAAGTCCTTTAACTCACAGATTACTTACCGAATAAACCTTTAATCTTACCAAAGACATAATCGATAAGACCTTCTGCAACCTTTACATCTTCTTCATTAATATGAGAAGGTACAGGTGTTTTAATCTGTTCTGCAACAGGAGTGTTATTAACAGGTGGAACGAATGCTACCATTTTATCATAGACCGCTAAAATACTTTGACCATATTTATCATTCATTGCCCAATGGTTATTTAAGTCTTCCCAATGTGGTGCAATTCCTCTAGTAACGTATTTAAAACGTCCATCGATAATTGCGTCATTGTTAGGGATTTGGTCGGTTGAAGCGTAAGCATACAAGTGTTGCATTTGTGCTTTCACTCCATATAAAACAGTTTCGTAAGAATTTCCCTTCATTCCTTTGCTTGTTACTCCTAATCCTGCATAATTATGTTGGTCTGGTGTTACCGCAGTACCTCCATCAAATTTAAAATATCCTGTTTCAATAATAGATTGACAGAATGCTATATCTCCACGCATACCATACTCTCTACCAATTTCGATAAAGTCAAGTGCAATCTCTGTAATGTCTTGTGCTTTTGGATTTACAGATTGTACGAATGCAACCATTTTATCAAATGGGACAACTGAATCACCCATAATGTCGTGATGTCCTGTATGGTCAATCACTGGTACAGGAGTAGGCTCGACAGGTGCAGTTGGTTGTACAGGTTGTACAGGTTGTACAGGTGTTGGTTGTACAGGTGTTGGTTGTACAGGTGTAAATATTTCAATAGCAGGTTTCATTTCTGGTGCTTGTGGTGCTTGTGGTGCTTCTTGTGGTGCTTCTGCAACAGGTTGTGGTGCTGGCTCTACGACAGGTGATACAACAGATGTGTAAACTGCATTTTCTCAACTAACGTTAGAAATCCACATTCCATTTGAAATCAAGTAGAAATCGTTTACAACTTTGTAAACAGGGAATTTTTGACCTTCTACTATGACACCAATCTTTTGAGAGTTTGCATCGTAGCTGTTATAAATATCTAAATCTTTAACCTTAATCACACATTCCCCAACAGCACCAGATGGTAAATCGCCATTTAATTCCTCTGGTTTTGCTTGCGGTGTAGGTTGCGTTGGTACAGGTTGTTCAACTACTACAGGATGAATTTGCTTCCCTGTGCTGTCGAATACTTTGTAACCTGCATTTTGGTCAGCGATAGTTTTAGCACTTTCTAAATTACTAAAAGCACCTAACTGACTCTTTGAATCTGCCCAATCCTTACGAACACGATAAATTTGTGTAGTCGCAGGTTGTGGTACAGGTGGATTTGGGTCATAAACCACTTTTCCACTTTCATCAAAAACTTTATGGTCTTTATGTTGGTCTGCTAATGTTTTTGCACTATCTAGAATAGTAAATGCACCAATTTGGCTAGAAGCATCTTCCCATGCTATTCTAACACGATACATATTTGATGGTGCAGGTGCAACAGGTTTTGGTACAGGTGCAGTTAATTTTGCCCATGTATTATCTCCTACAACGCCATCTGCTGTTAATCCATTTTTACTCTGAAAATCTTTTACTGCACTTAGAGTGGAATTTCCAAAACTTCCATCTACTACTAGATTGTAACCTTTACTGTTTAATGTATTTTGAAGTTCACTAACAGAAATACCTGTGCTACCCATTTGTAACATAGGATGTGCAGAACCTTTCATTGCATTATATTGTGCTGTAACATCTGATACTAATTGATTGATTGAGATACCATGTGATTGTAAATATCCAACAGGGTCACTATGGGTTGTTTCATGAAATAACTTCGAAGTATCATCGTGAGTAAAGAATGTTTTCATGTGAACCATTGGAAGACCTTTATCTAAAAGAATCTTAGCTAGAAGCCATGTATATCTATCATAAGATTGTTTAAATAGATTAGCATCTGCTGTTTCACATAATTCAACTCCAACATACCTCTGGTTAGCTGTATGTCCACCATGCCATGATAAATAGTCTACATTTGCTGTATTGACAATACTTGTCCAGTCTACGAAATAATGAACGAATGCATCGTTGAAATGAGTAGTTTCATAGTTTCTCTCTGCACTTGCTGTAGCGTTTGGTGTAGCAGTAGAGTGTGCTACAACTCCTTCATATTTCCCAACACCATTTTCATAAGGCTCTTGTGGCAGATTAGGGATAAAACTTACTGTAATTGGGTATGACATTAAATATTTTCCTCCTTTTATACTATATATAGTATGTAATTAAATATATCAATACTATATGTTGTGTAAAAATATTGATAAAATAGTAATTTTAACTGCCAGACCGATTTAAACAATCTGGCAGTTCCTAATTATATTATACCATTATTTTTGGTTTTTGTCCAATTCTATACTACTTTACCATGTAATAGAATTTACTTCATCAACCGTTGTGCAAGCTTCTACTTGCGGTTGAAGTGTATCTCTGAACTTAGAAATGTTACTTTGAATATGCCCTAAGTGTGCTTTATAGAGATTAAGAAAATCAGCAGAATCAAAAGATAAGCGAGTAACATTATTATTAGAATCATATGCTGTCCACATTATAGGAGTGGTTAGCATACCTTGTGTAAAAGCGTTAAGCAACTTGTCAAAATTAGATTGTGCAGATACATCGTTCCAAAATGAGTATGTATTACCATTTGTATATTGAAACTGAAATGTTCCTAGAATTG
>Ga0066671_10000750_pt1 | contig 10307 bp, 14 predicted proteins | sample GraSoiAngelo_120_FD_62294 | JGI IMG/M metagenome (GOLD analysis project Ga0066671, IMG submission 62294) | Grasslands soil microbial communities from the Angelo Coastal Reserve, California, USA - 14_0919_09_20cm | ecosystem: Environmental > Terrestrial > Soil > Grasslands | place: USA...
GAAGGGCGACACCGGGATCCGCATCGGCGTGATCACGAACAGCGGCGCCGGGTACGTCGGCCCCTGGTACTTCAAGGTGGTGGCCGAGGCGTTCCTCGAGCTGGGGCCGGGCGTGCTGAACGGCTTCGACTTCGAGATCGTGCCGACCGAGCCCACCGCCGACGGCCTCGGGATCCAGATCGGCACGCTCAACGTGAAGCCCACCATCGGCACCGACCGCTCCACCGGCGCCGGGGCCGTGCTGTTCGAGTACGGCGCCGGGCTGCGCAACATGGCCAGCTTCAGCGAAGCGGGCACGCTCGAGGGGCTCGCCAACCGCCCCTACAGCCTGCCCGCCGGGTTCCCCGACAGCCACGACCTGGGCAGCGGCCCCATCGGCCGCAGCGGCGCCGTGGCCGGGGGCGCCGCGAGCGAGGCCGCGCACGGCATCCATGAGGCGCTGGTCGGTGACGACCTGAGCGTCGACAGCTACCGCGTGCAGCTCGTGGACGAGCACCAGCGCGTGCGGCAGGTGCCCCGCAAGCTGATCACGTTCGTGCCGACGAAGACCGGCAAGCGCAGCTACCCGTTCGGGGTGCCCGCCCCCGCCGGCGGCTACAGCTACGGCGACATCGTGGGCGCCCGGGCCGTCTACCACGGCGTAACGATTTTCGACGTGGCCACCCGCATCTACAACATCGACGTGAACGTGAGCGACCCGGGCGTCGAGACCGCCGCGCTCACCACGGTGCCCGGCTAATGGACACCACCGGCCTGCGCCCCGAGCTGTTCGCCACGACCCCCGACGAGCGGTCGGTCCAGTCGCTCGCGGTGCTGACCCAGCGCGCGAGCCTGGCCCAGCGCATGGGCGGCTACATCGGCACCGGCGCGGTCGACGGCGGCGTCGGCGGCCACATCACCCCGCTGTCGATCACCACCGCGAGCATCGCCGCGGGCTCCGTAGACGCCGACCGGCTGACCGCCGGGACCGTGACCACGACCCAGCTCTACGCCGGCGGGATCGACGCGCTCAAGATCCAGGCGGCCAACATCGCCGCCGGGGCGATCACCGCCACCGCCATCAGCGTCACGAGCCTGAGCGCGATCACCGCCAACATGGGCACCCTCACGGCGGGCACGATCCAGGGGGCGACGTTCCGCACCGGCCCCGGCCCCAACAGCTACGGCATCTTCGACAGCGCCGGGATCCGCTTCTATGACGCGGGCGGGGTGCAGCGCATCAACGCCGACGCCACCACCGGCCTGATCACCGCCAAGGGCGTGATCACCGCCGACCCCGGCTCCAGCCTGCCCGTGTCCACGCTGACCGGGCAGCTCCCCGGCGCCAACACCATCTACAACTCGCGCGCCGACGCGGGCACCGCCGACGCCCTCGGCACCGGCGGGACCATCGCAGCCGTCGCTGGCGGCCGCTCGGGCGCCAACGCCTTCCGCGTGACGTCGACCGCGGGCGGCAACGCCGGGGTCAACATGCCCGACACCACCACCCCGACCGTGCGCAGCGCCCGCGTCGCCGTGGGCGAGCAGTGGACCGCCAGCTTCTACGGCAAGGCCGCCGCCACCCCCCGCACCATGCGCGCCAGCATCAACTGGTGGACCGCGGCGGGCGCGTTCATCAGCGCGAGCAACGCCGACTTCGCAGGGCTCGAGACCACCACCGACTGGCAGCGCGCGACCGTGACCGCCGCGGCGCCGGCGACCGCCGCCTACGCCACCGCCCGAGCGACCTTCCTCGCCACCGCCGCCGCCGAGCAGCACTACGTGGCCGACGTGCAGCTCGAGCAGGGCGACCGGGTGAGCAGCTACGCGCCGCGGCCCGACGAGATCCTGCCCGGCAGCGTGGGCAACACCGAGCTGGCCGCGCTGAGCGTGACGGCCGCCAAGATCGCGGCCAACACCATCACGGCCGCGCAGATCGCTGCGCTGACGATCACCGCCACCGAGCTGGCCGCCGGGTCGGTCGTGGCCTCGAAGATCAGCGTCGCCAACCTGGCCGCGATCAACGCCGACCTGGGCACCGTGACCGCCGGGAACATCAACGGCCTGACGATCACCGGCGGGACCGTGCGCACCGCCGCCAGCGGCGGGCGGGTGGAGCTGACGAGCGCCGGGCTCACCGTGTGGCAGGACGCCACCACCATCAGCGTGAGCCTGCCCGCGAACATCACCGACCAGCCCTACTTCGCCGGGCGCCTGCTCGCCTCGGGCGGGCTCGAGATCAACGCCACGGCCAGCTACCCCGCCAGCGCGAGCAACAAGGCCCGCTGGCGCGACCCCACCACCCTGTCCGAGCGCGCCGCGGTGCTGACCACCCTTAACGGCTACAACCCCGGCAGCGGCGCTCAGACGGCCACCAGCGCCCTGCGCGTGCAGGCCCAGGCCGGGAGCACCTACAAGCTCGTGGTGCTGGCGGATACGCCCTGGGCGTACTACCGCATGGGCGGCTACTCCTGCGCCGACGAATCGGGCAACGCCCGCGCGAGCCTGGCCCAGCAGTTCAGCGGCGGCGGCAACGTGTGGAGCGCGAGCCCGAGCTTCGCGCTCATCGCGGGCGGCGACGCCGCCACGAAGCACGACGGCGCCTATGGCCGCGAGACCACCTCGACCTTCAACCCGGCCACCAGCTTCACCGTGGAGGCCTGGATCAAGATCGAGGCCGGGTCGGGCGACACCGAATACGTCCACATGGACAGCGGCTTCGGCGTGCAGCTCAACATCAAGCGCGCCAGCGGCAATTGGGAAGCCAACGCCATCATCGCCGGGGCCAACCGGCAGGTGACGACGACCACGGCGATCACCACCGGCGTCGCCCACCACGTGGCGCTCGTGTTCGACCGCACCGCCAACACCCTGACGCTGTACGTCGACAACGTGCAGGTGGGCCAGGTGACGGCGATCCCGGCCGGCGCCTACGCGGGCTCGACCACCGTCGGCGTGGGCGACCTCAACGGCGCCACCGCGACCAAGCCCATCGTGGACGAATTCGCGCTCTACACCACCGCCCTGAGCGCCGCCCGGCGCACCGACCACTACCAGACCGGCACCACCGGGGTGAGCACCAGCGTGACCGTGCGCGAGCTGGTGGTCGTGGACAGCGACGGCTACAGCGACCTCAAGCCCTCGCTCTCGCGGGCTGTGTGCATCACGAAGGCCGCGCAGTCGATCCCCAACAACACGTTCACCCAGGTGACGCTCAACGCCACGGCGTACGACCGAGGCACCGCCGTGCCTTGGAACACCGGCGCCGACGCCGACCTCGCCAGCAACCGGATCAAGGTCAAGCGGGCCGGGGTGTGGCACGTGACCTGGGGCGCGGTGTGGCCGGCCAACGGGACCGGCTTCCGCATCTGCTCCATCGCGGTGAACGGCTTCAACCCGGGCGCGGGCTCGAGCATCCAGCAGTACAACGGCTCGGGCTTCTTCGGCGTGGACGGCGGCGGGGCCATGGACCTGCTGCTCAGCGTCAACGACGTGATCACGCTGACCGTGTGGCAGAACAGCGGCGCCAACCTGAACTGCGACGGCCGCCTATCCGCCTATTGGGTGAGCGACTGACCGCCGAGCGCCGTACCCTTCCCATCCGACCACGAGAGGAGACCCCACCCGCCATGACCGCCCACCGCTACCAGCTCTCTGCTGAGGACCGCATCGCCATCGCGGAGACCCAGCTCGACAACCTCGAGCGCGAGCGCCGCCAGCGCAGCGCCGACGAGATCCGCTCGCTCGAGACCGAGCGATTCCAGGCCGAGGTCCGGCTCGCCGGTGGCGACGCCAGCGCGCAGACCGACATCGACAACGTGGACGAGCGCCTCGAGCAGGCGCAGGCCCGCGTCGACCAGCAGGGCGAGGACGAGGCCGGGATCGCCAAGCTGCTCGACAAGCTGCGTCGCGAGGCCAAGAGCTGATGGGCGCCCAGGCCAAGCCACGAGCCCGCGCGGCCAAGCGCAACACCCGCGCCGGCGCCGCCGCCCGAGCCCGCGAGCTGGGGATCACCGTCGCCAAGACGACGACGAAGGCCCAGCTCGAGGAGCTGATCCGCCAGGCCGAGACCCCGGCGGCGCCCGAGCCCAACGGCGACGGCCCCGCCAAGCCCGACGGCGTGATCACGGTCGAGATCGTGCGCGTGCCCGGCGACGCCCAGGGCGGCGCGACCATCGGCCAGATCATCCCCTCGGGCGACGTGCGCGTCACCGAAATGCCGCTCCTGCTCCAGCTCGCCCGGGCCGAGCTCGAGCGGCGAATGGCCATCCCCAGGTAGGACTCGTGTGGATGAAGCCGCCCTCGCTCTGCTCACCGAGATCACCCGCCGCCAAGACCGGCTGCAAGGGCAGATCGACGGGATCCACGAGGACCTCGAAGACGTGCCCGTGCTCATCGAGCGGGTGGGGAACATGATCGACAGCTACCGCGCGTGGCGCACGGCCGCGCTGAGCGTCGCCGGCGCCCTGCTGCTGCTGGCGGTGGGGATCATCATCGCCGCCCTGATCGGCCACCCGCCCCCGGGGCCGGGATGAGCAACGCGGGCGAAGTAGCAGCCAAGGCCGACCGCGCCACCAGCCGCGGCCCGATCTACGCGCTGGCGGGCGGCCTGGTGGCGCTGGTGGCGGCCATCGGCATCTACACGGTGGTGGCCACCGGCAACACCCGCGGCGACGTGACGAACCTCACCACCACCGTGCGCGAGGTCCCGTGCGAGGGCGGCCCGCCCGGCGACACCGCTCGGGCGCGGCAGCTACGCGTCGCCCGGGCCCGCCGGTGCCAGCGCGTGCTGCGCTCCTACGCCATGGCGTGCGTGCGCTACCCCCAACTGTGCGTCCTGCTGCGCCGCGGAACCGGCGCCAGCGGCGACGTCGTGCTCGTGCCCCCGTTCGGTGCCGGCCCGCCGACACCATCCACCTCCCGCGGCGGCGGCGGAACCGGACGGGGCCGACCTCCCAATCCCGGGGGCCAGAGAGCCCCGAGCGGCGGTGGCGGGACCACCACCGGCGCGACCGGCCCGCCTGGCCCCCAGGGGCCGCAGGGCGCCGCTGGGCCGCCCACACCGGCCCCCTCGCCCACTCCCGTGCGCGACGCTGCGCAGCAGGTGGAGCGCCAGCTCGGCCAGGCCACCGGCGGCCTGACGTGCCGCCTGGGCGTGCCCTGCCCGTAGTGCTCGAGCGACCCGCGACGGGTCGCGTGGTGATCGCCCAGCGACGCATCCGGCCCGCGGCCTAGCCTGCCCGGGCATGGTGCCGTCGAGCCCCCACCGCGAGCTGGCGATCCAGCGCGACCGCCACGGCCGGCTGAGCAACACCGGCCCCGACGTCGACGCGCTGCGCCGCGCGGTGAACGTCGAGATCGACCGGCTCGGCCTGGACGACTTCGGCGTGAAGCACATCCACGAGACCGGCCCCGTGGACACCCTGCTCCTGCGCCGAGCCCGCGGGGTGGCGTTCGAGCTGGGCGCCCCCGACGCGCAGCTCACCGGGCCGCTGCGCCCCTGGCTCCAGATCCTCGTGCGCGCGCCGCGCCGCATCCAGGCCGGGGACCACCACACCGGCGCTCGAGCCGCCACCCGCATGCGGGCCCGGCAGACGCGTCGCGTGGAGATCCACGACCCCGCGCGAGTGCTGGCCCGCCGGATCCTCGAGCACCGACGGATCGGCTTCTACCCCAACTCGACGGGCAACGACCGCGACCGCATGGTCGAGATCGTCAACCGCGGGGTGTGCTGGTGCCCCCACACCCGCCAGTGGGTGGACCCGCCGACCCCGCCGCTGGCATCCATGATCGCCGCCGGCGACGCCACGCCGACGCTGGTCACCGCCTACACCGGCGGCCACCACATGGACAACTCGCGGCACTACGTGGCCAAGGCCTGGGACGCCTCGATCTACCGCGGCGACACCCACGCCCGAGAGCGCGCCGTTGCCGATAAGGGCGGCAAGCGCAACGGCGAGACCGATCACGAGCACTACGACTTCTGGGCTCTGTAACCGACCGTGGAGGAGACACCCACATGCCCCGGATCCTGACCAGCATCCTCGAGGCGCTGCGCCCCAGCGCCCTACAGACCAGCGGGCCGAGCCCCAAGGTCACGCTGCCCGCCGCGCTGCTCGCCCTGACCGGCGCCGGGCTGCTGATCGCCGGCGTGGCCACGGGCGACAGCTCGCTGACCACCTACGGCCTGATCGTGCTCGGCGCCAGCGGCGTGACCGCGACCGCCGGCGCGGCCGCCGCGCCCGGCACCGTGGTGCCCACACCGCTGGGCAAGCTCGGCGGGTACGCCGAGAGCGGCGACGGCGAGGCCGCCCGCCTGGCCGAGACCACCGGCACCGACAAGGCGCCGCCCGGCGTCTGAGCTGCCCACAGCGACGGAAAGGAGACCCCGTGCGAAACCTGACCATCACCCACCCTCCCACCAGGGGCGAGGACGTCGACGCGCTACAGGAGGCGCTCGAGCGCCAGGAGCACCGCCTCGGGCTGCCCAGCCTGGGCTGGACCGCCCCGCCGCAGACCCACCTGTTCGATCACCCCACGCTCGAGGGCGCCCGCCACGTGGGCGCCGAGCTGGGCGCCCCGCTGGGCCAGCTCGTGGGGCCGGTGCGCCCGTGGCTGCAACTGCTGATCCGGGCGCCATGGCGGATCCACGACGCCGACGCCCACACCCGCCGCCGAGCCCACCAGCGCATGCTCGCGCGCAAGCGCGCCCGCATGGCCGGCAGCTACCCGCTGTTCGGTGACTTCAGCGGCTACAACGAGGGCGTCGACCTGGCCGCGATGCGCCGCGCCGGGGTGTGGGTGGTCATGCTCAAGCTGACCGAGGGCGACGACTTCACAAGCGACACCGGCATCGCCCGCTGGCGCGAGGCCGGGGAGGAGGGATTCGTGCGGATCCCCTACCACTTCGCGCGCCCCAGCCGCAACGGCCCTCAGCGCGAGATCGGCCACTACCTCGACGTGCTGCACGCCGCCGGCGGGCTCGGCCCCCGGGATCGGCTGTGCATCGATTGGGAAGACCCCGCCTTCGAGAACGCGGGCCGCGCCGCCGGTGACAGGTGGCTCGCCCAGGCCGACCGCGCCGCGGGCGGGCGGCTGGACTGGCTCTACAGCTACGGCGGGTATGCGGCGGCGACGCTGACGAGCACCCACGGCATGGCCTACCACCACGCCGCCTACAACCGCACGCCGCTGGCCAACGTGCCGAGCTGGGCGCGCAAGTACCTGGCCGCCGCGCAGTTCACGAACGGCACCGACGGGCTCGGCCCCCACTGGCTGCCCGGCGGCGGGCGCCTGGGCGGTCGACGGGCGCACGACGTGAACCGGATCCTTGACCGCTCCTGGCTGCGCTGACCGGCGCCCACTGTGGCCGAGCCCACCACGCGGTGGTGCGTGGTCTGTGACGCACCGCTCGACGGCGACGACGCCCCCCGCCGCTACCGCCGGCACGCCCGCACGTGCTCGCCGGGATGCACCATCGAGCGCTCGCGGCTGCTGCGCATCCTGAGCGGCCAGGTGCCCGACGGATACCGCAGCGTGGCCCAGCGTACGGCGAGGCGCAGAAAACCTACAGCGCGCGCCCCTGCCCCCGATCCGGACGCCTGACAGGGGCCGCTCGACTTCCATCGGCGCCGGTGCTATTCGTTCACGTACCGGCCCTCACCCTGGGGGCCACAGCGATAGGAGACCACGTGAGCACCACCACCCAGGACAAGCCCAGCACCGCCGGCCAGGTGCGCGAGGGCAGCACCATGAGCGCGATCATCACCGTGCTCAAGGCCGCGCGCAACCCGCTGACCGCCGAGCAGGTGCTCGAGCGGATCCGCAAGGGCAACCTCGCCCCCGGCCTCAAGGGAAAGACGCCCCAGCAGACCATCGCCGCCCGCATGGCGGTGGCCGCGAAGGGCGCCAAGCACGGCATCACGAAGACCGAGCCCGGCAAGTACACGATCCGGGCGAAGGGCGCGAAGTGACGCGCCGCAAGCTCGAGCTGCGCGGCGAGGTTGTGCTCGCCGCGCTAGCTCACCCCCTGCGGGTGCGGATCCTCGACGCGCTGCACGTGCCGAGTACCTGCCACCCGCGCGAGGCCAGCCCCAGCGAGCTGGCCGACGAGCTGGGGGCCACGCTGGGCGTGGTCAGCTACCACGTGCGCGTGCTCGAGCGCAAGCACTTCATCACGCTGGTGCGCGAGGAACCGCGCCGCGGCGCGGTGGAGCACTACTACCGAGCCGAGCCCGGCGCCACCCACGCCGCGGCCGAGATCATGGAGCTGGTGCGCAGCCACGTGGACCGGCTGCGCGACCCCGACAGCGCGGCCAACCGCCGCGCCCGTGGCCAGCAGCCGATCCGCCCGGCCCGGCGCCGGAAGGGGGCGAGGGCATGACCACCGCAGCCTCGAGGCGCCCGACCGGGACGAAGCGCAGCGTCTACGAGAACACCAGCGAGCACCGCAAGCACCGCCGCTGGGTGGCCGTGCTAAAGGTTGGCTGCCGGGTGACGATAGAACGTCGTGAGACCGAGAGCGAGGCGCGCAAGGCCATCGGCATGCGCCCCGCTCGCAAGCGATAGGAGACCCAATGGAGACCCCCCGCACAGCCACCGAGATCATCGCCCGCGAGGAGGCCGACCGGCGCGACCGAGCGATCACCGCGCTACGCCTCGCGGGCAACACCGCGTGGGCCGACCGGCTCGAGGACGAGACAGACCGCGAGCAGCGCGAGGGCGGCTGGGACGACCCCGCGGTGACGGCATGACGCGCCGCAACGCCACCATCTACGCGGCCGTGGCCATGGCGCTCGGCATGCTGGTGCTCGCGGCGATCTGGACGAGCAGCGCCAGCGCCAGCTATGACCCGGCCATCGACACCATGGTCGCGCCCGAGGCCTACTGGAATGAGGGCCACCCCGCGGAGTGCTACGGCGCCGCCATCGACGTGCGCGTCGAGCACATCGAAGACCCCAACATCGGCGCCTACCGCGGCCCCGGCGCGTGCCAGGTGACGCTGGACGACGAGACCGCCCGGCTCTCCAGCCACTACGTGCTGTGCATCGTGCTCACCCACGAGCTGGGCCACATCCTCAACCACGTGCATACGAGCGACGGCACGGTCATGGACGGCGCCAACCCCTACGGCGCGTCGGTGCCGCCGTGTGAGCGCCTGCGCGAGTACGACCGCCCGCCGACCCCGCCCCTGGTCAACTGCAACGGCGCGTGGCAGGAGGAGGCCTGCGTCGACGCCAGCCCGGCGTGGGATCCCCCGCTCAAGAGCGAGGCCCGAGAGCGGATACACCGCCGCTGTGACCGCCGAGCCCGAGCCCGCCACCACCGGCACCGCCGGGCGCGGTGCGTGCGTCCCCGACGCCACGCCCGTGGCCACCGGGTGCGGCCGTGAAGTTCGCCTACGTGCTCGACGCCATGCGCGGCGCCCGCAAGCGCCACGCCGCCAGCCCGACGCTGCGCACCACCCCGCGGTGGCAGGTAGACGTGCGGGTGCCCTCCACCGACTGGTACAGGCGCGGGCTCGAGCTGGTGGAGGATGCCCGGTTCCGCGTGGTCGACCTGAACCCGCCCAGCGCGGGGCCGGAAGTGCAGATCACGCTGGTGCTCGAGGCGTCGCGCGACGACGTCGCGGAGCGCGTAGCGGCCCGTGTGCTGGCCCGCTACGGGTTCGGCACCGTGCTGGCCAGCCGCGCCCGTCGCGCCCGCTGAGTGCCCCTAGAACCGCGACAGCCCGCTCCCCCTGACGGGTGGGCGGGCTGAGCGCGTGCGTGGATTGGAGACCTCGCGGCGCGGAAGCTAGCAGCGCCAACGGGCGCCAGCCGGGTCCGTCCGCACCGGCCGCCATCGTTCGGGAACCGAAAACCGGCACCCGACCGATTGGAGACCTGACCATGCCGGCAGCAGACATCGACGGCACCGCCACGCCCGTGGCCACCGAGCCCCAGCCCGACCAGCCGCCCACCGCCCCGGCGCCGCCGGGCCGCGCGCTCGAGCCCCACCGGCCGCTGGCCTACACCGGGTCCACCGAGCTGATCGTCGCGGAATCGCCCGCCGACCGCGTGCAGAAAGCCAGCGAGATCGCTACCGCGCTGGACGACATCATCCGGCGCCAAGGGCTGCGCACGAAGGTCGGCTCCCAAAAGGCCGTGGACCCCGAGACCGGAGAGCCCAGGCGCGACGCCCAGGGCGGGCTCATATGGGTGCCGCGGTGGCACGTCGACGTGGAGGGCTGGCAGACCCTCGCCTCGCTGCTGGGCACCGCGATCGTCCCCGCCTGGACGCGCAGGATCGTGGACGCCGACGGCCGCCCCGAGATCACCGAGTACGAG
>Ga0066671_10000751_pt1 | contig 10303 bp, 10 predicted proteins | sample GraSoiAngelo_120_FD_62294 | JGI IMG/M metagenome (GOLD analysis project Ga0066671, IMG submission 62294) | Grasslands soil microbial communities from the Angelo Coastal Reserve, California, USA - 14_0919_09_20cm | ecosystem: Environmental > Terrestrial > Soil > Grasslands | place: USA...
TGTCGCTATTCTCGCTGCGGGCGTTCTGGTCTATCCTCTTTGGCGGAATCGTAATGGAGACACCGCTGTCCCTCATGATCCGCCATAGTTTCTGCGACGCCGGGAGAATGGCGCGTTATCAACGCTGGCTCGTTAATGGGCCTCTGATATAAATGCCTACGATTTTATCGAACAGCTCCTGCAGCCGGATTTGGTTGACTCACCGCTTAATGCCGTGGCAGGTATTGCCTCATGTTATCGCTGCGCATGATAAACGCGAATTGGCTGCTTCAGATTCTCGTCTCAATCTTTCTCGCAATTCTCTTTTTGCAATCCGGCATCGATAAAGTCGCGGACCGGCGCGGCAATCTGGAATTTCTTCGAGGTCATTTCGCGAAGAGTCCATTGGCTGGAATGGTTCTGCTTCTCGTCACTATCATTACCATTCTGGAAATTGCCGCCGGCGGCCTGAGCGCGATTGGCTGCGTGCTGATCATTCTTAATCGCGATCCGACGGTTGCATTTTGTGGCGCGGTTATCTCCGCGATCGCAATCACCGCGCTTTTTTTCGGTCAGCGAATGGCCAAAGATTACGCCGGCGCGGCAGTCCTGGTTTCGTATTTTCTGCTCGCGCTCGTCGCGATTTATCTGCTCGCCCGTTGATTCGACAGGCTGTGGCCGACGGATCAGAATTGTAGGGCGTTTCTGTGAAATGTCATCTCGATTTAGAACGCGTCTGCTACAGGCGCCCTACAATTTGAGCTGTGCCAAACTCTTCTTTTGTCAGCTGAAGTCAGCTAGTGTCTACAGAGATAAGTTTTGCGTCCACGAATAAACGAAATAAGCGGCAAGTTGGATTAACTTTTGCAATTTCGGCGTTTGCCTCGTCGTACATCCCCAGTTCGGCGTAACCTTCAGCAGCCCGCAAACATCGCAGATCATTTAATTCCGACACGTCTAGTTGCAGAGGCACGCTCAACTCTCTTGCTTCGTGATTCATAATTCCCTCCATAATTAATTCGGACGAGGAGCCTCGCGTGATTGTTCGATTCAACATGCAAACGTGGTTCCGATCCTTAAGGGATCTGACCTAGGACTTTCTAGGTTTCTTTTGGTAAAAGACTAAAACCGCTGCAAGCGTTTGCAGGAAAACCAAAATCCGTTTCGCAATCCAGCCGTGTCATTCGCATGATTCGCGGTTAGAGTTCGGCGAATGGCTCGATTACGAACAAGCGCTGGACTTTTAATGTTTCGGAGGCGGGACGAGCAACTGGAAGTCTTGCTCGCTCACCCGGGCGGTCCTCTTTATCGAAATAAAGATGATGGCGTCTGGACAATACCGAAAGGCGAAATTGATTCTGGAGAAGATTTGCTACGTCGCGCCCGAATCGAGTTCGAAGAGGAGGTGGGAACTCCGGCGGACGGCGACGATTGGATCGATCTCGGATGGATCAAGCAAAAAGGGGGCAAAACGGTTTACGCCTGGGCATTTGAGGGAGATTTGCCGGATAGCTTCCAGTGTCGCTCGAACATGTTCGAAATGGAATGGCCGCCGCGCTCTGGGAAGATGCAAAATTTTTTGGAAGTCGATGAGGCTTGTTTCTTTTCGCTGGAGGATGCGCGTCGTAAATTGAAGGAGGCGCAAACGCCATTTCTCGACCGACTACAAGCTGCGCTGACTAATGGAAGATAGGCTTCCAGCCATTCGCCAGCCCGGCTCGGGGCCTCGGCTGCAGGGCACCCTTGCCTGGCGAAACAAGTTTGTAAAACAGGCTGGAAGCCTGCTGGCCGAGCTGGGCCTTTCACTGGACGAGTCCGTCCACAGGGCGAAGAGGCTGCGTAACCCATGAAACCGAGCTTTCTTTTCGCTCCAGGGGCGGGCGCGCCGTCAATCAATCCCTGGATGCAAAAGTGGAAACGATATCTGCTGACTATCGGCGAGGTCATCCTCTTTGATTACGACTACTTGCGAGAAGGAAGAAGGCGCCCCGATCCCTTGCCACAACTACTGGCCGCGCATCGACAGGCTCTTGTCGCGCTACGTGGCACAGCATTCGGCGGAATATTCCTGGTCGGCAAGAGTATGGGTGGCCGGATTGGTTGTCATCTGTCGCTCGAGGAAAAAGTCGCGGGCCTAATTTGCCTCGGCTATCCGCTCTGCGGAGGCGGTGACCGCGCAAAATTGCGGGACAAAGTCCTGCGCGAACTGCAAACGCCAATTCTGTTTGTCCAGGGAACGCGTGATCCGCTTTGCCCGCTGGACCTGCTCGACGATGTCCGCAAGCAGATGACGGCGCCGAATTCGCTCCATTTAGTGGATGGCGGAGACCATTCTCTGCGACTAACGAAACGTGAACTGGAAGCGGCAGGCGAAGCGCAGGATGATGTCGACCAGCGCATTCTGGCAGCGATAAACAAATTCGTGAGCGACCGTGAGGCGCGATAGTCTCTGCTGGAGTACGCGTTTATCGCGAACGTTCGACGTCCCCGTGCACGATGTGCAAACCCACCAGGCGTCCGACCAGCGCCACCAGATAGAACTGCCCCATGACCGCTTCCAGAATTGCCATGGTTCGTGCCGCCGGTGAGTGGGGAACGATGTCGCCGTACCCGACGGTAGTGAGGGTCATGAAGCTAAAATACCGAAGCTGCAACATGCGGCCGATGTAATCATTGCGGCCGAGTTCGTCGGTAGAGACAAACGATCCCGGCTGCAGCTCGAGAAGAATCGAGTAAACAAACCTCCAGCCGTATCCAAGCAGCATATAAACGCAAATGGCCGCAAAGATTTTATCGGAAGTAACCCGACCGCTTCGTAGCACATAGGAAAGAATAGTTACGCAAAAAAAGGCGACGAGAACGATAATGGATGAAGAGGAAACAACCAAGGCCCAGGTTTGCTGAAAGGCGAGAACCAATCCGGTGCCCACGATCGTGATTGCCGATAACACGACCGCAATGGCAAACAAGTATTTTCGTTCGCTCAGCGCATACGATCCCGCCACCAGCACTGAAACCGAGATAACATTCATAATCAGAATGCCATCATGCAGCGAGACGACGAAAGGCGCGCTGACAAAGAGCAGGAGGATCGAAATCAGCAATGCCAAATGCCGCCAGCGATACTCAGCCGTTGCCATTGAAATGGCTATTCCCGTATCCTTTCGGTCGCGGAGTGCAACTCCGCCAGGCGCACGGACCAGATAGTCCATATTCCGAGTACATTCTCATGAACTGAGAGGAAGAAAGCTACCCGGTTGTGGAGCAGATTTGTTACCGTTGAGACTCAGGTAAGTATATTCCTGAAGCAAACGCTCGTAATCGGAAAGAAGCTTCATCGCGTCGTTTGGCTTTAGGCGGTCGGTTTTGATCGCCGAATCGATCTGTGACTTGAGCAGCCGCATTAGCTCAACCTTGTCCCATTGCGTCATGGCCAGAACTTCGCCGATAGTGCTGCCCTCGATTACTTCCTCGATGTACCAGCCGGATTCCTCGTCTGGGTCGAGAAAGACGTGCACTTCTGTAACCCGTCCGAACAAATTGTGGAGGTCACCCATGATGTCCTGATAAGCGCCGACCATGAACACGCCGAGATAATAGATTTCGCCCGGGTTAATCCGATGAAGGGGCAGGGTATCTCGAACGTCCAGCAGATCGATGAACTTGGAAACCTTCCCGTCGGAATCGCAGGTAATATCGACGATAGTGCCGTTGCGCTCGGGCGGTTCAGTCAGCCGGTGAATGGGCATGATGGGAAAGAGTTGACCCAGCGCCCAATGATCGAGCAGCGATTGAAAGACGGAAAAGTTGCAGATGTATTGGTCGCCGAGCGCGGTCTCGAGCTCCTTTATTTCATCGGGGATAAACCTCAGCCCGCGGTGCATCCCGACAATCTGGGTAGCCAGTTGCCAGTAAACGGCCTCGATCTTGGCTTTTGATTCAAGGTCGAGCAGTCCGAGGTCGAACGTTTGCTGGGCTTCCTCCTTGATTTGCTGGATATCGTGCAGGCTTTCCAGCCGATTTCCGCGCTTGAGGCGTTGCTTCACTTCCAGAATATCGCGCACGAGTTTGTGATCTTTTTCGGCCGCCCCGATTTTAGTTTTACCGGCGGTCTTTTCGATCGAGCTGAACGCCTCCATCACCAGGACCGAGTGATGGGCAACAATAGCGCGGCCACCTTCGCTAACGATTGCTGGATGCGCGACCCCTTCAGAATCGCACACTTGCATAATATTCCAGACCACATCGTTGGCGTATTCCTGCAGCGAATAGTTGGTCGAACTATCGAAGGTCGATCGCGAGCCGTCGTAATCTACTCCCAGTCCGCCACCGACATCGAGATACTCGAGCTGGTGACCGAGTTTTGCGATCTTGGAATAGTAACGCGCCGCTTCACGCACCGCGCGCTTGATTGTCGAAATGTCGGGGACCTGCGACCCGGCGTGAAAATGGATCAGTTTCAAGCAATGCGTCAGGCCCTCCGTCTTCAGCATCTCGCTGGATGTGACCAAACTAACGGTATCGAGACCAAACTTGGCATTCTCACCGCCACTGGTAGTCCATTTGCCGGAGCCTTTGCTGTTCAATCGCACCCGGATGCCAATCAACGGCTCAACCCCGACTTCTTTTGAGGTCCGGATCGTCTGCTCCAGCTCTTCCAACTTTTCCACCACGATGATGACAAGCTTGTCCAGCTTCCGTCCCATGAGGGCGATGCGAATAAAAGCCGGGTCCTTGTAACCGTTACAAATGATCAGGCTTTCGGGATCCTTATGCATCGCCAGAGCCGCGACTAACTCCGGCTTGCTGCCTGCCTCCAGGCCGAAGTGAGAACTCTGCCCGGCGTCAACGATCTCTTCGATCACTTCACGTAGTTGATTGACCTTAATCGGGAAAACGCCGCGATATTTCCCGCCGTAATTGAACTCGGTGATGGCGTTGTCGAAAGCGCGATTGACGGATTGGACGCGGTGCCGAAGCAAATCCTGGAAACGAATGACGAGCGGGAAGGGAAGCCCCCGTGCTCGCGCCTCATTCACCACTTCGAGGATGGCAATGTCGCCGCCCTCCTCCTGAAGTGGCTTGGCCACAACGTTGCCGTCCGCGTTGATGGAAAAGTAACCGGTTCCCCAACCTTCGACGTTGTAAGTGGCGTTTGCCGCCTCCAAGTCCCAATCGTTTTTCGTCATTTCGCCAGCGGCTGCAAATCCGACAATTATTGATCCCGCGGAACATGCAAGATGATTCAGAAAAAAGATGCGCGAGCTTCGGCCGGGCGCAGGCTTCCAGCCTGCGGGGCAACCGGGCGTCTCGCTTGATTACATTGCTGACCGGCTAGAAACCTGCCCGCCTCACAGGCAGCATGGTTGCACCCCGGCTTGTGTTTCCTTCTTCCCGCGGTACCGTCGCTCCGGTGAATAAAACGGTCATTGAAGTGCATGTTCGCGCCGTACTCCCCACGAGCGGCGGTTGCGCGGTTTTCATTGGGAATAGCGACAAGGTTTTTATCGTTTACGTCGATCAAACGGTCGGAAGCGCGATCACGATGTTCATGCGCGAGATGACGAAAGAACGGCCGTTGACGCACGATCTAATGGCGCATTTGATGACGGCGGTAGGCGCGCACGTCGAGCGGGTGATCATCAACGATCTCAAAAATGCGACGTATTATGCGCGCATGATCATCGCGGCGGAGAATGAGTTACAGCAGAAGAAGATTATCGAGCTCGATGCACGCCCAAGCGATTGCATTGCAATGGCGACGCAACAAAAGGCGCCGATCTACGTGAGCCAGGAGGTTTGGGATGAGGTCGAGGACATGAGCGATGTCCTGCGCAAAATGGAAGAGGAAGGTCTCAAGCCGGAGATTGATCCAGAAGGGGAAGCCGAAGAGGAGTAACGCGATCTTTGATCGCGCACGTTGAAGGGTTGGAGCGATGAAGACTGGGCATCAGCTCAGCAATTCCCCGTAGCGTTCGCGGCCGAGTTGCAGTGAGCGCTCCAGAATTCCCGCCGGAGTGTCGAGCGAAAGCACTTCCTCCAACAGTTTCTTGCATTCCTTGCGCGACAGACCACGAATGGCTGATTTCACCCGCGGCACCAACGCCGGGCTGACGCTCAGTTCGTCGACCCCGAGTCCGAGCAAGAGCGGGGTCAGCTCGATGTCGCCCGCCATTTCGCCGCAGACGCCAAACCAGATGTTATGTTTCTGGGCCGCGTCGGCGACCATCTTGATCAAGCGCAGGACGGCCGGATGCGACGGTTCGTAAAGGTGCGCAATGCGCTCATTCACGCGATCGACAGCAATAGCGTATTGAATCAAATCGTTCGTGCCGATGCTGAAAAAATCGACGTCGTCGGCGAGGGATTCCGCGCAAATCGCCGCGCTCGGAATTTCGATCATCGCGCCAATCTGCATTTCGGTATTGAATGGGATGCCAGCTGAAGCCAGTTCGCTTTTGCATTCATCCACCATCTCGATGGCACGTCGCAACTCGGCTTTTCCCGAAATCATCGGAAACATCAGTTTGACATTGCCGAGCTCGCTTGCGCGCAAAATCGCCCTCAACTGCGGTTTGAACACCTCAGGATGTTCGAGGCAAAAGCGAATGGCGCGCCACCCCAAAAAAGGATTGAGCTCGTCGCTCACGTCGATCCCGCCGGCGATTTTATCGCCGCCGAGATCGAAGGTTCGAATAATCAATGGGTGTGGTCGGACCGATTCGGCGACGCGCCGATAAGTCTGGTATTGTTCCTCCTCGCCAGGCAACGAATCGCGATCGAGATAAAGGAATTCTGTACGATACAGCCCGATTCCCTCGGCGCCATGGGCCGATACGCTGGTGACGTCGTCCGGCAATTCAATGTTGGCCGACAAAACAATGTGTTCGCCATCACGCGTAGTGGCCGATCGTTCGCGCAACTCCGCCAGTTCTTTCGTGACTTCCGATTGCCGAATCTCGACCTTGCCATAATAACTGAGCGTTTCCGGCGATGGATTGACGATGAGTAATCCGGTATAGCCATCGAGCAACGCCATCGCGCCGCTCTCAACTTGTTCGGTCACATCATGCAGGCCAACCGCAGCCGGGATGGTAAGCGAGCGCGCCATGATCGCAGTGTGCGACGTGCGGCTGCCGAGATCCGTAGCGATGCCGAGGACTCGATCACGATCCAGGGAAGCGGCGTCGGAAGGGGTAAGATTGTGCGCCACGAGAATATGCGCCTCGCCCGGTAGCGGCATCATCTTGGGCGCTTTGCCCTGCAAATTTCGAACGACACGGCGCATCACGTCCTGGATGTCGAGCGCGCGTTCCCGCAAATAAGGATCGTCGATCTGGCCGAGAGTGTCGGCGTATTTCGTGGCTACCTCATGAAAGACGGCTTCGACATTAACGTGCTCGGCCTCCAGCTTGCGCAAAACTTCGTCGATCAGGGTGCGATCTTCCACCACCAGAAGATGGGCATCGAAAATTCCGGCATCCTTTGTCCCGATCGCTTCCGCGATCTTCTGCTGCATTTCCAGAATCTGAATGCGCGTCTGGACAAGCGCTGATTCGAAGCGGGCAATCTCGGCCGAAACCTGCGATGGATCGATCGGGCAGCGATCGACTTCCTCGAGCTCATCGCGCATGACCTGGATGGGGCCGCGGGCAATGCCGGGCGACACACCCATGCCGTGGAAACGGGTCTCGACCGGCTCGCTATTCATTGGCAGGAGGTTAGCCGGTTTGTGAATTTTAGCGAGACGACTCTGTGGATAGCGCGCGTGCGCTCCCCACAATTAATCCTCGTTAAACTTTCCTTTAATCAGCGCCTCGACTTCTTCGAGCGCGCGCTCGGCATCGGGGCCTTCGCAACGAATTTGCAATTTCGATCCTTGCCCTGCCGCCAGCATCATCAAACCCATGATGCTCTTGCCATTTACTTCTTCGTTCTCCTTTTTCACCCAAACCTCGGCGCGAAAACGGCTCGCCACCTTGACGAAAAGCGCGGCGGGCCTCGCGTGTAAACCGAGCCGGTTCACGATCGTGACTTCCTTTTCGGCCTTTTGCGCGGAGGCTCCGGCTCCAGTTTTTCGGTTAAGCAATCCCATCGGGACTTTTCGTCTCCATTAAGTTGAGCAGCTTTGCGTTGAATTCCAACGCAGCATTGCTGCCGAGGCTCTTGAGTTTCTGGTCCATCGCTGCCACTTCAATCAACCGCGCCAGATCCCGGCCCGGCCGCACCGGAATGGTGACGTGCGGCACTTTGATATCCAAAATTTCGTAATACTCGCGATCCAGCCCGGTGCGGTCGACTTCCTCGGTGTCGCTCCAATCCTTCAAGGTCACCACCAAATCCAGCCGCTTCTCCACCCGGATCGCGCCAATGCCGAAAACCGAAGCGACATTGATGATCCCGATCCCGCGCACTTCCATGTGATAACGGGTGAGCTGCGGCGCTGTCGCCATCAACTCACGACCTTCCAGCGAAGTAATCCGGGTCACGTCATCAGCCACCAGGCTGTATCCGCGCTCGATTAATTGCAGGACGGTCTCACTTTTGCCGATGCCGCTTACTCCTCGAATGAGAACGCCGATGCCGAGAATATCCACCATGCTACCGAATTCGGTCACGGTCGGAGAGAAATCGACTTCCAGCGCAATGGTGGCCGCGTTGATGAATTTCATCGTGATCATCGGAGTGCGAAAAACCGCGATCTCCTCATCCTGCGCCACCGCCATCAGTGCGTCGTCGAGATGCGCGCCGCGGGAAATCACCACGCATGGGATTTTTTGTTCGCACAAGGCGCGGAAGCGTTTGACCCGCAATTTGGACGAAAGACTTTTGAGGTAGGTGTTCTCCGCCGCGCCCAGTACCTGGACACGTTTCTCGGCGAAATAACTGAAGAACCCACTCAGGGCGAGACCAGGGCGGTTGATCGTGGGCTCGCGAATTTTGCGGTGAAACCCAACGCGCGGGCCTTCCAATCGCAGCGCCAATTTTTCGCCGTGGGTATTGAAAAAACTTTCCACGGTGACGATCGGCACGCTTTTGCGCTGTTCGCTCGCGGAAGTGATCGTTTGCGTGGTTGGTCCGTCGCTCATAACGAAACCAACGTTTAGCGTGTCTTGCGGCGATGCGCCGCAAGAATTTTCTCCGGGAAGCGCAGGCGGCCTTGCCTGCTATGCCAGTCCGGCCCGGACGTTTGGCAGCCTGCCAAACACGATATCGTCGGCAAGCTGCCCGACGATTATAGGCTGGCAGCCTATGCTCCCCAATCTCCTAGAAAAACCTTGCTCGCTTTCGCCCTCGAATCGCGTTCCTTTAGCTGGATGATCCGACGCCGCCGCGCCATCACCACGTTCACATTTGTCGTTTCGGTGGTCTCTTACTCGTTGATCACGACCGGGTTCGCCGCCCCCGCCGAAACCAGCCCGCCTCCGGTTACACCGACGCCGGAAGCAAGACCGTCTCCAGCCAACGTCTCATCAACCACTGCGGCTACTCCATCCAAGGCGGTCGAAAACTCAGTCGTAAAAATCTTCGCCACCCTGCGTCAGCCTGATCCCACCAGACCGTGGACAAAAAAAGAGCCGAACGATATCACCGCCAGTGGGGTCGTGATCAGCGGCCAGCGCATTTTGACCAATGCGCATGTCGTGCAATACGCCAGCGAAGTGCAGGTCCAGGCCAACCAGGCCGGCGACAAACTTCCAGCCATTGTCAAAGCTGTCGGACCCGGGATCGATCTCGCTGTTCTCGAATTGGAAGACCAGAAATTTTTCGATTCACACGCGCCGTTGCCGTTTCGAAAGTCACTTCCGGACTCTAAGGACCCGGTCATGGTTTACGGCTATCCCACCGGCGGGGCGAGTCTTTCCATTACCAAGGGAATTATCTCGCGGATCGAATTTACCGGCTACAGTCTTTCGGCGCTCGGGCTGCGCATCCAGATCGATGCCGCGATTAATCCCGGAAACAGCGGCGGCCCGGCCGTAGTTAGTGACGAGATCGTCGGTCTCGCCTTTAGTCACCTGCAAACGGCGCAGAACATCGGCTACATCATCCCAGTAGAGGAGATCGAGATCTTCCTGCAAGACGTGGCGGACGGCAGTTACGACGGCAAGCCGGCCATGTACGACGATTTGCAAACGCTGGAGAACCCGGCGCTGCGTTCTTACCTGCATTTACCGGAATCGTTACAGGGGATGGTCGTTCACCGCCCGTTCGATTCGTCGCCTAACTACCCGCTCAAGGAATGGGACGTCGTTACCAAAATCGGCGACGTGCCGGTCGATGATGAAGGAATGATCAAACTTGGAGATACTCTGCGCGTCCG
>Ga0066671_10000753_pt1 | contig 10298 bp, 11 predicted proteins | sample GraSoiAngelo_120_FD_62294 | JGI IMG/M metagenome (GOLD analysis project Ga0066671, IMG submission 62294) | Grasslands soil microbial communities from the Angelo Coastal Reserve, California, USA - 14_0919_09_20cm | ecosystem: Environmental > Terrestrial > Soil > Grasslands | place: USA...
AATCGTGCCTGGGGCGGCGACGTTCGCGGCTCCAATACCCGCTGTAACTTTTCGTCCAATGAAGTAACCGAGATGTTGACGGCGGTACAAGAAAATTCCGCCAACTCGCCCAATAAATCGGCGTCGCGCGTTACCAATCGATTTTTGGTGATGATGCCAACCGGGTTTCGAAACTTCGCCAGCACGCGCAAGCAGCCGCGTGTGATCTCCAGTTTCCGCTCGATCGGTTGATACGGGTCCGTCACCCCACTGATTGCGATCACCTGCGGTCGCCATTTTCGCGAAGACAATTCCGCTTCCAGCAATTTCGGCGCGTCCATTTTAACCATGATGCGCGACTCAAAATCGGTGCCTGCCGAGAAGCCGAGATATTCATGGGTCGGCCGGGCGTAACAATAAACGCAACCGTGCTCGCAGCCGCGATACGGGTTCACGCTCGTCTCGAACCCGACATCGGGACTGTTGTTGCGGGCAATGATTGACTTTGTCCCGTCGCGATAATAGATCGTCTTCCGCGGCCGCGAATCTTCCTCGATTTCATCGTGCGGATCTTCTTCAAAATGGAGCGCCTCAAAGCGATTCGCAGGATTGATCGAAGCCCCCCTGGCGTGGAATTCCCGCGGGTGAACGGTACGTGCGGCGGTAGGAATTTCGCGCACGTTTTGCCAGAGTTTTTTTGCATCTGGCAAACGCTTCATCCGTTATGTTCACCTGAACATTTACATTTGTCCAGCTCATTGGAGCTGCGGTCGTTGACCGCGGCCGGCTCAGAGGGCGGTCTATTTTGCCGCGGTCAGCGACCGCGACTACAGTTGTGTCCTTGCCGAACGGAATCTCCGGAGGGGTGGTCGAGTGGTTGATGGCTCCGGTCTTGAAAACCGGCAGGGCGCAAGCCCTCGTGGGTTCGAATCCCACCCCCTCCGCTCTTCTAATTGCGGATTGCTGAGTGCGGATTGCGGATTGAAAGCCAATGCGCGGCGAGAAAGGCGCAGATCACGCCCAGGGTCGCGGCGAAGATTACGTCAGAGAGATAATGGGCGACGACGACCATACGCGACACGCCGATCAGGATCGGGATCAGCAATAATGGGCCGCCGATTTTTTTCCGGGCGAGGAAGAAGGTGGCAAAAAACGCGGTAGAGGCGGCCACGTGGCCGGATGGGAAAGCGTGATATTTGGAACTGAATCGGGGGCCATTCCAGTGCTCTTCGGTTCTAACTGACGGACGCGCCCGGCCAGTCGCGAATTTGATCGCTCGCCCGGTGACACCGGCAAGCGCAAGGGCAATGAGCATTGCGAGAAAAATTCGGATCCATTTTTTGCTCTTCGCGGCAAAGGCGACTGCAATGCCAATCAGACCGGCGATGAAATGCGCCGGCCAATCCCCCATTCTGCTCACGATTTCCATCGCGCGTTTTAATTTGGGAGAAGAATGCGCGCTGATCCAAGTTGCGATCGTCTGATCGAGGAAGAAAGCGGCGATCAGTGCCAGGAGTGCTATTACGATTAGCGCGACCCAAATTATTCGCCTGATTTCAGTTTCGGTTTTCACTGGAACGGCTGCTAGTCTCCGGTTCAATCGTGCCACCGGCAATGCGCAATTACATGGTTCTCTTCCTCGGGTGCCTGCTGTTTCATGTCGCGGGCACCTGGAGTCTGCCGCTGATCGACCGAGACGAGCCGCGTTTTGCCGAAGCGTCTCGCGAAATGCGGGAACGCGGAGACTTCATCGTTCCATATTTCAACAACCAATTCCGATTCGACAAACCGCCGCTGACCTACTGGTTTCAAGTCGCTAGCTATCGTGTCTTTGGTGAAAACGATTTTGCCGCGCGGTTTCCGACCGCGGTCGCGGCAGCCCTGGCCGCGCTGGCGCTATTGGGATGGGGAAAGCGGATCGGCGGAGAGCGCGTCGGTTGGTGGGCGGCAATTATTTTCACCCTTTCGCTGCAAACGTTCATTCACGGGAAAGCGGCGGTGGCGGATATGTGGCTGGTGCTGTTTGTCACGCTAGCGCACCGGGCGGGATGGGAACTGCTGGATTTCAACGCCCAACGTCCAACGTCCAACGCCCAACGTCCAACGGCGTTCTGGTGGGCGCTATTCTATATTTCGTTAGCTTTGGCCTTTTTGGCCAAGGGGCCGATTGGGTGGACGCCTCTTTTAACCGTTGCGATTGCGCAAAGGTTTGTTCGTCAGGAAGGCTTTGCGACGCGTTTCAAATTTGTCCGCGGCGTCTTGTTGATGCTGGCCCTGATCTGCCTTTGGGGAATTCCGGCGCTCGTTCAGACCCATGGAGAATTTTTTTTGGTCGGCATCGGGAAACACGTGGTCGGGCGTTCGATTGTGACCATGGAAGGGCACGGCGCCTCATCCATTTGGATGTACCTTGCGCTGCTGCCGTTTTATTTCGTGACGGTCTTTGTGAGTTTCTTTCCTTGGTCGATCAAACTGCCGGCGCTGTGGAAGACTCTCCGAGTCAATCGCGATGGCACAGACCGATTTTTGTTAACCGGTGCGGTCATTGTTTTTGGAATTTTCACCTTCGTGCAAACCAAGCTGCCGCATTACACTCTGCCGGCGTTTCCACTCCTGGCGCTGCTGGCCGCGCGACAGTTTGATTCTCTGCGCTTTTCGAAATCAATCTCGATCGCGGTGGGCGCGATCTATTTGGCAGTCGCTCTTTTTGTCACACCGGCGCTGGCCAAACTGTTTCCAAGCTATGCGCTCGTCCGAGACAGCTGGCCCAACCTCAAGCCCGAAATGGAATTTGGTGCGGTGGAATTCACCGAGCCGAGTCTGGTCTGGTACTTTCGCAACCGCATCCACGGATTCATGATGCCGTTGAAACGCAAAGAGGCTGAGGAATTCATGAGTCGCGATGGCGCGCGATTTTTGGTGTTGCCGACAAGATCAGCCACAGAAATTCTTCCTCATAGCGACGGCTCGTGGCGGACTTACCACGTGAAGGGATTTAACGTAGCAAAGGGTCAGCGGGTTGATCTGATGATGGTTTTGAAAATGCAATAGTCATCCCGAGCGGAGCCGAAGGATGCCCGGTGACGACTGCGAAAAGGTGCTTTGCAGATTGCCGCGCGGCGATTAGGGATTGCGAAAGTGATCACTTTTCTTCATGGCCGACTCGCGCATGCGCTGCCGACGCAAGCGACGATCGACGTCGGCGGGGTCGGCTACGAGGTTTTCATTCCGCTCTCGAGCTATGACAAACTTCCGGCAGTTGGTCAGCCGATTGAAATTCTCACCCATCTGCACGTGCGCGAGGATGCTCAGATTCTCTATGGATTCATGACGGCACCGGAGCGCGATCTCTTTCGGTTGCTCGTCAATCACGTCAGCGGCATCGGGCCGAAACTGGCATTGGCGGTGTTGAGCGGAATGAGCGTTAACAATTTCAAAGCTGCCGTGGTCAACAACGATGTCACGTCGCTTTCGAAGATCAGCGGCGTTGGGAAAAAAACGGCGGAGCGAATGGTCCTCGAATTGAAGGACAGGGTCGGCGTGGCGGCGGCGTGGGAAGCAGCCAGTGCTGCGCATGCGCCGACGCCGGAACAGGAACAGGCGAACGAAGCAGTGCTGGCGTTGATCGCGCTCGGCTACAAGCAGGTCGATGCCCACAAATTAGTGCGCGATTTACAGGAACGCGAAGGCCGAGGGAAGTCGGCGGAAGAATTGGTGAAGATGGCGCTGAAGCGAATGGCCGCTGGAAGGTAATTCCGTCGTCATCCCGAGCGAAAGCCGAGGGATCCCGTGGCGCAAGCTTTAAGGTAACTTCTACGGGATCCCTCGACTGCGCTCGGGATGACGGCTTTTTAATTGAGCGTTGGACGTTCAGCGTTCGGCGTTCGACGTTTGCTTCCGAAATGCTGGTCCAAAACGACAGGCTCGCTACAATTCGGAACGCCTTACCCAAAGAAGGCCTCTTCGCCGATAAGGACTGGCTGATCTCGCCAGACGCTTTTCCGATCTCGGAGAAATTTGGCGACGAACTCGAGCATCTCGGGCATCGTCTGTTCGTTTTTCAGCGCGCATGTAATCAGCTTTATCAACTGAGCGCACGCGGGAAGCAGCCAGAGTGGATCGCGAAATATCTCGATGCCGGTAAACCAAAAGAGCTGGTTGAATTTTCGCGACGCAAAGAAATTCGCGACGATTTACCGCGCATCATTCGTCCGGATTTGATTCTGACCGACGAAGGTTACACCATCGCGGAAATCGACTCGGTGCCGGGCGGAATTGGCCTAACGGGTTGGTTGAACCAGACGTATTCGGGTTTCAGCCCGGAGATCATTGGAGGCGCCGATGGAATGATCGATGGATTCCACAGCGTATTACCACGTTGCGGCGACATCGTGATTTCGCAGGAGGCCGCAACCTACCAGCCCGAAATGGAATGGATGACAGTACAGTTGCGGGATCGACATTGCGATTGCGAATGGCGCGTGGTGCCAGCGGAAAATTACGAGCCGCAAGAGGGGCGCGACGTTTATCGCTTCTTCGAACTGTTCGACCTTCCGAACATTCCTAATATCGACAATCTCCTGCGCGCCAATGCCGAAGGTCGCCTCCGGATTACGCCGCCGATCAAACCTTATCTAGAGGAAAAGATGTGGTTCGCGCTTTTCTGGCTCAAACCGCTGCGCGAATTTTGGCGACGCGAGCTGGGCGAAAAGTATTTTCTGAAATTGCGGGAGGTCATCCCCTACACCTGGCTGCTGGACCCGACACCGTTGCCACAACACGCCGTCATTCCGCGGCTGGAGCTTCATGACTGGCGTGAGGCCGCCAGGTTTAGCCAGAAAGAGCGCGATTTACTTTTGAAAGTGAGCGGGTTCTCACCGCTCGGATGGGGTAGCCGCGGCGTCGCGCTTGGCGCGGATTTGCCACACCATGAATGGGAGAAGCGCATCGAACATGCGCTAACGAATTTCGCGGCGCAGCCAACGATTTTGCAACAGTTCCACAAGGGCAGCCTCTTCGAGCACGCCTATTGGGATAGTGGTGGATCGGCCGCTCCGTCGGGCGATGCTAAGCAAAGTGTGGCTCCGCCGCCTGATTTTAACATCGAGCAAGAGACTGCTCGATCCACCTTGAAGACGCTGAAAGGCCGCGTTCGCTTGTGTCCTTACTATTTTGTCGAAGAGGAACGCGTAAAAATGCGGGGCGCGCTAACGACAATCGTACCGGCCGACAAAAAACTGATTCACGGAATGCGTGACGGCATCATGGTGCCGACACGAATATCGGAGTCTTAACAGATTGTTCAAAAACATAACTGACGGGCATGCAACAGGGCGGAACATTGGACTGCGCCCTGTGCGCCTGGTGCACATGTTGTCTGCTGTTCGGGTCTCAGCGGGTCGCAAACCCGCTGGGCACACAGACTAGAAGTCTATGTTCCCCGGTGGCGAGTGATGTCGGCGGGCGAAACAATTGAATCGTACGTTCCTTCACGGTTGGATGGGTTGCCGTGGAGCCGATGGCATTGGCTGATTGTTGTTGCTCTCGGCGCAACCTGGATTCTCGACGGTCTCGAAGTGACGTTGGCCGGCGCACTCGGCGGCATCCTTACCCGGCCGGATACTTTGGGCCTGACTCCGGTCGAGGTCGGCGCCAGCGCCACGTATTACCTGACCGGCGCGGTGATCGGAGCGCTCCTTTTTGGATATGGGGCGGATCGGTTCGGTCGAAAGAAGTTATTCTTCATCACGGTGGCGGTTTACCTTTTCGGAACAGCGTTAAGCGCCTTCTCCTGGAGTCTTGCAAGTTACGCCATCTTTCGTGCTCTGACCGGCGCGGGCATTGGCGGCGAGTACGCGGCCATTAACTCGGCCATTGATGAACTCATCCCGGCACGGGTCCGTGGGCGCGTCGATCTCATGATCAACGGTTCGTACTGGGTTGGTGCCGCGCTGGGCGCAATCGGAACGCTGATAGTGCTCGACCCGCAACGGTTACCAGTCTGGTTAGGCTGGCGGTGCGCCTTCGGGATTGGCGCTATCCTGGGACTGGTAGTGATCTTCTTCCGGCAATGGATCCCGGAGAGCCCACGCTGGTTGATGATCCACGGCCGCAATCACGAAGCGGAACAGATCGTGACGGATGTCGAACGATTGGTGGGAGGCGCGTCGCCCGGCGAGCGAAGCGAAATGTTACCAACGCGGATTCGGACGCGAACGCACACACCATGGCACGAGATTTGGAATGCGATCGCTCACGAACATCGGCAGCGTTCAGTGCTCGGCTTTGTTCTCATGCTTACTCAGGCATTCTTTTACAACGCGATCTTTTTCACCTATGCGCTCGTGCTGATGAAGTTTTACAACGTGCCGGAGCAGAGTGTTGGCGGGTACCTGCTGCCGTTCGCGATTGGCAACGTGCTCGGTCCGATCGCGCTCGGGCACCTCTTCGACACCGTTGGGCGCAAGAAGATGATTGCCATCACTTATGCGCTGGCCGGACTTTTGTTGGCGCTAACGGGATGGCTCTTTTACGCGGGCTTTCTCACCGCGCGGACGCAGACGCTGGCATGGTCGATCATTTTCTTCATCGCCTCCGCCGCAGCCAGCTCCGCCTATCTCACCGTGAGCGAAATATTCCCATTGGAAATCCGCGCTCTAGCTATCGCTATTTTCTATGCAATCGGGACCCTTGCCGGCGGAGTAGGCGCGCCGATTTTGTTTGGATGGTTGATCGGGACTGGATCGAGCGCGGCGTTGTTTGCCGGTTATCTGGTAGGCGCCGGGCTGATGATAGTTGGCGCGCTAACCGAGGTACTGATCGGGGTGCCGGCCGAGCGAAAGTCGCTCGAGCATGTTGCGGCACCGCTATCGAGCCGACTCTAATGGCGACTTATTCGCAACAAGGCACGTGGAGCTCAACCTTGTGGATCGGACCGGCGCCCGTGAGTTCGCTCGAATAGAGTCGGAATTCCTCGACGTGGATCATGCCCGCGTCGTAGTCGCGATATTTCTTGAGGAAAGATTTCAGCAGCGCCGGCGAGATTCCGCGGGCGCGCGCAATGGTGAAATGGGGTGTCCAGGCACGTTCCTCGATCGGCAAATTGCACGCAAGAGCGGCTTCGTTCACACGCTTGTGCAATTGAAAAAGGTGCGGATGGGCGTGGCCGACTCCGATCCAAAGGATATGAGGCACCCCTTTTTTTGAAAATGTTCCAAGCCCAGCCACGGGAAGAAAAAACGCCCTTAAGGATATGGCTGCGAGTTTTTCCTTCAGCAAATCAGCGGTTGGCGGTTCGACCACCGCGAAAAAGGCGAAAGTGAGGTGGATTTGCTGCGGCGCAGAGAAAATCAGTCCGCGATAATGGGGATCGAGTGCGGCGAGAGACTCTGCGATTTGATCGGGCAAATCGATCGCGATGAAGAGTCGTTGAGCGCTCATTATGCTAAAACGTCATCGAACTGATTTATCTAGCCACGGATTGACACGAATGGAACACGGATAAGCAGATGCCGGAATAACAAAGAATCGTGCTTACGCGTGCTTGCGATTGAAGCGCGCGACTTCGCGCGCGGTTTCGCGATCGACGGCGCGCTTTTTCAAGTCGGCGCGTTTATCGCGCGCGACTTTTCCCTGCGCGACGCCCAGCTCGGCTTTCAGCTTGCCGTTTTTCCAATGCAAATTGAGAAGGACAAGAGCTCGTCCGGCGACCTGGGTTTCGCCGTAAAGTTTATCGATCTCAGCGCGATGGAGCAGAAGTTTGCGAACTCGCTTGGCGGCGGGAATTTCATGACTAGCGCGTTCGTAGGGCTGGATGTCAGCGTTGTAGAGGAAAGCTTCACCATTCTCAATCCGGGCGAAGGCATCGCTGATGTTGGCCTTGCCGGCACGGATCGATTTGACCTCGCTGCCTTTGAGCTCGATGCCGGCTTCGTAACGCTCGAGAATGTGAAAATCGCGCAGCGCTTTACGGTTCAGAATCGTCTCGGCAGTCATGACCGAGCGATGTCAGCGTGAAATCAGGCGCCGTCGGTAGAGGCGCTCTGCTCTTCGAAACTGAGTTTGCCGGCGATGATTTCCTTAAGAGCGATATCGGTGAGAGAAGCGCGCGGGCCGACCTCGACCATTGGCCGGTGGCCGAGTCCAAGCTGGCGGACGCGCTTGGAGACCACGTTGATGAGCAGTTGCGGATTGGGAATGATCTGGCTGGCTTCTTGCAAGAGTTGAGTCGTCATAATACGCAAGGTGTGGACGGCACCGCTCGGGTTCGCCGGGAATTGTAGAATCGTCGGCAAGCTGGACGAGATAGGATTGGGAAAAAGACGAGAGCCGAGCATCGCGACGGTAACGAAACAAAAAATGTGGGAAGCAGATCGGCCCTTGTCAAACGGTTTCTGCAAGGCCCGCGAGCCGTGACAAGCTCTAGTGGATATTTTCGACGTAACTGGAGATGTGGAAAATCGATGAGATTACTTAGTAAATTCAAGGCACGGTCATAATGCCAGCTGACGTTGCTATTGGCATAAAAGCGCTTGGCAATAACCACGCCGGTAATGTCGGGTTGCCATTGATCGTGACATCCGCGCTCGGGGCGTAGATGGTAGCGGCAAATCTCCTGGCAGAGAAATGGCAATCGTCTGGGTAACTGTTCGATCCGTTGGACTAATGCCAGATCTGCAGATTGCCCGCCAGGCCTGTTTGATTCTCGTTCCTTGCGTTCATGTCGATATCCCGTCGACATAAAGCTGAAGATGGACATGCGGGCCAACTGTAATCTTGCCGGTGATATCGCCGGTAGCGTGGGTGCCAAAAGACGGGAGACATCTGACACTACATTGTGTCGGTGGATAAGGTTTTAGGGGGGAGCGTTTGAAGGTGAGCTTGATGCGCCTCCGAGGAGTTCTAAGTACCTGATAAGATGTAATTAATGTGGCAAGTGGGCGGGGCCAGTAATGGCATCGTTGGTGCTATAATTTCCATAGAAACTCTAATGGCTACACAACTCAATCGACCCTCACGCGCAGGTTTCGCGGAACGTGGCACCAGCCTGGTTGAGGTCATGGTGACCGCCGTGCTTATCGCCGTATTTTTTGCATCCATCTTCGAACTCAATGCCATGTGCCTTCGCTTCATCGACGCCAGCAAAGAATCCCTCGCGGCTCTGCAAAGCGTCCAAGATCGAAGTGAGACCTTGCGCAATCTTTCTTTCTCTGATCTGACCAATACTGCAGTTGTTCAAAACCTGATGGCGACTGCGGCCAATCCTGCACTGTTTTCGCAAAAGGTGACCGAGGTAGTCAAAATCAGCAAATATCCGACCCCCAACGGAGTGACACAGTTTACTCGGTCTTCTAACGGCACTGTCGTCAACGACTCCGTTGCAACCGACCTAGGCACACAATTAGTGAAAGTCGATGTTGCTGTTTCGTGGACGATGACGCTGGGCGGTCGTGCCCGAACCGAACAGACAAGCAGCATTGTTTCAAACGGGACCAAGAAATGAGACTTGGAACGTCACTGAAGACTCAAGCGTTTACGCTTGTAGAAATGCTAATCGCGATGGGGATTGCTGTGGCCATCATTGCCGTTACGCTCACCACGTCAGTCGCGTTACAAAAAAGTCTTTATTCAGTTGATAACTATTTTGGAACGCACATGCAGCAGATCCGCATCGTGGATTACCTAGCTAGAGATATCAGACGAGGCTTGAGCGTTTATGCGTCTGCCGACAAGCACACCGTCACCGTGACCCTTCCCAGATATATCATTCAGGCCGGAGATGCTGATGCAACCGGATCAAACGTTGGCACTCCGCGCGCACCCTCACTCGCAGTCGTTAATAGAGATTATAACATAAACTACCTTCCGACATCCGCGTCATCCCCAAGCGTTGTCGTGTATTCAATTAACGGCTCTTCAATCCTGCGCACAGAAGATAACGTTGTTACGACAATTGCCTCGAGCACTGACAACCTGCTTCCAGAGACGGTCGACGTTGAATTAGCAAATACTGAGTATACCAGCACGGCGATTACTTTTCAGCCGCTATCCGTGGCGGATCGCAATGGTACGGTTGTTTATTCCACTGCTTACCTGAGAAATCGGCGGCGCGCGACCCCAACCCCCAGCCCCACGCCATAGAACTAAAAGAATATGCAAACTAGGAAAGTCTTCCGAGAGTCGGGCAACGCGTTAATTTGTGCACTAATCGCGATTTTAATCGTGTCGCTTATTGGGGCAAACGTCTTAAGTAACTCTACGACGCGCTTGAACGTGTCGTCCAATCAGGTCCGGGCGTGGAGAGAAGCGCTGGAAGCCGC
>Ga0066671_10000756_pt1 | contig 10293 bp, 6 predicted proteins | sample GraSoiAngelo_120_FD_62294 | JGI IMG/M metagenome (GOLD analysis project Ga0066671, IMG submission 62294) | Grasslands soil microbial communities from the Angelo Coastal Reserve, California, USA - 14_0919_09_20cm | ecosystem: Environmental > Terrestrial > Soil > Grasslands | place: USA...
GAAGTTTCTGAGTTTCGCACCCATCGGTCGCTGTGGAAAATTTAACGGTCATCCCGAGCGAAGTCGAGGGAGCCCGTCAAGCCCATTACGATCTCGACCACTCCAAAACGGCAGGCTTTGACTGCGTTGTGCTCCGCCCGGAATGACTGCGTTTGAGAAACTCTGCGAGATCGTCGCCCAACTCCGCGCCCCGGGGGGGTGTCCCTGGGACCGGGAGCAGACGAACGAATCGCTCCTTCCGGGCTTGATCGAGGAAGCCTATGAAGTCGCGGGCGCGGTTCGGGCAGGGGACGATCAGAATCTCCGGGAAGAGCTGGGAGATTTGATCCTGGTGGCGGTCATGCACGCGGAAATCGCGAGCGAGAGCGGCCGCTTCAATATCGAGGAAGTGCTCCGGGAAGTGACAGCCAAGTTGATTCGGCGGCATCCACATGTTTTTGGCGAAAGTGAGGTCCGCGATTCGGCCGGCGTAGTTAAACAATGGGAGGCGATCAAGCGCGAAGAAAAGCAGACTGCCGGCCGACATTACCTCGCAGACCTGCCAGCCGCGCTACCTGCTCTAATGCGCGCCCAAAAAGCGCAAAAGAAGGCTGCACGCGTCAACTTTGACTGGGCGGAGCTTTCGGAGGTCATGGCCAAGGTGGACGAAGAGCTTGGCGAGGCCAAAGAAGCCATCGGCTCGGCCAACCCAAAGGCGGTGGCGGACGAAATCGGCGATCTCCTCTTCGCTGTGGTCAACCTCGCCCGGAAAGCTCACCTCGACGCCGAGGCAACGTTGCAAAATGCGACCGACAAGTTTGTGACCCGCTTTAACCGGGTCGAAGACGAACTGCGAGCCAGCGGCAAACAGCTCGGCGACGTGGGTTTAGACGAACTCGATGCGATTTGGAACGCCCACAAGGCCAAAGCCCGCGGGACCCTCTAGCAAGCCCAGGAAAGGCGGTCCCTTCGGGAAGAGCTTGCCCGCCATTTACAAATCGCCCTGACCGGCCATATTGCCCGTCCCAATGGACCTTGCCATTAACATCCTGAGCGGCATTTTCGTTTTTGTCGCATTGCTGATGATCCTCGTGATCTTGATGCAACGTCCCAAAAGCGAAGGGTTGGGTGCAGCTTTCGGCGGCGGGGTAACGGAAAATATTTTCGGCGCCCAAACGACCAACGTCCTGACCAAGATAACAGGCTGGCTCGCCGCTATTTTTTTCCTGCTCTGTTTTGCCCTCTCAATTCTCTACGCGCAGAAGAGTAACTCGTCGAGCAACCTTGGCGAACGGGTGAAGAAGAACTTGCCCCCGCCAGTAGCGACAACTTCGGCGACGCCCACAGCGACACCGAGTCCCGGTCCGTCGGGCACAGTCGGACCTTCCGCTACCGTGACGAATTCTACGCCGGCAGCAACCGGACCGGCGTCCTCGGTAACTCCGGCTCCTTCCGCGGCAGGCACTGTTAGGCCCGCCACAACCTCGGCGCCCGCGAGCAGTCCGGCGCCTTCAGTGAAGCCGAGCGCCGCTCCATCCGCCTCGGCCTCGCCCAAGCGGTAAGCGCTGCTCAATTACGGAACGACTTCCGGCTTCGGGCCGGCTTTTTCGTTCAAGGCCTGGGTGAATTCCTGCAGGCTCGAGACGATCTGGGGCGCTTTCGTCAGCACCGTGCTTGCGAGTTTCTCGGAGTAATCCGGACGGCGTTGCGACATCTCGGAAAGTGCCATCATGACGGCGAGGGCGTTGTTTATGGAGTGTTTGATCTCGCTGAATTTTTTCTGCAACTCGGCGAGTTCTTCCTGGGAAATGCTGCGCGCGTTTTCACTCATGATCGGGGCGATTTGGCTAGGAAAAGGGGACGGTTGTGCTTAACTGACAGGTTCGACATTTGGCGTCCGATGGCTGCGCAAACTATCAAGATAAGCGGTGCACGCCAGCACAATCTGAAGAATCTCTCCGTCGAAATTCCGAGGGAAAAGCTGGTCGTTATTACCGGTTTAAGCGGTTCGGGGAAATCCTCCCTCGCCTTCGATACCCTTTATGCGGAAGGGCAACGCCGTTATGTGGAAAGCCTCTCGGCCTATGCCCGGCAGTTCCTCGACCAGATGGAGAAGCCGGACGTCGATTTCATTGAAGGGCTTTCGCCGGCGATCGCGATCGAGCAACGGAGCGCGGGAGCCAATCCGCGTTCGACGATTGCGACCACGACGGAGATTTTCGATTATCTGCGGGTCCTTTTTTCGGCGGTGGGACAGCCGCACGATCCGGTGACCGGCCAGGCGATTCACCGGCAGACACCGCAGCAAATCGTGGATCAGATCCTCGCCGTCCCCGCGGAAACGAAGATCATTCTGCTGGCGCCTCTGGTTCAAAATCAGAAGGGAGAATTCCGGGACGTCATTGAAAAGGTCAAACGGGAGGGGTTTGTCCGGATTCGGATTGATGGGGAAATCGCGGAACTGGGAGGGCCGGATCCAATTCGGCTGAAGAAAACGGAACGACACACGATAGAAGCGGTGGTGGACCGGCTCGTCGTTCGAGAAGGAGTTCGAACGCGACTGGCTGATTCGGTGGAGACCGCGCTGAAGTGGGGCGGGAATCGGATCGTGGTGCTGAAATCCGGGGACGGAGAAAAATGGGGAACCATTCCTTTCACCACGGATTACGGCAACGCCGAAGGCAACTTTTCGCTCGGAGAGCTGACGCCGAAACATTTCTCGTTCAACAGCCATCTGGGCGCGTGTCCCACCTGCCATGGTTTGGGGACACAGCTGGTGTGTGATGCCGAGCTGATGATTTCAGACCCTGAGAAGTCGCTCCGGGAAGGCGCTATCACGCCGTGGCGCCGGGGCACCAAGCCCATGCAGGCCTACTACCGCAGTTTGCAAGGCGCCCTGGTGAAGCATTTCGAGGTCGATGATGCGGTTCCTTTTGCCGACCTGCCCGATAATTTTAAAAAAGCGCTATACTATGGCACTGGCGACGAGCCGATTCAGATCGCCGTGGGCGGCAATGGAAAGGCGCCGAAAGTGGCCCGGCCCTTCGAAGGGCTCGTGCCGCAAATGGAACGGCTCTATGCGGAAACAGAAAGCGAGTTTACTCGCAACCGAATCCGCGCCTTCATGACGCGCGTCCCTTGCCAGACCTGCCACGGCGCGCGTTTGAAACCCGAAATCCTCGCAGTAACAATTAAGGACTCGGATGGCCGTGAGCTGAACATTCATCAATTCAGCGAGCTAACGATTGACACCGCGGCAAGCTACATCCGGCGCCTCGCCTTGACTGAGCAGCAACGTCACATCGTCTCCGAGGTGGTCCGTGAGATTGATTCGCGGCTCCAGTTTCTGGTCGAGGTGGGCCTCAATTATCTTTCGCTCAACCGGGAAAGCGGCACTCTCTCGGGAGGCGAAGCGCAGCGAATCCGGCTCGCGACCCAAATCGGGTCCGGCCTCGCGGGCGTGCTTTACGTGTTGGATGAACCCAGCATCGGATTGCATCAGCGCGACAATGCACGTCTCCTGACGACGCTGCACCGCCTGCGGGATTTCGGGAATTCCGTCATTGTCGTGGAGCATGATGAGGAAACTATTCGCGCGGCGGACCACATTCTCGATCTCGGCCCGGGCGCCGGGCCGCGCGGCGGCGAGATCGTAGCCCAGGGAGAACTGGCGGAGGTATTAACTGCGAAAAACTCGCCGACAGCGGACTACCTTTCAGGTCGCGCGCGAATTGCAATCCCGAAAGAGCGGACAAAGCCGCGCTCTGGGCAGACAGGAGATGGGTGGCTGACGGTGGAGGGAGCCGCGGAGAACAACTTGAAAAACATCGCGGCCTCCTTTCCCATTGGCTGCCTGACCTGCGTCACCGGCGTGTCCGGCAGCGGCAAATCGACTTTGGTCGACGATATTTTGCGGCGCGCTCTCTTCCGGCATTTTTATAACTCCAGGGACAAACCGGGCAGATATGGCGCGTTACAGGGATTGGACCAGCTCGATAAGGCCATCGTGATCGACCAGAGCGCGATCGGACGAACGCCCCGTTCAAATCCGATCACTTACACCGGAGCATTCACGCCGATCCGCGAACTGTTCAGCCAGCTTCCAGCCGCGCGAGTCCGGGGATACGATGCGGGCCGCTTCAGCTTCAATGTCAAAGGCGGACGCTGCGAGAATTGCGAGGGCGGCGGGTTAATCAAGATCGAGATGCATTTCCTGCCGGACGTTTATGTGGAATGCGAAGTCTGCCGCGGCCAGCGTTATAACCGTGAGACGCTTGAAATTACCTTTAAAGGGAAAAACATCGCCGACGTGCTCAACCTGACCGTGGACGAAGCCGCGCGTTTTTTCCGAAATGTGCCGTCGGTTTCCGATCGGCTGGTGGCATTGCTCGACGTCGGTCTTGGCTATCTCCGGCTTGGGCAGGCGGGAACGACGCTTTCCGGCGGGGAAGCGCAACGCGTCAAACTCGCGACCGAGCTCGCAAAGAGAGCCACCGGACGAACGATTTATATCCTCGATGAACCCACCACCGGGCTGCATTTCGCCGATATCGAAAAATTGCTCCAAGTCTTGATGAAATTGCGCGACGCCGGCAATACCCTGGTGGTGATCGAACACAACCTCGAGATGATCAAATGTGCCGATTGGATTATTGATCTGGGACCGGAAGGCGGCGAACACGGAGGCGAAGTGATTGCGGCCGGGACACCGGAGAGGATCGCAGAGGTGGGCGAAAGCCACACAGGTCGATATCTGAAGCCGTTACTGAGGCGATGAAGAGAGAGTCCAAGTTCGAACGACACAGCCTGGTGGGCGCGGCTTTGGCGGTCTGTTTGCTGATCGCGCAACCGGCGAAGGCCGAATTAGCAGGACTCACCGACGCGGTGCAGCCTTTGGAAGAAGGGGTGCCACAGGTGGCGGTGCTTCGTCTCCAAAACCTTCTCAACGGCGAGCTTTCCGCCTCTGACAGGAAGGTGGTGTCGGTCAAACTGGGCGAAGCGCTTCTCGCCGCCGGCGACGCGGAAAAAGCTTTGCAGGTTCTACAGGATCCCGCTTTGCAGGATCTCCCGGCAGTGGCGCTCTGGCGCGCGCAGGCCCTCGCGAGCGTGCAACGCTGGGCTGATGCTCTTCCGCTTTATCGGCAGGTCGCCTCCGAATCCGGGTCGTCGCTGCGGGCAATGGCGCTCTTCGGACAAGCCGAGGCCCTGCGGCCATTACATCGCGCCGACGAAGCGTTGCAATTGTTTGGCTTTCTCGTTTCCGATCCTCAATGGAGCGGCCGAGCGCAACTGCGTTCCGTCGAATTGCTCCTGGACAAACAGGACGCCGCCGGCGCGCGCCGTTTGCTCGATAAGACACGACCCGTCGCGCTCTCGGGAAAAAAGGAGAAGCGCTATCTGCAAGGGCGGATCGAAGCTCAGCTCGATCGCCACCAACGCGCGGTTGAGCTTTTTCAGACAATCCTGCGAAGTCCGGAGGGAACCAGCCGCGAAGTGCTGATCGCGACCCTGTGTGCAATTGCCGATTCGAACCTGCGCCTGGAAACGCCCGAAGCCGGAGACGACGCCCTCGAGGATTTCATCGAGCATCATCCGACGGATCCACAATTGCCGGTTGTCTTTGAAAAACTCGATCAGCTGTATCGCGCCGAACACCAGCCTTCGAGCCAGGAACTGAGCAGGTGGGCGGGCGATTCTGTTCAGCCGCGAAGGTCTCTGGCGCAATGGTATTTCGCCCGAAGCGAGCGGCGCGCTGGGCGTCGGGAGGGCGCCCTGCGTCTGTTCGAAAAATTGCGCGATGAGCGCGCGTCCTTGCCGGCGCTGGCCGCGGGGCTTTTTGAATTTGCTGAACTGAAGATCGAGGACGGCAGGTTTAACGAAGCACTCGCAATTCTGAATGACGCGCGGGAGCTCCGGCCTGCACCGGATTTGTTGGATCGAATCATCCAGCTTCTGGGACACACACAGTATTACGCCAAACAATTTGAAGCGTCGGCCCGGACATTCGAACAAGTCGCGCTTAGATCGCCGTTACTGAAGCGTGATTCGCTTTACAATGCGTCGCTGGCCTGGCTCCAATTGAGCGATGATGGGCGATCCGCGGCCGACGTTCAGGCGCTGTCCGAAAACGGCGGCGACGCGAAAATGCGCGGCGACCTTTCCCTCGAAGAAGGCCTTACCCAGGCGGCGCAAGGAAACCAAAAGGCGGCGGAAACCTTGAATGCCTTTCTGCGGGATTTTCCGCGCCACAAGCGCGCGGCGGAGGCATGGCTAGCCTTGGCGGAACTTGCGTTCCATGGAGCCCCTCGGCGGATCGACGATGCCCGGAAACATCTCGACCGGGCTCGAAAGAGTGAGCCGGGCCCGAGCACAACCGAACGAGCAGATTATCTCGCCATCTGGATCGAAGATGCCGCGCCATCCTCGGATCCAGCGAAAGTCATCAGTTCCGCCGGCGAATTTATCCGGCAATATCCGGCCTCGGCTTTCATCCCTGATGTCCGGATGAAACTGGCCGAGACTTACTATCGGCAGCAGGATTTTCCCAACGCCCAGACGCAGTTTCAGATTCTCGCCCAGGAAAACCCGAGCGGTCCGTTTACGGAAAGAGCCCTCTTTTTTGCCGCGAAATCTGCGACTCAAAGCATGGCCGCGCAATCCCTAGACCGCGCCCTCGTTCTCTTTGACGAGGTCGTGAAAAAGAACGGCGAATTGAAATGGGCGGCTCGAAACGAACAGGCGGTCATCGAGCGCAGGCTGAATAAATCCCAGGACGCAGCCACTCTGTATGATGAGGTTTTGCAAGGGAGCGCGAAACCCGCGGAGAAGCGGGAGGCACTCTGCGGCCGGGGTGACATCTTCTACGAATCAGGCGAGGCCGACCACGAGAACTACAGGCGCGCGATCGACATTTATGACCGGCTTGCCGCCCAGAAAGACGCTCCGCCGCATTGGCGTAATCAGGCCCTGTTCAAGAAGGGCATTTGCCTGGAAAAACTGGGCGAGCGGGAAAATGCGCTCTCCACCTTTTACCAAATCATCGAAGGCGAATCGCGCCCCGATAAACCGCAGCGCGAATTCTTTTGGTATTACAAGGCCGGCTTTAATGCCGCGCGTCTCCTCGAGGATGATTCTCATTGGGAGCCCGCGGCCGTGGTTTACCAAAAGCTCGCCTCCGCGGGCGGCGCGCGCAGCGATGAAGCGAAATCAAGATTAAGCCGGCTTCGCCTCGAGCATTTTCTCTGGGAGCGGTGAACGCGGCTTTGCTTCCATCGCCTTGATAATGGCGGTGAGCGCATTGTTGACCGGGCACGGCACGCCCTGCTTGGCTCCGACGGCAACAACGGCGCCGTTCAGATAATCAATTTCGGTGGCATGGCCGCGCTGCAGGTCCTGTAACATCGAAGCAATGTTCCGTGACGGCCCAAAGACCTCGCTGATCTCCCGCATGAAGTCGACGTCGAAGGTTAACCCTTGAGTTGCTGCGACAGCCAGACATTCGGCAATCACCAGCTCTTTCAGGCGATGGAGACCCGGATCGGCAATGCCGCTGACTTCGCAGCCAAGGATGGCGCTGATCGGGTTCACGACACAATTGAAAATGAGCTTGTGCCAGATATCGCGTCGGATGTTTGATGAAATGCGGCCATCGAGGCCCGCGGCGGTAAACACGGCGGCAATGCCTTCGCTCCGGGCGTGCTGCTCGAGAAGAGTGTAACCGGGAGCCATGTGGTGAATTACGCCGGGCGTGGTGAAAAAAGCCCCGAACTGGGTAATGCCCCGCAAGACGACCCCACGATTATCCAAGGCGGCGCGAGCGAGCATCTCGCTGTCGAGGCCATTTTGGAGACAGACAATCGAGGTGTCGTCCCGGACCAGCGATACAATCGGCGCCAACGCTTCGGAACTCCCAGCGACTTTCGTGGTCAGCAAAACCAACGCATTTGCGCCAATTTGCTCGATCGCGGTGGTGGCATGGATTCGCACGACCCGTGGTTCGATACCTTCAATTCGGAGTCCTTGCTCATTAATGGCAGCGACGTGATCGGCACGGCCCACAAGGGTGACGTCGTTGGCGGCGGCGAGTTTTGCGCCGTAGAGGCTGCCAATCGCACCGGCGCCGAGCACGATAATTTCCATGGCCGGCAAATTATCATGCCGCAGCACAGGCGCGAAGCTGTCTCGCAAATTTAGTTTGGTCCGAAGGCGCTTTGGGCAGAGGGCTCTGCTCGAGCGATTGCCTGAAGATGATGGACCTCGGCGAGCGCATCTCGCGCTTCGTTCTCACGGCCCATCTTTGCGAGGATATCCGAGAGCAAAAGGTACTGCCGCGGTTGGTCAGGCTGGCGGGCAACGGCGCGCTTTTGAACTTCGTACGCGTCCTGGAGACGATTCTGCCGCACATCCAGGAGCGCAATTCCATTGAGTGATTCGGCGTCGTGAACATCCAGTCGACTCGCGTGCCGAAATGCAGCTTCTGCCTTTTCGGCATCGTTCTTGTCGGTATAGAGCTGCCCAAGCGCTAGGAAGGCGCCCGCATGCCACCAATTGGAATCTGCAAATTCCCTAACGAACGGGAGTGCGGCATCCGGAGCGTTTGATTCTCTCAACATCTCCGATTCGAAACTAATCAAAGGCCAGGTACCGGGAAAGTCAGCGCGGGCTTTGTCGAGGAGCACGCGAGCGCCTGGCAGGTCTTTCTGATTATAACGCATCGAGGCGACATTCAGGGCGGCGATCCAAGTCCGCGGTTGCTCTTGTTGCCTGTCTTCCCCGAGCGCGATCGCCCGGGCGAAGATCTCTTCGGCCTCTTTTTGTTTTCCCTCGGTCAAAAGAAGGTGCCCCAGAGCATTCCACCCCATCGAATAGTTGGGGCTCATCTCAACTACTTTCCGAAGGAGAGGCTCGGCCTTCGCGTAATCTCCGCGGGTCGCATAAATCTGGCCCAGATTGAGGGCCATTCGAGTTTTGGCCGCTCCCGCGCGCAGAGCGTGCCGATAAAAGATTTCCGGACTCATCCAGTCGCCGCTTCGGACGAAACTCCGCGCGCTCAAGGCCAGAACTGCTGCGCAGGCAGTGCCTGCGAGAATCCGTCTCCCTCCCGCCGGCAATTCCAAGCAGCATCCCACGATGAACAGAACGAAACCTACGCTCGGCAAGTAAAGCCAATGCTCCGCGACGGTGGCGTTAAGGTCGAAAAGGTTTGAGGTGGGCAAAAAGGCTATTACAAACCAGCTTGCTCCGAGTGCGCGAATGCCTTGCGCCTTTCCCCTGCGACAAGATCCAAACAACAAGGCGGCAGCTACCAGTATTCCGATCAGAGACAGATGTTCCTTTTGGATAAATTGCCGCCATCCTTCACTCGGAACGGCGTCTGCGCGCGTGAGAAGAGTGCGTTCCACATGGAGATTCGAAGGGAAAACCATGAGCTGTGCATAATCACCCAACGCGCGCACCATCAGCACAGCCCGAGCGGGCGTGGGTTCACCATTGGTGCCGGCAGAAGCGGAAGAATTTCTCGCTGGTAACTGTCGCAAGCCAACATAACACGCGACGAGGGCAAGGCAGATCGCCAGGACGACAGCTTTGGTCCGACGGCTGGAAAGCCTGTCGAAGGTGAACAAATGAAAAAGAAAGAGCAGCATCCAGATGCAGGCGCTTTCGCGGGCGCAAAGAGCCACGAAGGCGAGCAGGGCGGCCGCGATGTTACAGACGGCGCGCGCCGAAAAAGATTGCGCGCGCCGGGCGCGTAAGAAAAGAAGCCACCCGCTGCCCGCAAAAAAGAAAGCCAGACTATCAGCGCGGCCGGAAATGTAGTCCACTGCCGCGCTATGCACCGGATGAACAATCCAGAGCAACGCCACCAGGAAAGCACTGGCTGACATGAGTCTGCGTTGGTCCGACTGTGCATTCCACCGTTGCTGCGATGGTTCGAGCAAACGCAGCAACAAAAAGTAAAGAAGGATTCCGCTGCCAACATGCCAGACCAGGTTGGACAGGTGATACCCGTAGGTTTCGGCGTTCCACAAAAGGTAGTCGAAGGAGTACGAAATCGTTTGGATCGGCCGATAGTGCGCGGATTCCGAAGAAAGAAAATGGCGGAAGCTTTCCAGGATCAGGAGCGGGCTCTTGATAAAGGGGTTGTCCCGGATGAGGGAGTTGTCGTCCCAAATGAATTGTCCCTGGAGCGCGGGGAACCGGGCGGCGATTCCAAAGAGCGAAAGCAGGAGGCAGCGAATCCAATGCTGCTCGGCGTAATGGAGCAACCGGCCGAGGCCCGTCTTTTTGGCAGGTGAACGGTCCGGCTCGTTCATC